>WNFX01007464.1_pt1 | contig 10255 bp, 10 predicted proteins | sample 5400111 | NCBI WGS metagenome assembly WNFX01 (sample SAMN13153363, study PRJNA577476) | soil metagenome | isolation source: 40 cm soil or saprolite under grassland replicate 1 | place: USA:California | collected 2016-06-15 | reverse complement strand
CGTGGGTGACCATCGAGGTCGCGCCAGGCGTGCTGGTCACGCTCGGGCCGCTGCAGGACGTGGTGGCGTCTCCGGGCGGGACAGTGGGGCTGGGCAGTCGTCTCGCCGCGCTGGCCCCGGGCCACGGCGGCCACGGCGGCCGCGGAGCCGCCACCGCGCTCCATCTCGGCCTGCGGGTCGACGGGCGCTACGTCGATCCGCTGCCGTGGCTGGCCGGGCTTGCGCGGCCACGGCTGGCGCCGCTGCTCGAACCCGGCGGGCCGCACTGACGGGCTGGCCCTCTGTCTCCGGGCAGCGCGACCTGCCGCGGCCCGGGCGGGAGCACGTGCGCTGTGCTATCGTCCGCCGGGGCCTGGGCTTTTCCCGGGCTACAACGCACGCCTGCCTACGGGACCCGAAGGTGCCCGCTCCCGGTCGCGGAGCGGGTCGGGACACCCGGGAACCCTCACGACGCGACGCCTGTGGGGACACAGGGCAGGCCGAGGCCCAACCGGATCGACCAGGGAGGATCACCTTGGCAGTCGTCACCATGCGGCAGCTCTTGGAGGCTGGCGTCCACTTCGGGCACCAGACGCGCCGCTGGAACCCGAAGATGAAGCGCTACATCTACGGCGAGCGCAACGGCATCTACATCATCGACCTGCAGAAGACCACGGAGGCGATCGAGTCCACCTACGCGTTCCTGCGCGAGACGGTGGCCAAGGGTGGCAACGTGCTGTTCGTCGGCACCAAGAAGCAGGCTCAGGAAGCGATCAAGAGCCAGGCCGAGCGGGTCGCCATGCCGTTCGTGAACTTCCGCTGGCTGGGCGGCATGCTCACCAACTTCACCACCATCTACCGGCGGCTCCAGCGTCTCAAGGAGCTCGAGGCGATGGAGACCACCGGGGGGATGGACGTGCTCCCCAAGAAGGAGGTCCTCCGTCTCCGGCACGAGCGCGAGAAGCTCGAGCGCAACCTCGGCGGCATCCGGGACATGACCCGGCCGCCCGCGGCGGTCTGGGTGGTCGACACACGCAAGGAGCACATCGCCGTCACCGAGGCGCGCAAGCTCGGCATCCCTGTGGTGGCGATCCTCGACACCAACTGCGACCCCGACGAGGTCGACTACCCGATCCCGGGCAACGACGATGCGATCCGCGCGGGCAGCCTGCTCACGCGCATCGTTGCGGACGCCGTGGCCGAGGGACTGCGGCTGCGCGCCGTCTACGGTGCGGAGGGCGCGGCCAAGGAGGGAGCCGCGCCGGTGGCTGCCAGCCCCGCCGACGAGGAGCCGCTCGCCGAGTGGGAGCGTGAGCTGCTCGAGTCCGGCGAGGCCGAGTCACACCGGGCGACCGCCGGCGCCGGCCGGGCGGCCAGCAACGGCGGCGCCGCCGCGACGGCGGCGGACGAGGTGTCCACCTCCGACGATACGGAGTCAGCGACCACGAAGGACGAGGCGGCCGAGTCCTGACGCCCGCGCCGAGGAGCACGACCACGAAATCGCCTGCCAGGCCGTCGGGCTCGGCAGGCGACCTGACGACAAGGAGCACCATTGCAGATGGAGATCACGTCCGCCCAGGTCAAGGCCCTGCGCGACGCGACGGGCGCGGGCATGATGGACTGCAAGAGGGCATTGCAGGAGGCGGATGGCGACTTCGAGAAGGCCAAGCAGATCCTGCGCGAGTCCGGCAAGGCCGGGATCTCCAAGCGCGCGGGGCGCAGCGCCGGCGAGGGCGTCATCGAGGCGTACCTGCACACGCCCGACCCGAACCTCCCGGCCAAGCTCGGGGTCCTGGTCGAGCTGGACTGCGAGACCGACTTCGTGGCCAAGACCGACGAGTTCCGCCGCCTGGCCCGCGACATCGCCCTCCACATCGCGTGGTCCGACCCGGCCTACATCATGCGCGAGGACGTCCCGTCCGAGGTTGTCGACCGCGAGCGGGCGATCTACGCCAACCAGGCCGAGGGCAAGCCGGCGCAGGTCGTCGAGCGCATCGTCGAGGGCAAGCTCAAGGACTTCTACAAGCAGGTCGTCCTGCTGGACCAGCCGTTCGTGCGGGACCAGAGCCAGACCGTCCAGGAGCTGCTGGACGCCTACTCCACCAAGGTCCGTGAGAAGCTCGTGCTGCGCCGCGTCTGCCGGTTCAAGGTCGGGGAGGCCCAATAGGCGAGCGGTCGGAGCAGGAGAGGATCGAGAGCGCGCAACGTCCAGGCGGGTGGACCCCGGGAGGAGAGCGGGTGGCCTTCGTGATCGCGGGTGAGCAGCAGGCGCCCCTGCCCTGCAACGACAAGCCTCGCTACAACCGGGTGCTGGTCAAGCTGTCCGGGGAGGCGTTCGCGGGCGACGACGCCGGGTTCGGGCTGGACTTCGGCAAAATCGACGGGATCGCCGGCCAGCTCGCCGAGATCGTGGAGCTCGGCGTGCAGATCGCCGTGGTGGTCGGCGGCGGCAACATCGTCAGGGGCCAGACGGCCGAGCAGGCCGGGATGGACCGCAACCGCGCGGACTACATGGGCATCCTCGGCACCGTGATCAACTCGCTCGCCCTCCAGGACACGCTCGAGCGGCGAGGAGTGGTCACCCGGCTGCAGACCGCGATCCAGATGACCCAGGTCGGCGAGCCCTACATCCCGCGCCGGGCCGTGCGCCACCTCGAGAAGGGCCGCATCGTGATCTTCGGTGCGGGCATGGGAGTGCCGTACTTCTCGACCGACACCACCGCCGCCCAGCGGTCGCTCGAGATCGGCGCCGAGGCGATCCTGATGGCCAAGAACGGCGTCGACGGCGTCTACGAGGCCGATCCGAAGAAGCACCCCGAGGCCCGCAAGTTCCTGCACTTGGACTATCTCGAGGCGATCCGCCGCGAGCTCAAGGTGATGGACACCACCGCACTGTCGCTGTGCAAGGACAATGATCTTCTCATCATCGTGTTCGACTTGCTCACCGAGGGGAACATCCGGCGTGCGGTGTGCGGCGAGCCGATCGGGACGGTGGTCGGCTCGATGAGCGCCGACTTCCGGGACGAGCTCGGGGACAGCTAGACCAGCGACACCCAGCGAGGGGAGCGCACATGATCCAGGACACGCTGCGAGAGGCCGAGGCAAAGATGCGCCGGGCCATCGAGGTGGCCAAGGAGCAGTTCAGCGGCATCCGCACCGGCCGCGCGAATCCTGCACTGGTCAACCGGCTGACCGTGGACTACTACGGCGCACCGACACCACTGCAGCAGCTCGCGTCGATCGCGGCGCCCGAAGCGCGCATGCTGGTGGTCTCGCCGTATGACCGCAACGCCACCGCCGCGATCGAGAAGGCCATCCGCAACTCCGACCTCGGCATCAACCCCTCCAACGACGGCCAGGTGATCCGGCTCGCCTTCCCGCCGCTGACCGAGGAGCGGCGCAAGGAGTACGTGAGGCTCGCCAAGCACCGCGCCGAGGAGGCCAGGACCAGCGTCCGCAACGTGCGCCGGCACTGCAAGGAGGCGCTGGAGCGGCTCGAGAAGGACGGCGAGATCTCCCAGGACGAGCTGCGGCGCGCCGAGCAGCGCCTCCAGCAGGTGACCGACAGATTCGTTGGCGAGGTGGACTCCCTGCTCCAGCACAAGGAGCGGGAGCTGCTCGAGGTATAGGGAGAGGTAGCGGAAGCGGGTGACCGAGGGCAGGCACCGGGGACGCCATGGCTGACCCGGCTCCGGTCGGGCCTGCGCCCTCGCCGGAGCCGCGGCGACAGCGCGTGGCCGGACGCAACCTGCCCCTGGCCATCGCCACCGCGCTGGTGCTGGCTGGCGCGCTGCTGGGCACGCTGCTCACCTCCCGGCCCGCGTTCGTCGCCTTCCTGCTGGTAGTCGTCGTCCTCGCGCTGCTCGAGCTCCTGGCCGTGCTGCGGGCCCGCGCGACCCGGCCGGCGCAGCCGGTGGTGCTGGCGATGGCGACCGTGCTGATGCTCGGCGCCTACTACGAGGGCCCGTCGGCACTCTCGTTCGGGCTGCTGCTCACCATCCTGGCGGCCTTCGCCTGGTACCTGGTCGACCGCCGGCGGACCGAGGTGACCCGCAACGTCGCCGCGACCGTGCTCGCCACGGTGTACGTGCCCTTCATGGCCGCCCACCTGGCCCTTGTGGTGCGCCAGGCCGACCACTACGTGGGCGCGATCATCGCCTACGCGGCGCTCACGGTCGTCTACGACACCTTCGCCTACGCGACCGGGGTGCTGGTCGGCCGTCATCCGCTGGCGCCGGCGGTGTCGCCGAGCAAGTCCTGGGAGGGCGCGGCCGGCGCCACCGCGGTCTGCCTGCTCGCGGGCGCCTTCCTGCTGCCGCGCTGGGCGCCCTGGTCGCTGGCGTCGGGCCTGACCCTGGCCGCGGTCACCTGCGTGGTCGCGCCGCTCGGCGACCTGTCCGAGTCGATGCTCAAGCGTGACCTTGCGGTGAAGGACATGGGCTCGCTCCTTCCCGGCCATGGTGGCATGCTCGACCGGGTCGACGCGCTGCTGTTCATGGCTCCAGCTCTGTATTACGTGATGGCATGGTTCAATCTGCTCCGCGCCCCCTGACGGGCGCCCGTCCCGCGGCCCGCGCCGCCGGCGGCCGGCGGTCGCTGTACGACCTCGAGCCGGCCGATCTGGCGCGCCTGGCTGCCGAGGCGGGCGAGCCCGCCTACCGCGCACGCCAGCTCGGGCGACAGCTCGACCGGCGCAAGCTGGCGGACCCCGGCGCCATGACCGACCTGCCCGCGCGCTTTCGCGCCTTCCTGGGGGAGCGGTTCGCCGGCGCCGGGCTCGGCCTGGAGCGTCACCAGGTCGGCGACGACGGCTGGACCCACAAGTTCCTGTTCGGCCTGTCGGGCGGGGACAGCGTCGAGTCGGTGCTGATGTTCTACCCGCCCGGGGGGACGCCGCGCAGGGCGCCGGCCGACTGGGAGGGCGGCCGGCAGGGTCGGGCGACCCTCTGCATCTCCACCCAGGCCGGCTGCGCCATGGGCTGCACCTTCTGCGCGACCGGGCAGTTCGGCTTCACCCGCAACCTGTCCACCGGTGAGGTGGTCGAGCAGGTGGCCCGCGTGTGGGCACTGCTGGAGGAGCTGCGGCCGGCGCCCGCCGCTCCGGGCCATCTGACCAATGTGGTGTTCATGGGCATGGGTGAGCCCTTTGCGAACCCCGACGCGACCTGGGGTGCCGCCTGGCGCCTGCACAACGGCTTCGGGCTGTCCGCCCGGGCGATCACCATCTCGACGGTCGGGCTGGTGCCCGGCATCCGCCGTGCGGCGCGCGAGCCATTGGCCGTGAACCTGGCCGTGTCGGTCCACGCCGCCACCGACGAGCTGCGCGACCGGCTGGTGCCGCTGAACCGCACCTGGCCGATCGCCGACCTGGTCGCCGCCGTGCGCGGGTACGTGGCCGCCAGGCGTCGCCGGGTGTCGTTCGAATACGCCTTGATCCGCGGCGTGAACGACGGCCCTGACCAGGCCGACTCGCTCGGCAGGCTGCTTGCGCCCCTGCGCGTGCCCGGCTCCGGCGGCCACGCCGCCCACGTCAACCTGATTCCCTACAACCCCACGCCCGGGCTCGGTTTCGAGACGCCCTCGCGCAGTGCTGTCCACCGCTTCCGCGACACCGTGGCCGCCCATGGCCTGCCCGTGAGCGTCCGGGCCAACCGCGGCGTGGGCATCGACGCGGCCTGTGGCCAGCTCCGCACGGTGGCCGGGCGGCCCGGCCGCGGCGCCGGCCCGCCGCTCACGAGCCGAGCGGGCGAGGAGGTGGCGAGATGAGCCCTACCGGCGTCGCGGTGCTCGGCTCGACCGGCTCCATCGGCGAGCAGGCGCTCGACGTGATCCGCGAGGACAGCGGGCGCTTCCGGGTGGTGGCGCTGGCCGCGCGGCGCTCGGCCGCGCGGCTCGCCGCCCAGGCGCGCGAGCTCCGGCCGGAGGCGGTGGCACTCGTCGACGAGGCCGAGGCGAGCGAGCTGGCCCGCGACCTGCCGCCCGGCTGCCGCCTCGAGGTCGGGCCGGAGGCGGTGGCCGAGCTCGCCGCCCTCGACAGTGCCGAGGTCGTGCTGAACGGCGTGACCGGGTCGGTCGGGCTGCTGCCGACGCTGCGGGCGCTCGAGGCCGACCGCCGGCTGGCGCTCGCGAACAAGGAGAGCCTGATCGTCGGTGGGCCGCTGGTCGCCTCGCGCGCCCGGCCCGAGCAGATCGTGCCGGTGGACTCGGAGCACTCCGGCCTTGCCCAGTGCCTTCGCGCCGGGCGGCGGGCCGAGGTGGCGAAGCTGGTGGTCACCGCCTCGGGCGGGCCCTTCCGGGGCCGTTCCGCCGCGGAGCTCGCCGACGTCTCGCCGGAGGAGGCGCTCGCGCACCCCACCTGGCGGATGGGCCCGGTCATCACGACCAACTCGGCCACGCTCATGAACAAGGGCCTCGAGGTGATCGAGGCGCACCTGCTGTTCGGCATCCCATTTGAACGGATCGAGGTTGTCGTCCACCCGCAGAGCATCGTCCACGCCATGGTCGAGTTCCGCGACGGCGCAACCATCGCGCAGCTCTCCCTGCCGGACATGCGCCTGCCGATCGGGCTGGCGCTCGGCTGGCCCGAGCGCTCGGCGCGGCCGATCGGCCTGCTCGACTGGAGCCGGGCGTCGACGCTCGAGTTCCTGCCGGTCGACCGGGAGACCTTCCCACTGCTCGACCTGGCCATCGCCGCCGGGCGGCGGGGCGGCACGGCGCCGGCCGTGCTCAACGCGGCGAACGAGGAGGCCGTGGCGGCGTTCCTGGCGGGCCGCCTGCGCTTCCCCGGCATCGTGGAGGTGGTCGCCCAGGCGCTGGCCGACCACCAGGTGCCGGAGCAGGTCGACCTCGACGCCGTGCTCGCCGCCGAGCAGTGGTCCAGGGAGCGCGCTCGTACACTGGTCACAGACCTGACCCCCACCGGGGAGACCGCATGAGCCTGATCGGCATCCTGCTCTTTCTCTTCGCCCTCATGCTGGCGATCTTCCTGCACGAGGGCGGTCATTTCGTGACCGCGAAGCTGTTCGGAATGAAGGTCGAGCGTTTCTTCCTGGGCTTCGGCAGGACGCTCTGGTCCTTCCGCCGTGGCGAGACCGAGTACGGCATCAAGGCCCTGCCGCTCGGGGGCTTCTGCAAGATCGCCGGGATGAGCCCGCACGAGCTCGACAGCAACTTCCTGGAGGAGGAGCGGGGCCGCAGGCCCGAGCCGGTCGAGCCCGAACGCCAGTTCCGCAGCAAGCCGGCCTGGCAGCGCGCGATCGTGCTGGCCGCCGGGTCGGTCACGCATTTCATCGTGGCGCTGCTCCTGATCTACGCGTTGGTCGTGTTCATCGGGCTGCAGGTGGGGCCGGCCACCACGACCATCCAGAGGATCGTCGCGTCGACCAGCGACGGAAAGCCCGCCCCCGCCGCGGCGGCCGGGCTGCGCTCCGGCGACCGGATCGTCGCCATCGACGGGCGCCGGATCTCCAGCTTCGAGCAGCTCCGGTCGGAGCTGGCCGACAAGGCCGGCAGGCAGGTCACGGTGACCTATGAACGGGCTGGCCAGGTCCGGACCACCAGCCTGGTCCCGGCCCGGCAGACCGACGCCAACGGCCGGCCGCACGGCTTCCTGGGCATCAGCCCGGCCGGTGAGGTGGAGCACAAGGGCCCGGTCGAGGGCGTCGGCGCCAGCGGCCGCATGTTCGGCGAACTCCTGGTGGGCTCGTTCAAGGGGCTCGGCGGGCTCGTCTCCGGGCTGGCCGACCGCCTCCAGACGACCGCCTCCGCGCCGGATGGCGGCGGAGGCGGCGATGGGGGAGGATCCGGTCCGGTCGGCCCGATCGGCATCAGCCGGCTGGTCAGCCAGGCGGTGTCGGCCGGGCAGTGGACCGGGTTCGTCGTCCTGCTGATCGAGTTCAACGTGTTCGTGGGCATCTTCAACCTGCTGCCGATACCAATTCTGGACGGCGGCTACCTCGCCCTGGTGGGGTGGCAGGCGATCACCAGGCGCGAGGTCGACCTTCGCAAGATCGCGCCGATCGCCGCGGTGGCAGTGAGCCTGCTGTTCGTGTTCGTGCTGGTGGTGGCGTGGCTGGACATCACCAACCCGATCCCCAACCCGTTCAGGTGAAGCCGGCTGGATGGGTTCCGCCAGACACCCCCCAGTGGCGGGGCCCCGTCTCGGAAAGGAGCTATGGACCGTGGCCTTCCCCCTCGAGATGACCGATCTCGCGGCTGGCAGGGGCCGACGGCACTCTCGCCGCATCAACGTGGGCAAGGTGCCGGTCGGGGGCGGAGCGCCGGTGAGCGTGCAGTCGATGACGATCACCAAGACCGCCGACGTCAACGCCACCTTGCAGCAGATCGCCGAGCTGGCCGCGTCAGGTTGCGACATCGTCAGGGTCGCGGTGCCGGATACCGACGATGCGGCCGCCCTCCCCGCGATCGCCAAGAAGTCGACTATCCCGGTCGTTGCGGACATCCATTTCCAGTGGAAGTACGCAATGGCGGCGATCGAGGCTGGCTGTGCCGGGGTTCGCATCAACCCCGGAAATATCAAGAAGCATGACAAGGTCAAGCTGATCGCGCAGGAGGCGCAGGCACGCGGCATTCCCATCCGGGTCGGTGTCAACGCCGGCTCCCTGCAGAAGGAGATCCTCGCCGAGCACGGCGGGCCCACGCCCGAGGCGCTGGTGGAGTCGGCGCTGTTCGAGGTCGGGATCCTGGAGTCGGTGGGGTTCGGCGACATCAAGATCTCGGTCAAGCACCAGAACCCGCTGATGATGATCCAGGCCTACCGGCTGCTCGCGCAGGCCTGCGACTACCCGCTGCACCTCGGCGTCACCGAGGCGGGCACGCCGAAGGACGGGGTCGTCAAGTCCTCGGTCGGCATCGGCACGCTGCTCGCCGAGGGGATCGGCGACACCATCCGCGTGTCGCTCACGGCCCACCCGGTGGAGGAGGTCAAGATCGGCAACGCCGTCCTCGGCGCCCTCGGGCTGCGGCCGAAAAAGCTCGACCTGGTCGCCTGCCCGTCGTGCGGGCGGGCGGAGGTCGACGTCTTCTCTCTGGCCAACTCGGTCGAGGAGCGAATGGGAGAGATCGAGGCGCCGCTGCGCGTGGCGGTGATGGGCTGCATCGTCAACGGCCCCGGCGAGGCGCGCGAGGCCGACATCGGCGTCGCCTCCGGCAAGGGCAAAGGGCAGATCTTCCGGCGCGGTCGGGTGGTCCGGACGGTGCCCGAGTCGGAGATCGTCGACGCGCTGATGCAGGAGGCCAAGCTGCTGGCCGAGGAGCACAAGGCGTCCGGCGCCGCCGGAGGCAGGCCGGAGGTGACCCGAGGCTGAGAATGCGCCTGGCGCGGTCGGGGGGCGGGGCACACGGGTCGCCCGGCCTCGAGATCCGCCTGCTCGGGCGCGCTGATGAGAAGGCGGCGCTCGCCTTCCTCGACCGCCACCCGGCCAGGGACGTCTTCATCGCCAGCCGGGTGCTGAACGACGGAGTGCTCCGGGCGCCCGGCTGGAGCCCGCTGTGGGGCGCCTTCTTCGATTCCGGCGAGCTGCGCGGCGTGCTCCACGTCGGCCCCAACGTGGTGCCCGCGGTTGACGACGTCGCCGTGTGCGACGCGCTGGCGCCCACCGCGGCCGGCTCCGCGGCCACCAGGATGCTGGTGGGCGAGCGCCGCTCGGTGGAGCGCCTGTGGGAGCTGATCGGGCCGACCTACCCGGCTCCGCGGGAGGTCCGCGCCCGGCAGTACGTCTATTCTGTCGAGCCCGAGGACCTGGTGCCCCCCCGGGGAGCGAGGCGGGGCCTGGCGCGGTTGGCGACCCCCGCAGACGAGGAGCGGGTGCTGCACCTGTCGGCCGCCATGTACGCCGAGGAGATGGGGGAGAACCCCCTCGCCCGCGACCCCTCCGGCTACCGCCGCCGGGTCCAGATCCTGACCGCGCGGGGCTGGACCTACGTCTACGAGACCGGCGGCGAGCTGCAGTTCAAGATGGACATCGGCTGCGCCAGCCATTGCAGCGCGCAGATCCAGGGCGTGTACGTGCCGCCGCAGGTGCGGGGCCGGGGCGTGGGCACCGCCGCGATGGCCGCCTGCTGCGCGCTCGCCTTCGAGCGCCATCCGGCGCTGTCGCTGTACGTCAACGACTTCAACGCTCCAGCGGTCGCGCTGTACGAGCGCCTGGGCTTCCGGCGCGAAGCCTACGACTTCCAGACGGTGATCCTGCCGTAGCCGGCCGCTCGCCCATCGGTTGTCCACAATTTCTCTAACGACCGCCACGGCGGCGGTCCG
>WNFX01016194.1_pt1 | contig 10257 bp, 10 predicted proteins | sample 5400111 | NCBI WGS metagenome assembly WNFX01 (sample SAMN13153363, study PRJNA577476) | soil metagenome | isolation source: 40 cm soil or saprolite under grassland replicate 1 | place: USA:California | collected 2016-06-15 | reverse complement strand
CCGAGATCGCGGGACCGCCCGGCTGTGCCAACGGCACCGCCGGCCGCTCGAATCGCTCGGGCTCCCGGCCAGGCTGGTCGCTGGGCGGGACGATCTGTGCGCCAGGTGGAATGACCTGTGCGACGGCGGCAAATGAAACGCTGACCATCGCCAAAGCCGCCGCGATGGCGCGTACGCCGGCCAGCATGCCCCCCGACCCCTCGAAGAACGGACCGGAATTCTACGTCTGCGGGAGCGTCGGAGAATCGCGGGCGGGCGCTGTCAGCTGTCCTGTTTTGGCAATTTTTCCAGATGTTTCAATAAGGTCACACCAGGCTGCGGGCGCTCCTGCGCGGCCCCAGCGCTGGGCGGGGACCCCATGCCGACGAGGCTCCACCGCGGGCGGCGTCTCCACCCATGAAGGGGCACGGGGCCCCATCCTTTAAGACGCGGGCCATAGCGCGTCGAAGACGCGCGTGTGCGCGCTTTAGGCCCAATCAGTGAGGATGAAGGCGAAGCCATCCGCGTCCGGGATGCGACCGCGGCTAATAGCTCAGCTGCACCGGCAGGTTGAGCGTTCCGCCCTTGTAGGCAAAGGCCGCGCTGGCGAAGCTCGGCGGCCCGAAGGTCGAGGATGGATTGTTCGAGAAGCCGTAGCCCTGCTTGGGCTTGCCGAACAGGCCGGTCTCCATCTGCGTCTCATTGTGCTCGGCGTGGAAAACGGCGATCGCATAGGTCCCGGCCGGAACGCCGCTGAACACGCAGGTCGCCTGTCCGTTCTTGATCGGTGCGACTGCGCCGCGCATTTCGCGGCCCGGTTCGCGGAAACCGTCGGCGGAGGAATAAAGCCCGCAACGCCCGGACCCGCTGTCGTTGCGAACGCCGGCGACCGATACGCTCAATTTTCCCCCCGATTGCGCGCTCGCCCCGGTTGCAAGCGCGAGAACGAGGCCGAGGGGGAAAAGCAGCGTCCGCATCGGATATCTCCTGTCGTAACCGTCATTTGGCCTTGTCGAAGGCGATGCCGAAGCCGAGCAGCGGCAGGCTCATTTCGATCGGTTTCTTGTTGGCGTCCTGCACGGTGATTTTGAGGTCGCTGCCGGTTCGCATGGCGGCAATGAGCTTGTCGGTGAGCGTCATGGCGACGAAGCACCCGACATTGGTGCAGGTCTGGATCGATTGCCGTTCGGCGGCGCCGTTGTCGACCTTGACCAAGACCGGCTCGGTGAGATTGAGGCCGAGCGGGAGCGTGATCACCATCGCGGCGGTCTTGCCGTCGGCCGCGGGCCGCACCAGCGCCGACACCACCAATTGCCGGGTTTCGCGGTGGAAGACTTGCTGGACAGCACGGCAGTCCAAAGTCTTGCCGTCGCCCACGCACTCGACCCGCCATGCGGCTGGCGCTCCCTCGGGCGCTTGCTGCGCCAGCGCCGATTGCGCGGCGGCGATCAAGACGCTCAGCGCCATCACGGCGGCCATCGTCTCGGCGCGTTTGCCTGCCGCTGAGGCATGGCGGCTCGCAGGCATGGGGCAGGCTCCTCGATTGTGACGGCAATAGGAGAAGCGCGGTCGGCGGTCCGTTTAAAGCATGCTTGCCGCTGGCTCGATAGCCCATCCCACCCGGTTGGTCATTGCGCGCCCCGGGCCGGCCCAATACACTGACGGGCAACAGCCCCAGCCGATGGATTCTGATTCTAAAGAGATCCCGGTTCATCAACGCAGGGTGGAAACATGAATATCCGCGAAACCGCGCCTCGACTCACCGAGCTCGAGAAGTTTTCCACGCGTACCGACACCCGCGACTATCTCGCCAAGGCCGCGCCGACGAAGGAGAAGCTCAAGGATTGGCTGGTCGTCGATGTCGACGCCCACGTCAACGAAACGGCGTTCTGGTCGGAAGTGACCGACTGCATCGACAACGACGTGCTGCGCTACATCGCCGAGGCGTTCCGCGACCGCGGCCCCGCGCCCGGTCTGTTGAACGCCAATGGTCCGCTCTACCAGGACGTGGCCGGCCGCATCATGCATCAGCAGAAGCTGGCGGAGCCGACGCCGCCCGGGCTTCACCGTCAGGTGCAGCTCAGCCAGCGCGCCATGGATGCCATGGGCATCGATTACATGGTGGTGTTTCCGACCCCGATGCTTTCCCTCGGTATGCACCCGCAGATCGATGTCGAAGTGGCGCTCGGCAACGCCTACAATCGCTGGCTGATCGAGCAAATCCTGCCACAGGACAAGCGCCAGATGGCGCTGCTCTATCTGCCGTTCAACGATCCCGACGCCTGCGTGGAGACGGTGGAGCGCTTCGCCGACGCGCCGGGCGCGGTGGGCTTCTCCGTCGCCTCCACCCGCCACAAGCCGGTCTGGCACAATTCCTACATGCGGCTCTACGCGGCGCTGCAGGAGGCGGGTAAGCCGCTCGGCTTCCACGCTGGCTTTACCTGGGCCGATCCGTCGTTCCAGCAGCTCAACCGCTTCATCGGCATGCACTCGCTATCGTTCGCGCACTTCAACATGGTCCATATGACCAATTGGGTGCTCAACGGCCTGCCCGAGCGCTTTCCCAAGCTCAAGGTGATCTGGATCGAGAGCGGACTTGCCTGGGTTCCCTTCGTCATGCAGCGGCTCGATTCCGAATACATGATGCGCACGTCGGAGTGCCCGCTGCTCAAGCGCAAGCCGAGCGAGTACATCCAAGAGATGTACTTTACGAGCCAGCCGCTCGAGCGCAGCAATATGAAGCTCACGCAAGCGACCTTCGAGGCGATCAGGGCCGACACGCAGTTGCTCTACGCGTCGGATTGGCCGCATTGGGATTTCGACGCGCCCAGCTCGATCACCAAGCTGCCGTTCCTCAAGGAAGAGGCAAAGCGCAACATTCTGGGGCTCAACGCCGCGCGGCTGTTCGAGCTCGAGGTGCCGCCGGCAAAGTCGGGCGTGAAGACGCCCCCGGTCGCCGTTCCCGCCGAGTGAGCGCCGCCGGTTGGGCTCTCGCGAGGTCGGCATGAGTTCATCCACGGCCACGGATGACGTCGCCGGCGCCGAGCGCGGCGCGGCATTTTGCGCGGCGGCGGATGACGCGCTCAAGAACGGCAAGCCGGACGCGGTGCCGGACGAAAGCCTGCAGCGTGTTCTCTCGGCCGCGGTCAAGCTCTATGCCGCCAAATCGGAAGACCGTGAGCGGGAGCTTGCGCCGTTCGGCGACAGGCCCGTGAACGCAACCGAGGCGGTGACCGCGATCTGCGCGATCATGCGCGCGGCCGACCTCAACTTCTTCGATCTTCAAATGTGGTACCGCCGCGGCGAACGCGAATGACGGCGCAAGAACGATGGTAGGTGAAACGATGAGCGAGATCATGGTGGGCGAGCTCAGCGAGTTCGCGGAGGGCGGCTACCGCGTGCTGCGGGTCGACGCGTTCGAGTTTGGAATTTTTCGGGAAGGCGACCGCCTGGTGGCCTACGAGAATCATTGCCCGCACGACGGCGGTCCGGTCTGTCAGGGCAAGGTGATCCCGCGCGTCGAGGAGGAGCTTGCGCCGGACCAGACCAGCCGGGGCCTGCGTTTCTCCAAGAAGCGCAACATCGTCTGCCCTTGGCACGGCTGGGAATTCGACATCGAATCCGGCCGCCACTGCGGTGACCCCAAATATCGCCTGCGGCCGGTCGACCTGAAGGTGCGCGACAACCGCGTCTATGTGAGCATCCCGGTCGCCGCCTGAACGACCTCTCTTCCCCCTCATGCCGAGGAGCACCGCAGCGCGCGTAGGGTGGGCAAAGGCGTGCTCCGTGCCGGTGCATGTGGGCGCCTCGAGCTGAGCATCGCGCTCTCCGACAACGAGCGCACACGTCCTCTGATCGAAGGCCGTGTCATGCCGCAGGGGATCAAGCTCGTCCCCACGATGGTGCATCCATCCGAGATGTTCTGGCGGCAGTTGCGCTTCGCCGAATTCGACGTTTCCGAAATGTCGATGTCGTCGCTCATTATCTCGGTGTCGCGTGGCGACACCCGCTGGGTGGCGATCCCGGTCTTCACCATGCGCAAGTTCTTCCATACCAGCATCATCGTGCGCACGGATTCAGGGATCGCGGCACCGGCCGACCTGCGCGGCAAGCGCATTGGCGTGCCGGAATATCAGCAGACCTGGGCGATCTGGTCGCGCGGTGTCCTGCAGCACGAGTTCGGCGTGCACGCGCGCGACATCGAATGGTTCATGGAACGCAACCCCGAGAAAAGCCACGGCGGAGCGACCGGCTTTAGCCCGCCCGGCGTGCGCCTGCATTATATCCCGCCCAGCACGAATATCGGCGAGATGCTGCTGCGCGGCGAGCTCGACGGGGCGCTGCTCTATCTCGTCCATCCGAATCTGATCGACCGCAGCACGGTCGATGTCTCGGGAGTGACGCGTTATCTGTTTCCCGATCCCGCCGCCGAGGGCCGCCGCTTCTATGCCAAGACCGGCCTATTCCCGATCAACCACACGGTCGTGATGCGGCGCTCGCTGTTGGAGCGCCATCCCTGGATCGCGCTCAATCTCTATTCGGCATTCGCTGCCGCGAAGGAGGAAATTGCGCGCTACGGCAATTCATACCTGCACTGGTATTTCGAAACCGGATTGCTCGACGGCGGCGTCAAGCGCACGCTCGCCGACAACGATCCGCTGGGTTACGGCTTTAAGGCCTCGCGGGCGGTGCTCGAGACCATCGCGCAATACGTGCACGAGCAAGGGCTGAGCGCGCGCCGGGTCGAGCTCGAGGAAATATTCGCCGCCAGCACGCTCGACGTGTGATCCATCGCGCGGTCCACAGCCACGGACAGCCAATGCGGAGATATCAGGGGTGACGACAGGCTACGACTACGTGATCGTCGGTGCCGGCTCGGCCGGCTGCGTGTTGGCCAACCGGCTGAGCGAGGATGGAGCCGCGCGCGTGCTGCTAGTCGAAGCGGGCGGGCGCGACCTCAATCCGCTCATCCACATCCCGCTCGGCATGGGCAAGATGCACGAATACGACATGTTCAACTGGGGCTACCACACCGAGCCCGAGCCGAACATGAATGGCCGCGAAATCGAGGCGATGCGGGGGAAGGTCTTAGGCGGATCGTCCTCGATCAACGTGATGGCTTATACGCGCGGCCATCGCGGCGACTACGATCGCTGGGCGCAGAAGGGCGCGCGCGGTTGGTCCTATGCCGATGTGCTGCCTTACTTCAAGTGCTGCGAGCGCTGGGAGGGGGGCGAGAATCCGTGGCGCGGCGGAGCCGGCCCGGTCGGGACGGAATTCGCAAAGACGCGCGACCCGCTTTACGACGCCTGGCTCGAAGCCGCCGCGGCGACGGGCTTCCCTGTCACCGACGACTACAACGGCAAGCAGCAGGAAGGCTTCGGGCGCGGTCAATACACCATCCGCGACGGCTATCGCTCCTCGGCCGCGACCGCCTATCTCAGACCGGCGAAGAAGCGGAAAAACCTCGACGTCGAAACGGGCGCGCAGGCGACTCGCGTGCTGATGCAGGGCACGCGCGCGACCGGCATCGAATACGTCAAAGGCGGCGGCGACGTGGTGCGGGTCGAGGCCGACCGGGACGTGATCCTATCGGCCGGCGCATTCAATACCCCGCCGCTGCTGATGCTCTCGGGGATCGGCCCGGCCGCGCATCTTCGCGAGATGGACATCAAGCCCGTAGTCGATTTGCCGGTCGGCAAGAACCTGCAGGACCACCTCGCGGTGATCATCTTTTTTCAGCGCTTGAACGAAAGCACGTTTCTCAGGCAGATGCGTTTCGACCGCATGGCCGTCAGCATGATCCGCGCCTACTTCTTCGGCACCGGGCCCGGCACGGTGGTGCCCGGCGGGTTGCACGCCTTCGTCAAGACGCGGCCCGAGCTTGCGGTGCCCGATATCGAGTTCATGTTTCGCGGCGCGCCGGCCGCAACGCATCTCTGGTTCCCGCTGATCCGGCCGGCGTATGTCGACGGCTACGGCATTCGCCCGACGCTGCTGCATCCCGACAGCCGCGGCGAAATCCTGCTGCGGTCGACTGACGCGCGCGAGCCTCCGCGCATCGTCTACAACTTCTTCTCCGCGCCCGACGACCTGCCGCGCCTGCGCGAAGGCGTCAAACGCGCCCGGGATGTCGCCTATCAGAGGCCGATGGCGCCGTATCGCGGCACCGAGACCTCGCCCGGAGAAAAAGTGCAGACCGACGCCGAGATCGACGCCTGGATCAGGAACACTGCGATCACGGCGCACCATCCCTGCGGCACCTGCGCCATGGGAATCGGACCCGATACGGTCACCGACCCGCAGCTGCGCGTTCGCGGGGTCGAGCGCCTGCGGGTGGTCGACGCGTCGGTCATGCCTGATCTGGTCTCGGCGCATATCAATGCCTGCGTGCTGATGATCGCGGAAAGGGCCGCTGACCTCATCCGCAACAAGGCACCGCTTCCAGCCGACAATGATGCTTGAGACCTCGCACCACGCATGCAACGCGCCGAAAGGCTTTGCAGCGTGCCGCCGCGACGATAATATCGACGCAAAAGTTCGAGTCAGGCGGCGTGGACCGCAAGCCGGCTGACCGACAACCGACGGAGGAACTCCATGGCACGAAAACATCCGCGTCCCGAGGTGAGTCGGCGCAAATTCCTGGCCGGAGTCGCAGTGGCAGGTGCGGCGACCGCGGTGACGCCGCCGGCGGCGAGGGCCGCAACCACTGCGAGCGCGCCCACGAGCGCACCGCCTCGGCGGCCCTCCGCGCTGCCTCCCACCATGCAGGTCGCGGTCGCCGAGACCGCAACGCCGAAGGAACTGCCACGCATCGGCGGCGTCCCCGGCTCCGACTTCATGGTCGACGTCATCAAGACGCTCGATATCAAATACGTGCCGTCAAACTGCGCTTCGAGTTTCCGCGCCATTCACGAGTCGCTGATCAACTACGGCGGCAACAAGATGCCGGAATTCCTCACCTGCACGCACGAGGAATCCGGGGTCGGCATGGCGCACGGATATTTCAAGATCGCCGGCAAGCCGCTGATGACGCTGTGCCACGGCACGGTCGGCCTGCAGCATGCCGCGATGGCCGTCTATAACGCATGGTGCGATCGCGTGCCGGTGATCATCGTCGGCGGCAACGATCTCGACGCCGCCCACCGGCCGCCGGGCGTGCCGACGATCCACTCCGCGCAAGACATCAACGCGCTGGTGCGCGACTTCACCAAGTGGGACGACACGCCGGTCTCGCTGCAGCATTTCGCGCAATCGTTCGTGCGCGCCTACAAGATCGCGATGACGCCGCCCTGCGGGCCGGTCGCGATCTCGCTCGACGCCGGCCTGCAGCAAGAGCCGATGCGCAACAACGGCGAAAAACTCTACATTCCGCGCTATGTTCCGACCTCGCCGCCGCAGGGCGACTCCGGTGCCGTGAAAGAAGCGGCGCGGCTCCTCGCCAATGCGCAGAACCCGGTGATCGTCGCCGACCGCGTGGCCCGCAGCGAGAACGGCATCCGGCTCCTGGTGCAGCTGGCCGAGGCCCTGCAGGCGCAGGTGATCGACCAGGGCGGTCGGATGAACTTCCCCAGGACGCACTATCTCAGCCGCCCGCCGACCGCGGTCAACAATGCCGACGTCATCATCGGGCTCGAGCTCACTGACTTCTGGGCCACGGTGAACGCCTGGATCGACAATGGCGAGCACGGCATCGGCATCAACACCACGAGGATCAAGCCCGAAACCAAGCTGATCAGCATCAACTCGTCGGAGCTGCTGACCAAGGCGAATTACCAGGACTTCCAGCGGTTCCAGGCGGTCGACGTGGCGATGGCCGCGGACGCCGAAGCGACGTTGCCGGCGCTGATCGAGGCGGTGAAGGCGGCAATTCCCGACGATCGCAAGGCCGCGATCGAGAAACGTGGCGAGGCCGCAAGGAAAGCATATGCCGAAGCGCGTGAGCGCACCAAGCAGACGGCGGCGCTCGGCTGGGATGCGAGTCCGGTCAGCACCGCGCGCCTGGTGATGGAAACCTGGGCGCAGATCAAGGACCTGGACTGGTCGCTGGTCGCCTCGGAAGGCAATGTTAGCAACTGGCCGAATCGGCTGTGGCCGATGGAGAAGCACTACCACTGGCTCGGCCGTTCGGGCGGTTACGGCGTGGGCTACGGCGCGCCGGCGTCGGTCGGCGCGGCGCTCGCCAATCGCGATCTCGGCCGCTTCTCGGTCAGCATCCAATCCGACGGCGACCTGATGTACGCGCCGGGCGTGCTGTGGACCGCGGCTCGCCACAAGATCCCGCTGCTCGCCGTGATGCACAACAACCGCGGCTACCACCAAGAGGTCATGCACGTGCAGCGCTTGTCCAACTTCCGCAATCGCGTGGCGAGCCTCGGCGGCGACATGGGTCCGATCGGAACCCGCATCGAGAATCCCGACATCGAGTATCACAAGCTCGCGGAATCCATGGGCTGGTGGGCAAAGGGGCCGATCAAGGATCCGGCACAGCTCGGACCGGCGCTCAAGGAAGCGGTCGCCGTGGTGAAGTCCGGCCAGCCCGCGCTGGTCAATGTTTGGACCCAGCCGCGCTAGGGAGGCCTATCGATGGGTTTGGTTCGCGGGTTCGGGCAGGCGGCGCTCGCCGCCGGTCTGCTATTAGGCTGTCTCTTCGGCGGTGGCGGCGCGTTCGCTGCCTCGGCCGAGAAGGGCAAGACGGCCTATATCCAGCACGGCTGCTGGCAGTGTCACGGCATGCAAGCCCAAGGCGGCGTCACCGGCCCCAAGCTCGCGCCGGATCCGATGCCGATCGAGACGTTCACGGCTTTCGTGCGCACCACCGACCGCGCCATGCCGCCCTATTCGGAGGCGATCCTGTCGAACGACGACCTCGCGGATATCCACGCCTATCTGCAGACGATCCCCAAGCCGGCGGATTACAAGAGCATTCCCTTGCTCAACCAGTAGGTAGGAGCCATGGCCCGCCCTGATCCTGAGGGGGCGCCAAAAAAGGTCAAGCCGAACGATCAGAGATCGAGCACCAGCCGTTCGCTCTTGCAGCCGGCGCAACAGATCATGACCTTGGTGTTCGAGGCCTGCTCCTCCTCGGTCAGGATGGCGTCGCGGTGCTCGGGGGTGCCCGAAATCACCCGTTGCTCGCAGGCTCCGCAGATGCCGAGCTCGCAGGAATAGTCGACGTCGACGCCGGCATCGAGCAGCACCTGCAGAATGCTCTTGCCTTCGGGAATGACGAATTCCTGTCCGGAGCGCGCGAGCTCGACCACGAAGCCACCCTTCTTGTCCGCCTCCTGCTTGGGGGTGAAATATTCGACGTGGATCTGCGCGCGTGGCCAATCGGCGGTCGCGGACTCGAACGCCTTGAGCATCGGCGTCGGTCCGCAGCAATAGAGGTGCGCGTCCTTCGGCGCCTCGGCGACGATCGCCTTGACGTCGAGGACATTGCCTGCGCTCTCGTCGTCGAAGTGGAACTGCGCCCGGCCCATGGCTTCGAGCGCTTGCAGAAAGGCCATGTCGGCGCGCGAGCGGCAGGCATAGTAGAGCTTCCAGGAACGGCCGAGCTTCTGCAGCCGCTGCACCATGCACCAAATGGGCGTGATGCCGATGCCTCCGGCCAGCAGCACCACGTGGCTGGCGTCCTCCACCAGCGGGAAATTGTTGCGCGGCGCACTGATTTTGAGTGTCTTGCCGACACGCAACTCGTCGTGCACGTAGCGCGAGCCGCCCCGGCTCGCCGGATCGCGCTTGATGCCGACGGTGTAGCTTAAGGTATCGGGCTCGGCGTTGATCAGTGAGTACTGGCGGACCAGTCCATTCGGCAGATGCAAGTCGATATGGGCGCCGGGCTCGTAGGGGGGTAACGGCTTTCCGTCCAGCGGCGCGAATTCGTAGAGGTTCGTGTCGCGCGCCACGTAGCGGATCGCGGTCACGCGCATGTCGATCAGGCCGTCGGCCTTCTTTGCCGGCGTGGCCTCGGCAGATGTGGCCGTCGCTGTATTCACCGACTTTTCTCCTGCGGCAGCGCAAGCGTCATCGGGCACGCAAGCCGGTTTGTCAAATATCAGGCATGAGATATGCTTCGTCCGCGCGCAATCCAACCGGCGGAAAAGTCGAGCGGATTCCCCGCGGTGCCGGTTGCGCCGCGCCGATCGAGCGAACCACGTCGCTCCTGCCGACAAGCAAAAGCGTCGAACTTGAAGTGCGCCCAGGTTGGGAGGCAGGGAGGGTGAGTTGATCGGCGTGCCAAAGATCGCAGGTCTGACGGCGGCAGTGCTCGGCTTC
>WNFX01037918.1_pt1 | contig 10258 bp, 13 predicted proteins | sample 5400111 | NCBI WGS metagenome assembly WNFX01 (sample SAMN13153363, study PRJNA577476) | soil metagenome | isolation source: 40 cm soil or saprolite under grassland replicate 1 | place: USA:California | collected 2016-06-15 | reverse complement strand
ACAAAAAGTGTGAGACAGTGCGTCTAATGAGGTTGGCGCTCCTGAAAACAGGATTCATGGCCGGAGCCATACTCTGACGCTCTGGAACAAAGACCTCAAATCCAGTACATGAGTGGAGACTGCACCGCTCACAGAGGAAAGATAACGGCGCAAGCTCGCGTGGGGAAGCATAAAATCTGACGTGATCCGGCGGCGCACTCCCTGGCTCTCTACCGGACCTCGAATATGCCCTCGACCTCGACCGCTACGTCGTAGGGGAGTGCCGCAACGCCGATCGTGATGCGAGTGTGCCGCCCCGACTCTCCGAACACCTGCATGAACAGGTCGGATGCGCCGTTCATCACCTGCGATTGAGCCGTGAAGTCGGACACCGAGTTGATGTAACCGGTAAGACGGATACACCGGGTGACCCTGCCGAGATCGCCATCTAGAGCCGCTTTGAGATGAGCGATGAGGTTAAGAGCGCAGAGCCGCGCCGCTTGCTGGCCCTGCTCGAGGTTGAACTCTCGCCCCAGTTTTCCGATAAAGCGCCGCTCACCATTCCACTGAGCGAGCTGGCCGGTGAGGTAGAGGAGGTTACCGGTGCGAACGAAGGGTACGTAGTTGGCGCCGGGCGCGCTGGGAGTAGGGAGCTCAATCCCCAGGGCGTTGAGGCGGTCATCAAGGGCTGTGGTCATTCGAGAATCATACGAGCGGTATTAGACGGCGGTCCGGCCTAACGAGAACAAGATGAGCCGCGGCAAGCCGGAAAGCGCGAGGCTGCGGAGTGAAGGGGTTTTAGTGATGTGAAAACTGAGTAGTACGCCCGCTCGCCGTCGGCTGGAGCGATTGGTTAGGCCGTTTAGCGTGGCTACGAACATGCCGATGCGAACGATGGAGCCATCGAGGTGGAACTGTCAAACACACGAACTATGCCTCGGCAATGATCGAAGGCGTCTTCGATACGTATGCGGGAGTTAAACGCGATGTCGTGCGGAAGCTCTTCCCTGGCGAAGAACGCAATCTCTGCGATCTCGGGCGGACAGGGTTGCGGAGTACCACGCACCAGCGCGACAGCGAATGAGAGCACGAGATCGTCGCGATATGGCTTCGCATACACGCCGATCAAATGCCCGACGTGCACCTCACAGGCGATCTCCTCGAGTAATTCACGGTCAAGTGCGACAAATGGAGACTCGCCTTCTTCCACGCGTCCGCCAGGAGTAGTCCAATGATGTGATCCGTAAGCTTGGCGCACGAGAAGGATGCGGTCGGTGGCATCGAACAACGAAGCGAAGACACCGATTGATGACATGGGTAAATTTGGGCCTAACGAGAAAGAGATAAGCCACGGCTAGCGTTGAAGAACAATACGGCGGGAGTGCCTGAGCCTAGCGAATGGAGCGGCGGGCCAAGCGACATAGAAGGTAAAACGACGAGGGTAGGAGCGAGTAAGTGTGGGCAACGAACGAGTTTCAATCGCACTAGGGTAGCCGGGCACCTGGATGAAATCCAGGGTGCGGTGGCAAACACACTCAACTCACAACGAAATGGGGCCGTTGGCTATCGATTGGTTAGATCGGCGGGGGTTCCACTCGCGTCGTGTTTGCTTCACCGGACGTGACCTGCTCTTCGAGATGTCGAATGCGATCAAGCAGTGCCGCATCTGGGCGTGACGCCAGGATAAAGGCCAAGAAAAACGCGACAAGCGGAATAATCCGAGAAAACACCACAGCCCGGGATTCTTTCCCTTTCGCTTGGCAATCGTGGCAAGAACTGACCCCATGATAAGACCAAGAAAGAGCCACGGAAAGAGCATCGCGATCGCAGAGGGCGCCGGAGGAGGCGGCGTTTGTGCTTGCGCGATAATAACTGCCATGGTGCTCATGAGATCTAACGAGAATTCGGCCCAAAATTTAGGTCTTTCCAGAGAAATACCCATTTTTTGAGTCTAATCCGGGTTGAGTTTGAAGCCTGAGGCGACAGAATCGCTGTCATGCCAGGCATCGTAGGGAGAATGCCGCCTGCGGGCAAACCGAAATTGCTCGACCAGGTGCGCGACGATGATGCGGCGTAGGCATTAGTAAGGGCGATGCGCAGCGATTTAACTTTTGTAACGTTTTTAACGTTGTAACTTTTTTCGAAATGTCCTGCGCCAAGATCGATCCAGCCCTGCACCAGGCAAAGAAGCCGTCCTGGATCAAAGTGCGGTTGCCGTCGAATCCGGTTTTCTTTTCGACCAAAGCGCTGATTTCCGATTTGCGGTTGCACACGGTTTGCGAAAGCGCGCAATGCCCGAATCGTTGGGAATGCTGGAGCCAGGGCACCGCTACTTTCATGATCGCCGGGGATCGTTGCACGCGCGCGTGCGGATTTTGCGCAGTGACAACGGCGAAACCGTTCGCACTTGAAGGCGACGAACCGCAGCGCGTCGCCCAGGCAGTCCGCCGGATGAATTTGAAACATGTCGTGATCACTGCCGTCGCGCGCGACGATCTGAAGGATGGCGGGGCTGATCATTTTGCGCGCACGATCACTGCGATTCGTGAGATGGATCCTTCAATCGTCATCGAAGTGCTCGTTCCGGATTTTCACGCATATGATTGGTGCATACAGACAGTGCTCAACGCCGGTCCCGACATTTACAATCACAACATGGAAACGGTCGAACGCCTCACGCCTGTAGTGCGTTCGCGCGCGAAGTATCGGATATCTTTGCAAGTTTTGCGGCGTGCCAAGGAACTGTCTTCCGGCAGCTGCCGGGTTGTGACAAAGAGCGGGGTAATGCTCGGCCTTGGCGAAAAGGAGACCGAACTTTTTCAGACCATGGACGATTTGCGTGAGGTCGGCTGCGAAGTCTTGACGATGGGTCAGTACTTGCGCCCGAGTCCAAAACATTTGCCCGTGGTTGAATACATCATGCCTGAGCAATTCGATTACTACGGGGACATCGCACGCGGGAAAGGTTTTCTCTACGTCGCCTCGGGGCCGCTGGTCCGCAGCTCGTATCACGCGGCTGATTTTCACCCGGTTGTGCGGAGATAACCGCAACAATGGGAACAAATCTTTCCTTGTAGTGTCCGCTGTCCCCAGCGGATTCGGTCGAGCGGCGGCTTTCCAGTCGCTTCAAATACATGCCCTAAGGACAGCGCACGCTACAGCATCGCAATTGCAATGCTTGTCATTCCGAGCGAAGTCGAGAATGGAGCGACTGGGAAGCCGCGACATAGACATCGGACCGCAGGTTGAGCGAACGGGAAGTGAGCGAATCAAATCTCTGGACGACAAGAGAGTAATCCCGTATGCCGATGCTTCGCTCGACATGACAGAAAATATTAGATCGCAAACCGCGGCCGTTATTCCGGCGTATCAGGATGAAAAACACATCGGCGACATCGCGCGTCGCACCCGCGAGCGACTGGATCACGTTCTCGTTGTTGATGACGGTTCAACCGATCTGGGTGATCCTTCTGGATTCGGATGGTCAACATCTTCCCGAAGAGATCGATCGATTTTTGCTAGCAGCAGGCTCAGTGAGACGCCCCACGTTTTTTATTGGCAACCGCATGGAGGACGTTGCCCGCATGCCGTTGGTGCGGCGCGTCGTGAACCATTATATGAGCAATCAGATTAGCCGCGTTTGCGGACAAAAAATTCCAGACACGCAGTGCGGTTATCGCATGCTGGATCGACAGCTAATTCCAGACATGCTTGGCGGCGGACACCGATACGATTACGAGACTGAAGCGCTAATCATCGCCAGCCGCAAAGGCTACAGGATCGATTCAGTCCCAATCACGACTGTTTACACCGACCAAGTCAGCAAGATCCATCTCGTGCGCGACTCGCTGCGCTTTTTCAAATTGATGCGGCGATACAGAAAGCTATAGCGTCGGACCGTATCGGACGGAAGAGACGGGCTGAGGCCTCTGGCAGAATAACAGTGCGGCTACGGTTTTCTTGCCGGCAGAGGCTTTGAGCTTTTGAGGATTTCCGACTCCGGGGTGAGCGTGGCCGGTTTGCCGCTGAAAATGACGCGGTTTGGTTTTTCAGCGAGCGCCTGAACGAGCGCTTTCGCGTGGGTGGTAATAACTTTTAAGTTCAGCAGGCTGACGTGCAGTTGTTTCAGTTGTTCCTGAAGCTGCTTGTCGGTTGCACTGATGAATATATCAGCAGTACCCAATACTTTGTCGGCGTCTTTGCTTACACTATCGAGGTTCTTGACCACATTTTGTAAATTGTCCACGTCTACCTTCAGCGAATCAGCAAGTGGCCCGAGTTTTGGCGTGAATTCGCCGAGATCTTTTTTCAGGCTCGTGACCGTGACGTTCAGATTATCGATCAACTTATTTGCATTATCGATCAGCGGGCCCGCGGCTGCAGTGATCTGCTCGATACCGTAAGCAGGATGGCCTTCAATAGTCGCGTTGTTGGCCAACGTTTCGCCTCCGGGCGTGCCCGCCGAAAGCGCTACGAATTTCGGCGAGAGCAATGTATCGGAGCTGAGCGTGGCAGTTACGTCCGTAGGCAGCGGCGGAATTCCTTCAATCAATCCGACAGTCACCCGCACAGCGTCCTTTTTATTCGGCAACGCTTCGCGCTCTTTGGCGGTGAGCTGCCGCATCGCGATCACACGTCCCGCCGGTGCGCCGGCGTAACGCACCTCTGAATTTATTTTTACCCCGGTGACATCTTCGTAATAAATCTGAAGAATGCGCGCCGGTTTTTTCAGCCGATAACCCGAAAGCGCGAACGTGAGCGCGCCGAGCAGGACGATGCTGCACGCGATCACGAACAAGGCGACGAGGTAATCGGATATACTGCGCTTCATGTATGCTTGTGGTGAAAACGGAACCGCGCGCCCAGGAACGGGCGAGGCCGGACGTGTTGATGATCTTTATGCTCTTCCTGTGAAAGGTTCAACGGAATCGGTCCGTCGGCACGACCGTTGATAAATTGTTGCACTTCAGCGTTCGGACTGTTTCGAATTTCGTCCGGCGTGCCTTGCGCCACAATCGAGCCATGTCCAAGCATAATCATGCGCGTAGCGATGCGAAAGGCACTTGTCATATCGTGTGACACGACGACTGCCGTCATATGGCTGCCTTGAGTCAACTTTTGCGTTAGCTGGTCGACCACGGCGGTCATGATTGGATCGAGCCCGGACGTCGGCTCGTCGCTAAATAGTAGTTCCGGATCGAGCGCAAGCGCGCGCGCAAGCCCTACGCGCTTTTTCATTCCACCGCTAATTTCATCTGGCTTAAGATCTTCAAACCCGGTCAGGCCCACCATCTCAAGCTTCGCTCTCACGATTTGTTCTATTTCGTCGGGCGACTTGTTGGTGTGTTGCAGCAGTGGCAGAGCAACATTCTCGCCCACTGTAAGAGACGCGAGTAGTGCGCCGGATTGGAACAGCATCCCGAATCGCAGGCGCACCCGTTCAATCTCGCGTTCCTTCATTCCTGTAATTTCTTCCCCAAAAAGTCGCACCGAACCTGAAGTGGGTTTCATGGAGCCAATCATATGGCGGAGCATAGTGCTCTTGCCGCAACCGCTGCCGCCCATAATGACCAGAGTCTCGCCACGATGAACGTTGAACGAGATGTCGTCGAGCACCGCGCGGTCCCCGAATCTTCGGACGAGGTTGTTCACCTCAATAATGGTTTCTCCGTTGGCTTTCATGCGGCAAAGAAGAATATGCCAGTTAATACGGCGTTCATCACTAGCATGGCGAGCAAAGCTTGCACGACTGAAGCCGTTGTCGCCTGACCAACGCCTTCGGCGCCGCCTTCGACATTGAGCCCGGCGTTGCAGGCGATTGTGATAACTATCCACGCGAACACGACGCTCTTGATCATTCCCGAATACAAATCCCAGGTTTCCGCGCTTTCCAGCGCGCGCAGGATGTAACCCGCAGTGTTGAAATCGAGCGCGAAACGGCAGACTGCCCAGCCCCCGAGGATGCCGATATAATTTCCAAAGATGGTGAGCGCCGGCAGCATGACCATCATCGCAAGGAAACGGGGTACCACCAGAAATTGCACGGGGTTAATCGCCATGACCTCAAGCGCCTCGATTTCCTCGGACACCTTCATCGTGCCGATCTCCGCGGCGACAGCTGAGCCGCTGCGGCCGATCACAATCACTGCGATCAACACTGGTCCCATTTCGCGCAGCAGCGTGAGCATCACCAGATCGGGAATGTACATGTCCGCGCCAAGACTTTCGAGAGAATGCGCAGCCTGCATCGCTAGAGTCACGCCCACGCTGAAAGCCGTCAACGCTACCATCGGCGCGGCGCGTACACCTATGAAAACCATTTGCCGAAAAATCGGCGCGATCTTGAAAAATTGGCCAGTAAACGGCGCAACAAAAATCCAATAGAGCAAACTAAGATTGAGCTGGAGATAATTTTTCAAAGCGAACCTAGAGTTGCATCTTCAAGAGCTTGAGATCGCGCGTGTAAAATCCAACCCCAAGTCACCGAAAATCACCTGCGCCGCATTTCTTCCCGGTGCCATCGACACACCCGGGCCGGGATGACTGCCGGAACTGCACAGGTACACGTTAGGCACAGGCGTCTTGTATTGGCCAAGCTCGGGAATCGGGCGCTGCGACCCGCTTTGGTAGGGGAGAAACGCGCCCTGCCCGAGCGTGCCGCGAACTGCGCTAATAATTTTGCGAGAGATGTCAACCGGCGAATGGGCCACCCGCTTGAGAATCTTTGCCTTCAAGTCGGGAATGTACTTCGCAGTAATGAGGTCGATGAGGTAATCGGCGTAAGGTTCGCGCGCTTCATCCCAGGCGCGTGCCGGAACTTTACCGGTCGCATCGCCAGTGATGAGGCAGGGCACACTTAGCACCACGAATTTCATCAGCGCCTTGCCGGCCGGTGCGCGACTGGGATCTATCGCGGAATCGTTCCAACTCACGATCATGGGCGCCGACGGCAGCAGCCCACCGCGACATTGTAGATAGACCCGCGCGAAGAAGTCGAGAGACGGTTCGGTAAGATGAACATGCGCGGATTGCCGCGCGGCGCTTCCCGCCTTGTAGTTAACAGGGCTCTCGAGTGCGACGAACATGACAAAGACCGAATCGTGCTCGCAGATCTTCAGCCAGTGCGAGCGTAACGCGATGCATTCCGCCTTTGACCAGGTTGTTCCCGGCGTTTTGCAGGACTGAGGCAAACAGCCAGCCGAGCTCTGCGCCTCCGGCATCGTCTGGCGACGCGCCTAAGAACGTGGCGAAAGAGCCGAACAGTGTCTTTGTTGCGTCGGATTCGAGCGTTTGGTTCGCCCACGATCTGACGCTCTGCATGCTGAAGCGATAGGCTTCCATGCCAGCGGGGGAGGCGGCAAATTCCGCTGCGGCTGCCGGAAATGAAAGCGGCGGTGAAAACATCGCCGCGGTGATCGCCTTCTTTTGTGCAAGGAACTGGTGCATCAGCGCACGCCACGTGTCGGCGTCCTTCACCGAATAGCGGGTTATCTCGGCGACAGTCTTTTCAATATCGCGATGGACGCTGATGATGTGGCCATCCGGAAATGCGTGCGAAAAAGGAATCTCCGGCTCGATGAGTTCGTAGCGATCAAGCAAACCCAGCTCATTCGGAACCGGTGATAGATTTGCAAGCTGATAACCGCTCGCGTGAATGTCCGACCAAAAGCCAGGCAACGTTTCTTCTTCGGTGACAGTCATACCGCCAACGGAGTGATATTGTTCAAGGACCAGGACCTTCAGGCCTGCCCTGGCCAGGTAACAGGCACAGGTTAGGCCATTGTGCCCCGCGCCGATGATGATGGCGTCGAAATGATGCGGCATAGTCAGCTGTGTCGGAGAATTTTTCAGTTGCTCCGAGTGCGCAGAATGCCAAGCTGCGCGCACCGACAAAAGCCGAAAGTTCAGTGTCGCTCAACGATGGCTTCGCCGGCTTCACAAAGGAAAGACGATGCCCCAAAGCGAAATCGATGCTGTCCGCGCGCTACTGAGTGCAAAGCCCCGTCCGATTGGTTGGCCTGAAAGGCGAAAAAGGCTCGACGAGGTTGGCGCTGTTTGGCCCGTTGCAGACGACGTGGAATTTACTGCCGTCGATGTGAACGGCGTCCCGGGAGAATATTCCGTGGTTCCAGGTAGCGATCCTTCTCGCGTCCTGATGTTTTTTCACGGTGGCGGCTACTGTTCCGGTTCAATCCAGAGCCATCGTCGTTTGGTAACCGAAGTCGGCCGGGCGGCGAGAATGCGCACACTTGCGGTCGGCTATCGACTCGCGCCGGAGCATCCGTTTCCCGCAGCGTACGATGACGCGCTGACTGCATGGCAATTTTTGCGAAATCAAGGCATCGCTGCTGCGCATATTGCGATCGGTGGCGACAGCGCTGGGGCCGGACTCACTCTCGGATTGATCGGCCGGTTGCGCGACGGACACGAGGAGCTTCCTGCATGTGCGTGGCTCATGTCGCCATGGACGGATCTGACGATGTCCGGTTCGACCCTTGCGAGCAAAGCCGCGGTCGATCCGCTCATTCACAAGGAGTATCTAAATGAATTGGCTGATGCCTATCTACCCGCTGGCATCGACAGAAAAGATCCACGTGTCTCGCCGCTCTACGCCGATTTCAGAAACTTTCCTCCGACGCTAATCCAGATTGGTTCTAATGAGACCTTGCTCGATGACTCCACTCGGCTTACCGCGCGGGCCGGTGCGGCCGATGTCGCAGTGACTTTGGAGATCTGGCCACACATGATTCATGCGTGGCCTTTATGGAACGCGCATCTGGAAGAGGGGCGTCGCGCGCTTGCCAACGCGGGCGCATTCATTCGGACGCATCTGTGACGCGCTACAGGATTTCAGATCAAACCGCGCTTTCTGAAATCGCCGAGATTACCGCCAGAGGAACGCTCCACCAGGTCGATGGTGAACTTGAGCAGACAAACTTCCCACGCGTCGTCTACGCCTTGGATGATCGCGCTGAGCGGTTCGTTTTTGTTTTCGACCTGCCGCCTGGTGCGATTGATCACCGTGTCGATTGAGCCGCTCAGCGTTTGTTCGTTTAGATCGGTCTTGCGAAATTGGAAACCGTAACGGAGCACCGCGATTTTCTGCGCGTGCTCACGCAGTTGATCCACGTATCGCTCTGCCTTGTCTCCGAAGCCCTCCAGTAGCAACCGGCAATAATGCTCCGGCGTCAGACTGGTTCACGCGGTCCATCAACTCCGAGATCAAATAGAAATTGAAACTGGTGCTGCCGAACGTCGCGATCTGATGCTCCGGCGCCAGAATGACGTGCGTATTTTCAAGCGCATAGTCAAAATCGTCGCGGGTCATGAGGGATGTAAGTTACGGTGTCCGTTGCTCTTTTCAAAGGACACCGACAGACGATAAGTGGCGCGGACGGAGGATTGTGTCGTCTGCGATAAACAAGCCGCGGCTACTTACTTTTTGGCCTGTGGTTGTCCGCCACCCGTTTGCTGCTGTGGCTGAAACAGCGACAGATATTCGCCGTAGCCCTCTTCCTTTAATTTTTCCGCCGGAATAAAGCGCAACGCGGTCGAATTCACACAGAAACGTTGACCGGTCGGGGCGGGGCCATCGTCGAACAGGTGGCCAAGATGCGAATCGCTCGATTTTCCGCGGACCTCGGTGCGCTCCATTCCGTAGGAAGTATCGCGCTTTTCTGTCACGTTCTCTGACTTGATAGGCTTCGTGAAGCTGGGCCAACCCGTGCCGCTGTCGAATTTGTCCAGTGAACTGAAGAGCGGTTCGCCCGTGATGAGGTCGACGTAAATTCCCGGCTTGTGGTTGTCCCAGTAGGCGTTGTGAAAAGGCGTCTCCGTGCCGCATTGACGCGTCACCTTATACTGGTCCTTGGTTAACTTCTGCTGCAACTCGGCGTCGCTTGGAACGGGTTTGGTTGGATTCATTTTCTCGGCCTCTTGCTTCTGCGCTTGAGCATACCCGAACAAGATCGAACCGACAATCACCAACAATGTGCCGGCCAGCCCAAACCACAGAGTTTTGTATGAGCGTTTGTGTTTGTACGTTAATCGCGTTGCTCTCATCCCTGTTTCCTCGCGTGAGAATTCTGCCCTTTCGCAGTGCTTAAGTCTGCGCAGAATCACGGTTCCTTAAGGAAATGCGCAGACCTCCCCTTCATAATTGAATTCGTATATTAGACACAAAATGGTTGTGAGGCGTTCATTCCTGTCGGCCGGCTTCCGGAACGCGAATGTAGCGGCGAAAGAGAATTAACCCGATTGGCGCGACTGATGCCGCCAA
>WNFX01011464.1_pt1 | contig 10258 bp, 8 predicted proteins | sample 5400111 | NCBI WGS metagenome assembly WNFX01 (sample SAMN13153363, study PRJNA577476) | soil metagenome | isolation source: 40 cm soil or saprolite under grassland replicate 1 | place: USA:California | collected 2016-06-15 | reverse complement strand
GATGCCGCTGCTCTGGGGGATGATGGCTCAGTCCCCACCGAAAGAGCCGCTCGCGTCACCGTGCCAACGCTCGTCATGGACGGTTCTGCCTCTTTCCCGTTCATGCATACGACGGCAGTGACGCTGGCAAAGGCTCTCCCCAACGGTGAGCATCGCACCCTGGAAGGTCAGACGCACGAGGTCGAGGCGGAGGCTCTTGCTCCCGTGTTGGAGGAGTTCTTCAACTCCAACGTAGCCTGAAGGAACAGCCACAACCAAAAAAATGAGGCAGGCAATACAAAAAGCAGCGCCTGATGCCGTAGAGACAATCAGCTACAACATACCTACCTTCGACCTGAACGGCAAACATTTAGTGTTCTTCGCTGGCTGGAAACAGCATATTTCCTTGTATCCGACGCCGGCAGGCGATGAAGCCTTCCAGCAAGAAATATCGCACTATAAAAGAGTAAAAAGCACTGTACAGTTCCCATTAGATAAACCTGTTCCATATGACTTAGTGGAGAAAATTGTCACCCTCCTTATGATGGAAAAACCAGAACAAGCGAGCTAAACGATCAGATTATTTTCGTAACTTTTTCATCCTAAGAGCCTGTTTTGGAAAGAAGACTGGTGCACACACGGCACACCGTACTCCTGGCACAGCGCAGCGACACACGCGATGCTGAGAGAAGGTTAGAAAATTAGGGAGCAGGGCAAGGCAGGTGAGTCGGTTGATGAGATGTTGCTGGCATTGCCCTCACGCCCGGAGATGAGGCCCGCGGCTAACAGCATGGAAAACGGGGTGAGCAGACCCCTTTCATTGCTTTCTCGTATACATCACATCCAGGTCCTGTTCCCAATTTGAACTATCGCGCGACAACTCTCCATGACAGGTAATGGTGTTTCCATCATCGCTGAACGTGCCAGTCATGCGTTGTGAGAAGCCCGGCGAATCTCTCCACATCTTCCAAACGCCGCCTTCTAGACTCATCTGATAGATCCTTGCCACACCCCGCTCATCGGAATAGAGCATGGAACACGTTTCAACCGAGTCATCATGGCCTATGACACTGAGAGCGCTGGGAGGGCGTCTCCATCACCAGGATTTGACCAGAGCAAGTACTACAGCCTCCTTTGGTGATTTTGGGAAAGAGAGCAATGCAGGGCAGGGAAAAAAATTGTCCGCTCCAACGGTATACGAGCTCCATCCCAGATCAATTCGCGGAGATCTGAGGTTCTTGTTGATCTGCTCCGACTGTCGAAGCCTGTGGCTCTGACGCTGACCCTCCTGCTCGTTCCAGTTTCTTTCCTTCAATCAACAACCAGGCACTCAATGCGCTCAGCAGAGCCAATGCTGCGCTCAGCAGCGAGACCAGGCGAAAAGCGCTCACAAATGACTCATCGATCGCTCGCTTGAGCGCCATCTGCGCCTCACCGCTCACACTCATGGGGATGGTGATGCCAGCCAGCCGGGTGCGCTGCACATCAATCAGATGGTACACACCAGGGGACAGATGCAGGGTTGCCAGGTGGCTCTCCAGGCTGCTCGTGAAGACAGCCAGAGCCACAATCCCGAAGACGGCAATGGCCAGCAACCCGGCTGTGCGCGAGACCGCATTATTGATCCCAGAGGCAATCCCGGCATGGCGTTGCTCCACCGCCCCCATCACTGCGGTGGTGAGCGGAGCGACGGTGATGGTCATGCCCAAACCCATGACGATAGGAGAATAGCCCTGTACTTGAATGAGATTGAACGGGAAGAAGAACATGATGCCACTGAGAGCTCCGTACAGCAAGAGGGTGAGGAGATTGGCTCCACTAAAGGTGTGCGAACGGAATAACGTCAGCGGGACCATCGGGGCCGAGCTACGCGCTTCTACCAGCAGGAAGGCGAGCAGTGCCACGACGCCAATCGCCAGGGCGCCCAGCACCAGGGGAGTGCCGAAGCCAAGGGAGCCCGCCTCAAGCAGCCCATACACCAGCGCTCCTAACCCCAGCGTCACCAGCAGCGTCCCCCACCAATCCAGTCTGCCTGATGCCGATGTATCGCGGCTCTCGGGTACGCGCCAGAACAGGACGCCCAGCACGACTGCTGCCAGCGGGACATTGAGAAAGAAGACCCAGCGCCAGGAGGCGTACTGGACTAAGACGCCCCCGAGCACCGGACCCACCACAGTGGTGAGCGCGGAAAACCCTGACCAGGTGCCAATGGCTCGCCCGCGCTGCTCGTCGCTAAACGAGGCGCTGATAATCGCCAGGCTGCCAGGCACCAGCAGGGCAGCCCCGATTCCCTGAACGGCTCGCGCGAGGATCAGGGACCAGGGCGACATTGACGACGGAGCCATCAATAAAAGCCATGCTTGATCCGAGGATAGTGGCGACGAGTACCCAGACCCCAACCTGTGGGGCACAGGGCATCGCCTCAGGAGCAGAGCGAATAACTCCCTCATCACAGGGCGATTTTACGAAGTTGGCCATGTTTGTGTGCTTTCCAGTTCCCGAATCGGGTCTCTCCGTTTCCTGGTTGTTCCAGAACGGATGCCCATGTGTTTCCCGCTCTGCATTATATCATCTCTTTGGAAAGTGCCAGAGGAGTCGATTGTTCTTCTCCTCCGAATCATCAAAAGTGACGGTGTTCCAACTTATGGTGTTAGTCACAAGAAACGGCATGAAGATGGGGAGTAAGAGTACGGCTGGACTAGTAAGGGTGGGTACTAGCTCAGCCGTTTTTATGTGAATCAGATCTCGCCCTTGATGTATGCCATCTTCGCCATATCACCCCGGGCGAGTAGTTAGAGAAGTAGCTGACTCACTACATATAGTATCCTCTATCTTTCTGAATTGGACCTGTGAGAAAGCAGAGATGAATCTGAGAGGAGAAATTGCCAACGGATTGAAACCGACGAGCTAAGGGCCTGCACAAATTTTGAGCGTGAACCGTGACTGTAGTTTGACTCATTTTCTTTTCCTGCCAGAACGGGCTTTTATGCGTCACAAGTAGAAATTAGCGAATATATGTATTTGTGAAACATCTGAGCAAGGTAGCTTGTCAGTCAAGGCCTCACCTTGCTTCAGGGTAATTTTGCCTACTCCTCCAAAGAGGGCGAGAATCATCCTCTTTTCATGGTATAGTCAGTAGAGAAAGCCCAGGTGGGGACTTCAAAGGACAAAAGGAGGATGAAATGGAGAAAGCAACATTGATCAAGACTCTTACCGAGACACGAGCCGCGTGGGAGGCGCTGCTGGCCCAGATCGATGAGGAGCAGATGCAGAGGCCCGGCGCTGCTGGCACCTGGTCGGTGAAAGACGTCATCGCCCATGTGACCTGGGGCGAGAGCGAGATCGCTCCGGTGCTGCGCACGCACGTCCTTGCCGGCTCCGACCTCTGGAACCTGTCCGACGAGGAGCGCAACGAGCTCACGTACCAGCAGAACAAGGACCGGCCTTTACACGAGATCGTCAACGAAGAGCGGCAAGCCTACACGGCTCTGCTGGCAGCGGTCCAGACGCTGAGTGACGAGGACCTCAATGACCCTCACCGCTTCAAGAACATGCCGCAGGAGTGGAGCCCCTGGCAATTGATCGCCGGCAACTCTTTCAAGCATTACGAGGACCACATGCCCTCTCTCCGCCAGTGGCTGGCGAAGAAGAAAGAGGAAATGAACACACGTGAACACCCACCGGACGACCTGCAAGCACCGATGAGTATCGAGTTGGCAACTCTTACCAATGCGGTGAAAAAACAGAGTGGAGGTCTGCGTGTGGCCACACAGAGATTTTTCATCTCACTTTATCTCGACTGGCTTTAGAGAGAGTCCAGAACGTATACAACGTAGCTTCTGAGTGCTTTTTTGCTATGTCGTTGACTGATAATTACGATGTCTGTAAGCGAAGTAGGAGTAGTACACCACCTAGTGTTCTGAGTGATAAAGTTCGACTAAGCGCGGATTAGTAGAAGTATCTGGTATAATGCAAATCATGAGTAACTCCTTTGTTCCAGACAACTTTAAGGTTCCTGAAAAGCTGGAGACTGATAAATTCAGGCTCCGAATGTTAACAGTCAATGACGTGGTAAAGGATTACGATGCAGTTATGACCAGCATTGACCACCTGCAAGGAGTATTTGGGAAGCGTTCTAAATGGCCGTCTAAAGAGTTAACCCTTGAACAAGATTTAATTGATTTAGGCTGGCATCAAAAAGAATTTCAGAGAAGAACTTCCTTTGCATATACTGTTATGAACCTGCTTGAGAATGAGTGCTTAGGTTGCGTGTATATTTTCCCTTCAGAAAACCATGAGGTAGATGCAGAAATCTATATGTGGGTTAGACAGAGTGAGTTTGAAAAAGGCTTAGACCCGATTTTATTTGATACTGTTCGCAACTGGATAACAAAAATGTGGCCTTTCAAGAATGTTCTATATCCCGGTAGGGAATAAACACATTCCTTCATTATCATATTTCCGCTAAGAACGCCTTAGCTGAAATATGGGGATTTGCCCTGCGGAGCAACAACCCTTGCGGGATACATATCAGTATCGTACTTGATATATCAACGACGTAGATTGGTTACATATTGGTTGAGATAGCCTTATGAATGGCATAATGTAGTTAATTCTTATACAAAAATGTGCAGTAACAGAAACCGATTTGCCGATGGCACGCAAGGCTACGGGAAAGGGCCATCTCAAGGGCCTTGGAGCAAGGGTTGCCCGAGAACCTACGACCAGGGTTAGGATGGGACCTCAACCTCTAGCAGCAACCCCTCGTTCCCTCGAAGGTGCATCTCTGATAAGGGGATGAGTTCCTCACGATCCAGATGTGTGGAGAGGAGAACACGACCCTGACACTGTCCGGGCAGTGTCACAACCTGGTCTTGCCCTGAGAAGTTGAGAGCCACCAGGCAGCACTGGTCAGCGTGCTGGCGCTGGTAGACGAAACAGGTGGCACTCTGCTGCTCAACGGACTGATACGAACCACGAGTCAGGGCGTCATGAGAACGTCGAACGGCGAGTAAGGTGCGCGTCAACATCAGGAAGGAGCGAGGATCCTGTTGCTCAGCCGCCACATTCACGGTCTGGTAGTCGTTTGCGACCGGTAACCAGGGCTTGACCCCAGCAGGAGAGAAGCCCGCATTGGCGCTGCCATCCCACTGCATTGGACTGCGTACCAGGTCACGGCTCTGCTCAGGATGCTCCTTGGCGAGTGGGTCCTGCATTCCCTCGCGTGGGAGCGCGATGTCCTGCATGCCAAGCTCCTCCCCATAGTAGCAGGTCGGGGTACCGCGGAGCGTGAGCAAGAGCATTTGTGTCAGCCGTGCCTGCTCACGGCCCACACGCGTCGCAATGCGAGGCCGGTCATGGTTGCCCAGGACCCAGTTGGGCCAGGCTCCCTCGGGCAGAGCCGCTTCGTAGCCCTCGACCGCCTGGCGTATGGTGCGTGCCTCCCACGTTGGCAGGTTCACGAATTGGAAATTGAAGGGCAGGTGGATCTCGTCGAGCTGCTCCCCATAGTAGGGCATCAGACGCTCGACTGGCAGATACAGTTCGCCGATGAGCACGCGCTGAGCGTAATGCTCGGAAAGTCGCCGCATCTCCTGCATGATGGCATGCATGCCCGGTTGGTCGACGATGTAGTGTTCTAGTAGGCGGGTATTGGGAGGATCGCCTGGCTTCCACGCTGGATTGAGCGGGTTATCGCGCAATTGCTCATCCTTGAGGAGCACCTCAAGCGCGTCGATGCGGAAGCCATCGACACCCCGCTCTAGCCAGAAGCGCAGGACCTCATACATCGCCTGACGGACTTTGGGGTTGCGCCAGTTGAGGTCCGGCTGTTTTACATCATACATATGCAGGTAGTATTGCCAAGTGGGTTCATCGAATTGCCAAGCCGATCCGTCAAAGCGGCTCATCCAGTTATTGGGGGGACCGCCACCCTTGGCAGGTTCGTGCCAGATGTACCAGTCGCGTTTCTCGTTGGTACGGCTCTCCCGCGCCTGCTGGAACCAGGGATGCTCATCGGAGGTGTGGTTGGGGACAAAGTCCAGGATGAGCTTGAGATCACGCTGGTGGGCCTGGCGCAGCAAGGTATCCAGATCCTCAAGGGTCCCGAAGAGTGGATGGACATCAGTGTAATTGGTAATGTCATAGCCAAAATCGGCCATCGGCGATGGATAGATAGGCGAGAGCCAGATGGCGTCAACGCCGAGCCAACGCAAGTAATCCAGCTTGCAGGTGATCCCAGGGAGATCTCCCACCCCATCGCCATTGCTATCGAAAAAACTCCGCGGGTAAATCTGATAAATCACCCCCGTTTGCCACCAGGTGTGTCCATGCGTCATGGGTTGTTGCGGACCTCCTCTTGCAGGGTATTTCTGTAGTATATCATCTGCCCTTTCACCTTCGTGGTCTGAGACGAAAGAGGAGTGAAACAAACCTGAGCCGACTACGGATGTTGTTGCAACAGTTCGTAACGGTATGTGCAAATCATGTCATGGGTCGGTTTCGTCGCTGCGAGAGCAGACCCAGGAAGAAGTGTCCTGCCAGCACGCCTACTGAATCCTGAATCAGCGAAAACGTGGGGAGCCAGGATCTGTGGCAAGTCACCAACCTTTCCTTGTGAGTGGTCTCCCATCATCGTATAATGAGAGCGACGGGCAGAAGAGGAGGTGACCTCGTGGCAGACCGCTACCAACTCAAGCTTCTCAAGAAAGGTTCACGAATCTGGAATACGTGGAGAGCAAAGCATCTCGAGAGACGACCAGACCTCAGCAGGGCGACGCTCAGCGAGGCGAACCTGGGCGGAGCTGATCTCTCCGAAGCTAACCTCTATCAGGCCAACCTCATCAAGGCCGTGCTCACCGGGGCAACGCTCAGAGAGGCGAACCTGGGCGCGGCTGACCTCTCCGAAGCCAACCTCTCTTGGGCGAACCTCGTCAAGGCCGCCCTTACTGGAGCGACGCTTAGAGAAGCGAACCTGGGTGGAGCTGACCTCTATGGAGCGAACCTCACCTGGACGATCCTCAGCAGAGTGAACCTGAGCGAGGCGAACCTCAGGGGAGCCGATCTGAGCGGGGCGATCCTCACTGGAGCGAACCTGAGCAAAGCCGATTTCTTCGGAGGCAATCTTCGAGGGGCAGACCTCAGCGGGGCCGATCTGAACAGAGCCACCCTCAGGGAGGCGAACCTGTACTGGGCGACCCTCACCAGAGCAACGTTTCGGGGAGCCGATCTCAGAAGAGCAAACCTCAACCGAGCCGACCTCAGTGAAGCGATTCTGAGCGGGGCCGACCTCGGGGAAGCGAGGCTGAGGGGCGCGACGCTGAACGGGGCAAGCCTGAGCAGGGCCAATCTCAGCGGGGCCGACCTCAGGTGGGCACAGTGCATCAAGGTAGTCCTCAGCGATAGCCTGCTCAGCGGGGCCGACCTCAAAGGAGCCATTCTGAGTGGGGCTGATCTGAGCGGGGCCGATCTGAGCGGGGCTGATCTCTCCATCGCATGCCTCAGGGAGGCCGATCTCTACCTGGCAAGTCTCAGTGGAGCCACCCTGAGCGGGACCGACCTCAGTGGGGCCGACCTCAGAGGAGCCAATCTCACCAGGGCGAGCCTGAGCGGGACCGACCTCAACGGAACAAACCTCATAGGAGCTCTGCTTGACAAAAGAGACCTTCCTGATCTACAGGGCTGAATGCTTGTTCTGAGGACCGCCTGTGTAGGAGTTCCGCATCAGTAATTGATACCGGTTTCCGTCCTGGCTCTTTTTGCGATGGTGCATCACTCGAAACCTGAGCAGATCGAACTGCGCGACCATTCATGTTGCTATGTACAGGAGATAGGCTTTGCCCTCCTCAGGCAGCATGTTCTCCACCATATCTAAAAGCGATTAACCTACAAGGTCATTTACCTTCTCTCAACATATGAAATTCCACTCATTTCGATATTATGCAAGCTGAAAGTGTTTGTGGGAGTAATTCATTTCTAGAGAGGTCTCACTCCCTCCATGGTTTCTGATGAGGAGAGTCATTGACGGAAGCTTCCCTTTTCTTACGAGGAAGGAGAAGCATAAGTGTCAGCACAAAACAGAGGGCTGCAAGCACGGCACAGACCACAGCAACCGTGTTGTTCGCTCCAGGATATATCGAGAGCATCACTATGCCAATGGCGAGTGCAAGTAGTTGGGTGCTGATGAAGAAACCAGTACTTCCATAAGAAAGAAGCCTTTCCACCCCTTGCCGCTCAATGAGGACTCGCTGGCTCTCCCAATTCAAGTTCTCCTTGCCCACTTTGCTCTCAATACCCTTTTTAATATAGGCACTGATTTGCTCAATATCATACTTATTTGAGAGCCAAATAATCATAGAGCAGAGTGCCAGGAGTGGATACAGAAAGATGAGTATGGCATTCTTCAACTGCGATCCAAAAGCCAGAATAGCTCCAAACGCTGTAACGGTGATAGTGAGAAGCTGATAGCGTATCTCTATGCGCTTCAGTATTTCCTCTCGTAAGGTATTGTATTCTGCTACTACAAGTTCAGGGTTCCACTTGTCCATTGAAGCCCCCTCCTAATATCGAAAATCGCTGATAACTCACTAGACGATGAACGGTCACCACGTAGAAAAATAGTGCCTGGGATTTGTGTTAAGCGACGATTATTATCCCGCATTGCCTCACGGAAGAATCTTACTTTGAGAGGGAAGAATGCCTCCTGGGAAATCGGCTCACAGTCGTTTTTGGTGAAGCTTGAGCTTCTCTGCTTGATCGATCTCAAACTTTGAGCTTATTAACCAGATCGAAATAACTCATCAATTCACCTTTTCACCAAAAGCGGCTATGAGCCCAGATCGGCTTATTTACTTCACAAGCGAGTTTCGAGTCGTGAACACCGATCAACCCTGGCTATTCCTGTATTGAGGATAGATCGTGACAGGACGACATATTACCGCTCAGTTAATGATACGCGCATCTTATCACAGTTGTTTGCATGTGGGTAACAATCACATGTGCTGAAGGATTCGTGGCTTCCCCAGGGCTCCCTCTCACCAGCATTTTCCACCCGGTCACTCATCGGTATTTTTACCGAGTAAAAAGTGTGTCTTCTGAACGTCTCTCCTGTGAGAGAGACACAAGGTATGTAACATGTTCATTGTGAGGGAACGTGATCCCTCAGCGAGAAAGGAAAGAAATATGCCTCAGGTAAAAGGAAATGATCAAATGGGGCCAGGCGTCCTCGGCACGAGTTCGCAAGGCATCGGTGTCCTCGGCGAGAGCGATTCTTTCACTGGCGTCGGCCTCAGCGGCACCAACTTCAGCACGAACGGCATTAGCGTCGGCATCCGCGGCAAGAGCATAAGCAACAATGGTGCTAGCGTCGGCGTCTTCGGCGAGTGCACGAACGGCACCGGCGTCCACGGCGTGAGTCCCAACGGTGGTGTTTCTGCCGCTGGCGTCTCTGGGTTCTCTAGTGGTGCCAATAGCAATGGAGTGATTGGTGAAGCGAACAATGGAGTGGGCGCCTATGGGGTGTGGGGGAGAAGCAGCAGTGGCTTCGCCGGGTTCTTCAGCGGTAAGGTCCAGGTATCTGGCACGCTCGAAGTACTAGGCAAAATCTTCAAACCGGCCGGTGGCTTCAGGATTGATCACCCGCTCGACCCGGAAAACAAGTACCTGTCCCACTCCTTCGTCGAATCACCCGACATGCTCAACGTCTACAATGGGAATGTCACCACAGATGCCAATGGTGAGGCCACCGTTACGTTACCGGATTACTTTGAAGCCCTCAACCAGGATTTTCGCTACCAGTTGACGGTGCTTGGCCAGTTCGCTCAGGCGATGGTGGCAGAGGAGATCAAGAATAACCAGTTCGCGATCAAGACCGATAGACCGGATGTCAAAGTCTCCTGGCAAATAACCGGTGTCCGGAAGGATCCTTTTGCGAATAGGGATCGTGTTCTGGTTGAAGAGGACAAACCAACTGACGAACGCGGGATGTACCTCCATCCCGAAGCACACGGCAAGCCGGAAATTCAGGGCGTTGAGTACGCACGCGGGAAGGGGCTCAAGGGACCCTAGGCGTGTTTGCAAACTGGAGCCAGCGTGTTTGGGTGAGCGAGTCAAGTAGCTCAGGTGTAAATGCAAACTTTATCCGGCTCATGGCCACTTCGGGGGCTTACTGCCTGCTTGTTTTCTTTGAGGAGAGAAAGCAAACAATACCTCCCCAAAGTGGACACCAGCTTTATTTGACCTTGACTGTATAAACTGTTCCCGATGCAGCTGGTAAATTGGG
>WNFX01007458.1_pt1 | contig 10259 bp, 9 predicted proteins | sample 5400111 | NCBI WGS metagenome assembly WNFX01 (sample SAMN13153363, study PRJNA577476) | soil metagenome | isolation source: 40 cm soil or saprolite under grassland replicate 1 | place: USA:California | collected 2016-06-15 | reverse complement strand
GTTTCGCGGACTTCCCCGTGATCGCCTACCATTTCGCCCACGCGGGAACGGTGCCGGCGCCGCTGGTGCCGGTGTTTTACGCGGTGGCGATGGCGGTCAGCGGCACCGGCTCGCTGGTGTTCGGGAAGCTGTTCGACCGGGCCGGGATCGGCATCCTCATCCCGCTGACTGTGATCGCGGCGGTGTACGCGCCGCTGGCGTTCCTCGGCGGGTTCTGGGCCAGCCTGGTGGGCGTATCCCTGTGGGGGCTGGGCATGGGGGTGCACGAATCGATCATCCCCGCGGCCGTGGCGCCGATGGTGTCCCCCGGCCGCCGCGCCTCCGCGTACGGGCTGTTCACCGGCGCCTACGGCACCGCCTGGATGGCCGGCAGCATCGCGATCGGCGCGCTGTTCAGCGTCTCTCTCGGGGCGGTGGTCGCCTTCGCGGTGGCCGTGCAGCTCGCCGCGATTCCGTTGATCATGCTGGTCCGTAGGCACGCGGCACAGCCGTCTCCCGAGCGTGGGTAACGGCGAGCTGAGCGAACAGATGAACGGGCTGGCCGAATACCAGACCCGCCGCCTACGCGCCAACCACCGGTGCCTTGCTGCGAGCCTGCCACCGGCCGGTTGTGATCGGAGGCGGCTTGGTGTCGCCACCGCCGGAGAAAAGGGGAACGCCCGCCGGGATGGCGGAGGGCGATCCCCGCCCGGCGCATGAAGCCAGCCACGGTTTGCGCTGGCTGGCCGGTGAGAAGCTCGATGTGATTGAGCCCGGCCCCGCAGCGCCAGTACAGGTCTTCGGCAAGCTGCTTGGTCAACGGCACTGGTATTGGGAAGCGCTGCCAGATAGAGCCGCCCGCCGGTGCCCGCGGAATCTGGTGCTCGGCCAGGACCGTGCTCACCAAGGGATCGGAGTACAGGGCATTGACCAGCTCGATCTCGGCGGGTCCAGCCTGCGGTACTGTACCGCCGGTCCGGACGGGAAGCCCGTAGTCGTGAGCACTGCGCAAGACCGTCTTAAGGGAGGTGCCGAGCTTGCGGCCGACGTCCTGCGCCGATAGCCCATCGCGGCTGTAAAGATCCCAGAGCGCATCGACTGAGAGCGCCCGCCGGTCCTGGCGCTCCCAGCCGCCGCGGGTCCGGGTCTGGATGCCGTGGCGGCGCAGGCGGTCGCGAACGGTCGTGGCCGGGATTCCCAGCAGCGCGCCGATCTGGGTGATGGTGAGATGCTGGTGAACGTACAGCTCAGTGAGGATCTCAGGGAGGTTGGCTGGGTCGGCTCGGCGGCGATCTGGCCGCTTCCCGCCCGTGCCGCGTGGCCGTAGCGGCACGCCCGCCTGCCGCAACTGACGGGTGACTTTTTGCCTGTCCAGCCCTGTGAGTGCCGCGACGCGGTAGGTGGACAGCTCTTCACACAGATACAGGTGCGCCAGCCGGGAAAGAACCGGATCCGTCAGCGGAGCGGAACGCTCACCGATGCATTGGCATGCATTGGCCGGTGGTGCCGCCTGGGGAGGGTGAACGGCGCCCATGGTTAATACGCGGCGCTCGGGCAGCGACATACGGCACCTGCCTCAGATCGGGTAGGGACCGTTGGCGATGTCCGCAGTGGGCGAGCCCCTCCGCCGTATGCGCCTTCCACGATACAGCCGACCGCTTGTCAGGCGCAGGCCCCACGTCAGCCGGGCGTGGCTCCCGCCATGAGGGTCGCGCTTGCCGCAAGCACCTGCGACGGTGACAAGGGCGGCGGCGATGAGGCTCGCCACTACCGCGTCAACGCCGCTGATGGCCTCCACGGCTGTCATTGAGGTGCCGCAGAGCTCACGGAACGAGTGGCGCCGGTCAGCCGGCGATCAGGATGGAGTAGCCGAGGCGGCGGGTGGCCCTTTCGGCCTTCGTCCCGGTAAGCCGCCCCCAAAGATGGGGATGGCGAGAGCGCCCGATCACCACAAGGTCTGCTTGATGGCCGGCCGCGGCGTGTGCCAGCTGATGGACGAAGCTGCCGGTTCTGATCTCGGTGGTGATCGGTACGCCATGCTCGCAGGCATACGCCTGGGCTGCCTTCAGCCATCGGTGGCACGCGCGCAGCCCGCGTTCGTGCTCTTCCAGGACCTCGCTCGCGTCGGCGCCATCCCAGCACGGGGGGTGCTCTTCCATGGCGACCGCGATCAGCCGGGCACCTTCCACCTGGGCGAGGCAGACCGCCTCCGCCAGTGCCCGGCGAGCCGAAGGAGAGTCGTCATAGGCGATCAAGATCCGGGTTAACACTGCTGATCCTCAGCACCGCGGGTAAGCGAAGCGTACATCCGCCCCCGGGCGCTGTCACCGATCCGCTGCGCGTGATCGTTTGGTGCTCGGCGCGCTGGCACGATACGGTGAACCCGACTACGCGATGAGGCTCGCGTATTGCTGAGTCCTCCGAGGGCCCGGCTGATGGCCTCTACCTGATGGCGGCCCGGCATGCACATGCCGGATTGAGCAGGCGGAGGCTGGATTGCCTTACCTCATCCAGGTGCTGCAAAGCCTGGTCGTCCTGACAGTGGCCCCTCTGTACGCAGGCGTGATCACGCGCGCCGAGGCGATCGTCGGCTCCAAACGAGGGCCCAGTGTTCTCCAGCCTTACCGGGACCTGGCCAAGCTGCTGCGCAAGGGTAGCGCGTTCAGCGATCAGGCGTCCTGGGTGCTGCGCGGCGCCCCGTTCGTGGCGTTCGCCTGCTACCTGACCGTGTCGGTGATCGTCCCGGTGATCACCAACGACCCGCTGCCGCTGGCGTTCCTGGCCGACCTGATCGGCGGCGCGTTCGTCCTGGCCCTGGCCAGCTTCGCGATCTCGCTGGCGGCTCTGGACACCGCCAGCCCCTACGGTGGTCTTGGGGCGAGCCGGGCAAGCTGGATCGGCAGCATGGCCGAGCCCGCGCTGATCCTGGTCTTCTTCACCGTGGGCGTGGTGTCCGCCTCCGACAACCCCTACCTGATGAACCACGCGATCGCGCACTCACCGTTCGCGCTGGTGCTGCCGACTCACCTGCTCGGGCTGGTGGCGTTCTTCATGATCGTCCTGGTGGAGAACGGCCGGATCCCGATCGAGAACCCCGGCGTGAGCACGGAGATCTCCATGATCGAAGAGGGCCGGGTGCTGGAGTACTCCGGCCGGGAGTACGCGCTGGTCAAGTGGGGGAGCTGGATGAAGCTTTTCCTGCTGTCATCGATCTTCATGAACGTGTTCGTGATCCCGTGGGGCCTGGGCACCTCCACGGCCCTGCCCAGCGCACTGCTGGCCATCGTGATCCTGCTGGGGAAGCTGGCGCTGTGCGGGATGGCCATCGTCCTGATCGACACCTCGTTCGCCAAGCTGCGCTTCTTCCGGATCGCCGAGTTCCTCGGCGCGTCGTTCCTGCTGGCCCTGGTCGGCGTCGCCACCTCCTACGTGATCGGGGTGTGAGGCCGTGGAGAAACTCGCCGCCACCAGCGCCGCCGGGGTGCTGCTGGACCTGTCCGGTGTGCTGATTTTGCTGCTGGCGTTCGCGTGCCTGGGCTCCAAACTGTTCAACCGGTACGTGGCCTACTACGGCGCCCAGTCGGTGGTGCTGTCGTTCGCCGCCGGGGTAGCCGCGTGGACGTTCCACAGCGTGGAACTGTGGATCCTGGCCGCTCTCACCTTCGCGATCAAGGGCATCGGGATTCCGCTGGCCACTCGCCGGCTGCTGTTGCGCCGCCTGGCGCTGGCCCGCGACACTGCCATCTCCACCGGGCTGTCCACCTCGCTGATCGCTGGCGGGGCGCTGACTGCGTTCGCCTACCTGGTCACCCGTCCCCAGCTACTGCCCCATGGCGTGGTCGCCGCCGCGGTGGTGCCGCTGTCCACCGCGGTGATCCTGCTCGGCGCGCTGGCCATGGTGGTGCGGCGCCACACTGTGGCGCAGCTCATCGGCTGGCTGATCGTGGAGAACGGCGTGTTCCTCGGCGCGATCACGCTGGTGGCCACGTTCCCGTTCATCGTCGAGGCCGGGATCTTCCTCGACATCGCGGCAGGAGTGCTGATCATGCTCGTGTTCGTGTCCGGGATCACCCGCGAGCTGGCGGAAGCCAGCGCCGCCGAACTGCGGGGACTGCGCGGATGACGGCGCTGGCGATCCTCATCGTCGCAGGCCCGCTCGCCGCGCCAGCCGCGGCGGCGCTGCGTGCACGCGCCCGCGTAGCCGGGCCGCCCTGGTGGCCGGGGCGCTTGTCTCGCTGGCGGCAGCCATCGCGCTGCTGGCGGCGCAGGTGCACCACCCCCCGCTGAGCGGGTGGGCCGGGTTCTTGTATGTGGACACACTCAGCGGGTTCTTCCTGCTCACCGTCGCCGGGGTCACCACACTGGCGGCGGCCGGGTCCGTCGGGTACCTGTCGGCCGAGGAGGACTCCGGCAGGTTCACCGCGTTCCAGGTCCGGCTGTACTTCAGCTTCTTCGGCCTGTTCGCCTCGCTGATGCTCGCCTCGCTGGAAACCGGCAACCTGGGCCTGTTGTTCGTCCTGGTGGAAGCCAGCACGCTGGCCAGCGCGGCGCTGGTCGGGCTGGAAGGCAAGGCGCGGTCGCTGGAGGCCGCCTGGAAGTACGTGATCATCAGCTCGCTCGGTGTCACGATCGCGCTGGCAGGCACCTTGTTCTTGTTCTACGCCGGCAGCGCCCTGCACCTGACGTCGAACCAGCGGCTGACCTGGCCGTACCTGTTCGCGCACGCGGCGGCGCTGTCGCCGACGCCGCTGCGGCTGGCGTTCTTGCTGGCGGTGGTGGGTTACGGCACCAAGGTCGGCCTGGCGCCGATGCATACCTGGCTGCCGGACGCCCACGCCGAAGCGCCGTCCCCGGCCAGCGCCATGCTGTCGGCCGCGCTGCTCAACACGGGCATGTACGCGATCATCCGGTTCCTGGCGATCACTCATGCCCGGCTGGGCTCCACCTACCCGCGGGCGGTCCTGCTGTCGTTCGGCTTCCTCTCCATCGTGATCGGCGTGCTGTTCATGGTCCGGCGGGGGAACTTCAAGCGGCTGTTCGCCTACTCCTCGGTGGAGCACATGGGGATCATCGCGGTGGCGCTGGGGTTCGGCGGGGTGCTGGGGTTCTACGGGGCGCTGCTGCACACCCTCAACCACGCGATCGCCAAGGCGGTGCTGTTCCTCGGCAGCGGCGAGGTGGCGCTGCGGTACCAGACCCGGGAAGCCGCCGGAGTGCGTGGCCTGCTCACCGCCGTTCCGGTCACCGGTGGCGTGTTGCTGCTGGGCTCGCTGGCGGTCCTCGGCTCGCCCCCGTTCGGGCTGTTTCTGTCCGAACTGACGATCATCCGGGCCGGGTTCAGCTCCGCCAGCCCGGTGCTGCCGCTGCTGCTGCTGGCCCTGCTGGCGGTAGCGTTCATCGCATTCGCCCGGACCACCGCGGGCATGGCCACCGGCGAGGCCCCCGCACCCCCAGCCGCCTACCACGGGCGGGCAGCCCGCTGGAGCGCGGCGATCCCCCTGGTGGCCGGGCTGGTGACGCTCCTTGTGCTGGGCCTGTGGATCCCCGCCGGGCTGAACACCGCGATCATGCATTCCCTGGCGGTGATCTGAATGACCGCGGTCCAGCCGTCCGCGCCCACCACCGTGACCGGGCTGCTCGGCCTGCTCGGCGATGCGGAGTTCCGCGACGACGGAAACGTGATCACGGTCGAGGTTCCGCCCAGCCGGCTCGAAGCCGCCGTGCATCACCTGGCCGCATGCGGCGCCCGGCTGGCGGACCTGTTCGCCGCCGACGGAGACCGGGTGACGTTGCGGCTGGTGTGGGCGCTGGATACCGAACGGCAATACCTCATCACCGAGTCCCCAGTGGCCGGTGGCGAGTACCCGGCGCTGTCGGACATCGCCCCGGCGGCGTTCTACGAGGAATGCGAGATCTACGAACAGTTCGGGATCAGGCCTGCCACCGGCAAGCCGCTCAACCGGGTCGCCCTGCCGCCCCACGCGGGACCGGGTTTCCCCCGGCTGGGGCATCAGCCGCCGGCCGAACCGGCCGAGGTCCACGCGCCGCACACGGTCGGCGGGCATGCGTTCGAGTTCCCGTTCGGCCCGGTCCGCCAGGCCGGCATGGAGTCGCTGTATTACGGGCTGGTCACCAGCGGCGAAGAGGTCGTCGACCTGTACCTGTTCACCTGGCACAAGCACCGCGGGCTGGAATGGCGGCTGCGGGGCCGCGCTCCCGCCGAGGCGCTATTCCACGTCGAGCGCACCGAGGGCCTGAGCGCGGTCGCGGTGAGCTGGGCGTTCGCCGCCGCCGTGGAGGCCGCCACCGGGGTGGACCCACGGCCCGGGGCTGGGCGGGCCCGCGGGGTGGCGCTAGAACTGGAGCGGCTCTACAACCACGCCGCCGCGACCGCCGCCCTGTGCCAGTCCACCGGCCTGTCCGTCGGCCAGTCCGCCGCCGAGATCGCGCTCGAACAGTTTCTCCGGATCAACGCCGCCGTCTTCGGGCACAGGTACCTGTTCGGCGTCATGGACGTCGGCGGGGTGCGCCGGGCACCCGACGCTGAGGTGCTGCGGAAGGGCCTGCCCGGCGCCTACGGTGAGCTGCGCCGCGCTGCCGACGCGCTGCTGTCCACCAACTCTTTTCTGGACCGGCTGGAAGCCACCGGCATCATCACCGAAGAGCAGGCCCGCCGCCTCGGGCTGGTCGGCCCGGTCGCCCGCGCCGCCGGGACTTCGATCGACACCCGCGCGGACCAGCCCGCGGCGCCGTACTTCGAGCACCGGCCCGCGGTCGCGGTCCGTCGCAGCGGCGACGTTCTGGGCCGCTTTCAGGTGATGCTGGAAGAGGCAGCCGAGTCGGTGCGGCTCATCGGCGAGCTTCTCGATGCCGGTACCGAGGCGCACACGCTGGCGATACCAGCCACCAGCGGAACCGGGCTTGGCTGGGCGGAGTCCCCGCGCGGCGAAGCGCTGGCCTGGGTCGCCCTCGACCAGGAGGGACGGATCACCCGGGCCCGGCTGCGCCCCGCATCGGTACGCAACTGGCGCGGCTTCGACGACGCCTGCCGGTCGCAGAACGTGTTCACCGACATTCCGATCATCGAGGCCAGCTTCTGGCTGACCGTGGCCGGCACAGCACGCTAGGGGAGGTGAGCGCCAATGCCGTCGTGGTTCGTGCGTGGCCTGCGCCGCGGGGTGGTGACCAGCCGGTACCCGGCCCATCCCGACCCGTCAGCCCGCGACCTGCCGGTCCCGCCCGCGTTCCTCCCCCAGCACCTGGACCGGGCCACCGCCGACCGGCTGAGCGCGGTCTGCCCGAGCCGGGCGCTGCGCCGCGACGGTGACGTGCTGGTCTACGACGTCGGCGCGTGCACGGCCTGCGGCCGCTGCCGTGAGATCGCACCGGAGGCGGTCACCTCCAGCGGAGAGTTCGAGCTTGCCGCCACCAGCCGCGCCCACCTGATCAAGCGCATCCCGCTGCTGAGGGGAGCCGCCTCATGACCGCCGAACAGGCCGCAGCCGAGGAACTGCGGCAGCGGATCGCCCGCCAGTTCGGCCGCAGCCTGCACATCCGCACCCTCGACACCGGGTCATGTGCCGCGTGCGAGCAGGAGATCCGGCTGCTCGCCGCGCCGCACTACGACCTGCACCGGCTGGGATTCTTCTTCACCCCCGCGCCCCGGCACGCGGACCTGCTGATGGTTACCGGCCCCATGATCCGGGCGTTCGACGTCGCGGCCCGCAAGACCTACGACGCGATGCCAGGCCCCAAGGTGGTGGTCGCGACCGGTGCGTGTGCGCTGGGGGGTGTCTACCCGCCGGACGCGTTCGTGCACGGCTCGGTCGATGACGTTTTGCCGGTGGATGTGTGGATTCCCGGCTGCCCGCCCAGCCCTCTCGCGCTGCTCCAAGGGCTGCTGGTGGCGGTGAACCGGCTGGCCGGCAAGACACCGGGCCTGACGTTCACCGCCGAGGACACTGCCACCGGGGTGACGAGGTGAACGCGCTGTATTGGTTCTACGCCGCAGCCGCCGGCTGGGGGCTCGCCGCCGTGATCTTGTTCGCGGGTGGCACGGCGAAGATGGCGATTCGCGCCGCGTGCCTGGTGTCGGGACTGGCCGGAGCGGCGGCAGTCGCGGGCGGCGTCTCGTCGCTGCTGTGGGGCAACTCAGGCGTCGTCAGCTTCGGCGCGGCCGTGGTCGTCGGCACGGCGCAGGTCCAGGCCAGCAGCCTCGCCGGGGTCTTCGCAGCCCTGCTCGGCCTGATCGCCATGGCCCTCGCCGCCTACGCCCCCCGCTACCACCGCAGCGGCCCGGGCTCCGCGCTCTATCTGGCCTGCTACAACCTCGCGCTCGTCGCCTGCCTCGCGGTGTTCGCCGCCGCCAACGTGGTGACATTCTGCGTCGCGTGGGAGTCCGTCGCGCTGCTGTGCTACCTGCTGATCCTGCGCAACCCCCGCCGCGAGGAGGTGGCGGCCGGGGCGTTCTGGTTCCTGGCGCTGTCCGAAGCCGGATTCGTGCTCATCGTCGCCGCGTTCGTCATCCTCGCCACCAAAACCCACTCGATGCAGTTTGACATCATCGCCGCCCGCGCGCACCTGGTGACCCCCGCCTGGCGGGACGCCGCCTACCTGCTCGCCCTGGCCGGGTTCGGGTTCAAGGCAGGCCTGGTCCCGCTGCACGTGTGGCTGCCCGAGGCGCACCCGGTGGCACCCGCCGACGGGTCGGCGTTCTTGTCCGGGCTGGTGGTCAAGCTAGGGGCATACGGGATCGTGTTGTTCGCATTCCGCCTGCTGCCCATCTCGCCCGCCTGGGTCGGCCTGGTCACCATGACGGCCGGGGCGGTGACCGCCGCGATCGGCATCCTCTACGCGCTGAACGAACGGGACATCAAACGCTTCCTGGCCTACTCCACCATCGAAAACACTGGCATCATCGTGACAGCGTTCGGCGCCGCGATGATCTTCGGCGCCTACCACCAGCGGGCGCTGTGGGCGTTCTTGCTGCTCGCCGGGCTTTACCACGTCGCCAACCACGGCACCTACAAGACCCTGCTGTTCTGCGAGGCGGGCGTGGTGGAGCACGCGGCGGGCACCCGGGACCTGGACCGGCTGGGCGGGCTGATCCACCGGCTGCCGCGCAGCGCGGTCATCTCCCTGGCCGGAACCCTTGGCATCGCGGCCCTGCCGCCGCTGAACGGGTTCGTCAGCGAATGGCTGATCTTCCAAGGGCTGTTCCAGGGGTTCCGGACCGGCAGCCACTTGTTCGGCATCCTGATCGTGCTGGCCGCCGCAACCCTCGGCCTGACCGGCGGCCTTGCCATCTACGCGTTCGTGCGCGGGTACGGCATCCCATTCCTGGGCATGCCGCGGACCCGGCAGGCCGCCGAGGCCGCCGAACGCGGTCAGCCGGTGGCCGGGCCCGGGCTGCTGGCCGCCGCCTGCGTGGCGCTGGCCGTGGGGGCCCCGCTGGTGCTGCTCGCCCTCTCCCGCGCCGTCCGCACCGTGACCGGGGTGCCGCTGCGGCCGGTGCTGCTGCCCGGCAACCTCACCGTCCTCCCCGCCCACACCGACTTCTCCGCGTTCTCCCCGACCTACCTGGCGGTGTTCCTCGTCGCGGTGACCGTGGTCCCGCTGCTGATCTACCTGGCGGGCCGACCCCGCGCTGGCAGCGTCACCGTCCCGGTCTGGGACGGCGGGATGGTCGCGTTCAAGCCCAGGATGCAGTACTCGGCGATGACGTTCTCCGCCCCCACCCGGGTCACCTTCGACGCCCTGTACCGGCCGTCGGTCTCCATGCACCGCGCGTCCGATGACCCGGCCGGGCGGTCGGGGCCGGTGCACTACGAGACCGAGGTCACCCCGATCTTCCAGCGCTACCTGTACCGCCCCGTCATCCGCGCCGTCGAATGGGCCGCCGATGTGGTCCGGCCACTGCAATCCGGCGACGTCAACCTCTACCTCTTCTACGTGCTCCTGGTGATACTCCTGGCCTACCTGCTCGGCGCATTGTGAGCTCCCGGCCGGAGCCGGGCTATGGCCGCTGGCGCCGACGGCATGCCACGTATCCTCATATATAACGGTGGAGGGACCCGCCACCAACCGCGGCGCTGCCGCCAATGGTCCCTGCCTGGTGAGGTAGGGAGGCCACGTGCGTACATCAGCGGAGACCGACCCCCTGGCCGCGGCCCTGGACGAACTGTCGGGCTTGGCCGACGGTGGTGACCGCGCCGCCCTGGCAGGACTGCGCGGCCGGCTGGAGGAGCGGCTGCTGCGGGTGCTGGTCGCTGGGGAGGCCA
>WNFX01007455.1_pt1 | contig 10260 bp, 9 predicted proteins | sample 5400111 | NCBI WGS metagenome assembly WNFX01 (sample SAMN13153363, study PRJNA577476) | soil metagenome | isolation source: 40 cm soil or saprolite under grassland replicate 1 | place: USA:California | collected 2016-06-15 | reverse complement strand
GCGATCGGTCATGCCTGCCCGCCGGGACAGCGGACCGCCACGCCAGCCTGCCGTCACAGCGGCCGCCTTCCTGGGCTCGCACCCGATCGCGGCGCGGTGAGACTCGTCCTAGGGTGTCGCTCCGCTCCCCTGGCGACGCGCTGGAAGACGGCCATTCTTTGGCGTCTTCTGGGGCGCAGGGCGCGGCCTTGGAGCGGCCACCTGTCGCGGGTCGGCGACTCCGCCCCTGAACGGGATGCTATAAACCGGGGTCGCGTGGTCCACGGTGGATGCCCCCGGCCCCACCCCTCGCTTTGCCGGCACGGAGCGCGGCTCTGCTAGAAGTCAGGGGAGGCGTGGCGATCGAGGATACGGTCCTGGAGATGGCGGCCGAGGGCCCTCGCGTAGCGGCGCGTTCGCTCCGGCATGTTCGTCTGGCCAGGCGGGGCGGGATCGAGGCCGAAGACCGAGCGCGAGAAGTTGAGCGATTCCAGCGCCGCCGAGATGCGCTCATGCTCCGTGGGCGGCAGGATCTGCGCGGGATCCCCAAGGGCCACCCAGCCGATGGGCACCACGGCATCCGGCAGGAGCGCCGTCTTGATGTGCACGACCCCGTTGATGCGCACGACGCTCCGCGCGCCGATCCGCGCCCCGTTGAAGATCGAGGCGCCCGTGGCGATGAAGACGTCGTCGTCCACGATGCAGCCCGAGAGATGCGCGTGCGGACCCACGAGCACGTGGCTGGCGAGCCTCAGCGGATGGGTCGCGGTGCCTCGGAGCACCGCCTGCTCCATCACGATGCAGCGCGAGCCGAGCACCACGGGACCGCTCTCGGCCGTGAGCACGGCGCCGAAGAGGACGCGACAGTCCGGCCCGATGGTGACATCGCCGCACACGACCGCCGTCGGTGCGACATAGGCGCTGTCGTCGATGCGGGGACGACGGCCCTCGTGCTCCAGCAGCATGGCTCCTCGGCCGTCAGCGATGGAGCCAGGTCAGGATATAGGGCAGGCTGACCACGACGAGGGTGGCCAGCGCCGTCACCACGAGGACGGCCTGGAACCAGCCGGCCTGGAATAAGCGGTCCGATCCGGTGCTGCCCTCCAGCTCAGGGGCCTTGCGGAAGAGGGAGGCGAGCGAGAGAACGAGGCCGAGGGAGAGCACGAAGATGCCGAAGGGCCGCGTGCTCGGCGGTAGGTCCTTCACGTAGATGGGCAGGCGCGTCAGGACGCTCCCCACGAGGAGCAGCGCCGAGAAGATCCACCGCTCGGTCCGCCACCAGACGACCCAGGCGAAGGTGGCCCACATGGTGAGGGCGCCCACGTCGACCATGGGGCGCCAGGCTCCGCAGGCGGGCAGCGACCCCTCGCACTTGACCACGACCACGGCGAACCAGATCCACACCCAGGCGACGAACGCCACCAGGAGCGCGAAGGCCACCGTGCTCATCCGGCTGCCGAAGACCTCGAGCGCGAGGTTCCACCACGCGCGGGCGAGGAGCGCGATGGCGGCGGCCACCGCGACCCAGGCCAGCCCGCGCACGGGCGTCTCGGCCTGGCCGAGGGTAGGGAGCTGCATCAGGCCGATCGACGCGAAGAGGAAAATGCCGATGAAGCCTACGAGGGAGGCCAGGCGGTAGGGCCGTACGCGGTGCGGCATGCCCAGATAATACAACGCTCGCGCCGCACAACACACTTGACACTCGGCCACCTTCGCCCGATTCTCGCCCCAGCCGATTGAGCGGCAAGACCGGCGTGAACCCCGAGCAGGCGGAGGGCCTCCCCCATGAGCGAGCTCACTCGACGCGATCTGTTGAAGCTCTCCGGCGCCGCCGCGGCCGCCGGGCTCGGATTCCCGGCCGTCCTCGAGGCCCAGTCGAAGGAGCTCGTCATGCTGGGTCTCTGGTCCTTCACCGGGGCCTTCGCTGACGTCGGTCCCGTCCTCGACCGGGGCATGAAGATGGCTCTCGACGAGCGCGGGATGAAGATCCAGGGCCGCGCCATCAAGTACATCACCCGGGACGACGAGACCAAGGCGGGCAGCGCCACCCGCCGGGCCGAGGAAGCCATCGATGCGGAAGGCGCGAAGTACATCATCGGCCCCTGGTCCTCCGGGGTGGCCCTGGCCGTCTCGGAGGTGGCCAAGCGGAAGAAGACCTTCCACTACTTCAGCGGGGGCACCGAGGACATCTCGGGCGCGCGCTGCCATCGCTACTCGTTCCAGTGGGCGGCGAGTCCCTATACCGCGGCCAAGACCGTGGTGGACAACTTCATGCAGGCCAATCCCCGGGCCAAGCGCTGGCACCTCCTGGTCGCCGACTACGCCTTCGGCTGGTCGGTGGAGAAGTACATCAAGGAAGTGGGCAAGACGCACGGGATCGAGTTCGTGGGCGCCGACCGGCACCCCCTCGGCGAGCGCGAGTTTTCCAACTACGTGACGAAGGCGGCGGGCAACAAGCCCGACGTGGTCGCCATGATCAACTTCGGGCTCGACGCCGTCACGGGGGCCCGGGAGATCTTCAACTTCGGCCTCACCCCCAAGGTGCCCCTCATCCTCACGTGGTCATCGGGCGTGGAGGAGCTGGTGCAGCTCAATCCCGAGATCCGCGAGAACATGTGGGTGGGATCGAACTTCTACTACACCGCCGACACGCCGGTGGCCCGCGAGTTCGTCAAGAGCTATCAGGCCAAGTTCGGCGGCCCTCCCGGCTATGCGCCCGCGGCGGCCTACGGGATGACACGCATGATGCTGCACGCCATGGACAAGGCCAAGTCCACCGAGGTGCCTGACGTGATCAAGGCGCTCGAAGGCCTCGAGGTGGACGATCTGGTCGGACGCATGCGGGTCGACCCGAAGACCCACCAGACGCTGCGCCCGTACTTCTTCATGCGCTGCAAGAAGAAGGAAGCGATGAAGAACCCGATGGACTTCGCCGACATCGTCGCCACGGGCACCACGCCGTTGCCTGCGGAATACGCAGCCTGCAAAGACATCGGCGTTCTCTGAGCTCGGAGGGGGGCTCCGCCGCCCTTCCGAACCTCCCCCCAGAGGCGGGTTGCGCCGGCGAAGCCGGCGCTCGAGCTACTGCAACCGCGTGAGGATCTCGCTACTCGTCAGTCAGGTGCTGAACGGGCTGGCCACGGGGATGCTGTACGCTCTGATGGGCATCGGCCTCAGCATCATCACGGGGGTGCTCAACATCCCCAACTTCGCCCATGGCGCCCTCTTCGCCCTCGGCGCCTATCTCCTCTATTCGATCATCCAGCTCGTAGGCAATTTCTGGCTCGCGCTCGTGATCGCGCCCCTCGGCGTGGGACTGCTCGGGGTCCTCATCGAGTACGGCGGGATCCGGCCTCTCTACAAGGCCGGGCACGACTACCAGCTCCTGCTCACCTTCGGCCTGTCGCTGATCGTGACGGAGGGCATCATCATCATCTGGAGCCCCGTGGGGATGAGCCAGCTCCCGCCACCTCTTCTGCGCGGCGGCGTCGACCTCGGCATCACGTTCTACCCGAAGTACCGGCTCTTCGTCATGGTCGCCGCCGCGCTCCTCGTGTTCGGAGCATGGCTCTTCCTCGAGAAGACGCGCTACGGGGCGATCATGCGCGCGGGCATCGAGGACAAGGAGATGGTCGCCCTCCTCGGCATCGACATCCATCGCCTCTTCACCGCTGCCTTCGCTCTGGGCTGCGTGCTCGCGGGGATCGCGGGGGCCCTGACCGCGCCCATCCGCGGGCTCAACCCTCTCATGGGCGTCGACATGCTCGGCATCGCCTTCGTGGTCGTCGCCCTCGCGGGGCTGGGGAATCTCCTGGGGTCCATCGCGGCGGGACTCCTCGTGGGCGTGGCCCAGAGCCTGGTGGCCCTGTTCTGGCCGGAGGCCTCGGTCGCCGTCATCTTCGCCGTCATGGCCGCCGTCCTCCTCGTCCGTCCCCAAGGACTGTTCGGCATCCGATGAGCGCTTGCGCGAAGAGCCCATGGAGCCACGGGCATCATCCACATGACCCGAGACAAATGAGCGCTTGCGCGAAGAGCCCCCGGAGCCCACGGGCATCATCCACATGACCCGAGACAAATGAGCGCTTGCGCGAAGAGCCCCCGAGGTCACACCGAACTCATCCGCGCTGAGCGAGATAGCAAATGAGCAAGGCTTGGCTGACCGTTCTGGCGGCCGTGGTCCTGCTCCCCGTCTTCGTCCGGCACGCCATCGCCACGGAGATCTGGATCTTCGCCATCTTCGGGCTCGGCCTCAACCTTCTCCTGGGCTACACGGGTCTCCTGTCCTTCGGCCAGGCCACCTTCTTCGGCTCCGCGGGATACGTGGCGGGCTACCTCTTGAAGCACTCCGCGGTCAACGTGCTCCTCGTGCTCGCCATCGGCGTCGTGGTCGGGGCGGTGACGGCCGCTGCCGTGGGCTATCTGTGCGTCCAGCGCGCCGGGCTCTACTTCATCATGCTGACCTTCGCCCTGAACCAGATGTTCTACTTCACCGCGTACCAGTGGACGACGGTCACCGGAGGCGAGGACGGGATGCCGGGGATCCCGCGGCCAAACGTGCTCGGCGTCGACATCCACCCGCCCCTCGCCTACTACGCGCTCGTGGCCGCCCTCTTCCTCCTCTCGCTCTGGGTCATGAAGCGGCTCGTGGAGTCTCCGCTCGGGAAGATCCTGCAGGCCATCCGCGAGAACGAGCCGCGCGCCGAGGCCCTGGGCTACGACGTGGCGCGGCTCAAGCTCGCGGCCTTCGTCATCGGCGGCGCCTTCTCCGGTCTGGCGGGTGTGCTCTACGCGATGCTCTTCGGCATCGTGCCGCTCGAGTCCATCGGCTTCGTCTTCTCGGGCAATGTCGTCTTCGCCACCCTCATCGGCGGCTCGGGCTCGCTCTACGGCCCCGTCATCGGCTCCTTCGTGTTCATCTGGCTCTCCGAATCGGTGAGCGCGATGTGGGCGCGCTGGCCGCTCCTCCTCGGCGTGGCCTTCGTGATCGTGGTGCTGTTCTTCCGGGGCGGTGTCGTCGAGGCGTGGGGGCGCTTCTGGGCGTGGCGCGCAGCCCGCCGGCCCGCCACCGTACAGACCGATGCCCCTCGTTAGGACCGAGGGGCTGACCAAGGCCTTCGGAGCGCTGACGGCGGTCAACGCCGTCACCCTCGAGGTTCAGGAAGGCGCGCTGCACTCGGTGATCGGGCCCAACGGCGCCGGCAAGACCACCTTCTTCAACTTGCTCACCGGGCAGCTCGCTCCGACGGCCGGCCGCATCGTCTTCGACGGGCGAGACATCGCCGGCACGCCCCCGCACAAGATCGCCCACCTCGGCATCGCGCGGTCCTTCCAGCGCACGAGCATCTTTCCGACGCTGTCCATCGCCGACAATGTGTGGCTGGCCGCCTTCGCGCGCCACGACTCCTGGCGGGGCCTCGCCTGGCGCCGCGCCGATCGGTACCCGGAGCTTCTCGAACGCGCGCTGGCCGCGCTCGGCGAGGTGGGGCTCGCCGACAAGGCGGGACAGCCGGCGCGCCAGATCTCCCACGGCGAGCAGCGGCAGCTCGAGCTGGCCATCGCGCTCGCCGCGGCCCCGCGGCTCTTGCTGCTGGACGAGCCGGCGGCCGGGCTCTCCCCGGACGAGACCCAGAAGATGGTGGGGCTCGTGCGGAAGCTGAAGGGCCGATACACCATCGTGCTCATCGAGCACAAGATCGGCGTCGTGATGAGCATGTCCGACCGGATCTCCGTCATGCACTTCGGCAGCGTCATCGCCGAGGGCACGCCCGCGGAGATCCAGCGCGACGCAGAAGTCCGGCGCGCCTACCTGGGGGGCATCGCGCCGCCATGATCCTGGATGTCCGGGGCATCGACACGTACTACGGGCTCGGGCACATCCTGCACGGGCTCTCGCTCGGCGTCGGGAAGGGCGAGGTGGTCGCCCTCCTGGGGCGGAACGGCGCGGGCAAGACCACGACGCTCCGCTCCATCACCGGCCTCACGCCGCCCGCGCGCGGCACCATCACGTACAAGGGCGCGTCCATCGGCGGGATGCCCGCGCACCGGATCTCGCAGCTCGGCATCGCCCTCGTGCCCGAGACGCGCGGCATCTTCTCCTACCTCACCGCGCGGGAGAACCTGGAGATCGCTCGCCGGCCGGGCTCGCGCTGGCCCCTGGAGGGCATGCTCGAGCGCTTTCCGAAGCTCCGCGAGGTGCTGGATCGCAAGGGACGGCTGCTCTCCGGGGGCGAGCAGCAGATGCTCGCCATCGTTCGCGCCCTCCTCACGGGGCCGGAGTTGCTCCTCCTGGACGAGCCGTCTCAGGGCCTGGCGCCGCTCGTGGTGGAAACCGTCATGGGCACCGTCCGGGAGCTCAAGCGCGAGCGGGTCAGCATGCTGCTCGTCGAGCAGAATGCCGAGATGGCCCTCGAGCTCGCCGATCGCGTCTACGTCATCGATCACGGGACCATCGTGTTCGAGGGCACTCCGGCCTCGCTGCGCGCCAACCACGAGGTCACGACCACGTACCTGGGCGTCGGCGGCTGAGCGCGACGGACCCGAGGACAAGACGAGGCTGGACCCCTGGTGGAGCGTCTACTGCGCCGAAGGGCGCTCTGGGTGTGACAAGTAGCTATTCCACCGTGAATCCGGGCGCGCGAGTCGCCGCGTAGGCGCCACGAGGACGTGGACGGAGTCCTATTCTGGTGTTTGCCTGCGCTTTGTGCTAGAAGCCGGAAAGAACCGATGGACGTCCTTGCCCTCCATGCCGCCCGCCAACCGGACAAGCCCGCGCTCATCGAGGGTGAGCGGGTCTGGTCCTGGCCCGAGTTCGTCACGCGCCGGAACCGGCTGGGCCATGCCCTCCTCGGGCTCGGGCTCGGGCCCGGCGCCCATGTCATCGTCTATGCCGGGAACTCTCTCGAGCACTACCTGGCGGTCGCGGGCGCGCGCCCGGCCGGACTGATCCCCGCGCCCATGAACCACCGGCTGGTGGCCGAAGAGGTGGCATACATCCTCGACCACTCGGATGCCGCGGCCGTCTTCGTGAGCGACCAGTTCCTCCCCGTGTGCGAGGCCGTGCGAGAGCAGGCGTGGAAGGTCCGTCACTGGATCCTGATGGGCGAGGCGCGGCGCGACTGGGCCGTGCACCTGGACGATCTTCTCGCCGAGGGCAGTCCCGAGCCGGTGGAGCTGTCGGCCGACACCGGCTTCGGCTCCTCCCTCATCTACACGGGCGGCACCACGGGCAAGCCCAAGGGGGCGCTCCGTCGCAGCGTCGACCCGCAGGGGCTCATGGACACGCTGCGGGCCATGGATCTCCTGGATCCGAGCCACGTCCACCTGGTGGCGGGGCCCATGTACCACTCGGCGCCGTCAGGCCTTGCCCTCTACTCGCACCTGGTCGGGGCGACGGTGGTGATCATGCCCAAGTTCGACCCCGAGCGCGCCCTCGATCAGATCCAGCGCCATCGCTGCACGAGCACCTTCATGGCGCCCACGCTCCTCAAGCGCATCGTGGAGCTGCCCGCATCCGTCCGGGCCCGCTACGACGTATCCTCCATGAGAACCATCATCATGGCCGCGGCGCCCTGTCCCATGAGCGTCAAGGAGGCGGTGATCGCCTACTTCGGGCCGGCTCTCTACGAGTTCTACGGCTCGACCGAGCTGGCGGTGAACACCATCCTCAGACCGGAGGACGTCCTCCGGAAGCCCGGATCGTGCGGGCAGGCCGCCCCGGGCCGGGAGATCGCGCTCCTCGACGACGACGGCCGGCCCGTGCCCGTGGGCGAGCCCGGCGAGCTCTACGTCAAGCGTTTCTCCAACATCCTCGACGAGTACTACAAGGACCCCGAGGCGACCCGGGAGATGCGTCGCGGCGAGTGGTACTCGGTGGGCGACGTCGCGCGGATGGATGCCGACGGCTTCTACTACATCTGCGACCGCAAGCGCGACATGATCATCTCGGCCGGCGTGAACATCTATCCCGCGGAGATCGAGGACGCCCTGCACCGCCACCCCGACATCCAGGACGTGGCGGTCTTTGGCGTGCCCGACGACGACTGGGGCGAGCGGGTCCACGCGGCCGTGCAGCTCCGGCCGGGGGCCCGGCTCACCGCAGAGGACGTCATGGCCTTCGCCCGGCGCCATGTCGCCGGTTACAAGGTCCCACGCGAGGTCTCCTTTCACGAGGAGTTTCCGCGCGATGCGGCGGGCAAGCTCCTGAAGCGCGTGCTCCGCGAGCCCTACTGGGCCGGCCGCGCGGTCCGGATTTGAACCGCGCCCGCTCGACAGCCCGAGGCGCGCGCCCATGAAGCTGCCCGCCGCCTCCCTCACCATCAAGATCACCGTGCTCATCGTGATCGTCCTCATCGTGGGCTTCGGGATCTCGACCATCCTCACCATCCAGCGCGAGTCCGACCTCCTCGTGGAGCAGAGCAAGGGGGCGGCGCGGCGGCTGACCATGACTCTCATCGCCAGCATCGAGAGCGCCATGCTCCAGGAGCGCCCCGACATCACGCGCGGGCTCATCCAGGAGATGCAGAGCACCACGCCCGTGGAGGGCCTCACCATCTACCGGCACAACGGTGTCGAGGCCTTCACGGACCTGGAGACCTTGAAGGCCGTCTCGAAGGAGGCGGAGCTGCCCAAGGGGGTGGCGGCGAGCATCGAGAAGATGGCGCGCCCCGCCGGCGCCGTCATGACGGGACCGCTCTTCAAGAAGGCCGTCGACACGCTCCAGACCCAGGAGTCGCTCGAGGAGCAGAACGGCGTCCTGCTCTTCACCCTGCATCAGCCCATCCCGAACCAGGAGCGGTGCCAGGGGTGCCACGGCACCGACCACAAGGTGCGTGCCGTCGTGCGCGTGCAGACCTCCATGGCGCCCGTGTTTGCCGCCGTGCATGCCCAGCGCAATCGCCAGATCATGGTCGGCATCGTCACCATCATCGTGGCGGGGGGCGCCCTTGCCCTCGTGATGCGCTCCGTGGTGGTGCGCCCCATCCAGAGCCTGGCCCTGGCGGCGAAGCGCATTGGCGAGGGCGATTTCGCGGTTCGCGTGCCCGCCGACTCCGGTGACGAGATGGCCGAGCTGGGCGGAGCGCTGAACGACATGACGGTCCGGCTGGCCACGGCCAAGCAGGACCTCGAGACCCGCAATGCCGAGCTGGCCTCCACGCTGGAGGACCTGCAGGCCTCACGCCAGCGTCTGGAAGTGCTCGAACAGCTCAAGGGCGAGCTGTCCAAGTTCGTTCCCGACGCTGTCAAGGAGCTGCTCGAGCGCGACCCCACGGCCACCCAGCTCCAGAAGCGGCAGGAGGAGGTCTCCGTCCTCTTTCTCGACATCGCCGGCTATACGCGGCTGTCCGAGCAGCTCGAGGCCAAGCGCCTCAACCAGCTCGTGCAGACCTACTTCTCGGGCTTCCTCGAGATCATCCGCGCGCATCACGGCGACATCAACGAGACGGCGGGCGACGGGCTCATGGTCATCTTCCAGGGGCAGAGCCGGAACGATCCCGGCCGCGCCATCGACCACGCCACGAACGCCGCCCGCGCCGCCCTGGCCATTCGCGCGAGGACAGGCGAGCTTAACGAGGAGCACGCGGGCGTCTTCCCCGAGATTGCCCTGCACATGGGCATCAACACGGGCGAGGCGCTGGTGGGCGCCACCAAGATCGGCGGGGCGGGCTCGCAGCGCTGGACCTTCACGGCCACCGGCCCCACCACCAACCTGGCCGCGCGCTTCGCGGGCTCGGCCCAGGGCGGGGAGATCGTGGTCGGCCCCGCCACCGCCGCGCGCATCCGCATGGCCTTCGTGCTGGAGAACCTCGGCGAGAAGAGCTTCAAGAACGTCTCGCAGCCGCTGCAGGTGTTCCGCGTCATCCCGCCCGGCGTCTACGACAAGATCGCCTGATGGCTGGCCGGTCCCCCGGCCACGGCAGGCAGCCGGCCGAGGGCTGAGCGGTCATGGCCGTCCCGAGCCAGCTCCGATTCCTGCGGCCCCGACGGCAGCGGCCATTTCTCGGCACGGCAGGCGGACCATACATCCAGGCCCTCGAGGTGTTCGCGGTGCTCCACTGGGCCTTGTCGATCTACGTCGCGTTCATCCTCTGGCCGAAGGCGCTTCCCGACGTCATCATGCCGACCCTGGTGCTCGCCGCCTTCTGGAGTCCGGGGCCGGGGAGCCTCGCGTTCGTCATCGCCGCCTGCGTCTCCCGCGGGCTTCACGCGCTCTGGATCATGTGGGGGCTGCGCGCGCTCTTGACCGCTCCGCGTGAGCCGCTACACTTCCGGCTCCTGCCGATA
>WNFX01016091.1_pt1 | contig 10263 bp, 9 predicted proteins | sample 5400111 | NCBI WGS metagenome assembly WNFX01 (sample SAMN13153363, study PRJNA577476) | soil metagenome | isolation source: 40 cm soil or saprolite under grassland replicate 1 | place: USA:California | collected 2016-06-15 | reverse complement strand
CTAGTACTACAACCGTAGTTATAAGGGCGTATGAGACCTTGGACGGGAGCGTCTGCGAAGCACACGTCGTCGATAATGGCTTCGATGGGCCCAGAAGCGCTTCCCGCCTCGCGAAACAGCGACCAGGCGAGCCTCAGTTCGGGTGATCGCACGGGTAAGGGCAGGGCAATGGAAAACCTCCGACGCACTTCCGGCACCGTCAACCCGGCAAGCTCATCGGTTGCGGACCTTTTTTTTCCTGCTCCTGTAGCCGGATGCTGGCGAGCCAGGCATGGGCCATCATCGACAGGGTGATGTGGCGGTACCAACTGTGCCAGAAGCGCACTTCGTACTCATCGAGCCCCGTCTCCCCCTTGGCCTCCTCAAGGCACTGCTCCACCGTGTAGCGGCTGGAAGCCACCCTGATGAGGGTCTGGAAAGGCGTCCAAACTGGGACGTAAGCCAGATCAGAGGCGATCTGCTTGGGATCGCTGGTCGAGCGACGTGCCAGCAACCAGACATCTGGTCCTGGAAGCTGATCTCGACTCTCCACGACCTGTTTTCGTGCCCAGTCATAGGAGATGGGTCCTTTTTCTCCCTCGACCACTGCCATGCGTTTCCATGCCCGAGAAGGAACATTGGCGACCACTTCGGAAACCAGGCGGGCCGTGGGCGCGCCGTGGGCGTCCGCCGGTTGGCTTTTGCGGTTCTTGCACCTCGGGTCGCTCGGTCCACACACGGGTGGTGGCCGAAACCGCCAGCACGTAGAACCGACCATGCGCCTGGATCGTTTCCCGTCAGCGGGGCGCGTCGCCATCGACCTCATCTCCGGTGACCCATCTCATCGGCACCCCTTGCTCCCAAGCATGCACCAGCATCGCGAGAGCCTGCTCCGGTTGGGTCGCAAAGCGAACCTCCTCTGGAACCCGCGCTTCTGCCCTGCGCTGTTTGTCCCACACCCACTCTTCTGGCAGGTACAACTGCCGATCCAGAAACACATGAGCCCCTTTGGCCGCGTAGCTCAAGACCGTCGCCACCTGTCCATTTTCCAGCTTGCCTGCTGCTCCCAGATACTGGCGTGCCACTCCCACCGAGTGCGTTCCCTTTTTGAGAAAGCTCGTCTCATCGACCACTCCTATCCCCTCCTCGTCTGCAAAGGTCTCGATGACAAATTGCTGCAGTCGGTCGCGTGCGGCATCGGCATCCCACGGCACTCGGGACAGCAGCCGTTGCATGCGATCAGGGATGCAATCCCCTACCGCTTCGGCGACCTGCCAACTGTTCTTGCGCTCCGCCTGCGCCAAGAGCCCACGCAGATATTTCTTCGCTTGTTCGCGCGACTCACTGCGCTCAAACAGGTCGGCAAACCGTGCGTGAAACTGCTCAAATTCCTCTTGCCACGCTTCTAATTCCTCGATGGTCATCCTCTTCCTCTCAATCGTCGATCTGGCCCTGAATCTCTCTCCAGAAGTATCGACGATTGAGTCCTAACTACGGTTGTAGTACTAGAGAGCTGTCCAGAAGTGGATGGCTGAGATTGATAAGGCAGCGTTTGTTCAATACCTCTGGCTATTGACGTCGCTTCTCGCTCACTGACAGACGTAGGCGAACTGATATCACGCAAAGTTCCTGACGTAACGCCTCCTTGCTGCACCACATGCGTCAATTCATGCGCCATTAGCCTCTTCCCAGCCATCGTCTCCGGCGCATACTGCCCTGCTCCAAACACCACATCCCTTCCCACAGTATACGCCAGCGCGTTCACTGCTCGTGCCGACTCTGCCGCTTTCGCATCCATGTGCACCCGCACTTGACTGAAATCATGGTTGAAGTATGGCTCCATGAACGCTCGCGCTCCGGCATCGAGCGGCTGTCCAGGGGAGTTTAGAACATCTTGCACAATCGGTGGCACAGTATTGGTGCGAGCAACACTTATGGCGGCGCGTTGGATTGTTCCCTCGCGTTTTTGGCGGCATCTTTTGCATTCGCCGCCCGCGACGTTGTGCTGACCACAGGCACATTGGCGCTGCAAGAGGCGGCTTGGCACTGACTTGAACGTTATTGCACTTGTCTGTTGTCGTGCCACGATACGCTCATGCATTTAATTTCAATCCCTTCAAAACTACATTGAAGCTACTTTCGTTCGACGATCCAGGTCCCATTGGTATGCTCTTTCAGTTCTTGCCGTGAAATGGTCTCAATATCCTTGGCTTCATTCGCGCCAGGATCAAGCACGTTAAACACAGTGCCATCATCATTGACTCCGTTCAATACCATGAAATGCCCGCCATAGTGTTTATCACCACCACTACGGTTTTTTCCAGTGCAGTCCTTGCAGAGGAAGATGACCAGGTTCCCGCTGCGGAGTTGTGTTGTAGCCTCCGTAAGTGAGATCCTTCGACCACTAAAACCTGGCCACCCTGTCGTAACCTGTGTAACCATCACGTCTCCAGCTGTGCCGCTATTACAAACACGACCATGTGTGGCTGCATAGGCAGCTGTTTCTTGAGGTGTGACAATCTCAATTTGACCAGAAGCAGTAAGACTCTCAGGATCTTCCTGATATAGATAGTTCAACAGGATGGCTAAAGATGTAGGACCACAACCAGCCGCTTTAATATTGGTACAGTCCGATGACTGTCCATAGCGAATTGCTCCCCACCGCTGGTCAAACTGCTTGTACTCAGTTGCAGTCGAGGTCAGGACTATGGCTATTTCTTTTTTCTGCCTTTCTAATTCTGCACGACGCAAGAAGAGAGCATCTGTTGTTGGCGTAGATTCTGGTGGAAGAGTTGCTAACTCGTGATCAATCTCAGCAATCTGATCGTTAATCACATTGATGTCATTGTGCATCTGCCAGCGTTTGAGAGGCCGTAACTGCTGCTCATGTTGGCGGCGTTCTGCTTCGCGTCGATTTAATTCTGTGGCGAGAGCCCCAATCTCTGGATGCTCTGGAGAACTGACTAGATTTGGTCCTACGCCAGCTCTGAGAGCGGCTATCTCTTCATTGAGCAGCGCAATACGCTGCTCAAGCAAAGGCATTAATTCTCCTCTGTGGTTGTCTAGTTCAGTTTCCAAACGGGTTCTCTCCTCTGATGAGGTAGGAGGTAAAGCATCTAGCTCGCTTCGTAGAGCAAGATTTCTCTCTGTCAAAGCATTGATTTGATTCTGTAATCGTTCAAGACCAGCTTCCCGTGCTGGATCTGAAACGGGTACGGCTTGCGCCTCCTCAGTAACTGACACATTGGCCTGCCGCTGTATTACAGAGTGAGGCTGTCCCACTGAGGGATCGACGTAACTATGCGTTGCTCCAGATGTCCTACGTGAATTCGAGGGCTGTCTACTTGACATGATGTACCTGACAACGTTATTAGCCTCCTGTTCGAGTGGATCAGTAGGACCGGTATCTATACTAGCTGGCTGCTTCGAAATGTGAGACGCTTGCTGCACCACGTGCGTCAACTCATGCGCCAACAATCTCCTCCCCTCGCCCGTCCCAGGTGCATATTGCCCCGTCCCAAACACAACATTTCTCCCTACCGTATAGGCCAGCGCATTCACAGCCCGCGCCGATTCCGCTGCCTTCGCGTCCGTATGCACCCTGACTCCACTGAAATCATGCCCAAAGCGTGGCTCCATGAATCCCCTTGTATCAGTATCAAGCGGCTGACCTGATGAAGCAAGCACATCATGCACAATCGGCAGCACACTGTTCGTAGGTGCCATACTCATCGCTGCCCGTTGCATCATACCCTCGCGCTCCAGGCGTTTCTGACGGCACTCGGCGCACTCAACGCCTCCGCTACAACGCTGCAATATTCCGCTATGAACTGACGTGATAGCAGGGATTACAGCTGCACGCTGCATACTACTCCCTCTAGCTAATGCTGATTCTATAGTCTTCTGAGCTGTCGCTTGTGCCTGATTACCCATTGCCATTTCCTCCAATTCCTCCATGTACTGCCTGAGCTATCTGTTGCCCCAACTGATCTACACCACCCTCTCCCCCCAACTGCACATTACCACCCTGTACACGCGGCATCGCTCCACCCGTCAGCAAATGAGGAGCCAATCCCTCACTGGCAAGCAAACGGGAAAGCTCTGCCTCTACAGCGGCCTGTAGCAGTGGGCGCTCTCTGTGTGCTACAGGCAACCCGTCCAGGATCAGGCGTTCGATGTGTACGTTGATGTTCATATGTTCGCTCCTTGTGGTACCTTCCAGCGAAAATCTGCTTCATTAATTGGACGCTCCAACTTGCGAAATTCGGCACGTGTAGCTTCCAATACCAGGGACATTGTCACCTTCGGACTCGACTGGGCCGCAAGAAATGCTGCGTTAAGCGCGATGTTATGGATACTGCCGCCAGTCAGGTTGAAGCGGGCCAGCCAGTCGTAGTCCAGCCCATTGGTGGGCGTATCCTTCGGATACACTTTCTGCCACATGCGTTTACGCTCCGCCGGGCCAGGGAATGGGAAGTTGATGATGAAGCGCAGGCGGCGCATGAAGGCAGGGTCCAGAGCGCTCTTCATGTTGGTAGCGAGGATAGCCAGGCCCCTGTAGGCTTCCATGCGCTGCAACAGGTAGTTGATTTCGATGTTGGCGTAGCGGTCGTGGCTGTCCTTGACCTCGCTGCGTTTGCCGAACAGGGCATCAGCTTCGTCAAAGAAGAGGATCGCCCCTCCGCCCTCGGCTGCATCGAAGAGGCGGCGCAGGTTTTTCTCCGTCTCGCCGATGTATTTACTCACTACGGCTGAGAGGTCGATGCGATAGAGATTGAGGCGCAGGTCGTTCGCCATGACCTCAGCGGCCATGGTCTTGCCGGTACCGCTCTCTCCGGCGAACAGGGCGTTGATGCCAAGGCCACGGTTCATTTTGTTGGCAAAACCCCATTCCTCGTAGACTCTGTTGCGTTGCCGCACCTGGTCAGTGATGCGGTGTAAGATTCCGCTCTCTTCGGCAGGCAGCACGAGGTCGTCCCAGGTGGCCCTGGGGTCCAGGCGCTGGGCAAGGGTGTCCAGGCGGGGACGTGTCTGCACACGACAGGCGTCCCAGAGCTTCTCGGCAAAAGATTCCTGGTCGCTTATCTTTTCGGCCAACACCGCTTGCGCTACATTCTGAATCGTGGTCAGATTGAGGTTGAACTGGCTGGATAATAAACCTGGATTCTCTTTCGCTGCCGTTCCTAATGCTGCCATCCAGGCAGCATTCTGTTCAGCGGTGGTTGGCATGGCTACATCGAGCGCGAGATGCGGACGTCCCAGGTGGGGCCATATCTCACGCGTGCCCACAAAGAAAAAGCCTTCGCTCCTCGTGAGGAAGCGTGTCAAGGAGGACATCGGCTGGTTCTGTTCGGTCGCGCCGTCAATCTCCTGCGCATCCAGGTAGAGAGACCACGGCATGAGAATACCCTCGCGCTGCCACAGACGCGCCAACAATTCCAGGTCGGCGGCCTGCGCTGGCAACATCTCAACCGGCATGCGGTACAGGCGGCGACCAAACCTGGCAGCAGTGCGCAGGGCTACAAGTTGTTTGCTTGGTGAATCTGGTCCCACTAACTGAATGACCGGCAGTGCCGTTGCTGTGTTCGTCTGCTGCATATAACGCGTAATGGCAGCAACGATTTCCTGTTGCGAGGCCGGAAGCACCCCCTGTTTCTCATCGACTTCGGTGGGCACGACTAAAGATGCAAGCCTGTCATCCAGGTAATGTAGTCCCTTCACATAATTGACGATGCGCTCGTCTGCACGCAATGGGCTTGTTGTCAGCGCCTGGGCTCCTGGCTGATTGATCTCGATCAAACGCCAGTGACGCAGCGGGCGCTCCGGCGAGACGATATCCCAGCTTCGCTCTTCAACAAAGACGGCGAGTGCAAGCGCAAAGGTCGGATAGGCGCGGTTCGCATCACCATGCACACGAGCACACAGGGTAGCAATGGTCGTATCCAGTTCCATGGCGATGCATAAAAGCAATGTATGCTGTTCGAATGGCGAAAGGTTCAGTAACTGACTCAACATCACCAGAGCAGGTGGAGGCAAAGCAACTCCCTGAGCGCCCTGTGGAACCTGCGGAGTTTCGGCTGCCTTCATGGCATTGGCAGCTTTCGTAACATCGGCATCGGTCACAGTTTTAGGCACCGGTATGGTACTGAGCGGACTGGCTGGCACGGACGGTCGACGCTCGAAAAAACGGCGCGCAGGTGGAGGCGTGGACACAGGTGGAAGCGTGGAAGCCGCCGGAGCGAGTGGCCCTGCTTTCTGCTCTAAACGCAGGCGTAACCAGGAAAGCGCTGCTTCCAGGTAGGTATCGTTATTTTTTTGCCATTGGTCGAGACGCGTCTGGTCCAGGTCATCCATGCAACAAATCGTCACTTTCATATTTGGATCAAAGACGGGCGGCGTGACGAAAGGATCAACCGCCGGATCGACCAGCAGGCTATCCACGCCATCGACGCGCAAACGCAGGTAGTAGTCACCAGGAATAGCGGCTTTGACCTCAAATATGAGTTGCCGCGTTGGATCGGTAAAGGGTTGCGCTATGATCTCGCGGCTGCTAAAGAGCAAAGAGACGCGCTGCCCGGGTTGGACCGCCGGGTTACAGGTCACTGTAATGGTTACATCGCCTGCTCTTGCCGCTCCAGGATTAATTGCTGCAATCTGAGGTACCAGGGAGAACGTCAATTCGTTGGTCTCCCCAACTACTATGCCGTTCGGATCGGGCGCTCCAGTGGCATCTTTCCGGCGAAATAGAACCGCCAGGGTATGGAAACCAGCCTGGAAGTTGTTCGGATCGCTCAGGTTATTCGAGTTGTTGGGAAGTGAGACCTGGATCTCGCTCGCCGTGGCTCCTGCGTCCGGTTGGATTTCCCTGATGAAACCCCGACGCAGGTTGGTGAAGCGTACCCACGCTGTGCTATCCGTCTGACCGCCCGGACTCACAAATCCATCCAGGCGGTGACCGCTCACCACCAGCGTATCGCCCAGGCGAGCCGCGGGTGGTAAAGGTGCATTCGGATCAACGGGCGTCGCAACCCCACCCGGTCGCGCTGGCGGTCTTACAGGCTGCTGCTTCAGTCGTACCGAAAAGAGCGTTGGGAAAGGGATCACATCCGGCAGGACCAGCGGCCCCTTGCCGTCGCTGCCTCGTTTCAGCACCGGTAGAGGTGTTCGCACCGGCAATTGGCTCTCAATCAGGACGACCGCGACCTCGTAGACAGCCGAAAGGCGGTATTGCGACTGGAGCATCATCCACAGCTTGGACATCTCTTCCAGAGACATCGGTTGGAGCGTGATGCGCACGCGGTCTACCTGGTGTTGCAGATCACTATCGCTGTTCGCGGGCAGAAACGATTTTGTGGCATCCTCGATCTCTAAAGTTCCCAGCAAGGGATGGTCGTGCAGGACGCTCATCGCTCTCCCGAGCAGGATATGACCAAGAATATCCGCATCTTTACCATCTGCACCATAGGCAGTCACCAGGTAATACAAATTCAAAGGCAGGGGCGGCATCCCCGTCTCCCCCGGTCGCACCTGGTTCGGAATATCTCGATTACGCCAGCTCCCATTCGCCATCGTCTGATAGAGAAAGATATTTATCTGATTTGTCGTATTGCCGTTGCGTGCTTTGTCGGGCGGCAGCGTAGTGATATCAAGGCTCTGCGTCAGGTGCAGATCCTTTGTGGTATCCGTAATCAATTTGACAAGCGTAGCGGTGACAGTGGCGATAGCCAACGAATTACTCACCGTTCACCTCCCCTAGAACGCTGTTGCAGGTATTGATCCAGGCTCATGACCGGGGGTGCGGCACGTTGTTGGCCTGGAGGTTGCGCGGGTGGCGGTGGCGTGGCTCGCACCTCGATCCGACCAATCGTGACTTGAATAGTTGGCTCGGGCGCGGATGCCTCGATGACCTGAGTTTCAATCTGCTGTCCGTTGCCGACAATGGGCTGCGAACGTATTACTTCTGGCATAATCGATCTGCGGGGAGCGTCCGTGGGGAAAAGCATCCTGGGGCCATCAGAGTGGGAGGATGCAACAGGTTGCGCCCCTGGATCACGATCAGGTCGCACACCCAACACGTTCGCGGATTGCGTGATCGTTCTTCGTTCCTGTCCCACAAGAGATTCAGGCGCATTATTATTAATACCATTGTGGCGCACCGCCGAGCGGAGCGACATAAAAGTTCTTTGCCCACGTTCAGCAGCAGTAACATAAGACCCATTCACATTCGAAAGAGGTACGCTATCATTGCCAACATGCACAGTTTCGCCAGTATGCACAGTTTCGCTAGATCTCGATCCCAATGCGTCCAGGTAGCCCCTGGTTACGCGCTGCTCACTTTGAAACGTGGTATGTTGCGCCGGATGTATAGAATTTTCGGTCGCTTGATCAGGATAAAAGATTTCTTCTCTCAATGATGCATGCGCTTCAGACAGGGGAGTAACCGGGGCAGCATACCTGCTCACCAGAGGCGACGGCACAGACTTGATTCGCTCTGGAGCAGATGCAACAGGCACGACACGCTGAGGTTGACCGGCCCTCGTATTTATACTCAAAGCTTCGGAATTGCTGAAAGAGTATTCAGGCGACTCTACTGATGGATCACCCTGCGACATAAAGGATTGCGAGGGAGACATAGCATGTGAAAAGGCCGACTCGCTCTTCTCAACAGGCATATTTGCTGGCGGCGCCAGTATGTCACCAGCAGACTCGTGCTCCTGCCACACCTCAAGAGGATAATTTCCGGCCAGAGCCGGTCCCTGGGCGAACATGGAAGCAGTACTGGGCTGCGCCACGGATGCCACACCCAGCGTTCTTGCAGCTAATCTTGAAAGAAAATCAGCCATTACGTCACCATTTCCAGATAAAATTGCCTGCGAGCGGCGCTAAGAGACAAAGTATCTGCTTCGCGCCATCCATAGGCCCATGCCAGCGTATGCACTTCGCGCAATAAACGTTTTGCCTGTACGCAGATTTCAGTCCACAGAAACAGCACGATATCAAAGAGTACCGACCAGTGATATCCACACGCCGGGCAGGTGAGGTCAATTTCCACTTCAGCCTGCGGATCACATAGTGCCATTTGCGCTGCCAGCGCCGCCATCACCGCCTCTGGCAGTTCGCATAGACTTCCATCCAGGTCCTTCGCGTCCACCTCGGTGCCATTCCGCATAAGCTTCAAGACACAGCGGCGAACCAGGAGATGACGCGCAGCGGCAACATCAGAACATCCGACTATTGCGGCAAGATCCCAGCTCGCGGGCAGACGAAAATGCAGCTCATATCCATCACACACGATCCTGCATTCCTGGTTCATATCCTCGCTGTCCTGTGAAACGCGGATATCATCCACATCAAACTCAAACTCCAGTCGTTCCTGGCACTTCACGCATTCATTGAAACCCGCCAGGTGCGTCCCGAAGGTCCATTGTCGTACATCAAGCAGGCAGGCATCTCTCTGCCCTACGCTCAGGGTAGCCAGGGCATCCCGTGACATCTGCGGGAAGGCCACAGCAAGGATGGTCAAGGCCCGGTCCACGGGATGTTGTCCCAGGCCAGTCTCCCAGATGCGCAGGACTTCAATACGCGGACAGACTACGCATCATCGTTTACGCCGGAGGTTCAAGGAACGTTGGCTCGGTCGGCTCCGTCACAGACTCGTCGCGCAGCCAGCCTTCGTTCTCCAATTTGATGTGCTGGATAGCGACGGCATTCGCATTGGCGTCGAGATCGGGCAGGGCCTGGTACTCGGAGACCCAGCAGCGAAAGATGTTATAGGCAAGCACCTTCTGGTTCGCCTCATTGTAGACCTCGATAATGATATCCTTGCGAAAACTCTGCAGCGAGACCTCTACATTGGTATTGATGTTCCAGACCTTATTGGCCCACTGCTCAAACTCCAGATCATGCGTCACGCCACGTTCCAGGGTGATCGCATCGAACTCGGTACGGCCAGGAGACTTGCGGCTGCTGCTTGGATCACCACCTTCGCGATGCTTCACTACTTCAGTGGTGCGCTTCAACGTACCAACCTTGCTTACGCCAGCGACATACTTGCCGTCCCACTTGACGCGAAATTTAAAGTTCTTATACGGATCGAACCGTTGCGCATTCGCGGTAAACTGTGCCATATAGCCCCCTTTATACCTGAAGCTGACCAGCAATCTGCTGAATCGAGATGATCACAAACTCCGCAGGCTTAAGCGGCGCGAAGCCAACGATGATATTGACGATACCATGATCGATATCGTTCTGCGTCGTAGTATCGGCATCACATTTGACAAAGTA
>WNFX01018147.1_pt1 | contig 10264 bp, 11 predicted proteins | sample 5400111 | NCBI WGS metagenome assembly WNFX01 (sample SAMN13153363, study PRJNA577476) | soil metagenome | isolation source: 40 cm soil or saprolite under grassland replicate 1 | place: USA:California | collected 2016-06-15 | reverse complement strand
CCATATGCAGCCTTCGAAGCAGCTCGCCACGCAATGGGCGACACGTTGCGTTATGCGGAGAAGATGGACCTCATCCAAATGGAGCCGCGCGGCGATCTAGCATCGAGCGGCTTCGCGCTGGCGAACCCGGGTAAGGAATACCTTGTGCTTCAGCAGAGTGACACCTCCGATTCGTTCACTGTGACCTTGAAACCGGGCACTTACATGGTCGAGTGGTTCAGCGTCGAGGATCGCGAAACAACAAGTGCTGAGACCATGATGATCAAGAACGATGGAGACGTCCGATTTCTGACTCCATTTGCGAAAGCCGGTTCAGCAGTTCTATATCTGAAGAAGATAGAGCGCTGAGGATAATGTGTTTGATGGGTATCTATTAGACTTTATCGATAATTGGAAAAACGTCCCGAAGGTTTGCCATTGAGCGCTCAAACTACTTGGAATTAACCTTCGGGACGATGCTCGCAAATTATTTCCAATAACGGCTATTGATAAAAATATATTAGACTTGGGGACTATGGCAAAAAAAACTCGCGCAAATAAAAACCGGGATGTCGAAGTAGAAGAATCGCGTGTCACGACCCTGGAGCTGTTTTTTGATCTGGTTTTTGTTTTTACCTTGACTCAATTAACAGCGCTACTTTCTAAGACTTTGTCCTGGGAAAGTCTGCTGCAATCCTTTTTGATCTTCATCGTACTGTTTTGGATGTATGGAGGCTATGTCTGGCTGACCAATAGCGTCCCGCCGGTTACACCCGGCCGCCAGCTTCTGCTCATCGCTGGGATGGCAGCTTTTTTGATCTGTGCCTTGGCAATCCCAAATGCTTTTCATGATACCGGTGTAGCATTCGGTATTGGATATTTGATTGTGATCCTTGTGCATGGATTCATGTATGTGCGCGCGGTCGGCTTGAAAGCCGCTCGCTTCGTACCCATGAATATCCTATCGGCTGGCACAGTGATCACCGCCGGCTTGGTCGCTGGGCCCGCTCGATACGGGCTCTGGATCCTGGCCATCGGCTTGCATGTTCTAACTTCTTTCTTAGGTACAAACCTGAGGTTTGAGATCCGCGTCAGCCATTTTGTCGAGCGGCATGATGTACTGCTTCTGGTTGCTCTCGGCGAATCGATCCTTGCGATTGGCGCGGGTGGCCCTGTGCTGAATCTGCGGTTCATCTTTGCAGCCGTCTTGGGACTGATCCTTTCAGCAGCCTTGTGGTGGATTTATTTCGCGCGCGATGATGAGGTTGCACGCAACACAATGCTTGCTCGATCTGCCACAGATCGGCTTCGCCAGGCGCTGGGTGCTTATTTTTACGCGTTTATCCCTATGCTTTTTGGAATCATTCTGCTAGCGACCGGCATTAAATCATCGATTGAGCACCTAACAACGCAGCTCGATACTATCCATGCTTTTGTTTTTAGCGGTGGTGTTGGACTGTATTTGATCGGAGCAGCCATCTTTCGCAGAGTCTCTGGCATTCCTGAAGTTACGTACAGGTATGTCGCGGCGGGTCTCGCGATTCTGACCGGTTTCATTGGGAATTATTTCTATGCTGGACTCCAGTTCGTTAGCTTAATCGTGATCATCATTATCTTGGTATTTGCGGAGTCCGATTGGTCGCTTGTAAGGCAACTCGAGTAAGACAGGGATGTCTCTCTTTATCTGTAATAGGACACACGAAAATATTTGTTTATGAGCTCAATAAAATTTAACGTCCTTCCGGCTCCGGAAGCCCTCGAAAATCATGTGCAATGCTTTAGGGTAATTGAATACGCCGGCGAACAGGGAGTAGCCATAAAAGTATTACCGAATGGCTTGCCTGGGATTGTCTTTCAACATGACAACGGGCGCTCTGCTCTTGAAAATATCATCACCCCTTCACACACTTCCCGCCCCCCAACCTTATTTCTCTACGGCCCCGGTACAGAAACCGGTATCATGAATTATAAAAAAGGATCCTATGCTTCGATCCAAGTGATTTTCAAGCCGTATGCTCTAAAAACACTTCTCGGCCTAAATGCCTCGGCGCTCACGAATGGATTTGCCGAACTGAATGAGTTTTCCACACAAGATCTCAATTTGCAGCTCATGGAGGCAAGCAATGAGCAAAAGCGGATTGTTTTGCTTGCAAACTTTTTATTGGCAAAGCTCAAACAAATACCATCCAGGGATGCCTTAGTAGAAGAGAGCTTACGTTTAATCCACCAGAACATTGCCTATATTGATGTAAAGGACTTGCTTAACCACTTAGCGATCTCAGAACGCCAGTTTGAAAGAAGATTCAGTCAAACCGTAGGGCTTGCGCCTCAAACTTACATTCGGGTGAAGCGGTTCAATGAAGCGATTAGACTGATGAAGATGAGGCAATATACCAGGCTGACCGATATCGCCTATGCCCTCAACTTCCACGATCAATCTCACTTTATTCGGGACATCAAAGCCTTTTCAGGTCTGACTCCCAAGACCATTTCACAAAAAGTGGAGAATTTCCAAGACCAGAGCGGACTCTCTTACGTATAAATTAAATAAAGATGACGGTTTTTTACAATTCTTGGTGGAGTTGAAGAACTATACTCTCAATCGGTCAGATCACGAATAAGGAGATTGAGATGAGCAAGATCATTGTTTTCAACAATGTGACACTGGATGGCGTTATGCAGGCGCCAGCGCGCCCTGACGAAGATGTACGCGGAGGCTTTCCCTATGGTGGCTGGGCTACGCCTTATGCTGATCCGGAAATAGGCAGAGCAGCTATGGAAAGCATGGCGGCGACAACCGGCGGTTTGTTGCTCGGGCGACGGACTTATGAGGATTTCTACCAAGTCTGGCCCAACCGGACCAATAATCCCTTCACGGAAGTGCTCAACAACTCACAGAAGTACGTTGCCTCGCGGACACTGAAGGAACCACTTCCCTGGATGAACTCTACCCTTCTCAAGGGTGATGTACCAGAGGCGGTCACGTCACTCAAAGCCCAACAAGACAAAGACCTGGTGATCTTGGGCAGCGGCGAGCTGATCCAGACCCTGATGCAGCACCGGCTGGTCGACCAATATCTGCTCTTGATCCACCCGCTGGTCTTGGGGACGGGGCAACGGCTCTTCAGAGAAGGAAACGCATTTTCCTCTCTCCGGCTTGTGGACAGCAAAACAACACCCAATGGCGTGATCATCGCGACCTACCAACCGGCCGATTGACAATACCCATGCTTTTGTTTTTGGCGGTAGTGTTGGTTGTATCTAATCGGGACAACCATTAAGCAGCTTGGCCATTCGCTTTTATTAGAATAGTTAGTTCATTTGGGGGAAGTTAGTATCCTAGAGTCGTCTTTGGTATAAAAAAAGTGCTTACTTGACAATACATGGGGGTCACATAGAATTCAGATTACCAACCTGCCTGTCGTAAAGGAAAAGATAAGGATTATGAAGCGCGAGCATTTTGATCATGGAACTCGTGGCGACCGTGCAAGCGGTAGCGTCCATACAAAATTGATTTCCATAATGGATAAGTGAGGAAGATAACTCCATGGCTCTGAACAGGCAGGAAGTCCGTGATTTATACGTTAAACGCGCCAAATACTATGATCTGGGCTTGAAACTCTACAAGCTTTTCGGTTTCCGTCTAGATAGGTATCGACAACTGGCGGTTGAGTCACTCTCATTACACTCTGGTGATACCGTAATCGACCTGGCATGTGGTACAGGTTTAAATTTCAAATACTTGCAAAGGGCTGTCGGAGAAAAAGGCCGGATTGTTGGAGCGGATTTGACAGACGCGATGCTCGACCGGGCCCGGCAGCGCGTCGTGATGAATAGGTGGCACAATGTTGACTTGATCCAAGCAGACTTAGCGGAATATTCCTTCCCGATTGGGGTCGCAGGAATCCTGTCCAGTTATGCCATCACGCTGGTCCCCGAATTCGACCGTGTGATCCAACGCGGCGCTGCGGCACTCCATCCTGGCGGACGTCTGGCGATTTTGGATTTCAAGAAACCTGAGCATTGGCCGGAATGGTTGATCCGCCTGGGGGTCTGGATCTATAAGCCGTATGGGGTAAGCATGGACCTCGCAGTCCGGCATCCTTGGGAATCGGTCTGTCGATATCTCCATCAAGTCGCATTCCGCGAGTTCTACTTCGGTGGACTCTATTTGTCAGTTGGCGAGCGCGTCAAAGGAACATCCGTTGAGTAAAGTTTTGATATGTGGCTCTGGCAAATATTGAGATAACACTACGGCAAAAATTCTATCTATATAAACTAATATTAGCAAAGCTATTGTCAAACTGCATATTATATAGACGCGCATAGGTACCATCCAAATCCATTAATTCCTCGTGTGTTCCTTGTTCATCAATCCCACGATCGGTTAATACAACGATCCTCTTTGCATGTCGAATCGTTGATAAACGATGAGCAATGACAAATGTCGTGCGATGTTGCGCCAAAGCTTCTAATGCATCCTGGACAACTTTTTCACTTTCATTATCCAAAGCGCTGGTGGCTTCATCAAAAATGAGCACAGGTGGATCCTTCAAGAAAACTCGTGCAATACTCAATCGTTGTTTTTGTCCACCGGATAATTTCACCCCGCGTTGACCAATGTCGGTGTGATATCCATCTGGCAGCGCCAATATAAAATCATGAGCATTGGCCTTTTTGGCTGCTTCGATGATTTCTGTCTGGCTGGCATTCGGTTTTCCATAGCGAATATTATCGATGACAGTTCCGGCAAACAAATAAACATCCTGCTGAACGACGCCTATGTTCCTTCGTAAAGAACGTAAGGTAACCTCCTTGATATTGATGCCATCCAGGAGGATTTCTCCTTCACTGACCTCGTAAAACCGGGGAATGAGTGAACACAGGGTTGTTTTCCCAACACCGGAAGAGCCTACCAAGGCGACATAATCTCCGGCTCTTACATCCAGGGAGATGTTTCTCAACACATGTGCATGGTCGTCGCGATATCGAAATCCTACATTTCTAAATTCGACATTGCCTTGAACATTTTTTATTTCAATCGCATTGGCTGAATCCTGGATATCTGGTTCCACCTCGATAATTTCCATAAATCGTTCAAACCCGGTAATTCCTTCCTGAAACTGCTCTGTCATATGCGTTAGCTTCTGAATTGGCTCTATGAAATTACCTATATAAAGTAAAAAGGTGATCAGGTCAGCCAGATCTAAGGAGCTGCCTGTGGCAATGCTGGCGCCACCAAAGATAACCACAGTCACGCTAATGAGCTGAATAAGCACACCGATCCCTTGATAAAAGTATGCATCACTCCTGTACGTGCTTTTCCTGCTTTCCAAAAAGCGATAGTTTTCCTCGGCAAATTTTTTCTTTTCCAGTTCCTCGTTGGCAAATGATTTCACGACGCGAATGCCGGAGAGACTGTCTTCCACCTGGGCATTGACATCCCCAATACGCTCCTTATTTCTCTTGAATAAGACATTTAGTTTCTTATTAAAGTAGAGGGAGCACAACGTTAGGATCGGCAAGAAGAGAAAGACAGCCAGACTTAATTGAACGTTGATGCGGAGCAAAATGATAAACGCGCCGATGAACTTGACCAGATAGATCAGGTAATCTTCGGGGCCGTGGTGATATAGCTCTGCCAGTGCAAACAAGTCATTGGTGATGCGAGACATGAGCTGACCGGTCCGTTGATCATCATAGAAGCGAAACGACAGCTTTTGATAATAGTCAAACAATTCGCTGCGCAGATCACTTTCCATCATTGCGCCCATAGCATGACCGCGGTAGTCAACGTAAAAGTTACACACCGCGTGGATCGCGATGAGTACTACCATCAAAGCGCCCACCGCATAGATTTGAGGGAGGGCATTCGACAGGTGACCGGCTAAGACAGTTTTCGTAATGTATCGGGTGCATAAGGGAAACAAGAGCGTAATGCCAGCGACGATAAATGCACAACTCATCACTGAGAAAAACAAGCCTAAATACGGCTTGTAATAGGATAAAAATTTTTTTGTGCGAGAATTCATAAACTTGCGTCTCCAATTGATTTTTAAAAGAAAAGCCGCGGTTGCTACCGCGGCGAGGGCTAGGTTCCTCTTCATCAAGCTGAAGGGAACAAAAAACCACGGGATGCTATGCAAAGCACACCCGTGGCTAGAAATTTAGGTCAACTGGAAATCGAAACGTAGCAAAACTACGTGCAGTCTATGGGTACACTCGCATAACAGACATTATTCTGTTGAAATAAGGCTGACATGTGAGCGCACCTCCTTTGTAAGAATATTGATGGTCTTCTTTATTGAAGACTACCTGAGTCCTAATTTAACGTAGCTCGTAAAATTTGTCAAGGACAAGCGTTCAACTCAATCTGTCTTGATCCTCCGGCATGGCTTTATACAGAGATTCTGGTAAACGTAAGGTAATCTTACTCATAAGATAAATGAATTTCATCTGGAGAGCTACGCAAAGCACAGTGAAGTACATCTTAAAGTGTTCCTAGAAAGTCAACAGGTTGGATAACAGGCAGTAAAGCTGGTTGATAGTCCTTGATGTTGCGGGTGATCAGATAATCCGCTCGACACTGCACAGCAGACATCATTTGAACCGCGTCTTCAAAATCTCGGTAATCCAGGTTTAGGGATTGCTCAATCGTGTTTTGGTCAACGGGAGAAATTTTTAAGAACTGCAAAAGATTTGTTATTGTTGCGCGTGCTTCTGCGGAAGACTTGCCTTTTTGGATGAGATAAAACAAAGTAGTTACACTGTGAGCAGCGATGTAACCATCAATGCTACCGGTTTCTGCAGCCCCAAGCAGGGCGGCGGAGGCTTCGTAGAATGGTTCTCTTGCCTTCAGAACATCTAGGATAACATTAAGATCGATCATCACTCTAGGCTTATCAGCCATATTTCTCTTCCAAATGCTCACGATAATCCTGGACGGAAACGTCTTTGGGTAGAATGCCACTCAGTCTCCGAACAATAGGGGCATTCTCCAGCGGTTCCTGATTTGGTATACGTTGCAAATAAGCCTCAATCAGATTGGTGAGAGTAGTATTGTTCTTGGCAGCATAGCGCTTGACGTTTTCAAGCAATTCACGTGAAATTCGTACTGTTAATTTGGTCTGTTCCATAACGAACTCCTGCTGTACATAATATCACTACTTTGTACGGCTGTAAAGCAAGGAATCATAACTACTAAAGGCAAGTTTATTCACGCCATACCCCGGAAACCCAGCTATCTATCAGTGCTCTTCGTTCAAGAATATCGTGAAATCCAGCTCGCCGGGGGAGTGACTATAACCCGTCAGGATCGCGGCGGCTTCACTATCGGTGAGATGAACGAGGTAGTCCCGCATGGCTCGTTCTTCCTCCTTCCAGCGCTGCTCCAATGCATCGAGGGTTGGGAAACTATCTTCTTCTATCGCGTCGAAAGATGTGGTGGTCTGGTGTTGACACAGCACGCGCCAGCCATACTCGGTGTCTAAGACATGTACTAGCGTGCCGCGCAGACTACCAAAGCTATGCCCTGTTCCGACAATAAATTGCTCGGGGCTCACGTGTGCACCGGCGGATAAAATGCGGCGTGTTGCCCAATAATTGTAGTCGTAGAGTAATAAAATGTCGCGAAGGTTCACTACTCCTCCTTGAGGAGCAAGCATTCTATACAGATATTATATTCTCACTTGTTGAGACCTTTGCCGAATAAGTCTTATTTGCTTTGCTTACCTTTCACTCAATGCCAACTTAACTGCAAATCCAGCAAGCATTACTGCAAATGCCTGTTGGAGTCGTTTAACAGCTTTAGATGAATTCATCAAATATACGCTAATTCCACTTGCTAGTATTCCGTAAATGGCAAACACGATCAATGTGATGACCATGAACACGGCACTTAACACGATCATTTCAATTGTGGGAGACGAGGAATTTTTAGAGACGAAAAGTGGCAAAAATGCGAAAAAGAAAATCGTCAATTTCGGGTTGAGTAAATTGATCGCAATCGCTTTGATTATTATTTTCGTAACGCTCATTTCTGTGCTTTTTTGATTGATTTCAAGTGTTCCGGCTTCATGCCACATATTCCATGCCAGGTAAAGCAAATATATAGCTCCTGCCAACTTCAATCCGGTAAAGATTTGTGCGCTCATATTAAGGAGTGCTGACAAGCCTAAGATACTTGCCAAAATATGAGGGACAATTCCAAGCGTACATCCAATCGCGGCCGCAATGCTGGCTCGCCATTTGAGCGTAAGCCCAGTCGTGATTGTATAAACGACCCCTGTTCCTGGGATAAGCACAACAATAAGTGAAGCAAGAAGAAATTCGGGTTTAATCATGTTTTGTCTCCAACTATTAATTATATTGAATTTAAGCGTAGCGCTCACTTGTTCACTGAAGAATCTAATTCGCTAACCGCGGTGTTGGGTGTATTTTATTAACGATTTACTTTTGCTAATAAATCGAGCATGGGGAGTGCTTCTTCGCGGCTTTGTCCGTAGATGGTCAATATAATCCTCTTGACTCCAGCCGTTTCCATTTTCGCAATGGTTTTTTTGTCAGGTATGGATTTTTCGAAAAGGGATATTTCCAGTGAGCTCGGGTCGCGTCCGTTTGCCGCCGCTTGCTGTCTTAATTCAGCGATTGCTTCTTTTGCCTTTTGCCATTCCATTAACCATGGAGCCCAACCATTGCATACCTCCGCAGCGCATTCAATCGCCTTTTCGCCTGCTCCACCCATAATGATGGGAGGGTGGGGCTGCTGATAAGGTTTTGGAAATGCTTTCATCTTATCAAAGGTCACAAAGTCGCCATGAAACTCGGATTCGTCTGTCGTCCAAATCTCTTTGATCGCTCGAATTTCTTCTTTAAGGAGTTGAAAACGCGTACGGTAGACCACACCGTGGTCAGCCATTTCTGACTCGAGCCAGCCTGCTCCAACGCCAAAAATGAAACGTCCTTTCGAGAGAAGGTCGAAGGTTGCTGTTTCTTTTGCAAGGAAGATTGGGTCTCGCTCAATCACAAGAGACATGCCAGTTGCGACTTTGATGTTTTTTGTTGCGGCTGCGGCAAGAGATATGGCTACGAAGACATCGTAGGTTTGCCAGTAATAGTCTGGTAGAGGCGATCTATTTCCCGGGGCGTTTAGAAAGCGGATAGGGATATGTGTATGCTCCGAGAACCAAAGAGAGTCAAACGCTCGATCTTCCACGGCGCGCGCGAGTTCATCTGGTTGGAACGAATATTGAGTAGGGAAAACGTGAACACCGAATTGCATTTTGCCTCCGGGCAACCCCGTTCATAAATATACTGTCTGTACTGGGTTTGTTTTCTTTTGCTCTTTGTCTGCGTTTGTATGCCCAATGGTGTGTGTTATCTGGATCATTGTCTGATCATGCGAATTTGTTCATCTGGACCGTGTGCTTACTCGCAGCGGCTAGTCTCCGGTTCAGGAGTTGCGAAAGGTGAAGATGAAGGCCAGGTCCCAGTCTGGAATTCCGAGACGTAGCCACGCAACCTGTCAAAGCTAGCCTCCCAGATAAAAACATCCTGCTTAAGCACCGGATCATACACCTCTGCAGACTTGAAGAGTTCGTGCGGAAAAGAAGCAAACATGATATTGCTGCGCGGCATCTGCGTACCCAGGCAAGCAAGTTGGCTGATCTGCTCGGGCGTAAAATCGGTCTGGATGTTGTTCATGAATGAGTTGATGATGGCAGGCAGCCGTAGAATCGTCTCGGGGCTCTCGATCTTTTTTCGTAAGGCGCACATGACCATATTTTGGTGCTCAGCGCGCTTAAAGACGCTTACATTGCGTATGCGCGCGAGAGTCAGCGCCTGCTCGCCGCTGAGATGCTGCGGGCCTTCAGGGAAGACCAGTCGCGCGCTGCGGTCCGTGGACGTGCGTCCATCGATGCCGCCTTCGGGAATCGTAATATCCAGGCCGCCAAGCGTGTCCACGACCTCCGCAAAGACGTTCATGTTGGCGACCATGTAATGATCCACGTTCAGGCCGAAATTCAGGTTGAGGGTGCGTGCCAAAAGGCTTGGCCCATGTTCGGGGCTGCCATAGGCGTAGGCGGTGTTGAGCTTTTGATGGTCCGTTTTCAAGTTCCGCTCGATCCCGGGAATCTTCACCCATAGGTCGCGGGGAAACTCCAAGGTTGTGACGCGTTGCCCCCGGAAATCGACGCGAACTGCGCGCATCACGTCAGTCAGCCCGTAACGATGCTGGCCGGGACGCACGTCGGTCCCGAGCGCCAAAACCGTTATGGTTGGCAAG
>WNFX01016556.1_pt1 | contig 10268 bp, 9 predicted proteins | sample 5400111 | NCBI WGS metagenome assembly WNFX01 (sample SAMN13153363, study PRJNA577476) | soil metagenome | isolation source: 40 cm soil or saprolite under grassland replicate 1 | place: USA:California | collected 2016-06-15 | reverse complement strand
CCAGCTTGAGCACGCTGGCCTCCTGGGCCAGCAACAGCACCTGCACGAACAGGTCCTTCAGGTCGGGCAGGAACGTGCGCCGGAAGGCTGCCAGCGTATCGTGGTCGGGATGCAGGGTGCCTGCAATGAAGCGAAATGGCACCGCCTCATACGTGGCGCGCTCAATCTTGCGCGAACTGAACACCCCGGTGGCATAGCCATACAGCAGCAGGCCCAACAACACTTCAGGGGCATACGGTTCCCCACCACGCGACCCATAGTAGGCATACAGGGCCGAGAGGTCAAGTTGGGCCACGCTGTCTACCACGAAGCGCGCCAGATGGTCGGGGGCAGACAGTCGCCCAGCCGCACCGTCAGATCGAGCGCCTGGTCATAGTCTACTTTTTTGAAGGTTCTACTCATACTCACCAGTATAGCATGACTGACCAGTGGCGCCAGCTTCTCTCCGACAAGCTGCTAGCCACGAAAAAAATTTCCCGCTGTTTATTTGACGGCTTAGCTAGATCTAATCGTCTTGACATTGAGCGTGGCCCTCAACTCTAGTATAACATAGAACAGCGAGTAATATGACTTTCTCGCTCTTTTCTGTCCTTTGAAAATCTTCTCTGATTTCTCGTCGTTATGCGATATGCTTTGGAAAGAGCATCCGTTCTTAGCCACACTGCTCAAGGCAGCGTGCATAGTGATGCTTCGATTGTTAGGATTCACCAGTAGGATTTGCTATGTCTGGCGTAAATCCGACAAGATTGTAGAATAATCCCATCGATTCATCTAGAACTAAAGTTCAGGATTGACTTACGAGTTTATTTCGTAATATACTATAGCGTTCACTATAGTATATTACGAAATAAACTCGTAAATAAAGCTAAACAAGCACAAAAGTAATGAATTTTCAGGATATCCCGACTATGATTCGCGAAATACGCGAAAAGAACGGCTGGACCCAGGAGCGACTCGCTCAAGAAGTGGGGGTATCCTTCTCGACTGTGAACAACTGGGAGAGGGGTAAGCGGAAACCTCACCCGTTCCTTCTCAAGAGATTGGTAGAACTTTCCAGCAAGCATACTTTGAAGGAGGACGAGAGAAAATGACACCCCATGTTGTGAGGCGAGCTCTGAGCTTACTTGCCGAATTAGCCGCAAGTCAAAAGGATGATCCAGTACAGGTCGACGAAGAGGCACTCTGGCAGCATATGCTCCAGCGAGCCAATGAACGCCCAGGTAAGGTAGTGTCAATCTTGTCTGTTGTTCAAGAATTTGCCAAGCTGACCGGTGCTCAAGTCGATGAAGTACATGCAAAGGCCATCTATCTACTGAAAGCTAAAGTGAGTCAGAAGCAGCTGATGCGAACAGGTTCAGACTATAAAGCACTTTCGAGGAGGTAATGCATGGAACGGACAAAGTGGAAGGGGCTGAACATTACGCTTCGAGACAAAGTCTTGCAAGAGCGTATTTTCCCAATGTTGGAAAAGTTAGGGTATGATTCGAAGAGGCACCTCGACCTAGATATCACTATCCCTGACACCGATTTGGAGGAGCCAGTACTTGCAGTGGTGCATCTTGATGGTATTCCCCGAATTGTCTGCGACTTGCTGTACAGGATCCCCCCTGACTCCAGTTTTGATACGGAAGCCTCCCTGCGTGTCCAGATGATCTACGAAATTCGTAACCGCTATTCACAGAAAGCCCCCTCCCATGCTTGGATCACTAATGGTGAGGTAGACTTCTATTTCGATTATTCAAAAGATGAACAAGTTAGTATTCTGCCTAGAGCCGCTGACGTTATTCGAGAGCTGGATGAGACACGACAAGAAGAGCTTGCTCAACAGTCCCGTCTTGCCAAGCAACAGAAGGCATTCTATGAAGCACTCCGTGAGCTTCGCGAGAATTTCCATAGTACTGGGCGGTTCGACGATGCTAATATGAAGCTTGATGAAATTGCCAAACTGTTGGTAATGAAGGTGCATGAGGAGAAAAGGCGTCTGAATAACGAGGAGTATCGCTTTGATATAGGCTATCTCTCTCGCATTGCCAAGCAAAAGTGGAAGAATGAAGGAAGAATTGCTCAGGCGATGCGCTGGCTGTTCGAGGACATCATTGCCGATGCAAGGTATAAAAATGATGATGGAACATCCATTTTTGGTAGTAATGGATCATTGAATATTCAACCTACAGAGGATGACTTTGCACGCAAAGTCATTGATCGACTGAACAAAGTCGACATTCTCCACTTCGCTACGGATGAGGATGGTAAAGAGCGTGAACTCCATTTTGATGTCCTCAATGCAGCCTTTAGCCACTTCATTCAAGATAACTTTCTCAGCAATAAGGAAGATGCTCAATATTTGACGCCGTCCGAAGCTGTAAACGCTATGGTAGATTTGGCGTTCTGTGACATAGCGGATGACCCTTTTGACTTAGAGCGCATCCTAGGAGCCAGGAAAGAGCGCCCTTATCTCATTATCGACCCGACCTGTGGAACCGGGACTTTCTTAGTGGCTGCCCTTCGGCGGGTGTACAGCCTCCTTGACAATCACGTTCGAGAAGAGGGGAAGTGCAACCAGCTGAAGAATATCTTCAAAGATTACTGTATTCGTGGTCAGGATAAGGTGGACCGGATGGTTCGCATGTCCAAAATGAACATGATTATGTTTGGAGATGGCAGTAGTAATATTACTCTGGGTAACTCCATTATCCCTGAACTCACTCCTGGAGAACAACTTGAGGACTTATTAGGGGAGCTAGACCTTATCGTTACAAATCCTCCTTTTGGGGCCGAGTTCAATGTAGGCGAGTTGGTGCCGAACTTGGAGATTCATCGCTATCCCTTTATTTATGATTATTTTCTACGAGACGTTCATGAGATATTACTGATCGCTGAGCGCGAGCTAGCGAATCATTTGGCATCTAATCCTACGTCATTACAGGGGGAACTGGCAGAGCATTTTTTTAACAAGCCACAAGAAGATGCATCAGATGCGCAAAAAAAGGCTTGGCAGAAGGGCAAGATTCGTCTTGAAAAAGCCATTGAGAAGGAACAGGATACCTGGAAAAAACGTCTTGATTTCCTCAAGAAAAAGTGTTCTGGTGCAGAAAAGAATCTGGAAAATGCAAAGAACAGCAGGGTTAATTCGGAGATCATCCTTATTGATCGATGCCTTCAACTCCTCCGACCAAGAGGAAGACTGGTCATTGTCGTTCCAGATAGTATTCTCTTCAATACAGGGATTGAGGCTTTTCTACGTACCTGGATTCGTTCCAGAGCAATTCTCCGCGCTGTGATTAGCTTTCCCACAATCACTTTCGCGCAGGCTGGAACTTTGACCAAAACCTCTGCTTTATACCTTCAGAAGCAGACAAAGGGAAATACCCACGAGCAAGGAAAAGTCTTTGCGGCGGTATGCCAGGACATCGGTTTTGATGTGGTTACAGATAAGGGGCAGAAGAAAAAAGTTGTAAAAGGGGAAAAGCAGTTGTTGGCTATTATCAAGGCCTACGAAGCTACTAGGAACAACTCATAATGAAGTACATACGAGTTCAAAATATCACGGCTCCTACTGTCTGGGTAGAAGACACTCTCCAAGAAGGCCGTTGGGATGCGGAGTTTGTTCATCCTGACTATCTCGATAGCCATGAAGTCGTTCTGAATGCAAAGGGATTTATGCCAACTCCTCTTGGGCACTTACTTACTCCCAAGCACGGACTCACGAAAGGTGCAACTCCTCCCGGTGCAGATTATCCTTCGACAGGAATCCCCTTTCTTCGCGTACAAAATGTCAGTGAGGGGTATATTGACCTTTCAGATCACTGTTTCATTTCTGAGCAAATGGATCAAGCGATTGTAGGGTCGCGATTACAACCAGAGGATATCATCTTCACGATTACAGGATCTATAGGAAGAGTAGCGACTGTTCCACCCTACCTCAAGATGGCAAATATTAACCAGCATTTAGCTCGTATACGTCTCATTGACCCCTCTCAACGTTACTATCTTATTGCTTTTCTCATATCGAAATATGGTCAGGCACAAGTATGGCGTCGATCACTCGGTTTAACAAGACCTGCAATCAATTACGACCAGATACGTGCTATTCCTATCCCTCTCCCTCAGGACAAACGCCTCATGAAATATATCGGTGAGTTGATTATGCAGAGTGAGATGCTCTTGGGACGCGCTTCCGAATTACAAAAACAAGCGGAATCTCTTTTCCATGAATTTATAAACTTGACGTTCCTAGAAAGTAAGCTGTCCACTCTGGAGAATACCCTCTGGAACTGGGTGCTAATGACAGACATGCAAGAACGCTGGGATGCCGAGTTCTTCCAGAAGAGCTTTCAGGTCCTGCTTGAGCACCTCAGCTCCTACAATCCCATTCAGCTTCAAAAGCTGATTGAGAAGCCTCACAAGGGTAATCAACCAGAATATGTATCCGACCTGAATGAACCAGACTTAGTACCAGTACTTACAGGATCAGAGATTGATCCTTACTTCATTAATCTGGAAAAAGCCAGGAGAGTTAGCTTTTCTTACCATAAGGCTGCCACTGCAAGCGCATTGCAGGAAAACGATATTGTCTTCACAGTAACTGGTCCTCCTCTTGGAGAAGCCGCTCTAGTACGCAAGCATCACTTACCTTGCAACCTGGCATCTGAAGTTGTTCGTATCCAGAAGAAGCCGGAAGCCTTCTCTGGCTATCTAACTATTGTCTTCAACTCAATGATTGGTCGTATCCAGGTTTCTCAATGGTGTCGTGGCATTCGGCAAAAACACCTCTACTCCGATCAGATCCTCAATTTCGTATTCCCTCTTTTAGACAAGAGAACCATGGAGATCATTGATCTGATGGTGAAAGATGCAGAGGACAAGCGTGGGGAGGCACATTGCCTCCTACGTCAAGCTAAGCAAGAGATTGAGGCCCTACTCGAGGGTCGGATCGAGCCTTTTGCTCTCTTGAGGCGAACCCAAAAAAGATCGTGAGAAGTTGATGGAATGGAGGCACATGGGATTAGTGACAGGCCGTATAGAAGGTATAGAAGCCCAAGAAACCCATGGCTCCATAGTCGCGGGTCGATTTTCTTCTTGTTCGCGATATGAAGTGAACCCACTTCAATGTATTCTTTCACTGTAGTGTATTTACGGCTGCATATGATACTCTTTTTTCTTGGGAGGGTTCCAATGGCTAAATGGCAGTGGCAGAGATCGGACCTAGAAGCTATGGTCAAAGTGCTAGTTCTAGCAGCAGAACAATCCGGTTTACACAGCAAGAACTTGGAGGGATTAGGCGCTGAAACGAAACATCAGCAGTATCTAAAGTATCTCTGTGCCGTTGGCCTTCTCTACCTTGCACAAGAAAAGGGGAAAAACAAAGTTTCCCACCTAACAGAGGAAAACGTTTATCTTCCACTTCCTAGTGCAGAACCAATCATCCGTCAAGTCTGGCGGTTAGAGGAAGAAAAGAACGAAGGGCATCGTCGAGAGTTGCTTGCTACTGCGTGTTGGTCCATTCTTTACCGGGAACCCATATGGCGCATCTTTATGGACATTCAGATGGCGTTGTTCTTAGGGCTACTGTATCTCGATCATGGCAGAGCCGAAATGGTGAGGCAAAATCTAGAAGAACACCCAACCCTTGCAGCCATTTGCGCCCCATTCTTCGCACATGCAAAGACGCAGCCGCATTGTAATCCCCGCGATCGTTTGGATGGGAGCGCTTATACATTGCGGGAAAGGGCAGAGGAATTACTCGGTTTTCGCGCTTTCTATGATACTTTCCAGCAGGTCGCAGAAGCTCATGGCCTAAAGTTTGGAGACTTATCCATAAACTGGTCGCGCTGGCGAACCTACTGGTTGGCAGCTAACGAGATGCCAGTCTTACTTACGGGCCAATGGCTCACCATTGAGGATGACCGTCGAGCTTTAGCGGCCCTATTGGCGCTGGAAAGCGATCCAGACGCAGTTGTATCGGTGGAAGCTCTTGGATGGAACATTTCTGACCTTGAGTCACGCCTGATGAGATTCTGGCTCCTTGGGCTACCTTTAGCCGAATATGCTGGGGAAATGCGGCCTTTGCGCCCAGTCGAGTGGCTTGACGTCAACCCGGAGCGCACCAAGGAACTGTGGTTGCTTCCAAATGGTGCTGCGTTCCTTTCAGGAGCTACTGCAAAGGAGTGGAAAGAGGAGTTGCGTTGTTTGGGATCACGCCGTATTGCAAACGATCTATTGCCCCCACGAGGCACCACCCTTACCTCTTTGTCCTGAATCTCCTAGTGGACTACATTCGTAACGAAGTATGGTATCATAGGTCAGAAGTTCAAATCGTTCCGAATGCTAGGGATTATCTCTTAGTCGTTGATTCTCATGCTGCTCCTCTAGGAGCACTTATTACAAAGCTTTTAAAAATGTGGAACTTTACAGTTTTGCCAATTAAGACATATGAACCGCTCTGGATGGAAGCAGATAAGCAAGGTTTGCTGCCACCTGGAGACAGTCATTGGAACCAGATTTACGCTCGCCAGGTTGCCTATGACGGCGAGTGGCGGGAGAAGATATCTGAACCTTTACGTGAAAAGGTAGTAGAGCAACTCATCGGATTGCTGAGATTATGGGAGGAGGGGGGAGCATGATTCTTTATCTACCTAAATTGACACTTTGGAAGTCTTCTGACGTGACCACGTACCCACGCTGTCTAGCGCGGGGAAAAAAGGAAGTAACGTACAGCCGCGAGGAGATTCTGGAGTTCTTTGGAATTTCTCCTACCCTTCCTGAGAACCGCAGAGATGCGCTCCGGGACATTCACCGCAATATCTGGGATGTAGAGCCTCGAGATAAAGACGTAATCCTGCGTGGTGTTTGCTTGGTGGAACATAACGATGCTGGTTTTCAAATGACCCCACGTGCGGAGGCCTTGGTGGATGCCTTTCAGCGGGATCGAAACGGTCTCGAGTGGCAAAAGGAACTCGTCTCCATCCTTGTGGACTACGATGTGCGTCTCCGCGTGGTCCTCTATCTCATCGGTACTCTCGACTACGCTCTCATGATTCATCCTTACTACCGACTTTGTTCTCCATATAAAGAAAGTAGTGATGAGTATGCGCTGTTCCAAAATGAGGAACCCAATCTGAATACACTTCTCTCTAAGTGGCGGGATCACCTTATTGGAGAAGCATTGTGGCAACGGATTGAACGGATTGGACTCGAACGCTCAACAGTGAGCGGAGTGAGCGGTATGAGAGGTGGTCAACCTTCACTGGAAGTGCGTAGTTTTATCCAGGAGGTCAGACTGCTACTCGAAGTAGGTGTTCTAAAGAAAGTTGAGAAGGGTGGCCTTTCTCTCGTCAAGAGCCAGGCAAAGCATGTGCTCTCCTCCGAGAGTTTTAACGAATTAATCCGTCTGGAAGACACAGAAGCGTTTCTCAGTGTGCTGCGGGACACCTACCAGAATCTGCGCGACACGGAAGGATACGTGATCTACGATCACTTAAGAAAAGCAGTGGAGAGCGAGATTAGTGAGAAAAGATTTGAAACGTTATTACAGTGTGCTCTCGAAGAGAGAAAAGTCGTAATTGTCCGGCATGAGAAGGGGCTTCGGTTTGATGGGATGGGTTTTTTGGGTGACCCCGAGTTCCAGAGGCTGCAACTAGCATTTAATGAGTGAGGAAGGGAATAGTATCTATGCCGCAGTCCATCTTTATAGCTAACGGAGTAGCGCAGTATCCTTTTGCGACTCCATTTATTGGTCAGAAAGACCTGTTCGCTAAGATACAGGCCGAGCTTCGGAATCATCTCTCAGCGGGAGGGATCCCGAATATCATGGTCATGAAAGGTCCATGGGGCAGCGGTAAGTCACGTCTTGGATTCGAGGTATTGTTAACGCCGATGTATAATTGCGCCAGGATAAAATTGACCGCCCCATGAGATGGCTGTCAGCTGTGAAGCATGAGATGTAGCATGCACACAGGAGGCAGCCATGATCAGGAGCAGAACAGTGAATACCATACACGAATTGTTAGCACAAGGAAAGTCCATTCAAGACATCGCGATCACGCTGGGGATAGCCAGGAATACGGTGCGCAAGTATGTGCGCCATCCAGAGCTTTCTGCGATGCCTCATCCCCGGCCCAATCGTCGCTCCAAGCTCGATCCGTTCAAGGAGCAGGTCAAGAAATGGATACAGGAAGATCACTGCTACAACTGTGAGGCCATGTTGCCTCGTCTGTTGGAGATGGGCTACAGCGGGAGCTTGAGCGTGCTCAAAGCCTTTGTTCATCCCTTGCGTCCCCCGGCTGGAGGGCACTATCCCGTGGTGCGCTATGAAACCAAGCCAGGAGAACAGGTCCAGTTCGATTGGGGCGAGTTTAAGTATGAGCAGGACGGAGCGCCGCGCAAGGTCTACGGGTTTACCGCGATCCTCTGCTACTCGCGCATGCGCTTTGTCACCTTCGTCAAGCGCTGTGATGCCCCGACGATGATCCGCTGTTTGATGGAGGCCTTTGAATACTTTGGCGGACTCCCCAAAGCCGCGTTGACCGATCGCATGAAGAGTGTGCTCGTGGAAATGGAGAACAAAGTCCCGCGATGGAATCCCCTCTTCGCGGATTTCATGGCCTCCATTGGGGTGGCACCGCGGGTCTGCAAAGCGTATACGCCACAAACAAAAGGCAAAGTCGAGCGCACGGTTGGTTTTGCGAAGCACAGCTACTGGGCAGGGGTTTCCTTCGCCGATATTGATGACCTCAATCGCCAGGCGCACGTCTGGTGTGAGCGCATCAATGCACGGGTGCATCGGACGACCCACGAGCGTCCCCGTGATCGTCGGGAGCGTGAAGAGCTTTCCCCCTTGCCGCAGGCGTTTGCCTGGGAACGCTTTGCCACCGAAGAGCGTAAAGTCAGCTGGGATGGCTACCTGTCCTACGATGGGGTCTTGTATGGCTTGCCCTCTGAGCCGCCGGTGGCCGGAAGCCTGGTTCAAGTCCGTGAGCGACATGGAGTGCTCTCGGTGTGGTCGGCAGGGCAGAAGCTGACCGAGCTGGCAAAGCGTGCTGGATCGGGAGAGCATGTGGAGCATCCCGATCAATTTCGCAATATCGCCCCAGCTGCATCGAGGCGCGCACAGGTGGTGCCCATCGGCCATCTGCGCGCTGTCCCCCAGGTGGTGAAGCGGGATCTGGCTGAGTATGACCAGTTATGTGGCGTTGGTGCTGTGGAGGTGCTCACATGCAACAGCCATTAAAACACTTGGGCTTGACGCAGCTGGAGAAGGCCTTGCCGGCGCTCTTTGAGGCGGCGCGGCAGGAACAGTGGACCTATGAGGTGTTCCTCAACCGGGCGATTGCTGCCGAGATTGAGGGGCGCGATCGGCGGGCAGCAGAACGGCGCATGACCGCAGCGCGCCTGCCGACGATCAAAACCCTGGAGGCGTTTGATTTTACCTTTCAGCCTAGCCTCTCAGAGCGACTGCTGTGGGAACTGGCCGATCTCTCGTTTGTGCAGACGGCGACGAACATCGTTTTCCTGGGGCCGCCGGGGGTAGGGAAAACACACCTCAGTCTGGCGCTCACGGTGAAGGCCCTGGCCGCGGGCTATTCCGCTTTGTTTACCACCCTCACCCACCTGGCCGAGGCGCTGGACACCGCTTCTTATCCGGGTCTGGTGCGGCAGCGGCTTCGTCGCTATACCACCCCCAGTGTGCTCGTGATCGACGAGGTGGGCTACACCAAGCTTTCGCCTGGGCAGGCGCATCATTTCTTTGAGCTGGTCACCGCTCGCTACGAGCACGGCTCGATCCTGCTGACTTCCAACACGGGGTTTTCCGATTGGGGCAACCTCCTGGGGAACGAGGTTCTTGCCACCGCACTGCTCGACAGGCTCCTTCATCATGCTGAGGTGATTCCAATCAATGGCCGCAGCTATCGCATGAAAGATCGTCGGGAGGCGTCGGCAGCTGGGGGTCAAAAATGAGAGGAGGGTCAATTTTCGGCTGGCGCATGTTGGTCGGCGTTGGGGTCACACCTGGTTGGCGCACCAATGCTGACGTTCTGGTCCGCTGGGGGCTAGATGGTTTTTAACGGAGAAAGATAGGACAAATGGGTGGTCAAAATTATTCGGGCGCAAAATTGCGCAGGCGTTGACAGTTGTGTCAGGCAACGGGCCCTTGACGGGCGATTGCAGCGCCGCAGCCGGGATACCCAGGTTGAGCGATTCATACAGGGGAGGAGCAGCCTGACCACAATCGGCCAGTGTCGCGAGCGGCAAGAGCAGTGTAAGGAACA
>WNFX01007446.1_pt1 | contig 10268 bp, 5 predicted proteins | sample 5400111 | NCBI WGS metagenome assembly WNFX01 (sample SAMN13153363, study PRJNA577476) | soil metagenome | isolation source: 40 cm soil or saprolite under grassland replicate 1 | place: USA:California | collected 2016-06-15 | reverse complement strand
TGGTTCCGATCGTTGCGATCATTTTGATTATCTGGGTGCTTGCCCACGCGAGGAAGGATGAATTCGAGATCACAGCTGCATGTCTTGTTGTGGCGTCTTTGCTCTTCCTCATCCGACAATTCGTTCGGAAAAGGTTCGATCACGCATCGCCGTAGCCGCGCCCCCTCTGGGGTCATACATAGACGTGCCACATGCTTTTGGCTACGGCTGTCGAATTTGCGCGATTGAAACGTCTATGGAGGCTGGAATTTGGAGCTTTGCCGAAGCGCCCACGTACAACATCCTGTGGATGGCTGGAGCTCGAAGCCCTTCAAATTGTGTGATTTTCGCTTGTAACCCTGGCAAGGTTATTATATTGACCATTCGAGGTCCGAGATTTCGGCCTTCGCATGCATCTACAATCTCTCGAGCTTTTCGGCTTCAAATCGTTCGCCGACAAAACGATCTTCAATTTTCACGAAGGCATTACCGCTATTGTCGGGCCAAACGGTTGCGGAAAATCCAATGTGCTTGACGCCGTGCGCTGGGTCTTGGGGGAACAGTCCGCCAAATCGCTTCGTGGCGACGAGATGGCCGACGTCATTTTCAACGGCACCGACACGCGCAAGCCTGTGGGTTTTGCTGAGGTCTCTCTGACTCTTTCTGATTGCGCAACCGATCTGGCAATCGATTGGCACGACGTGCGCGTAACGCGCCGGGTTTATCGAGACGGCAATTCCGATTACCTACTTAATAAAACGCCGTGCCGTCTCCGCGATATTCAAAATCTTTTCGCCGACACCGGCGTGGCGCGCGCCGCCTACTCGATGATGGAACAAGGCAAGATCGACATGGTCTTGAGTTCGCGCCCGGAGGATCGCCGCGCGGTCTTTGAAGAAGCGGCCGGAATTACAAAATACAAAACGCAGAAACGCGAGGCGCTGCGCAAACTTGAAGCGACCGAGGCAAATCTGTTGCGCATCGGCGACGTGATCAAAGAAGTGAAGCGTCAGATCGGCTCACTGCAACGCCAGGCGGGCAAGGCGCGGCGTTACCAAGCGTTACATACTGATCTTCGCGTCCTCGACACTCAGCACTCGCGCAAGCAGCTCGATTCGCTTGAAGCTGAGCTTGCCCGCTGCCACGCTGAGATAGCGCGCCTTGCTGAGTCGGAACAGGCGAGCCGCGCTAAGATCGACATGGACGAGAACGAACTTGCTGAACGACGCGCTATCCTGGACAAAATCGACAGACAGATCGCCGATGGCCGCACCGAGTTACAGCGTTTGCAAAGCGAAATCGGAACGCATCACAGTCGAATCGACCTGAACCGTCAGCGCGCCGAGGAATTGACGGAGTTAATCGAGCGTTCCCTAAAAGATATCGCCGCGGCCGAGGCAAAGCGCTCTCAGCAAGAGAAAGAAATACAGGAGGCAAGCGCGCTGATTGAAAAGATAAACCAACTTCTTCAAACCAAGCAAGACGAACTGGCCACGCTTACCGATTTCATCTCGGAACTTCGCGCCGGGCGCAGCTCGCACGAGTCGAAGCTTGAGACGCTGCGACTGGCAATGTCAAAAAAGGAAAGTCGGATTGCCGAACTGGCGGATGAACTCTCTGGGATTGCGATTCGCCGGGAAACGACCGAGGAAAATCGACGCGATCTCGACGGCGCGATTTCCGCTGCACATGCAGCTCGCGGCAAAGTTCAGAAAGAGATCACCGCCGCACGCGCGGCGGCAGAGACCGCGCGGAACAATGTCGATCTTCTGAAAACGAAAGCCCAAGTCGGAGAGGAAAAATTACGACAGCAGCAACAGCTCGCAGCCGACACTGAAAAAAATCTGGCCGCAATTGGGCGTGCGTTGGCGGAAAAAGAATCGCGTCTCGATATTCTGCGTCAACTTAACGAAGAAGGTGAAGGTCTCGCGCAAGGTTCACAAGCTGTGCTCAAAGGGCTCCAAGATCCTTCGCGAATCCAGCCCGCCGTGGCGGGAGCCTTTGTTTCAAATCTCGAGGTCGATCCAGAATATATCGCTGCAATCGAAGCTGCGCTGGGTCGAAATCTGCAAGCGATCGTGTTGCAAGATGCCCAACTGGCGCCCGAAATTATAGATGCCTTGACGAAGAAGAAACTCGGCCAAGCGGCCCTGGTTATTCCGGAATTCTGTAGTTCTTCGCCTAAGGCTCACGCACCGCTCCCAAAGAATGCTCTCGCCTGGGCGATCGACAAGGTGAAAGCGCCAGACTCACTTGCGCCGCTGGTGGCACGGTTGCTGCACGATGTCGCAATCTTTCGCGATATTGAGGGAGCCTTGTCCTGCAAAAAAAATGGAAACGACTTGGCGGTCGCGACGCTCTCCGGTGAATTTATTTCAGCCGAAGGAATCCTCTTTGGCGGCAGCCGGGACGCTTCGGCCGATTCCTTGCTCGAACGCAAAGCGCGCATGTCGATTCTGACCGCAGAATATTCCGACGCCTGCAACGAACGCGATGCGCTGCTCCAAAAACGCGACGGATTAAATTCAATATTGGAGAAGGCAACGAACGATTTCGAAGGAGCACGGCGCGAATATGAGTTGGCTGATCGGGAACAGTCGGCTTCGGAAAACAGATTTCTCTTCCGGGAGCGAGAATTACAGGAAAACGAAAAGAAGATCGACGAGCTCTGCTCGGAGCAGACAACGCTCACCCAGCAAATCCAAAGCGCGGACGAGCGCATTGCAAAGTTGGAAGAAGAATTGGCTGCAGAACGCACGAATCTAGAGGCACAACAAGCCCAAGAGCTCACGGCAGAAGCAGCACAGAAAGAGGCGGCAAGACGCGAAGATCAAGCGACGGAGCAGCTAAACGAATTGCGCCTTGTGCTCGCTACCGAGCGACAGCGTCATGAGAATCTTATCGCACAACACCAGCCGATGACCGCCCGTGAAGCTGAACTCGCGGACACAATCGCGGCTCGACGCGCGGAGATCGCGAATTTCGAAGAGCGACTGGCCGCGCAAGCTAGCGAATCGAAGAGCGCTGAAGCTGCCATTGAAAAACAAAATGCGCGACGCGCTGCCCTGGAGGCAACCGTGGCCGCTCTGAGTGATCAACGTGCGGAACGGTTAACCGCGATGAACGAAGTGGAGTCGAATCTGCGCACGGTACGACATTCGTTGAATGAGCTGCACGATTTGCGTTCGAAACATCAAGTTCGCCAAGCGCAATTGCAGTTACAGATCGACAACATAGCCGATCATATTTCGCGCCATTATCAGCTCAATCTCCGCGAGTTCGTGCCCGATCAGACGGCGCTTGAAAAAGTTTTGCGTGTGCAACTGAAGCGACGTCAAGGTGGATCGAGCGCTCCGCCGCTCGATGCTAATAATGGCGGGGAGGCCGTGTCGGATGAGACATCGCGCTTGGAGAGCACGATCCACCCAGATGTCGATCTTGCCAACGTGGACGTGCAAAAGCTGATTACCGAACTCACGCGCCAGCTCGACAACATGGGCCCGGTGAATCTCGATGCCGTCCACGAGTATGACGAGCTCGAAGAGCGGTATCGTTTTCTCGAAAATCAAAACAACGATCTGACGGCATCGCGGCGCGAGTTGCTCGATGTGATTGCGCAAATCAACTCGACCACAAAGAAATTGTTCGCAGAGACCTTCGCTCAGGTGCGGGTAAATTTTCGGGAAACATTTGCCGACCTTTTCGGCGGCGGCCGCGCTGATTTGTCACTGGTCGATGAGAACGACCCACTGAACTGCGGGATTGAAATCAGCGCCAAGCCACCCGGCAAACAGCTGCAAAGCGTCTCGCTGCTGAGTGGAGGCGAGCGCGCCATGACGGCAGTCGCGTTGCTGTTCGCGATCTATATGGTTCGCCCGAGTCCGTTCTGCATCCTCGACGAGGTGGATGCGCCGCTCGATGAAGGCAACATTAACTGCTTCACCCGCATGTTGGACCGATTCGTTAAGCAGAGTCAGTTCATCATCATGACGCACAACAAACGCACGATTGCAAAAGCCGATGTGCTTTACGGCGTGACGATGGAGGAGCGCGGAGTGAGCAGGCTCGTTGGGATGAAATTGACGGCCCCGCGGCAAGCTTCGACCGAGCCGACGTCGAACGGGGGTGAACAGAGCCCCAAGCAACGTCGTTTCGCGCTCGCGGCGACGTAGGGGTAGCGCACGCGTCACGAGTGCTCGTTTCGGCGTCGCGCCGAAACGAGCTTTTCTTGAGGTGCGGACCGCAGACTGAATTCATCGTACAGGAAAAGTTCGCGATGGCGAGACACCATCGCCAGGCACGCGAGACGCATGCGCTACCCGAAATCGGGTCGCTGCGCCATGCCACAAAAATTTTTTGCGCGCGATTGTCGATCTTGCGTAAAATTGTCCGATGCTTCAGACGGCGCAGCGCACCGCAAAATCAAAAACAAAAAAAAACGCGCCGCATGAGCGCTTTCTCGAAGCGTTTCGTTGGATGCTGCTCGCGCGCACGCTCGAAGAAAAGCTCGTAAGTCTCTATCGCGGCGGTTTGATCACGGGTGGCGTCTATGTCGGCCGTGGGCAGGAAGCGGTTAGCGTGGCCTGCGGATTGTTCTTAGAAAAGGGCGACATCTTCGCGCCGCTGATTCGGGATCAAGCTGGGCGATCGGCGTTCGGCGAACCGCTTATCGATGTCACGCGCACTTATTTGGGCTCGCGACAGGGCCCAATGCGCGGACGCGACGGCAACATTCATCGCGGCCGACCACGGAACAATCAGCTCGCCATGATTAGTCACCTCGGCGCAATGGTCTCGGTCACGGTCGGTGCACTGATGGCGAAGCGATTCCACGGCGAAAAAAACTTTGTCGGCCTGAGTTGCATCGGCGAAGGCGGGATGCAGACCGGCTCGTTTCATGAAGGCATGAACCTCGCTGCGGTCGAACAGGTGCCGCTCGTCGTCGTTGCAACGAACAATCATTACGCCTATTCAACTCCGAACGACCGCGAGTTTGCGTGTCACGATCTGGTTGACCGCGCGATCGGCTATGGCTTCGAAGGCTATACGGTCGATGGAACTGACCTTACAAATTGTCTCGATGTGATCGGCAGCGCGGTAAAGCGTGCGCGAGCGGGACGTCCACCGCAGTTGGTCGTCGCTTCCATCCTACGCCTATCTGGTCACGGCGAGCACGACGACGCGAGTTACGTGACGGACGAGATCAAGCGTGAACCGTTCGCGCGAGATTGTTTGAAGGTTGCCGAGCAGACGATCGCTGATCTTAATTTGGTCGACGCCGAGACTCTCCGCGAGTGGCGCAAAGACGCAGCCGCACAAGTGGATCAAGCGATTTCCACCGCGCAAAAAGAAGCCGCACCCGAGGCTGATAAAGAAGATTGGTGCGCGATCTTGACACGCGATCTTGTCGATTCTCTCGAATGAGCATCACGTACCTTGAAGCGATCCGCGAGGCGCAGGCGAAGTTGCTCCGTGATGATGAACGCGTTTTTATTTATGGCCAGGATGTCGGCGGAGCGTTCGGCGGCGCCTTTAAAGCGACGAAAGGTCTTGCGAAGGAATTTCCCGGACGTGTGTTGAACACGCCAATCAGTGAAGACGCGATGGTTGGGACCGCGATCGGGGCGGCGATGCATGGGATGCGGCCAATTGTCGAAATGCAATTTGCCGACTTTTCCAGTACCGCGCTCAACCAGATTTTAAACAACGCCGGGACGCATTATTGGCGGACGGACGTTCCAGTCCCCATAACCGTGCGTTTACCCTCGGGCGGCACGAAAGGCAGCGGGCCCTTTCACAGTCAGTCGATGGAATCGCTCTACGCGCATTATCCGGGGCTGATCGTCATGACGCCGGCCACGGTGGAAGACGCGTATAGCATGCTGATCGAAGCCGTGGGGATTGACGACCCCGTCGTCTACTGCGAACACAAATATCTCTATTACCACCTGAAGGCGGAGAACCTGCCGACCGAAAGCTTGCCCACAGGCAAAGCGCGCATAGCGTGTGAAGGTCGCGACCTCACCATTGTCTCTTACAGCGCGATGCTACACGAAGCGCTTGCAGTCGCGGAACAATTGGCCAGCGAAGGGTTCGAAATTGAAGTCGTCGATCTTCGCTCCGTTAAGCCTCTCGACACGAACACCGTTCTCGCCTCTGTCGCGCGCACAGGACGCTTGCTTTGCGTCGGCGAATCATTTCCATGGGGCGGCGCGACGGCCGAAATCATCGCTCGTGTGACTGCGGAAGGTTTTCATCTGCTGGACGCAGCGCCGCAGCGTCTCAACGCCAAGGACACGCCGATTCCGTACCATCCGAATCTGTGGTCAGCGCATCGTCCAAACGCACAAGAGATTGCGAGGAAGGCCCGTGCTTTGCTTCGAGAATAAAAATTTATGCCGCAAGTTCCCATTATCATGCCGCAGCTTGGCGAATCGATCGCAGAAGCAACGGTTGTCGACATCAAAGTGAAGTCCGGCGACGAGGTCGCGGCCGATCAGGAAATTATCGATGTCGAAACCAATAAAGCCGTCATGGGCGTGACCACGCCTTGCAAAGGCAAGATCGACAAAATCACCGTGCAACTAAAGGAAACCTATCCGGTGGGTGCGGTGCTCGGTTACGTGGAAGCCAGTGAAGAAGACGCCGCCCGGTTCAAGAAAACCGTTTCAGAACCGCCGAAGGGAATGGCCATGGAAGTTCCCGGACGCGAAGAACAAGCCGCCGTGGCCGTGCGCCAGAGAGACGGTGGAGCTGTAGGACGCACCGGAGGGCTGCCTGTTCCCGCCGCTGCCAAAGGCGCTGGATTTCTATCCCCGCGAGTGCGTGCGCGCATGGCAGAGTTGGAACTGACTAACGCTGATCTCGCCGGGATCCCTCCAACCGGTGCCGGCAACCGCGTCACGATTAAAGATCTCGAGAGTTTTTTGCGTAAGATCGAGAACCAGCAAACAGAAGAAGCTTCCGCGATCCGCGCCGGCGTTGCTGATGCGATGCGTCGTAGCTGGAGCCGCCCGCTTGCAACGATTGGTTCGTCCGTGTGCCTTGATGGCGTGTTGCAAGATCGACAATCGCGCGATCCAAAACCTGGTCCAGCGCTTTACGCCGCGCGCGCGCTCGCGCTTGCCCTCGCGGAAAATCCATCCGCAGCCGCAAAATTAATCGGCGGTCGAGTGGTGCAATCGAGTTCCATCGATGTCGGCGTGGCCGTGGAAGCGGAAGATGGAATCATGGTGCCGATTATTCGATCCGCGGACAAAACGTCTCTTGTCGATCTTACGGCGAAATACAAGGAGCTGGTGAACCTTGCGCGGCAACGACGCATCTCGCCTGATATGCAGGCCGGCGGCATCGCCGCCGTTTCGAATTTTGGAACGTTCGGAATGGAATGGGGCACCCCGATTCCCCTGCCCGATCAAACATTGCTGCTCGGCCTCGGCGTCGGGAAAAAGGTCCCCTCGTGGGACGAAGGAAAAAAAGAATTTGTTCCAAAGACCGAAGCACAAATTACATTGAGCTTTGATCATCGCAGCATTGATGGCGGTGGCGCCGGGCGTTTACTCAAGCGCGTGATCGAACTGCTGGAAGATCCGAAAAAATTGTAACTGTTTGCTGGTCGAGGCAGATTCTGTCGAGCCGGCGAAATTACCGCGCGCCAACCGGATCGATTTGATTGTTTGGCGGGAAAACGCACTTCCCTGTGTGAGCATCAAAGATAAAAAGACCGACTACCGTGTCGACGAACGCAAATCCGTTTTCATCGATGCCGTAGAGGCCTCGACCCCATGAGAGATGACGACCCATTGTCTCAAGGAGCTTCGAACGAGAACCCAGCAACTGCCCAACCGTGATTTTTCTGATCACTTTTCCGCGCTCGTCGACAAAGTGAGCAGAAGCAGGGGACTAATCATGACGAGATAGCTAGCACGCAGCTGCATGAGATCAGTCTAAGAGATTGGGCCGCATCTAAACAGTCAACATTTTGCAGGTTCTGTCTCGCTGTTCCTTGACATGGCTCTGAGAAATCGCAGCAAGGAGGCCAAGGATTATTACTGGCGCGCAAGCGACTGCCACGCTGCCTCCCCAGATCAGCCAGCGTGGGCTATAGGTGAGGATGAGCCGTCCATGCATGCCCGCTGGAACCGCGACCATTGGGAATAATCCGCGATAAGAAGTGACCGGGAGCTTTTGATTCCCCAGCTGCGCCTCGTATCCGCGAAAGTACGGGCGGGAAAAAGAGAGCAGCGCCGGGCGATCACCGCTGGCAACATCGACATCTGCTTCAACCCAATTCCGCGAATCGTTAATGTTTGAAATCGTCGCAGAGGCAAATTGCTCGTTAGGCCGCGAATCGATTGACGTAACTGAGCGCACGCGCGCTAACGGCGCACCACGCCGATGAAACACGCTTCCTTCATCTGTTGAAACGACAAGCTGCCATTCAGAGGATGGTTGCGGTACAAGATTTATTTCCCGCGCAACGATGATTCCATCTACTCCCAGCAATGCTAGCCCCCCACGCTCACCGGCTTGGTAATTGAGCAGATAATCTCCCATTGCGGGATTAATTTCGCCGTGAATCGTGGTCGCGAATTCCCGGGCAACGCCAGCAGGCCGGATTGGGCTGTAGCCATTGATGAAATGCAAGCCTGCCCACATCGAGGTGCTTCCAGGGCGCAGAGTCTGGCCTACCGGCTGCGGCTTATTTGCGACACAATAGGTCAGCTCCGCCCACGGGTAGATGCTGAGATAAAGGCGAGCCGGATCGAGTGGCGCGGGTTTAAGCAGCTCTTGAGAAAAGTTGTATCGCGGCACACCGCAGTTCGTCGGGATGCAGAGATATGTCGCAAGCAACGCCGAAAACGTGATAACCACAGGCGCCCAGTGACGAAATCCGGAATCCGGTAACAAAAATTCCAAGAGGAACCAGAGCGCAGCGAGTCCGATAAGAATCCAAACTAAGGGAAATGCATACTTCCCGCCTGTATGGAAGATCGAAATTGCAATGGCGGTCAAAATCACCAAAGCAAGTGCTGCTGTAGCCGGCGTCGCTGACCACGGCCTTCGCGAATCTTGGAAAGATCGCAGCACTTCTGCCGCGCAAATGGCGAGAACCAAATGAAAAAACGGCAGCCACCGAAAACTCCAACGAAAAAGTCCAGCTGTCGGGATCATGCAGAGCAACAGCACGATCAGAAGCAGGATCAACTCCCATTTGAGTCGTCTAACGCGCATGCGCCCGCGCCAGATGAAGCCGGCAATAACCGCTACCGGAGCGACCAAGCCGCACGCTAACTCAGTTGCCGTATGCAGAATCTTTCTCGAGGAAAAATCGGTCCAGTTCACGGTCCAAGAGGGAAGGATTAATCCCGGCAATGCAGCTGGGGGAACGAGCCATTGCCAGTGCGCGGACGGCGGCTGCAGTTCGCGCGCTGAGCCTTGAACGAGATCGAGAATCGCAAGCCACGCTGGCGCGGAAAGGCCGAAGCCCAGTGCGACACCAAAAAGCATCGGCAAGATCGAGAAGATGCTCCGCGTTTGGAGTGACGACGTGATCGAGAGCCAGGCGATCAACAGCAGCAACATCAAAACCGTGTAAGGAAACCCGCCAGTAACGAGCAGGTAAACGAACGGCGCCGGCCAGAGAAATCGCCATTTCGCTCGTCGCGGATCCAGCGCACGTTCCGTACCCCACCATGCCCAGGGCAGCCAGGCAAACGCACCCAGCGCCCCGAACCAATCCGTCGCGCCCCAACAGATAATCCAACCGTTCAAGGACGCTACGAGCGCGACGAAGATCGACAACGGAATGGAAAATTTCCGATCACGCGCAAGCAAAAATGCCCCTCTTGCCAGTACAAATAGGTGCGTGATGGAAAGCGCGGCCGCTTGTTGTGAGAAGTTCAGCGGAAATTTCCAGATGAGCATGACGGCCGCATTTACAAAAAGCGAAAAAGTTCCATACTGAAATTCGCCGGCGAGATTGCCGCAGACCCAGGAGTAGGGACTCAAGGCCGGGCAATGGCCTTCAGACCAGCTGCGCGCCACATCGGCGAATACGGGCAGGACGGACAATTCGTAATCGTCATTCCAAAAAACGAGTGGATCGTGCCGGAGCAGGATAAGGCAAAATCCGACGACGATCACGCCGGCACCGATTGCGCCGAGGAAATTCAGCCACCGATTAACACGGATCTTCACAGACGCAGAAAAAGAAATCTGCTGATCTGTGTTTCACCTGTGTTCATCCGTGGCTAGAAAATTCTCTTACAGAACGACCGGTTTGCCCT
>WNFX01007445.1_pt1 | contig 10269 bp, 5 predicted proteins | sample 5400111 | NCBI WGS metagenome assembly WNFX01 (sample SAMN13153363, study PRJNA577476) | soil metagenome | isolation source: 40 cm soil or saprolite under grassland replicate 1 | place: USA:California | collected 2016-06-15 | reverse complement strand
GCGACCGCGCAGTCGCAGGGCAACGCCCCGCAGATCACGATCTCGCGAGCGGCTCCCTTGTCGCGTGGCGTCCCGACCACGACCGGCGTCCTCGTCATGAACGGCGTGACGTCGGTGACCCAGTCGCCCGCCTCGATGGTCGTCCTCCGCGGAGATTTGACCTACTTCAAGGGAGGCTGGGGCGGCTCGCACGAGCTCAAGACCGGCATCTGGGCCGCGCCGCGGCTCGCTCGGGATCAGACGACGCAATACGTGAACGACGGCTTCACGCTCAACGAACTGCGGCAGGTCGATCCGAACAATCCTGGCGCTGGCCTGGTCCCGTTTCATCAGCAGTTCCGGTCGCCAGCCAGCGCGCAGACCCTGTCGGAGCGCGATCGCGACGTGGCGTTCTACGTCCAGGACTCGTGGAAACCCCATCCTCGCCTCACTGCGAACGTCGGCGTTCGCGCCAACTTCGTGCGTCGGCACGATGAGATCTTCAACGTCGATCGGGAGAAGGCCACCGAGATCGGTCCGCGGGCAGGCGTGTCTTACATGGTCACGGACGATGCGCGAAACGTGCTGCGCGCGAGCTTCGGGCGCCTCTACGAGCAGACCAATGGCCGTGACTACATCGTCACTTTCGCGTCGGGTCTGCCCGTTGGAACCAACCTCACGGACAAGTACGACGCCAACGGCGACGGCGTGTTCGAGACCACGGTCGTGACGCCGGCCGCCACCGCGCTGCTCTCGGCGCAGCAATTCAACCAGAACGTCCACAATCCGTACGTCAACGAAGTCGTGGTGGGGTTCGCGAGGCAGTTTCCGGGGCGGGTCGCGCTCGACATCTCCGCCACGCATCGCGACTTGAGGGATGGCTACACGCTGGTGGATATCAACGGCATCTACCCGTCAGGACCCAATCAGCCGTTTGGCGGTTTCGGGCGGGTGGACCCGAACGTCGGTCAGGTTCTCCAAGAGAACAACCGTACGTGGGCGTACGTGCAGCTGAACGCGATCGAGGCGACGCTGGCGAAAAACATGTCGCACAACTTTCAGGGGACGCTGAGTGTGACCCGTCAATGGCAATCGATCCAAGGCACATGGGGCCCCACCGATCCCGCGCGCTTCATCCAGCCGGAGGCCTTCCCCAACAACCACGACCTCTCACAGTATCTATTCGGCAACGGAGACACCAACACCCTGAGCGGGGGCGGCCGCGAGTCTGGCGTCGCGTATCGCCCGTACTCGATCCGACTGGCTGGCCAATACCTCGCCCCGTACCGCTTCACGATAGGCGTGAGCTATGTGGACCAGGCCGGGGGCTGGGTCGGCCCGGTCGTGACGCAGCTGTCCGCGGCCAATCCGGTGTTCGGGCCGGCGCTCGTCACGCTCGCGAACGGCACGACACAGACCAATCCGCTGGCAACCACCATCCGATACTGCGGCGCGGCGACGCTGCCATGCGCCGCGAACCCGGTTCGCAGCGACGGGCAAACGCGGAACGAGGACGAGCGGTACTTGCAGATTCACGTGACCCGCGAGTTCTCCGTCGGCCAGCACCGGTTCATGACCGGAGTCAACGTTTTCAACGTGTTGAACAACGGCGCCGAGACGCAGTGGAACACCGGCGCCAACCAGATCTATTCGCCGAACTACTTGTCACGGTTCAATCGAACGAGCGCGCGGCAGGCGCAGTTCACCTTCAAGTTCACCTACTGATAATGCAATGACGATCATGCCGAAGCCACTGCGGTCATTCTCGTTGCGATCATTCTGGTTCACGACCGTCGCGATGTTGATGTTCGTCGCGGCTTACCTGACGCCTGGCGCCGCGCAACAGGCGGCGCGCGTGAGTCCGGACGTCTACAGCCAGCTTCGCTGGCGTTTTATCGGGCCGGAAGGGAACCGCATCTCGGCCGTTGTCGGTGTGCCCGGTAACCCGCTGGTGTATTACGCCGGCAGCGCGTCCGGCGGCATCGCCAAGACGGTTGACGGCGGCGTCCACTGGCAGCAGGTGTTCGACGATCAGCCGGTCCAATCGATTGGCGCCCTGACGGTGGCGCCTTCAGATTCGAACGTCGTCTGGGCGGGCACCGGAGAGGCGTGGATCCGCAGCCACATTTCGATTGGCGAAGGCATCTACAAGTCAACTGACGCCGGCAAGACGTGGACCCGGATGGGCCTCGAAAAGACTGGACGGATCGGCCGCGTCATCGTCGATCCGGCGAATCCGCAAGTCGTGTTCGCGTGCGCCTTGGGCACGGCGTACGGCCCGCAGCCCGAGCGCGGTGTGTTCCGCACCGCCGACGGCGGCGCCACCTGGCAGCGCACACTGTTCGTGGACGAGAACACGGGCTGTTCAGAGATCACCATGGATCCGAGCAACCCGCGAATTCTGGTCGCGGGGATGTGGCAGTTCGAGATTCACACGTGGGGACGTGAGAGCGGCGGACCGGGCAGCGGCATGTTCATGTCACGCGACGGCGGCGTCACCTGGAAGAAGCTGATCGGACACGGCCTGCCCACCAAGCCCGTCGGCAAGGTGATGCCGGCATTCGCGCAGTCGGACCCGAAGCGCATCTACGCGACGATCGAAACCGGCGACGGCCTGCCCTGGAAAGGACAGGACACCGATCGCGGCCAGCTCTGGCGATCCGACGATGGCGGCGACAACTGGAAGATGGTCAACACCGATCGAAACGTTCTGGGCCGGACCGCGTATTACGCGCGGATGGCCGTGTCCACTGACAACGAGAACGAGACGTACTATCTGAACGCCTCGTACAGCAAATCGATCGACGCCGGCGCGTCGCTCGTCCCGCAGTCCGGCCTCGAAGCGCCCGGTGGCGACCACCACGACATGTGGATCGATCCGACCAACGGCAACCGGATGATCGTCGGCCACGATCAGGGAGTGTCCATCTCGCAGACGCGGGGGCATACCTGGCTCAAGCAGCGGCTGCCCAACGCGCAGCTCTATCACGTGACCGTCGACAACCAGGTTCCATACTACGTATATGGCAACAAACAGGATGGTCCGTCGTACCGCGGCCCGAGCAATAGTCGGCTGGAAGAAGGGGGTGGCCGTGGCGGCGGCGGCGGTCGCGGAGGAATCCCGCGCGGGATGTGGCATGCGATCGGCGGCGGCGAGAGTGGCTGGGCCACACCCGACCCGGTGGATCCCAATATCATCTGGTCGACCGCGTCTGGTTCGGGCAGCGTCGGCGGCATCGTCGTGCGCTACGACGAGAGCCGCCGGCAAGCGAGAGACGTCGAGGTCTGGCCCGACAACGAAAACGGGCCTGCGGCCGATCTGAAGTACCGGTTCATCTGGAACGCGCCGTTCCACATCTCGCCACACGATCACAACAAGATCTACACCGCCAGTCAGTACGTGCATCAGTCGACCGACGGCGGCCAGAGCTGGCAGGAGATCAGCCCAGATCTGACGCTGAACGACAAGAGCCGTCAGCAGAGCTCAGGTGGCCTGACGCCCGACAATATCGGCGTCGAATACGGCGGCGTTGTCTACGCGATCGCAGAGTCGCCGAAACAGGCAGGCGTGATCTGGGCGGGCACGAACGATGGACTGGTGCAGGTGACACGCGACAGCGGCAAGAGCTGGTCGAACGTGACGAAGAATGTCCCGAACCTGCCGGTCTGGGGCACGGTCAGCAATATCGAGCCGTCGCGGTACGACGCGGGCACCGCGTACATCACGGTCGACTTCCACCAGGTGAACAACCGCGACCCGTTCGTGTACAAGACCACCGACTTCGGCGCCTCGTGGAAGTCGATCACGAACGGCATCCCGCACACGATGCTGAGCTACGCGCACTGCGTGCGCGAAGATCCCGTGAAACGCGGTCTGCTCTACCTCGGCACCGAGAACGGCGCCTATGTGTCGTTCGACGATGGAGAGAACTGGCAGTCGCTGCAGATGAACCTGCCGCACGCGCCAGTCTACTGGCTGGTCGTGCAGGAGCAATTCAACGACCTGGTGATTGCGACCTACGGCCGCGGCTTCTGGATCCTCGACGACGTCACGCCGCTGCGCGCACTGACCCCGGAGGCGCTCAATGCCGACGCGCATCTGTTCGCGCCGCGGTCCGCCTATCGCTTCCGCGCGATTACGGCGCCGGCGACCACCTACGACGATCCGACCGCCGGCGAGAATCCGCCGTACGGTGCGGACATCAACTACTACCTGAAATCGGCGGCCAACGGTCCCGTCACAATCGCCATTCAGGACGCCAAAGGACAGACCGTCCGAACGCTGAGCGCTCCGAGAACGGCGGGCCTGCATCGCGTCTACTGGGATCTGCGCGATCAGCCGTCCAAGCGCGTGACCTACCGGACGAGTCCGTTGTTTGCGCCGGAGATCCGTGTCGGCCCAGACGGCATCCGCGAAAGCGAAGGTGGATTCGGCGGCGGCGGCGGTGGGCTTGCCATCCTGCAGCCGCCCGGCACGTACACCGTCAAGCTGTCGGTCGGCGGCCGCGACTACACGCAGCGCCTCACGGTGCTCAAGGATCCGCATTCAGGCGGCACCGAGGCGGATATCACCGCTCAGCAGCAGATGCTCACTGTCGTGCGACGCGATCTCGACAACGCAGTCGATGCCGTGAACACGGCGGAACTGATCCGCGGGCAGATCAACAACCTGAAGAACCTGATTCAGGACACGGAATTGAAGAAGGCCGCCGACGAGCTGGATCAAAAGCTGATCGCTGTGGAAGGTCAGCTCGTCGAGCTGCGCTCGACCGGCCATGGCCAGGACGGCGTGCGGTTTGGTTCCAAGCTCGTTCAGAAGTTCGGTTATCTTTCGAACGGTCTCCAGAGCAACGATTTCAAACCGACGAACCAGCAGCTCGCTGTCCAGAAGGATCTCGAAGATCGCCTCAAGGCGTCGCAGGGTCAACTGAGCGACGCACTGAACCGGGAGCTCGGCGCCTTCAACGACATGCTGCGTCGCGCGAACCTTCCGACGATCGTGTCCCAGGTGCGAAGGCCGACCAGTCAGTAGACGCAGGGCTTTCAGAAGAACTTGCGCGAAATGTTGAAGCCCAGGTACCAGTTACGGCTCGAAGGTCCGCCACGCGCAATCTGACCCATTGTGGTGGCGAAAGAGTCCGAGACGTTCAATTGGAACACGTGACCGCCCGCGCGCTTCTCGATGGCGAGGCTTCCGTGGTTCACCCCTGGGCGGAAGCCCGAGACGCGCGGAGCGGATTCGGCGACGACGGACACCGTTGGGCGGACGCGAAGACGGGCGCCGAGACCCAGCATGAATGTCTCGTCTGCCTCGGCGCCGGATGAGGGCTGCAGATTCGAATGGTGCACCCACGTCGGTTCGACGTAGAGCGCCGCGCGCGCTCCGAATCTCCGCGAGAGAATCGCGCCAAGCGCTGGGACGTACCTGTCTCTGAAGTTGTTCGTGCCGTCGACGCTGACCAATGCTGAGATGTCGAGTGGCATGTTCGCCTTCTGCCGGACCACGCCGTACTGACCGAAGAGCTCGATTGTCTTGTCGCTCGACCGGTGAATGCCGATCTCGCCGTTCGGCACGATCCCGAAGCGATACTCGAGTCCAATCTGCGCTCCGGAGTCCAGGCCAAACAGATCGCCCGCTAGTCCGCCGACATCGCTCGTCAGCGGCCGCGCGAACCGGTGTGTCACACGGAATGCGCTCTTGAACTGAGGTAACCGGAGCGACGTCGGCAGGCTGATGAGCGTGAAGTCCGGTTCCGCTGGTTTGATCGTCGCGTCATCGTCGTCGATCGTCGCCGGCGGACTCTGATGCACGGCCTTGTCGTCGGCGGCGCGCGCCGACGGTGGCGCGGCGATGGCCAGCAGCGCCACCAGTGCGATCCCGAAACGAGTCTTTGTCGAACTCACGATCATCTCAGAATCTCACCGTCAGCCCGATTCGGGCGGTCCGCGGGCTCACGTTCTGCGCCAGCGCGTCGAACTTCACAACAGGTCGTTTCATGGGCGCCCATCGTCTGTGATCGGACGCGACGCGTTTGTTCGACGCGTCGGCGCCCACTTGGTTGCAGGTCTTCAGTTGCAATACACGCCCTGACAGGGGGCCGGTAGGTTGGCGGTGTCCTGGTTGACGCTGCCGACCATCACGGGATGAATCGAGCAGTGATACTGGCCGCCGGCGGCCGCGATCGCCATTGGCTGACTCGACGCTCCTGGGGTGAGATTGCCCGTGTCCACCGATCGGTCGTTCAACACGACACGATGAGTGATGTTGTCCACGTTGTGCCACACAACCATCTGCCCGGCTGGCAGGGTCGCCGGATTCGGCGAGAAGGACTGCGCGCCATTGACGGCGACGACGTTGATGGTCACGATGCCGGGAGTCGTTGGCGATGGAGTGCTCGGGTTCCCGCTGTTTCCGTTGGAGTAGCCGCTGCCGCTGCAGCCCCACACGCCGAGACCGAGCGCGACTACTGTGCTGACTGTTACGAATACACGCATGCTGCTTCCCCTTTGATTAGGTGTCGTTGTTTTCGGTTCCACAGCTACAGACCAGATCAGCCCCGGAAATATTCCACCGGAGGTCTCGGCACGCATACTCACTCGCGGTTAGTCGCGTCCATCCAGCCGAACGACCCGGTGCGTCTTTGCGCGAGCTGGCGCGATCGTCGCTCGCTGATCTCGTACGCCTCCTCGCACTCTCGACATCGCTCAGCAAATGGGAGCGCCTCGAGACGTTTCTGAGAGACCTCGTCCCCACACTCTGCGCAGTACCCGTACGCCCCGCCGGCAAGCCGAACCACGGCGTCGTCGATGCGGCGAAGCGCCTCGGCGCTCATCTCGATCAAAGCGAGACCCAAGTCCCGTTGGAGGTCCGTATCTGAGGTCTCGGCGGAGTCCAGGCCGCGCGACTCTCCTTCGCCACTCGCGTCTGCGCGGGCATCGCGGAGCCTCGTATCCGGATCAGGTTGAAGGCTGCGCCGGCGCGCCGAGCACTTGCTTCAATTCTTCGATTCGGGTCTCGGTCATCTTCGCACCTCACTCGCGACCTTCGATTGCACGTTCATCATTTGCTCCCTAGAGGGCCGGTCTCACTCGCCCCTCCTTTCTAGATTCGATGCCACCCGCGTTTATTCCAGAAAAGCCCTGCGTAACCGTTCCGGGTCTGAACGGCTGCCGGCAGTCGCTTACACCGGCACGGCATCCTGTGTCGGTTCCAGCCGTTCGGCATCGCTGAGGGCCGAGGAGCCCTTCGGTTGCGCCTGTCGTTTCACCAGGTCGCTCGCGGCGTGCCGAAACCGTTCACGCGCGCGAAACAGGGTGGACATGACCGTGCCCATCGGAACGCCAGCGACCTCCGCGATCTCTTTGTAAGACAGACCTTCCTGTTCGCGCAGTAGCAGGACTTCCCGCAAACGATCGGGCAGGACGTTCATGGCCTGCTCGAGCAGTTGTGTGTCCGCGCCTTGGAGCAGCAAGATTTCGGGGTTGAGGGCTTCGCCTTCCTCGCTGTGTATTGCTTCATTGAACTCGGTCGCGAATTGCTGCGCGCGGTTCTTCTGCAGCCACCTGAAAGCCGTGGTGCGTACAATTGTGAGCAGCCAGGCGCGCGCATTCCCGCCCCGGAAGGTGCCAAAGTATCGGAACGCCTGCAGGCATGCCTCCTGAACCACATCTTCCGCATCGTCGCTGCCCCGCACGAGCCAGCGCGCGAGGTTGTGAGCCGCATCGAGATGCGGAAGGATGATCTCGTCAAAACTGCCAGTCTGTATGTCCACCAAATGTTCGTTGTGCATGCCGTCGAATCTGCGCTCGTTGGGCAGCGGCCTCAATGGTTTGCAAATCCTTGATCTGTGGGCTCTACCTCCCCAGCTAATTACCTGACAAAACTAGGCTTGCAGGAACGTCTCCCCAACCGGTTTGTGCGCTCTGAACCCGGTGGTAGACTCGCGCGTCACCGACAGAGCTCCACCATGCAACAGGCCCGTGACGTTCCTGGCCGTCTTCGCTTCGGAATCTTCGAGGCCGATCTTCGGACTGGCGAGCTGAAGAAGCGCGGTGCGCGGATCAGGCTTCAGGAGCAACCGTTTCAGGTGCTCGCCGTGCTGCTGGCCAGGCCAGGCGAGTTGGTGACCCGCGACGAGCTCCAGGGCAGACTGTGGACCGCGGATACCTTCGTAGATTTCGATCACGGGCTCAACAAAGCCATCAACAAGATCCGCGAAGCCCTCGGTGATTCCGCTGAGAGTCCTCGGTTCGTTGAGACAGTGGCCCGACGAGGTTACCGCTTCATCGGGGAGGTCGCTGCTGTCGACTTCGAGCCTGCTCCTCCTGTTACACCCGCGCTATCGACTGGCGTCGATGCTCCAACGGCAAACGATCGCGAGCCGCTCGAGGTTGCGGAACAGACCACCGCCCCGAAGGATCGGGGTTGGCAGCGGACGTTGACGATCGCCGGTTGCGGGCTGGCTCTGGCGTCGGTCTTTCTGGTTGGTTGGCTGCTTCAGTCGCGCAGGGCGTCGCCAACGATTCGGTCCGTGGCGGTGTTACCGCTGGAAAACCTCTCTGGCGATGCGTCCCAGGAGTACTTCGCGGACGGGATGACCGACCAACTGATTGCCACCCTCGGACAGATCAGCGCCTTGCGTGTGATCTCACGCACGTCAGTGATGGGGTACAAAAACGCGCGGAAGCCGCTGCCGCAGATCGCGCACGAGTTGAACGTCGACGCCGTGATCGAAGGCAGCATCATGCGCTCCGGCGGGCGCGTGCGCATCACCGCGCAGTTGATCGACGCGGCCGTCGACAAGCACTTATGGGCCCAGAGCTACGATGGTGATGTGCGTGACACGTTGGCGCTGCAGAGCCGTGTGGCTCGCGCCATTGCCCAGGAGATCCAGGTCAAGGTGCAACCGAAGGAACAGGCCGCGCTGACGAACGTCAAGGCCGTTAATCCGGACGCCTACGAGGCGTATCTCAAGGGCCGATATTTCTGGAACAAGAGAACCGCGGATGGTTTGAAGAAGGCCAAGGAGTATTTTGACGAGGCCGTCGGGAAGGCCCCCGACTATGCACAGGCCTACAGCGGGCTGGCCGACACCTACGCGCTGCTTGGAGACTGGCAGTGGGGAGTGATGGCCTCCAGGGAGGCTCTTCCCGCTGCGAAGGCCGCGGCAATCAAGGCTCTGGAATTGGACAACACCCTTGGCGAAGCGCATACCTCGCTTGGATTCGCCTTGAGTGGCTTCGACTGGGATTGGGCATCCGCCGAGAAGGAATTCCAGCGGGCCATTGACCTCAATCCGGGGTACGCCACCGGTCACCATTGGTATGCGTGGCATTTGAGCTTGATGGGTCGGCATGGCGAAGCGATCGCCGAAATGAGAAAGGCGAGAAGCTTGGATCCACTCTCGCTCATTATCAACGCCGATTTAGCAGAGGTCCTGCTGATTGCGCACTTCTTCGACGCATCGTTGGAACAGAGCCGCAAGACGATCGAAATGGATCCTGATTTTGCGCTCGCGCACAATCAGCTGGCCGAGGCGTACCTCCAAAAACACATGCGGGATGACGCGATCACAGAATTTCAAAAAGCCGTCCAGTTGTCCCAGGGCAGCCCGATCTGCACCGCTAATCTGGCGCGGGCCTACGCGTCATCTGGCAGGAATGCCGAGGCGGCACAACTGCTCACAGGTCTGCAGAAGCGCTCGAATCCTGCCTATTCGAATGCGGCGGAGATCGCCATGGTCTATGCCTCGCTCGGCGACAAGCCTCGAGCCATGGCTTGGCTCGAACGAGGTTATAACGAACGCTTCAATCCGGGCGTCCTGCTGCGCCCGGGCTTCGACTCCTTGCGCGCCGACCCAGGATTCCGAGACCTGGCGCACCGTGTTGGTCTGACCGAGTGAGCCTTCAGTGTGGCTTGGCCTCCATCGCGCAGCACGATCTCACCGTTGCAGCGCGCGAACGAACTCGCCGAGCTCGGCGTCGTTCAGGTCGGAGACGGCCCAGAACGACAGGCCATTCCGGAGCCAATGACGCACCTGGAACCCACGAATCGATCGCGTGTCGCTGACGGCGCTCCGATCGGCGGCGGGCCAGATGTAGACGTTGATCGGATGGAGCCGCCGCTGATACACGAGCGCGGCGACTGGTTGGCCGGCGACGTGGTCGAGCCGACCACCAATCAGCGAAAAACCGATGGACGATAGATCCGCAACCGGCGGAGAGAAATCCAGCTTGCCCAGGAACCAAGGCTTGACCGCGTGCTGATCGGACGATTGCACGTCGAACAGA
>WNFX01008721.1_pt1 | contig 10270 bp, 11 predicted proteins | sample 5400111 | NCBI WGS metagenome assembly WNFX01 (sample SAMN13153363, study PRJNA577476) | soil metagenome | isolation source: 40 cm soil or saprolite under grassland replicate 1 | place: USA:California | collected 2016-06-15 | reverse complement strand
CTAAGCGAAAGGCCCGCTGTGACCGCCAGGCCTGACAGGTCGATACGCTTGAAACCGACATAATCCCGGCTCATGGGCCCGCGGGCCCAGGTGTACCGTGCCTCGCCATTCAGCAGGAGAAAGCGCCCGAGCCCCAGGTCGAGCCCGGCGAGTGCGTGCAGGACCGGAGTCCATGCCTTGGATTCGAACTCGTCCGGGAAGACGTTGAGCGTCTGGAAGTCAACGAAATCGCCGAGGTGATGGAACCGGTACTGCATCAGGCCGGCCCCGAGGCCCACATAGGTATCGCGGGCGGCGGGGATCCACGCGAACCGTCCGATCGAGCGGCCGCGCGAGGAGAGGTAGTGCCTGACGCCTATTGTGACCGGCACCCGGCGCAACGACGTCGTCTGCTCGATCGGCTGGTTGTTCTGATCGACCCAGTCGCGGAATTCGGAGCGGCGGGAGACGTTGCTAAAACCCACATCGAACACGATATCGTTGGCTGGTGACACGCGCACGGCCACGTTGGTGCCGAACGTCGCCGAGCTGAAGTCGGAGCGGTCGAGGGTGAGTTGTTTGGTGACGAAGTTGAAGATGTCCCCGCTCGCGAACGCGTGATCGAACCCGCCCCGCACGCTCCACGTTCCGACCGGGACGCGGAACAGAAAGCCGTCGCCTGCGCTTTGCGCGTGCGACGGCCGCGGGATCGTAGCCACTGCGCTGGCGGTCAGGAGCAGCACAGCGTAACGGGTAGTCATGAGCCACCCCACCTTTCTCTCCCCCTATCCTACCCTACGCACGAGTTATGGCTTGCGTCAACCACCAGACGGGGAGGACCGGGCGAGTTGTGACTCCTGGGGCGGACAGTCGCGCTCTAGCCACAGGGTCCCGCCCCCCTAGATTGCTCGGGAACTGCAGGACTTTGGGCCTGCGCCTCCAGATCGTCACTGTCGCGCTGACGCGGAGATTGCCCGCGTGATGGACGCTTACTACGAGCTGGCCGGCGCCATCGTGACCGCAGGCGGTGGCCGGGTCGTGAAGTTCATCGGGGATGCGACCCTGACGGTGTTTCCGCCCGAGGCCGTCGATCACGGCGTGGCGGACTGCTCGAGCTCAAGGAGGCCGCCGATCAGCTGATGCTCGATCGGGGTTGGGATAGTCGCCTCCTCCTCAAGGTGCACTTCGGGCCGGTCGTCGCGGGCCAGTTCGGCGTGGCGTCTGACAAGCGGTACGACGTGCTCGGCAAGACCGTGAACGTGACGGCGCGATTGCACGCGAACGAAGTCGCGCTATCGGTTGAAGCGTTCCGGCAGCTTGGAGCGGAGATGCGCCGGCGCTTCAAGAAGCATACGCCGCCAGTGACGTACATCCGCGTCGAGGACGCGCATCGTCATGCCCACTAGCGCGAGCTTTCGCACGTTCGTCATGGATCAGCTGAGTCGCATCGTGCCACGGGTGCGCGCGCGCCCGATGTTCGGCGGCGTCGGTATCTACGCGGGCGAGTTGTTCTTCGCGCTCATTGCGAACGACACGCTCTACTTCAAGGTGGACGATTCCAATCGGCCCGACTTCGAGAAGCTGGGGATGAAACCGTTCCAGCCCTACGGGGAAGGGAGCGAAGCGATGAAGTACTACGCCGTGCCGGAGGATCTACTCGAAGATCCAGATGCGCTGCGACCTTGGGCGGAGAAGTCCATTGCCGTCGCGGCGAAACAGAAGAAAGGAAAGCGACCAACTAGCTAAGCCCTGAAGCGCAATCCATCTTGCTCCATGGCGGATTTCCATGCCACGCTGCGCGCCGCGCTGGCCAAGCGGTACGTCATCGAGCGAGAGCTCGGCCGCGGCGGCATGGCGACGGTTTACCTGGCGCGCGATCTCAAGCACGGCCGCTTCGTTGCGCTGAAGGTGCTAAGTCCTGCCCTCGCGGCCTCCCTTGGCGCCGATCGCTTCCTGCGTGAAATCGAGGTCGCGGCGCGACTCCAGCATCCGCACATCGTTCCCGTCTTCGACTCCGGCGCCGCGGCGGGCGTCCTCTGGTACACGATGCCATTCGTCGAAGGTGAAACGCTGCGCGCGCGTCTGGAGCGCGAGCGCCAGCTGCCGCTCGACGAGGCCGTACGTATCGCGTCCGAAGCCGCCCGCGCGCTCGAGTACGCGCACCAGCACGGCGTCCTGCATCGCGACGTCAAGCCCGAGAACCTGCTGCTCACGACCGACGGATCGACCCTCGTCGCCGACTTCGGCATCGCACGACCGTGGAACGAGACGGGCGGCTTGACCGACACCGGGCTGGTCGTGGGCACGCCGGGCTATATGAGCCCGGAGCAGGCCGCCGGCGAGCGCACCCTCGATGCGCGCTCCGACGTCTACGCGCTTGGGTGCGTGTTGTATGAGATGCTCGCGGGCGAGTTGCCGTACTCGGGACCCAATGCGCAGGCCATTCTCGCCAAACGGCTGAGTGAGCCGGTCCCGCGCGTCGGCACCACGCGCGATGTCCCCGTCGCAATCGAGCAGACCGTCAGCCGCGCACTCGCTCGCGTGCCGGCAGACCGTTTCGCCACGGCGGCCGAGTTCCTGCGCGCCCTGCAAGGCATCGAGTGGCCGCGGCACCGGCGGGCGATCAGCCGCATGTGGGTCCCGGCCGTGGCGTTGGTGCTCGTTCTCGTGGCCGTGTCCGCCGTCCTGGTCCGCTCGCGGGGCGGCGCGGCGGCCGCTCCCCCCGCCACGGCAGCGGTGTTGCCGTTCGCCGATCTCAGCGAAGCGAAAGACCAGGCCTACTTCAGCGACGGTCTCACCGACGAGCTGATCACCGCACTAAGTCGCGTCGAGGGGATGCGAGTGGCCGCGCGGACGTCGTCGTTCCAGTTCAAAGGTCGCCAGATCGACGTTGCAGACGTCGGCCGGCGGCTGCATGTGGACGCGATCCTCGAAGGCAGCGTCAGGCGCAGCGGGAACCGGCTGCGGATCACGGCGCAGCTTGTGAGCACCCGGGACGGCTACCAGCTGTGGTCCGAGGCGTACGATCGCGAGCTGAAAGACGTCTTCGCCGTGCAAGAGGACATCGCCCGCGCCATCATCTCGGCGCTGCAGGTGAAGCTCGGCGCGCGCCGCAGCGGCGCGCTGCGGTCGCGCCCGACCAATGATCTCGCCGCATATGATTTCTACTTGAAGGGTCGCTTTGCCTGGAATCAGCGGACGAGCACCGGCATGCAGGAGGCGGTGCGATATCTCGAGCAGGCGGTCGCCCGCGATTCCGGCTTTGCGCTCGCCTGGGCCGCGCTGGCGGACGCCTACGTGCTCGCGATCCCCTACGCCGGCGCGCCGCGCGACGTCGACTGGCCCAAGGCGCGAGCCGCGGCTGCAAAGGCGCTGGCGCTCGACAGCACGGTCGGTGAGGCGCACACCGCGCTGGCATACGGCACGATGATCTACGACTGGGACTGGGCAGCCGCGGAGTCGAGCTTTCGGCGCGCCATCACAGTCGATCCGGCTTACCCGACCGGCCACCAATGGTACGGCGACTTTCTTTGGTCGCAGGGCCGGCTGGATGAAGCGCTGGAGCAGATGCAGCAGGCGCAGCGCCTGGATCCGCTGTCGCTGGTGATCGCGACCGAGCTGGGACAGACGTATTACCTGATGCATCGATTCGACAAAGCGGAGGAACAGCTCCGCGCGACAGTCGCGCTCGATCCCAACTACCCGCACTCGCTCTACATCATTGGACTCGTCTACGCGCAACAGCACCGCTACGGGCAGGCGATTGACGTTATGCGGCGCTCGCTCGAGCTCGGCGGCTTTCAGGAGGATTTGGCCGGCGGGCTCGCTTACGCGTACGCGGCGTCTGGTGATCGCGCGAGCGCGACGCGCTACACTGCCGAGCTCACCCGGCGCTTGGCGAGCGGTCGCGTTGGACCGTTCGCGCTGGCCCTGGCGTATACGGGGCAGGGTAATCTCACGCGTGGCTTTGCGTATCTCGATAGCGCGATCATCGTGCGAGACATTTTTCTCCCCGAGGACTTCTTCGATCCACAACTCGATGCGTTGCGCGCTGATCCGCGCTTTGCTGCCGTAGAACAGACGATGCACGTCGGGCGAAAACGGAAATGAACTCTTCAGGAGGCCACATGCTGGCTGTCGCCTTGTTCCTTGCACTCGCCGTGATGCAGAATCCCGAGCCCTATCACATTACGCACACCTATGTCCTGGGTGGCGACGGACGCTGGGACTACGTCACGCCCGATCCGACGCACAACCGGGTCTTCATCGCGCGCCAGGATCGTTTCATGGTCGTGGACGAGCGAGACGGCAAGCTGCTGGGCGAAGTCTCGGGGATTCACGGGGCGCACGGCGTCGCCCTGGTTGAGGCCGCACACCATGGCTTCGCCACGTCAGGCAACGACAGCTCCGTCGTGATGTTTGATCCCGCGACGTTGCAGGTACTGAGTCGCATCCCGGCAGCCGAAGACGCCGACGCGATCGTATACGACGCGGTCTCGAACCGCATCTTCACGTTCAATGGCGATGCGCATTCCTCGACCGTGATCGATCCCGGACCTGGTCGCCTCGTCACCAACATCCCGCTCGGCGGCAAGCCCGAGTCCGGCGCGTCCGCGAGCGACGGCGAGGTGTACGTGAACATCGTCGACAACGCGGAAGTGGTGGAAATCGACGCGCGCGCGCTGACGGTTACGCGGCGGTGGCCGACCGCGCCGTGTCAGCAGCCGGTCGCGATGGCGATCGACACGAAACATCATCGCTTGTTCAGCGGGTGCCGCAGCGGCGTGCTCGCGGTTTCGGACTACGCGGCAGGTCGAGTCGTTGCGACGGCACCGATCGGCCAGGGTGTGGATGGTGCGGCGTTCGACGCGAGCACGGGCGACGTTTTCACGTCGAATGCGGACGGAACGCTCACGGTAATTCACCAGGACGGGCCGGACCAGTATCGCGTTGTCGAGAACCTCCAGACGGCGCTGGGCGCGCGGAATATGGGGCTCGATCCCACGACGCACCGGCTCTACGTCGTCTCCGCGAAGTTCGGACCGGTGCCCGCCGAATCAACTGCGGCGAACCCGCGGCGTCGCCCGCCGGTACTGCCCGGATCCTTCAACATGATGGTGGTCGAGCGCACCGCGGCCGCGCACTAAGGAAGGGCGCATGGATGACGCGATCGCGAAGTATTATGCGAACGCCGCCGAGGAGGATCGGCTCACGCAGGGCGCGGCGCTGCTCGAGGAGGCCCGCACGCGCGAGCTGATCCAGCGCCACGCGCCCGTGCCCCCTGCTGTGGTGTTGGACATCGGAGGAGGCGCGGGCGCGTACTCGTTCTGGCTAGCCGAACTCGGTTACCAGGTTCACCTGGTCGATGCGGCACCGCGACTCATCGACGAGGCGCGGCGCCGCAGTGCGGGGAGGCGGCCGCTCGCGTCGTGCAGCGTCGGCGATGCTCGCGCGCTCGAGTTCCCGGACAAGACCGCTGATATCGTCTTGCTCCTTGGCCCGCTGTACCACCTCACCGATAAGGCGGATCGCGCGACAGCCCTCACCGAAGCGAACCGGGTCCTCAAACGCGGCGGTTGGCTGTTCGGCGCCGTCATATCACGCTGGGCATCAGCGCTTGATGGTCTCTCGCGGGACCTGCTTCAAGACGCGCGCTTCGCGGCGATTGTGAAGCGTGACCTCGCCGAGGGGCAACACCGCAACCCGACAGAACGACTCGACTATTTCACGACGGCGTATTTCCACCAGCCAGGCGACGCCGTCACAGAGCTCGGCGCCGCGGGATTCCGGGATCCGAGGATCTATGCCGTCGAAGGCCCTGGATGGCTGCTCCCGGACGTCGCCGAGCGGATGCGCGATCCACGCCGCCGAGCCGATCTGTTGGAGGTCGCGCGGTCGTTGGAGAGCGAGCCCGCCCTGCTCGGCGTTAGCGCGCATCTGCTCGGCATCGCTAGGAAGCGGTAGCCAGAACGGCGGACAGCCAAGCTCGTGCCTCGACATCGCCGGACCACAAGGCCGGACCAACCGGCGAGCCGAGAAAGATGAGGGTGCCAGGTCCGAAACGCTTGAGGGCCACCGGGAAACCATCTACGGAGGCGATCACAGCCCCCGGCTGAGCTGCCAACCTGACCACGCGACTGAAGTCGCGGAGTTTCGTGACGTAGGGCCACCCGAAATCGATGTATGGGACGCTCCGCGGCCACAACTGCTGCGCGGCGTCGATGTGGACGCCGAGCGCATCACGAAGCACAGCGCGGTGGGCACGGAAATCCTGTTCCGCGATGAAGCCCGCCGCTGACTCGAGGATGACGGTCGCCCCGGCGTGCAGGGCCGCCACGATCGCGCGCGCCACCGCCGGCGAAATATCTAATGCTCCCGGCACGATCAACGCCGCGCAACGAGGCAGGTCGGGGAGCTGCGCGGATAGGAGACGCGGGTGCAGCGCTGCCTGGTATCCGGCAACTGATTCGCGCAGGCAGTCTCCCTTCAGGTCGAGAAGCACCCAGCCCGCTGGCCGTCGCAGCTTTCCACCGACGCTCGTCGTCGCGCCGGCAGCAGTGACGAGGAAGTCCCTACGCGTCATGCCCATTTCAAAGCCTGCCGGAGATCAGGCGATCCATCGCCTGGGCCGTGTCGTAGAACTGTTGGTCCGGCGCGTAGCGGTAGCGCGCTTCCATCTCGGCGATGAGCCACCCGTCGTAGCCGACTTTTGTCAGCGCAGCGCGGATCGCGGGCCAGTTGTTGTCGCCCAGAAACAGATTCGTGTACACGCTCTGGTCGCCCGAGCGCCCACGGTGCTTCAGGACGTCTTTGAGATGAATGCGTGTGATTCTCGGTCCGTGCATCTCGATCCACTGCTCCGCAAAGCCGGTGTCGTGGATGTTGCCGACGTCGAGGTGGATGCCGACCGCGGGACTGTTCACGTCGTTCAGGAATTGCCAGAACTCGCGCGGGCTGAGGAGGAACCGCTGTTCGGCGTTACAGTTCTCGCAGCCGATCTTGACGCCGGCGCGGGCGGCGGTGTCGCCCAGGGGCCGTAACGCGTCCAGGCAGCGCTGGTACACTTCGTTGTACGGGACTTCATCGGTCACGAGCCCGGCGACCACCAGGATCGCGTCGCTGCCGAGCAATCTCGCGGTCTCGATCTGCCGCTCGACGATGCGCGCGGCCTGAGCGCGCCCGCGCGGATCGCGCGCCGAAAGCGGCGAGGCCCAATGCAGTCCGGTCGAGACGTTGGAGACCACGAGGCCGGCGTTCTCGACCTTGCGGCGCAGCTCGCGCACCTCGGCGTCGGTCGTGGTCATCTGGAACCACGGAACGTCACCCAGCCACAGCTCGATCCCGTCGAAGCCGGACTTCTTCACGAGATCGAGGCCACGCTCGAAGGCCCAATCCTTCGGAATCATGTTGTCGCCGATGGATTTTTTCATAACGCGCATCATACTTCAAAGGCAATGACTCGCGCCATTCGAATCATTCACATCGCGCTCGTGCTCGGGCTCGTGCTGATCGCGGGCATGTTCTTCGTTCTGCGACAGCGTACCGGTTTGATGCTCGGGGTCGGGCCGTTTCTCGGCGTGGTACTGGCGGCGATCGCCCTGGTGAATCTCACCCTGGCGCTGGGTTTTCTGGCACCAAGGCTTCCACGGCGGCCGGCGGATCAATCGCCTGACGATTACTGGATGCGGAACGAGACCCGCGGGGCCGCCATCATCTTATGGGCGCTGGTCGAGGGCGCAGGGCTGCTCTCTTGGATCGGATACCTCCTGACCGGGGCGTGGGTGCCGGCCGCCGTGGGCGTGCTCGCTGTTGCTGCGCTCGCCCTGCTGGGCCCGGCGCGATTCGAGGGTTCAGGGCGGCGAGAACTATGAGGAGGGGGCGAATGCGCGCATCGATGTCGTTGTTGACTGTCATACTCGCGGTAGGACTCACCGGCTGCGGCGGGCGCCCTGCTGAACGGACGAGCGACAGCACGGCCGATACGACTGCGGTGTCGATACCTCCTCCCGAGCCCGTGACCGTCGTGGGTCAACGTCCGGCGATCGAAGAGGAGTACATCGTTCACGGCGCCTGTCCGTTTGAATGCTGCAAGTATGGCGATTGGACTCTGTTCGAGGGCGGCGCCTTACGGAGTGAACCCAACCAGGATGCGGACAGTGTCGGAAGCGTTGACGCCGGAGCGCGGGTCCACACCGACAGCGGCGTGATGGTCCTGCATCCACCTGGCGTCGGCGTGATTGCCGGCGACACCGCCTCCACGGCAGCGGGGCCGCGCGCTGGCGACACCGTCGAGGTCATCAGTTACACGGGACAGAAAGTCGCGCGCGTGCGGTGGCAGGGGCAGGAGCTCGAAAAACCACCCACTGGCGTCCACATGCTCCGGGACCCCGTCCAACGGTGGTGGGTGTACATCACCGATCCCTCGACGTTGCGGGGTGGCTGGCTGCTGGTGCAGGGTGTTCCTGCGGAGGGCGTCGGGGCACCGAATGCGTGCGGCGGCCACTAGCGCGCTGGCAGCGCTGCCGCTGGTGCTCGCCGCCGTCCCGAGCGCGGCCCAGCAACGCACGTACGCCAATCCGATCGACATCGACTACCGCTACAACTTCGAGCAGCAGAATCAGGGCATCTCGTATCGCTCCGGCGCCGATCCGGTCATCGTCGTCCAGCGCGGCAAGTATTATCTGTTCGAAACCATCGGCGATGGGTACTGGGAGTCGGAAGATCTGGGCACCTGGCGCCACATCATGCCCTCGCGCTGGCCGCTACTCGACGTCGTCGCACCGGCGGTGCTGTCGGTACGCGACACGATCTATCTGCTGCCGAGTTCGACGAGCCCGCTGCCGATCCTGATGCTCACCGACGCGGCCAGTGGGCGCGTGGAGTTTTACAATCGCCTCTTGCCCTGGCTGCCGCTCGCGCGAGCGCGCGAGGCGAACGTGCTCGCCAAGCCCGATTCAGTCCAACCGGGTCCGTGGGACCCTCAGTTCTTCTACGACTCAGACACCGACCGCTGGTTTCTCTATTGGAACTCGTCGAACGCGTACCCGCTGCACGTCATCGAGCTCGACAAGACGAAGCATCTCACCTACAGGGGCACGCCGAAGTGGCTATTCGGCTTGGATCCGGCGAATCACGGCTGGGAGCGGTTCGGCCAAGACCACCGTGACACGACGATTCATCCGTTCATTGAAGGATCGTGGATGACCAAGCACGGCGGGCGCTATTATCTGCAGTACGGCGCGCCGGGCACCGAATACAACGTCTATGCGACGGGCGTCTCCACGGCTGACGATCCGCTCGGCCCATTTACGGACGCGCCGTACAATCCAGTGGCGTACAAGCCAGGCGGTTTCGTGCAGGGCGCCGGCCATGGCAACACGTTCCAGGACGTCTACGGCAACTGGTGGAATACGGGCACGCCGTGGATCGGCGTGAACTGGAATTTCGAGCGGCGCATCGGACTCCATCCCGCCGGTTTTGATGCCGAGGGGCAGATGTACGTCGACACGCGGTTCGGCGACTTTCCGCACTGGCTGCCGACGAAGGCCGCTCAGAGGGGCGCAGAGTTGCTCACCGGCTGGATGTTGCTGTCGTATCGCAAGCCGGTCACCGCATCGTCCCGGCGCGACAGCTTTCCGCCCAGTAACATTGTCGACGAGAATCCGCGTACGTTCTGGGTTGCCCAGGAAAATCGCCCCGGCGAGTGGCTCACGATCGATCTTGGGCGAGTGTACGAAGTGAAAGCGGTGCAGGTCAACTACGCCGATTACGAGTCGCGATTGTTTGGCAACGATTCCACCGTCTATACACGCTTTCGTGTTCACTCATCAGTCGACAGTCATCAGTGGACAACCGTCGCTGATCTCTCACATGAGATGCACGATCACCCAGACGCCTACATCGAGCTGCCGGCGCCCACGCGTGCCCGCTACGTCCGCTACGAGCACATTCACGTTGGCGCCGCGAACCTCGCCATCAGCGACCTCCGCGTCTTCGGCAACGGGTCGGGTTCGCGACCGAAGACACCGGCGGGGCTCACGGCGCGGCGCCGGCAGGATCAGCGCGATGCGATCATCACCTGGCGCCCCGTGTCAGGGGTCGTCGGCTACAACGTGCGCTGGGGCATCGCCCCGGCGAAGCTGTACGAGACCTATCAGCGCTTCGCCGATCAAGGGACGACGCTCGAGCTGCGCGCGTTGACGGTGGGGCAGGCATATTGGGTCGCGATCGAGAGTTTTGACGAGAATGGTGTGTCAGCGCTGAGCCCGCCCATCGCGATTCGTTAGATTCG
>WNFX01007437.1_pt1 | contig 10272 bp, 10 predicted proteins | sample 5400111 | NCBI WGS metagenome assembly WNFX01 (sample SAMN13153363, study PRJNA577476) | soil metagenome | isolation source: 40 cm soil or saprolite under grassland replicate 1 | place: USA:California | collected 2016-06-15 | reverse complement strand
GCCTCGACGTGGGCTACCTCATAGAGGCACGGCTCCGCCTCCTTCACGAGCTCGCCGAAGCGCGGCCACTTCTTGCGGAACTCGGGTGAATGGTGCGCGGCCGCAAGCTTGTTGCGGTCGTTCCACTGGACGTAGTTCACGAGGTGGCTGCCGTCCTCGCTCTTGTGCAGGCTCACCGACACGAAGCCGGGTTGCGTCGCCATGAAGCGGGCGCGCTCGGCCATGAGTCGCATCACTTCGGTTTGATGCTGCGGCGGCACTTTGACCGTCGTGATTTGGGTCACGACGTCGTTGTTCTCGCGGATTTCGGGCATGGGCGTTCTCCTGCTTTCGCAGGAGATAACGCGCGTGCCGGAATGAAGTTTCCGTTTCCCTAGACGCGCTCGGCCTCGCGGCTGCGCGCCTCGATCGCTTGCGCGATGGCGACGGTGCGTCGCGCCATATCGGCGTGGAGCCGCTCGACCATACGGCCCTCGAGCTGCACGACGCCCTTGTCCCTGTTCTCCGGCAGGTCGAACGCGGCAATGATCTTCTTCGCCTGCGCGACCTCTTCAGCGCTGGGCGAGAAGGCTTGATTGCAGGGGGCGATTTGGTTTGGATGGATCAGGGTCTTGCCGTCGAATCCCATCGATCGCGCCTCATTGCACTCTTGCGCGAAACCCTCCGCATTGGCGAGGTCGTTGTACACGCCGTCGACGATATCGAGGCCGAAGGCGCGCGCCGCCGCCACGCAGTTCATCAGCCAGGGCAACATCGCCGCGCGCCCGGGGGTGATCGCCGCACGCGTCTCTTTGGCGAGGTCGTTGGTGCCCATCACAAAAGCCGAAAGCCGCGTTTCGACATCCGCCGCCGCGGCTGCGATGTCGCGCGCGTTGAGCATGGCGAGCGGTGTTTCCATCATTGCCCACACCCGGATCTTCTGATCGGCGCTGATGTCGACGAGGCGCTCGGCCACGTCTTCGAGATGGCCGGGTCTCGACACCTTCGGCACCAGCACCGCATCGGGCTTGGCCTTGGCCACGGCGTTGAGATCGTCCAGCCACCATTGCGTGTCGAGACCGTTGATGCGCACGACGACTTCGCGCGGGCCGAAGGCGCGAGCGGCAACTGTATCGGAGACCTGCGCGCGGGCCGCGGGCTTGCCTTCGGGCGCAACCGAATCCTCCAGGTCGAGAATAATGGCATCGACCGGCAAGCTGCGCGCCTTTTCGATGGCGCGGGCATTGGAGCCCGGCATGTAGAGCACGCTTCGTCGCGGACGCACGATCATGTTGAGGCCCCGCTCTAATCTACTCTAACCTATCGAGGCAATGTCCCTATTGCCACACTCTCGAACGATGAACGAAGTCTCAGGCGGCACGTGGCTTGCCGGCATCGACGGCTGTAACGGCGGATGGGTTGTTGCCGTGGCAGATCCGCAATTCGCCAACATCTCGCTCCGCCACATCAAATCATTTGCGGAGTTGTTCGCAGACGGGGAAGCACCCAGCGTTGCCGCGGTCGACATGCCTATCGGCTTGCCCGAGCGGACGGGGCCGAAGGGCAGAACCCCGGAACGCTTGGTGCGCCCGCTGCTCGGCGCGCGCCAGTCGAGCGTCTTTTCGATTCCATCACGCTGCGCCGTCTATGCTGGTGCCGATCCGGATGAATCGGACGAGCGCAAACGCTTTCTGCATGCCTGCGAGCTTGCCCGCGCAACTTCAGCGCAGGGGAGGGCTGTAGCCAAGCAGGGATTTCACATCTTTCGGAAGATCGTGGACGTGGACATGTTCCTGCAGCAACGCCGTGATGTGCTGGGACGAGTCTTCGAGGTGCATCCGGAGGTCGCCTTTTGGCGAATGAACGGTTCAACGCCGGTGCCGGAGCCGAAGAAGATAAAGGGAAAACTCAATCAAACTGGCATCGAAGTGCGCGCCCGGCTGCTCGTCGGTGCTGGCGTCCCGGCGAATTGCATCGGTATTCCCTTGCCAAAGCCGGTGGCACGAGACGACTGGGTCGATGCACTCGCATCATTGGTTGTGGCCCGGCGATTAGCCCGTGGCGAGGCAATGTCTTTCCCCTCGCCTCCGGAGATCGACCGGCTCGGCATTCCGATTGCCATCTGGGCCTAGGAGCAGCGGTTGGCCAGCTGCGGTGGGCAGCCAGGAGATTACCGACGTCTTTTCCGGCTACGCCGCCTTGCGCTTGGCTTCAATCAGCTTGCGGTTGATGAGGCATTCGGCGATCTGAATCGCATTAAGCGCGGCGCCCTTGCGCAGGTTGTCCGAAACGCACCACAGCGCAAGACCGTTCTCAACCGTGCCGTCCTCGCGGATCCGGCTGACATATGTTGCGTCCTCGCCCGCCGCCTCGTACGGGGTGGCGTAGCCGCCGGCTTCCCGCTTGTCGATGACGATCACGCCCGGCGCGTCGCGCAGAACCTCGCGTGCCTCGTCCGCCGTGATTGGCTGCTCGAATTCGATATTCACCGCTTCCGAGTGGCCGACGAAGACCGGAACGCGCACGCAAGTCGCGACGACTTTGATCTTGGGGTCGAGGATCTTCTTCGTCTCGGCCACCATCTTCCATTCTTCTTTGGTGAAGCCGTCCTCCATGAACACATCAATGTGGGGGATCACGTTGAAGGCCATGCGCTTGGGAAACTTCTTTGGCGTGATCTCGTCGAGCGTGTAGATCGACTTCGTCTGCGCGAACAACTCGTCCATCGCCTCCTTGCCGGCGCCCGAGACCGATTGGTAGGTCGCCACCACAACGCGGGTGATGTGGGCCTTCTCGTGCAACGGCTTGAGCACGACCACGAGCTGCGCGGTCGAGCAGTTCGGGTTAGCGATGATGCGCTTCCTGCGGAATCCGCCGACTGCGTCGGCGTTGACCTCGGGCACGATTAGCGGGACATCGGCGTCGTAGCGCCAGCACGAGGAATTGTCGATCACGACCGCCCCCGCTGCTGCGATCTTCGGCGACCATTCCTTCGATACCGCCGCGCCGGCCGACATCAAGCAAATATCGACATCGGAGAAATCGTGATGCTCGAGCGCCTTGGCCTTGAGCGTCTTGTCCCCGAAGCTGACCTCGCTGCCCTGGCTGCGGCGGGAAGCGAGCGCGATTACCTCGTCGGCGGGAAATGAGCGCTCGGCGAGGATGGAAAGCATTTCGCGGCCGACATTCCCGGTGGCTCCGACGACCGCGACCCTGTAACCCATTGTGAACTCCGAAAATTCACTACCTGCGCCTGCGCGACGCCGGCGGCGCCAAGCTTCTAGGCGAGAATATGGGGGCTGACAACGCCGATTCGATGGCGACTGAGGTGGGAGGACGGCGGCTCAGCTACCGTAGTTCTGCTTCAGGTAATCCGCGATGATCTTGGCATCGGCGTCGCTGATCGGGGCCCCGAATGCCTTGATCATCTTCGTGACCTCGGCGTCCCACAAGGCCGCATTGGGAAATGGCGAGTTCATCACGATGTAATCGAGGCTGTGGCACCCGGAGCAGTTGGCTTCGACCGTATCGAGGCCAGTCCCCTTCTTCAGCTCTACGGGTTTCTCCTGGGCAGTGGCCACAAGTGGCACGGCACAAGCGGCCATAAGGATGATCAAAGCGCGCATGGCGAGCTCCCTCAAGCCACGTTGAACGTGACGCTGTGCACGACGTTGTGGTGATAGCCGGCCGGATTGTGGATCAGTTCGCTCGTCTGGGTTTGGCCGATCTTGTTGGTGGCACGCGCCATTACTGTTTGCTTGCCGCGTGCTTTGGGCGAGAGCGTGTAGCTGAAGGTGCGGAAAGCGAAGCGGCCGAGATCCTCGCCCAGCGTCGCGGCGGTCCACGTCCTGCCGCCGTCGCTCGACACTTCGACCGTGTTGATGCCGTAGCCGCCGTCCCAGGCGATGCCCCCGACGCTAATCGGTCCCATCCGCACATGTGCGCCGTCTATGGGATTGGTGATCAACGAGTTCACCACGATCTCGGTGATTGGCGTATTGACTGCCGTTTCTTGGGAGGTGAAGCGCGCGACCAGCGGAAACCTGCCGAGCGGGATGCGATAGGCGGCCTTCATCCAGAATCCGGCTTCCGGCTTGGTTACCGCCTTGATCGATGTGACGTGCTTCATCCAATAAGTGCCGGTCCAGCCCGGTAAGATCAGACGCGCGGGAAAGCCGTGCAGGTGCGGCAGCGGTGCGCCGTTCATTTCATAGGCGATGAGTGTCGTCTCCTCGATCGCCTTCCACGTCGGGATGCTCTTGATGAAATCCGGGGTCTTGTCGGTGACGCCGGAATCGGCGCCGTCGAAGACGATTTCGATCGCCTCTTTCTTGAGGCCAACCTTGTCGAGGAGATCTTTCAGCCGCGCGCCTTTCCAGCGCGCACAACCCATGGCCCCATAGCCCCATTCGACGCCCGGAACGTGCGGCTGGAACAATCCGCGCCGATTGCCCGAGCACAGATTGACCGCGACCAGTTCGGCGGTCGGGAGGCGTTTGAGATCGTCGAGGGTAAAGGCGGCCTCGCCGTTAGCACCTTCGCCCCCGACGGCGACTTTCCAGGTTCTCACATCCACCTCCGGAATAAGGGAGTGGTGATAGCGGACGAAAAACGCGTCAGTCGGGGTGATGGCGGTGCGAAAATATTCGATCGGGGTTTCGTAGTTGGGAGGCCGATAGCTGAGCTTGAGCAGGGGCTTCTTGCCCGGCAGCGCATCGAGAATCGTGTTGCTGCGCGTCCCTTCCGGCAGAGCGGACGGCCGATTAATCGAGGCGGCCGCCGTGAGCGACTTGAGCGCGAGGTCCGAGCCGCCGACCACCAATCCGGCGCCGGTGGTGATGAGATGCCGGCGTGTCAGCATGGCGTCCTCCCCTGCTGGTGTTTTCGTAAGCGGCTGGATTAACGTTATAACTGTGTGCCGCGCCGGATCCTATGCGACTTCCCCGGCGGATCGATAGAGGGATTTTTGACACACCTGGCGACGGAATGGGTGAGCCCCGCTCCGGCCGCTGTTACGGAAGTCGAAACAAAGCTAGGGTAGCGTTTCGACGGAATCGGACGAGGGCGCCATGGACGTCAAAACGCGTGCCGTTGGGCTGTGCCTGGCAATTATTGCGCTGGCGATGCTTGCCGTGCCGCCGGTCGAGGCAGCGCCCAAGAAAAGGCCAGTCGTCTACACCACGCAGCCGGATCCTCCGATCAATCGTCCGCGCGCGCGCGTCACTGTTGTGCCGCGTTCATTCCTCGATGCCGGGACCGAAGTTCTGCCGGGCGACCGCAAATTCACCGACTATGCCTTCCCTGTGGGCACATATTCGACGCCTTTGAGCGTCGTGCAAAACACGGGCGGGCGCGTGGGCTGGCACCGCTCGCCGCTACCTGGGCCATTCGATCTTCCCAGCCGCAACAATCCGTTCGGGTGGTAAGCCGGCGCGCTTCCTGGCGGCGCTGCGGCATCGACCAGCGCGGCGCGTCATTCTGCCGTGATATTCGCGGCACGTGCGATCTCGGTCCAATTCTTAAGATCGGTGGCAATCGTCTGCTGAAACTGCGTTGGCGTACCGCCTGCCGGCGAGAGGCCCTGGTGAGCAAGTTTGGCAATCATGTCGGGGTCGCGTAACGCGCGGTTGAGCTCCGCATTGATACGCTCGATGATGTCCTTCGGCGTGCCGGCGGTGGTCAGCAATCCGATCCACTGGATCGCCTCGAATCCGGGGAAGCCTTGTTCCGCGACGGTGGGCAGATCGGGTAGCTGCGCGTCGCGGCTGAGGCTTCCGCTCGCGAGCGCGCGCGCCGCGCCGGAGCGGATCTGCGGCAGCGAAATCAGCGTCGAGATCGCGGTGAATTGCGTATCGCCCGCGACCACCGCCATCATGGCGGGCGCGCCCCCGCGATACGGGATATGCTGGAGCTTGATGCCCGCCTTCTGGCTAAGAAGTTCGACCACGAGATGGGTTTGTGTGGCCGCGCCCGGCGAGGCGTAATTGAGCTGGCCAGGATTGGCCTTGGCGAGAGCCACGAATTGCGCGAGCGAGTTGGCCGGCACCTTTGGATTGACCACAAGCAACAGCGAATTCTTCGCAACCATTCCAATCGGCGCGAGGTCGCGCTCCGCATCGTAGGGCAGCTTCGGGTGGGTCGCCGGGACAACGGCGAAACTCGAGGCGACCATCAGTAACGTGTGTCCGTCCGGTGTCGCCTTTGCCGTGGCATCCGTTCCGACGATCCCGCTTGCGGCCGGCCGATTGTCGACGATGAACGGCTGGCCCAGCGATCTCTCCAGATAAGGCGCGATGAGCCGCGCCACCACGTCATTGAGACCGCCCGCGGCAAAGGGAACGATCAGGCGAACCGGGCGGTGGGGATAGGTTTCGCCATAAGCGCTGGTGCCGAGCGCGATCCCGAGCAGGGTGGCAATAATCAAATTGACTCGAGACGCCTCAAGCATTGTCTGACTCTCGGCCACTTTCATTGACGAGCTTCAGTGCGTAAGCCGGATAGCGAGTTGGCGGCATCAGGCCGCGAGCTTTTTCATCTCGCCGACGATGGCGTCGCCCATTTGGGATGTGGTCACGACAGTGGCGCCCTCCGATTTAATGTCGGCGGTGCGCAGGCCTTGCGCGAGGGCGGCGGAGATGGCCGCATCGATCTGGTCGGCCTCCTTGCCCATGTTGAGCGAGTAGCGCAGCGCCATGCCGAACGAGGCAAGCATCGCGATCGGATTGGCGATGCCCTTGCCGGCGATGTCGGGCGCGGAGCCGTGCACGGGCTCGTACATCGCCTTGCGCTTCTTCGTTTTGGTGTCGACTTCGCCGAGCGACGCTGACGGCAGCATGCCCAGCGAGCCTGTGAGCATGGCGGCGATGTCGGACAGCATGTCGCCAAAGAGATTATCGGTCACGATCACATCAAACTGCTTGGGCCAGCGCACGAGTTGCATGCCGCCGGCATCGGCCAACTGGTGCTCGAGCGTGACGTCCTTGAACTCGCGGGCGTGCAGCTCCTTGACCACTTCGTGCCAGAGCACGCCGGTCTTCATCACGTTGCGCTTCTCCATGGAGGTGACCTTGTTGCGGCGCTTGCGCGCGAGCTCGAAAGCCACCCGCCCGATGCGCTCGATCTCATAGGTATCGTAGACTTGGGTGTCGATCGCGCGCTTTTGGCCGTTGCCAAGATCCGTGATGGTTTTTGGCTCCCCGAAATAAACCCCGCCGGTCAACTCACGCAGGATGATGATGTCGAGCCCGTCCACCACCTCGCGTTTAAGGCTCGAGGATTCCGCCAGCGCGGGATAGCAGATGGCGGGGCGAATATTGGCGAACAAGCCGAGCTCCTTGCGCAGGCGCAGAAGGCCCGCCTCCGGCCGCACGTCGTACGGCACGCTATCCCATTGCGGTCCCCCAACGGCGCCGAAGATCACCGCGTCGGCTGCGTGCGCCTTGCGCATCGTCGGTTCGGTGATCGCAACCTTATGCGCCTCGTAGCAGGAACCGCCCACCAGATCTTCTTCGATCTCGAAATGTCCGAAGCCGTGCGCGTTCATGAAATCGATGAGCTTTTTCACCTCGGCCATCACCTCGGGGCCGATGCCATCGCCGGGGAGGAGAAGAAGCTTCGCCATCGCGCACTGCCTCGCTTGAATACATCTCTTTGCGGATTGCTAAAGCCACTGGCCCAGCTTGGCAAGACGAGGGCCGATTTGCCAAGCTGGTTCACCCGAGAGGAAAGCGCATGTCATCTGACCGTCCAAAGGTTGTCATCGTGGGTGGCGGCTTCGGCGGCCTCACAGCAGCGAAAGCGCTCGCCCGTGTTGCCGTCGACGTGATCGTCGTGGACCGCCAAAACCACCATTGCTTTCAGCCGCTGCTCTACCAGGTGGCGACCGCTGCGTTGTCGCCGGCCGAGATCGCTTGGCCCATCCGGCACATGTTGCGCCAGCAACGCAACGCAACAGTGTTGATGGCGGAGGTTACCGGCCTCGATCTTGCCGGGCGGCTGGTTCAAACCGCTGCAGGCCCGATTTCCTACGACTACCTCGTGATTGCGACCGGAGCGACGCACTCCTATTTCGGACACGACGAATGGGCGCAGTTCGCGCCCGGACTCAAGGGTATCGAGGACGCGACCCGCATTCGTCGAAGGATTCTGCTGGCATTCGAGCACGCCGAGCTCGCGCACGAGGAAGCCGAACGGCAACGTTTGCTCACGTTTGTCATCGTCGGCGGAGGAGCGACCGGGGTCGAAATGGCTGGGGCCATCGCTGAGGTTGCGCGGCAGACATTGGCCAACGATTTTCGCAGGATCGATCCCCGCAGCTCTCGCATCATTTTGCTCGAGGCAGGCCCGCGCCTGCTGCCGACCTTGACCGAGGATCTTTCCCGATATGCCGAGCGTGCCCTCACCCGCATGGGGGTGGACGTGAGGACCTCCACGCGCGTGACCGGTTGCGATCGGCGTGGTGTCGCGCTGGACCATGATCGCATCGACGCTGGCGCCGTCATTTGGGCTGCGGGCGTTGTGGCCTCGCCGGCCGCCATCTGGCTCGACGCCGAGCGCGATCACGCCGGACGTGTGCGGGTCCTCCCTGATCTCTCAATCCCAGAGCATCCCGAGATATTCGTGATCGGTGACGCCGCGGCAGTCCAAGATGCAAAAGGGCAAGCGGTTCCGGGTGTGGCGCCGGCGGCCAAGCAAATGGGCCGTTACGTCGGCACGCTCATCGCCGCCCGACTGGCTGGGCAATCCTTGCCTGCCTTTCGTTATCGCAACCTGGGCGAGCTCGCGACGATCGGCCGGCGCGCGGCAGTAGTTAAGTTCGGCACGCTGAGCCTCACGGGCTTCCTCGGATGGCTATTCTGGAGTTTCGCACACATCTATTTCCTGATCGGCGTCAAGAACCGCTTCATCGTCGCGTTCACGTGGCTATGGGACTACGTCACGTTTCAGCGGGGCGCACGGCTCATCACCGAGGTCCCTCCGCAGGGCAGACAGTAATTTTCGGAGGATCAAATGCCGCTGAACCAGTTATATCCCTGATCCTCCCAATAGCCGCCGAGATATTTGTCGGTGACTGCAATCTCCATCACGTGCTTCGGATTTTTGAAGCCGAGCTTGGTCGGCATACGCAGCTTCATGGGAAAGCCGTACTTGCGCGGCAGGATTTCGCCGTCGAACCTGAAGGTCATCTGCGTCTGCGGATGCAATGCGGTCGCCATGTCGATCGAGGTCGAATAGCCTTCAGCGCAGCGGAACCAGACATATTTCGCGCGCGTATCGGCGCCTACGCGCCTTAGGAACTCGCGCAGTGGCGTGCCGCTCCATTTGCCAATCGCGCTCCAACCTTCCACGCACACCAGTCGCGTGATTTGGGTCTCCTGCGGCAGCGCGTAGAGCTCCTCAAGCGCCCAGGATTTCGTGTTGTCGACCATGCCACCGATTTCGAGCTTGTAATCCTGCCCGTCCACCTCTGGCGCCTCGTCCTCGGAATAATAGGCGTTGAACGGAAATGGGCGTGTCACTGCGCTGTCGGGATATGTCGGGGCGAGCTTATCGGGGTTGAATAGCCATGCCTGCACGCGGTCGTTGAAATAGGAAACCTTCATCAGCGCCCGTTCCGCGGACGCGCCGTCGACAATGTCGCAGCCGGTGAGAAGAGCAAGCGCCCCGAGACTCGCGCCGCCCCGCAGGAACCGGCGCCGCGTGGGGTCAGGCATCAATTTTGCGGCGTCCCTAACGAGAAAAGCGGGATCGACGCCAGGTGGATTTCTTCGAATGCGTGACATACTCGGATCCGGTACTTCGTCTTTGGCTATCGGCCGACAATCATGGCGCGCAGCGACTTCGGAACGAGAAAGCTCATGATGACGTGAATGAGGAGAAAGGCGACGATTGCTGCCATGGCGAAAAAGTGGACGTAGCGGGCCGCTGTATAACCGCCAAACGCGGCGGCGAGTTCCTGCAACTGCACCGGCTTCCAGATGGCGAGACCCGACAGCACGATAACGATGCTGACTAAGATGATGCCGAGATAAAGCAGCTTCTGTACGGCGTTATAGATCGAGAGATCATCATAAGAGAGGTTGCGGGCGAGCGCGGCTTTGGTGTCAGCCAAGACCTCGCGGGGGCGGATCGGGACGAGCATGCGCCGGAAACGGCCGGTAGCGACGCCGAGCACCACATAGATCAGGCCGTTCACCGCCAGAAGCCACATGGTAGCGAAATGCCAAAGCAGCGCGCCCGCAAGCCAGCCTCCGAGTGTGATTGCCGGAGGAAAGGCAAACGGGAACAGCGGTG
>WNFX01012410.1_pt1 | contig 10273 bp, 11 predicted proteins | sample 5400111 | NCBI WGS metagenome assembly WNFX01 (sample SAMN13153363, study PRJNA577476) | soil metagenome | isolation source: 40 cm soil or saprolite under grassland replicate 1 | place: USA:California | collected 2016-06-15 | reverse complement strand
GTGGTAGCAGGTGAGCGCGGGGCACAATCGCAGGAATGGGCGGCGCGACAGGTTTACCTTGCCCTGGGAAATTTTATGACGAGCGCGGCCCTGCTCGGTATCGACACCTGTCCGATGGAAGGTTTCCAACCCGACCAGTACGACAAGATTCTCGATTTGCTGGCGAAGGGACTGGCCTCAGTGGTGTGTTGCGCAGCCGGTTATCGCGCCGCCGGTGACAAATACGCGACCCGAAAAAAAGTCCGCTTCGGCCGCGAAGATGTGATTCACATCGTGTGATTTGACCGCCTCCGCGCAGACGCGTTCCAGTCTCGGCAAATTTGCACAGCGCGAAACTGCCGGGGGCAGTCTGATTGGTCTTATATCTCGCTTATCGGCAAACCTTTTCTATCTCTCTGATAACAAGGTCCTCGCACTGAACATGAGGGGCATGCTGGCAATCCGGCACAAGCACAAGTCGCGCACCAGGAATCGCCTTCGCCAGGTTCTCAGAATTCTGCACCGGCATCAAACGATCATCCTGGCCCGCCAGTATGGTCGTCGGCATTTTTAACCCAACCAGAAAAGCAGGACCATCAAACCGGCCGAACGCGTTGGAATGTCCCAACAGGCCAGCCGTAGTGGTGGGCGTATCCTTGGAAGCCTCGAAAATTTCCCGCAACTGGGGTTCAACCCGTTTGAGTGTCTCCGGCGAATACATCAACCTGAATGACGACATGTAGAGCTCCCAAAGCGTATCGCCTTGCGGGTGGGCAAGCGCCGCCGAGATCTCACCACTCGGCTTGACATACAAAGCTCCGCCGGCCGTGCCCGACAACAGGAACAACGTTTTCACCTTCGCAGCATGATCATGCGCATACTGCAAGGCAATGCAGCTACCCATGCTGTAGCCCAGCAGATGCAATTGCCGGATCCCCAGTTGATCAACAACTTCGTCCAGATCGTCTGACATCTTCTTAATCGTATATTCCTGAGGATCTTGCGGCACGATACTAAACCCCGTGCCCCGGTTATCGTACGTAATTACAGTGTACTTCTGCGCCAGCTTATCAACGAACCCACGCGGCCAGATACGACCGCTGCCCGCATATCCCATCACAAGCACAAGCGCATCACGCGAGTCGGGCGTTGAACTCTGGCAGAAATAGATTCCGCTGGCCGTTTGTCCCTCGATGTGGGTCACATCAAGTGCGGAGGCGAATCCCGATAAAATCTCTCTGCTCTTGCGAACTGGAAACAATCGGTGTGGTGGAAAGAACGACACAAAGTACGAAAATTAAACCGAACGATCTGATCGACACGTCGATCCTTGCGGCGTTATTTTTTATCTTCGTCCAGCTTGGCCTTCACCGCGGTCTCGATTTCTTTGTAGAGCGCCTGGTCGTTTTTCAAGACTTCTTTCGCCGCATCGCGCCCCTGCGCCAGTTGCGTGCCTTTGTAATTCAGCCACGAACCACGCTTCTCGATAATTTGTTTTTCCAGGGCCAGATCGAGAAGCGCGCCGGTAAGGGAAATGCCTTCGTTGTACATGATGTCGAACTCGGCTTCGGTGAAGGGTGGCGCGACTTTGTTTTTCACGACTTTGAGGCGCGTGCGATTACCGGTGACGACGCCATCGGTCTGCTTGATCGCACCGATGCGGCGAATATCGATGCGCACGCTCGCGTAAAATTTCAACGCCTTGCCACCCGGGGTTGTTTCCGGATTACCAAACATCACGCCGATCTTTTCGCGGATTTGGTTGGTAAAAATGCAGCAGGTGCGCGCCTTGGCGATCAATGAAGTGAGTTTGCGCAAAGCTGCGCTCATCAGCCGGGCCTGCGCGCCAACGGTGGTATCGCCAATTTCGCCTTCCAACTCGGCCCTCGTAACCAATGCCGCTACCGAATCAAGCACGATCACGTCCAGCGAATTCGACCGAACGAGCGTTTCGCAAATGCGCAGCGCTTCCTCACCGGAGCTCGGCTGAGAAATGAGCAGGTCACCGAGATCGACACCGAGCTTTCTCGCGTATTTCGGGTCAAGCGCATGTTCGACGTCGATAAACGCAGCCAGGCCGCCGCGCTTTTGCGCCTGCGCGATCACCGTGAGTGTGAGGGTAGTCTTTCCCGATCCTTCCGGCCCGAAAACTTCAACTACTCTCCCTCGGGGAAATCCACCGACGCCAAGCGCTCGATCGATGAGAATGTTGCCCGTGGGAATGACATCGATATCGGCAATCTTCTCGTCACCGAGTCGCATGATAGCGCCTTCGCCGTAATCCTTGGCGATTTGCTGAATCGCCAGATCGAGATTTTTATCTCGTGCGGCGATCACTTTGTTTTCACCGGTCTTCTCTACAGTCTTGCTGGCCATATTTGGGATGTCTCTAAGTAAGTCGGGGCCGATGGATTCGCCAAGCAGAAAAGCTTTGGGCGCAATCAAAAAAAAAGCCGCGAGCCTGACGGTCCGCGGCTTTAATTGCCAAAAGAACTGGTTCGCTCAGGAAACAGAGATTTTCCGGGGCCGGACGTGCTCGGCTTTCGGTAGTGTCAGAGTCACGACGCCGTGGTCGACCTTTGCGCTGATCTTATCTGAGTTGATGGAAGGATCAAGCTCGAATGTGCGCCGGTAATTTTCGCGGCGAGATTCGTGATGGATCAATGTGCCCTCCACCGTGGGAAGGGAACGGCGTCCGATAATCGTCAGCTCGTTGTTCTCGATCGAAATCTCGAGGCCTTCCTTGTTCACGCCAGGCATCTCGACCTGGAGCACGTAACCATCGCCTTCCTCGAGCACGCTCGCGGACGGCGCGACGAACTGTTCTTTCTGAAGAGAATCGCTGTCATTTTGACGGACTAATGTGTTCATCTTTGACTTCCTTTCTTGTGTGCAAATTATCCGGCGGCTTTTGATTTGAGGCCGGACCTTGGTTAACCGGCATCGACTTGAATCTGCTTCGGCTTCGCTTCCTCGGCTTTCGGCAGTGTCACAGTCAAAATGCCATCCCGATAAGTCGCGCTAACTTTGCTGGCGTCGACCCGGGTCGGCAGCGTGATACTGCGGCGAAACTTGCCGACGTAACGTTCGGTTCGTTCAGCTGCCCCATCGGGGGTCCCACTCTTTCGCTCGCCGCTGATTGTCAATGTCCCATCATGCAATGAAATTTCGATGTCTTCTTTGCGCATCCCGGACAACTCGACCAGGGCGATCACGTCGTCATTGTTCTGATAAAGATCGAGCGCAGGAGACCAACCACTAAAGAGCTGACTCTGGCGGCCGAAGTTAGACCAGAATGGCAACTCGAAAAGTGTGTTGAGATCGCCTCTCAAGGTAATCCAGCGATCGAAAGACGGCCAGGCCGCCAGATCAGGAGATTGATATCTAATTAGGCTCATAATAAACTTCCTTTCTAAAATAAATTTTTTCTCGTTCTCTAAACTAGCTGAGCGCATGCCAGATCAAATTAATGCTTTCTGAGCGTCGTAAGCTGCTATATGTCAATATTTTATGTTCGAGGTTGAGTTGGTCCCGAAAGATGACAAGTGATCCAATATGTCACATAACCACTTGGAGTCTTATTTAAGAATATGAGACAGAATTACACAGCTAGCGATCGATCTGTTCCGTTTACAGTGATCCGAAAATCGGTTTACGAATCCATACCGCGATAGATACTGATATGATGACCCAGTTTGAAAAAACCGATCAACGATTCATGCGCGCGGCCTTAAAAGAGGCCAAAAAGGGATTAGGGTTAACCAGCCCCAATCCTGCCGTTGGCGCGGTCTTGGTTTTGCGCAATCGCATTGTCGCCAGAGGTCATCATCGACAAGCCGGCGGCCCACACGGGGAAATGGAGTGCCTGGGCAATTTTGGCCGGCCCATTCCCGAAACGGCAAAGCTGTATGTAACGCTCGAGCCGTGTTCGACGACTGGACGCACGTCACCATGCACGAACGAGATTATCAAGGCAGGCGTCCGGGATGTTGTTATCGGTGCGATAGATGTAAATCCCCGTCATAGCGGGAGAGGTATTTTACTACTGCGAAACGCCGGGATCAAAGTGCAGACTGGAGTTCTGGCCGATGAATGCGCAACTCTCAATGAGGCTTTCAATAAATGGATCCTGACGCGGCGGCCTTTTGTCATCGCAAAATGCGGCATGAGTCTGGACGGCCGATTGACCCGTCCTTCAAATGAGCCCCGTTGGATCACCGACCGAGTGGCTCGTCGCCATGCGCACGTGCTGCGCGCGCAAGTCGATGCGATCCTCGTTGGCGCGGAAACGGTTCGAGCAGACAATCCGCAACTCACGGTGCGCGGCGTTAATAGATCGAGGCAACCGTGGCGCGTGGTGCTAACGCGCTCCGGTAATTTACCGCGGTCGGCGCGGCTGTTTTCCGATCGTTGGGCCACGCACACACTCGTTTACAAAAGGAAGTCTCTCGGCCACGTCCTAAAGGATTTGGGAAGAAGAAAGGTCACGTGCGTGCTGATTGAGGGCGGCGGAGACGTGCTCGGTCAAGCTCTGGACGCACGCCTCATCGATAAAGTGCACTTTTATGTGGGTCCAATCTTGACCGGCGGCCCGGTCGTCGCATGCGCTGGCCGGGGGGTTAGTGCTACGCACAATGCGGCGCATCTCGCGCGCGTCTCCTACACACGTCTCGGTCAAACTCTGTTGGTCACCGGTTATCCCGAGTTTGGAAAAATTACGCTGCGCGAATAATTTGAGAAACTTCTCGTCTGGAGTAGAGTTAAATATGACGGAGGTAAAACAATGAACTGGAAGAAGCTTTTTCTAATCGCGCTCGTCGCAGGGGGATTCGCGTTTGCTCCGGCACCACGTGCTGAGGCAGGCGTTTCGGTTGGCATCGGTGTCGGATTCCCGGTGGCCTATCCGTACCCTTATCCGTACGGGTATCCTTATCCGTACTACGGACCGTCGGTTTGGGTTGGGCCAGGTTTTTACTGGTTTCAGGGCCGTCGTGTCTTTTTTTCGCGCCCCTTCTTTCACGGCCGTCGTGTCTTTTTTTCGCGCCCCTTCAATCGGCACCATTTTAGGCGGTAACGCGAACGGATCGCAAATTTTTGCTTGAGCTGGCGGGTGGAACATCCGCCAGTTTATTTTTTCGGTGTCGCTGACACGGCCGGAGTCGATGCCGATGTAGCCTTTGGCGACGGTTCCAAAAATTCCTTTTTCAAGCGCTCTTGCAGCACTGGCAATTCCTGCTGGCGTTTCGTCTCCACTTCTTGCCGCAGATCACGCTCGATCCGACGGCGCTCCTGCAAGTAGCGTTCTTCAAATAGATCGCGCTTTTGCTGGTCGAGACGAAGACCCGCCTCGCGCAGAGCTTTTTCAGCTTCGCGTTTGAGTTGCTCGCGATGCAACTTCTCCCGCTCGCGCATCAAATTGCGCTCCTGAGGACCCATTTGCATCCAGCGCTCGGCATTTCGGCGGAACGATTGTCGATCTTCTGGGGAGAGAGAGAACCATCGATCGCGTGTGCTTTTGAACTGAGGTTGGAACTGAGGCTGGCGCCGGACAGGGCTTCCGCCACGGCCGCCCCCTTTTTGCGGAGGCCCCTGAGTAAAGCCAGAAGTCGAAGCAAAGAGCGACAACGTAGCGATTGTGACTACAACGTAGAATTTTCTTCCCACAGGTTGTTTTCGTCTGAAGCCAGTAGTTCGTCCAGATCGGCAACGACCTCGTAATCTTGCGGGTCAACCTTCGCCACCACATCGGGCTCGGCTTCCGACGGGCGCTGCGACGGACCTGGCTGATGGAGCGCGATAATCGCGGCAATCACGCCAAGTGCCAAACCTGATGCCGGGACGAGTTTTCGCCAGCTCAACCACAATCGCGCACGTTCGAACAAACGCGGCTCCTGCCGGACTTGCCTCAGGACATTGCGGGCGAAGAAAGGCGAGAGCTTGGGCTCGGCCAACCGGCCGAGGAGCTCCCAGAGCTGCTGGTCATCTTCGCGTTTCATATTCTCCACAAAATTGAACTATCTGCACCACTGAAAGTTGCGTTCGGAAGAACTGGCAAAATCGACATCTACACCTCGGGCGCTTCCAGAAAACCTTCGAGCTGCCGGATCCGGGTTGGATGGCGCATTTTGCGCAAGGCTTTCGCTTCGATTTGCCGAATACGCTCGCGGGTGACCCGAAATTGGCGACCCACTTCTTCGAGTGTGCGGCTGTATCCGTCGACCAATCCAAACCGTTGCTCCAGCACCTGGCGCTCCCGTTCCGTCAATGTCTCCAGCACGTCTTTGATTTTCTCCTTCAACAAAACGATTGCCGTCATGTCGCTCGGGTTTTCCGCGCCTTTGTCCTCGATGAAGTCGCCGAAATTGGTTTCCTCGCTTTCGCCCACCGGAGATTGAAGGGAGATCGGCTGTTGTGCCATCTTCAGGACCGCCCGGACACGATCGACCGGCAACAAAATCTCTTCCGCCACTTCTTCGGGCGTAGGCTCGCGGCCATACTCCTGGACGAGCTGTTTTTGCACGCGCATCAGCTTATTAATCGTCTCGATCATGTGAACGGGAATGCGAATGGTGCGCGCCTGATCGGCGATCGACCGCGTGATGGCCTGGCGGATCCACCATGTGGCATAAGTGGAAAACTTATAGCCCCGGCGATATTCAAACTTCTCGACTGCTTTCATCAACCCCATGTTTCCTTCCTGGATCAGGTCGAGAAACGACAAACCTCGGTTTGTGTATTTTTTTGCGATCGAAATAACGAGACGCAGATTGGCCTCCACCATCTCGGTTTTGGCTCGAAGGGCCTGACGCAGCCAACCTTTCAGCGTCTGATATTGCTCGGCGTACGCATCGAGCGAAAGCCAAAGGGTTTTCTCCAACTCGCGCGCTTTGACTCCGAAGAGCAAACGTTTCCTTTGTTCACGCGGATGTTTCGCTCTCTCCGACTGAAGATAAAGCGATGTCCGATAGGCCTCGTCGGCCAGGTGAACAAATTCTTCCGTGACCTTCTGTTTGAAATAGAACCGGGGGTAAAATCTCTGCAGCGACGCCACCGCCCTCTGAAACGACTTGAGCTTCTTAGTCTCCTTTTTTGACGAATTGCGCGAAAGCTGGGCGTATTGGTGACCGATCGACTCGCTCAACTTTCCCACCTGCCTGCACAACCGCGGGAGCATTTTCATGTAGCGCTCACGGCTCTCGATTTTCTTATCGAGGATCACGCGATCGAACCGTTCCCGGCCCTGGGTGAGCTTATCGGCGAGATCGAGATGGGCTCGCGCGATAAAACCGAATCGATTAATGTGCTTCTGTACCATGTTTTCGGCTTCCTCGATCCGTTTGGAAATTTCGACTTCCTGCTCGCGAGTAAGCAGCGGCACCTGGCCCATCTGCTTGAGATACATCCGGACGGGATCATCAAGAATATCGAGCTTTGCTTCCGCGTCTTTCTTCCCGTCTTTATACCGATCGACCTCCGAAGCTTCGATGATGTCGATCTCCATTCGGCGAAGTCGCGTAAGAATGGCGTCCAGTTCATCGGCATCGGTAATCGCTTCCGGCAAAGCCTCGTTCAGGTCTTCAAAAGTGAGATAACCTTGTTCTTTCGCGAGCTTAATCAGCTCCCGGATGCGGCCCTGAATTTCAGTGGCAGAATGCAGTTGCGCAGCTATTTCTTTCTTCGCTCCAGCGAGTTTGCGACCGATTTGTCTCCGCGCGCGCACGAGACGACTGATGCGCCTGGGTTTGAAAGCAGTGATTCTCGCCGGCCTTTTCATTTTTCGCCAGGAGGTTAAAACTTTAGCGCGTGCAGAACGACGAAGTCGCTTGGGTTTGGGTCGCTTTGCCGACGACCGTCGGGCCCTTGTCTTTCGTGTCGAATACCTGGCCAAGATTGCGCAATTAAGGATTGACTGAGAGGCTCGATTTGCTGCCCGTTAGATCGACAATTAGGTGTCGCCCATGTGGGCAGACGAAAACTGCGAAAGGTCGTGGAGCTGTTGGCGCAGGTCAAGGATTTGTTTCTGCAGATTGACCACATCGCCGATGCTGAGCTCGGAGCGCTTCATCCGGTTCTCTGCAACCTCAAGCTGACGCCGCAATGCAGCCTGTCGCAGCCCTTTCCACCAATCCTCGACCACTGCGCTCGCATTCGGCGGTATTTTTTGCATCAGCCAGGCGGAAACCAACCCCTCCTCCTGCGGGGAGAGCGTCGCCATGAATGCGTTGAGCGAGGCTGCGTCCTCGACGCGGAGATCCGCCTCGAGAATACGTGCGAGAAATTCCGCGCCCGGCGTTTGCGCCAGGACTTCGCGCCAGTTTTGTTCGAGAAGAAAATTGCGCGCGGCTTCGTCTCTCAAAGCGAGAAGACAAAGGATGGTAATGTCGTGGGACGGGACCACGACCGGTTCCGATTCTTTGCGCTTCGTCCCGGGCGAGCGATCGCGCGGCTGCTTGGAGAGAAGAGTTTCCAAATCCGAAGCTGGAACGCCAAGCCGCGAGCTGACCCTGCTCAATACCTCTCCGCGCATGAACGAGTCGTGCACACGCGAAACTGTCTCCGCCATCCTGCGTGCCAGTTGCATTTTCGCGCCCAACAAATTCAAATCCGCCGTCGCCGCTTCTCGCTCGATCCAATAATCGAAAAAATCGCGCGCGGCCGCGATGCGTTTTACAAATTCCTCTTTTCCTTCCCTCCGAACGATGGAATCCGGATCTTCGCCCGCCGGCATTTCGGCAACTCGTATGATCAAATCGTTTTGAAGCAGTGCGTCCAACGAGCGCTCGGCCGCTTTGTTCCCCGCCTCATCCGCATCGAAACAAAGGACGACTTCGTCGACGAAACGTTTTAACAGCCGCGCCTGACTTTCCGTAAACGCGGTGCCCTGCGGCGCGACCACGTTGGTGATTCCGGCTTCGAACAAACTGATTAAATCGAGCTGGCCCTCGCATACGATCGCGCACTTCGCCTCGATCAGACCGCGCTTGGTTTTGTGCAGGCCAAACAAGACATTGCCTTTTCGAAAGAGCGGCGTCTCGGGTGAATTCAAATATTTCGCAGCTTCTACGTCGCTCTCCAGCAAGCGGCCGCTGAATGCGATCACTTCACCGACGTCGTTGCAAATCGGGAACATGATCCGGCCGCGGAACCGGTCGTAAACCTCGCTCTCCGGCCGGTCTTCATCGCGCAGCTTCACCAATCCACTCTGCAGCAGTTGGCTGCGCGGATAACCGCGCTCGCGCGCCCAGTTCAAAAATGCGTCCCAAGCTTCGGGCGCAAAACCGAGCTGCCAATTCTTTGCTACTTGTCGATCAACCCCCCGCTGTTTCAAATATGCACGCGCCGGCTCCGCGAATTCTTTTTTCAGTAGGTTTTCATGAAACCACTCCGCCGCCTCGGCGTGCAATTTCAACAGCGTTCGCCGCGCTTCATGTTGTCGATCTTCATCGCCGCCTCCGCGCTCTTCGATGACGGGAATGCCCACCCGCGCGGCAAGCTTGCGCACGGCTGAGGGAAAATCGACGTGCTCATACTCCATCACAAAGCGAAAAACGCTGCCGCCGACGCCGCACCCGAAGCAGTGGAAAGTCTGCCGCTGTGGACTGACGTGAAAAGACGGCGTCTTTTCCTGGTGAAACGGACAAAGCGCCTTGAAATTCACGCCCGCGCGTTTCAGTGGAAAATAGGCGCCGATCACCTCGACGATGTCGTTCGCCGCTGCGACTTGCTCGATGTTCTCTGATGGAATCTTGCCCAATTGATTTTTCGCTCGTTTGGTTTCCGAAGCGATGTCAAACTTACTCGGCGCCGCGGCGCTTTCCAAAGGAATGAAAAGTGGATTGTCGGTCCTGGCTATGATTTGCTGTCTCGCGCAAGCGGGGATTGCCCAGGCGCGCGAGGTGGTCCACAAAGGGGACGTGGTCGTGGTCCCGCTGCGCGGCGAAATTTCCCCTTCGCTCCTGATGTTTTTGCGCCGCGCGGAGAAAGTTGCCGAGAGTAATGGCGCGAGCGCGATTATTTTTGAAATGAACACTTACGGCGGGCGCCTCGACGCCGCCGAAGAAATCACCAGCGCTCTGAATCACGCCACCGTCCCCACTTATACATTTATCAACTCAAATGCCGGGTCGGCCGGCTCGCTCATCGCGCTGGCCACGCAACATATTTACATGACGCCGGTGAGCGCAATTGGTGCGGCCGCGCCGGTTTTGCCAACCGGCGAAGATCTTCCGCTGACGGAACGAGAAAAGACGATTTCGTATTGGACGGCCCTGATTCGCAGCTCCGCCATTAAAAA
>WNFX01009703.1_pt1 | contig 10273 bp, 5 predicted proteins | sample 5400111 | NCBI WGS metagenome assembly WNFX01 (sample SAMN13153363, study PRJNA577476) | soil metagenome | isolation source: 40 cm soil or saprolite under grassland replicate 1 | place: USA:California | collected 2016-06-15 | reverse complement strand
CGACGCAGCAGATGGGCGCCGGGCCTACCGACCCGGGCCCAGCCCTTGGCCTGGAGCCGCGTGGGTGTCATCGGGCGGAACGGAATGCTCACGCGAGAACAATACCCGGTTCGCGTGATGGAAGTCGTGACTAGGGTCACACTTACCGCGCAGTGGAAAATGTGACGCATGACACGCGCGCGCTGCGCCGCTACGTCACCCGCACTCCGAGAACCCGCACACGTGGCACTTGGCGCAGCCCTCGATGAACGCGAGCTGCGATCCGCAGTCGGGGCAGGCGCCGATGAAGTCCTGCGCGGCACCAGCCCGCTCGCCGACCGTCGCGTCGGGTCCGGGGATGCTCGCCGGGACGGGAGCAGGAACGGACGCCACCGCGCCGCCCAGGAGGTCCTGCTGGATGCCCTGCTTCTCCTGCATCCATTTCTCGATCGCGATGCCGATCGCGTCGGGGACCGAGAGCACTTTGTTCGGTCCGAGCCCGACGACCCGATCGGAGGAGATGCCCCGCACCTGACGGTACACCTCGCGCAGCGGGATGCCCGAGCGCAGCGCGAGTGAAATGAGGCGCCCGATCGCCTCCACGTCGGCCATAAGTGCGCCGCCGGCCTTTCCGAGCGAGATGAAGACCTCGAAGGGTTGGCCTTTGTCGTCCTCGGTGATGTTCACGTACATGGTGCCGAGCGGCGTCTCGACCCGCCGGGTGGCGCCCTTGAGCAGGTCGGGACGCGACCGCTTCGCCCGCCGCTGCAGGTTCTCCGCTTCGGCGTCGTGCAGCTTGTCGCGGGTGCGCGCGAGCTCGGCCTCGAGCTCGGCAATCCGGCCGAGCGCCTCCGCCAGCGCGTCCTTGCCCAGCCCCGCCGCCTGGTCCTGCACCTTTTTCGCCGTCGACCCGGTGGACAGCACCTGCATCTCACGCGCGCCGTCGCGGTACACGGTCACACCTTTGCAGCCCAGCTTGTAGGCGTATCGGTAGATCTTCTCGACGTACTCCTCGGTCGCGTCGTTCGAGAAGTTGCAGGTCTTGGAGATCGCCGAGTCGGTGAACTCCTGGAACGCCGCCTGCATCTGGATGTGCCACTCCGGCGTCACGTCGTGCGCGGTGACGAATACGCGCTGCCACTTCGCAGGCACCTGATCGAAGTGGATGTGGCCCACCTCGGCGATCTGCTCCATCAGGGCGTCCGAATACCACCCTTCCTGCTTCGCGATCGCCACGAAGTCTTCGTTGACATCGGGCATGATCACGCCCGCCTGATTCCGCATGAACGCGACCGCGAACAGGGGCTCGATGCCCGACGAGCAGCCGGCGATGATCGAGATGGTGCCGGTCGGGGCGACGGTGGTCAGGTTGCAGTTGCGCAGCCTCCGCATGGGGCGCACGCGCTCACCCTTGGGACCGCGGGCGCAGGTCGCATCCGGCCCCCAGATCGACCGTTCCCACTCGGGGAACACGCCGCGCTGCTCCGCGAGCTTTTCCGAGGCGGCCTTAGCCTCCTCGTCAACGAATTCCATCACGCGGCGGCCCAGGGCCACGCCCTCGTCCGAGTCGTAGGGGAGGCCGAGGCGCACCAGCAGGTCCGCCCAGCCCATGACCCCGAGTCCGATGCGACGGATCCGCTTGGCGAGGCCGTCGATATCGGCCAACGGGTACTTGTTCGCGTCGATAACGTTGTCGAGGAAGTGGGTGCACAGGTGCACCGCCGTCCGCAGACGATCCCAATCGACGTCGCCGTCCTTCACGAACAGTCCGACGTTGATCGAGCCGAGGTTGCACACATCGTAGGGAAGCAGCGGCTGCTCGCCGCACGGGTTCGTCGCCTCGTAGCTGCCGAGCTGCGGCACCGGGTTGTAGTAGTTCGCCCGATCGATGAAGTACACGCCCGGCTCCCCCGTCTTCCAGGCGCCGTGCACCACCTTCCGGAACACCTCGCGGGCGTCGAGCTGGCCTGTGACGGCACCGGTGCGGGGGTGGATCAAGTCGTAGCTCGTCCCTTCCTCCACCGCGCGCATGAAGCCGTCCGTCACCGCCACGGAAATGTTGAAGTTCGTCACCTGGGTCAGGTCGTCCTTGCAGGCGATGAACTCCAGGATGTCGGGGTGGTCGACCCGCAGGATACCCATGTTCGCGCCACGGCGCGTCCCACCCTGCTTTACCACGTCGGTCGACGCGTCGTACAGCTTCATGAACGACACGGGGCCCGAGGCCACGCCCATGGTGGAGCGCACGACGTCGTTCTTCGGGCGCAGGCGCGAGAACGAGAACCCGGTTCCCCCACCTGATTGGTGCACCAGGGCCATCGCCCGGAGGGTGTCGTAGATCCCGCTCCGCTCGTTCGACAGGGCGTCGTCGACCGGCAGCACGAAGCAGGCCGAGAGCTGGCCGAGGGGTCGCCCGGCGTTCATGAGGGTGGGCGAATTCGGCATCCAGACCCGCGTGGCCATGAGCTCGAAGAACGTCCCCGCCAAGCCCTCCAGGGCCTTGTCGGAGGCTCCGTAGCGCCGCTCCGGCTCGGCGATGGTGCGCGCGACCCGCCAGAGCAGATCCTCCGGTCGCTCGGCGGGCTTGCCCTGATCGTCCTTCACCAGGTAGCGCCGCTCGAGCACGGTGATGGCGTTGGGGCTCAGATCGAGCATCCCGGTGCGGCTGGAGGCAGTCATGCGGGCTCGTCCCTCGCGGCGGTGAGCGTGCTCACCAAACATGTGGTATGTGTGAATTTAACAGCGCGCGGATCAAAAAGGCGCGGAGGGGCAAGGTAGACCCCCGGGCACGTCAGGGCAACACCTCGCGAGAGCGGTGGCCCCACGGGACATCCAACAATTCACATCACAAACTTGTTCCAGCGATCGGGAATGCGCCCGCGCGGTGCCGCTGCGCCTCGGCCACGTAGTGCTCCCAGGTGTCTCGGATGCGCTCCCGCAGGGCGTCGTCCACCGGTCGCGTGACCCGTGCCGGCACGCCGACCACGAGCGAGCCTGGGGGCACGAGGGCGCCCTCGGGCACCACGGCACCCGCTGCTACAACACTGCCAGTCCCGATGTGGACGCCGTTCAAGAGCACGCTTCCCATACCGATCAGGCAGTCGTCTTCGACGGTGCACCCGTGCAGAATCGCGCGGTGCCCCACGCCGACTCGCGCGCCGATCCGCGCCGGGAGCCCTTCGTCCACATGCACGATCGTGCCGTCCTGGAGATTGGTGTTCTCGCCCACCACGATCGCGTCCGTGTCCCCGCGCAGCACGGCGCCGTACCACACGCTGGCGTGCGCGCCCAGCGTGACGTCGCCCAGCACGAGTGCGCCGGGAGCGATGAACGCCGTCGGGTGAATGTTGATGCTTACTGTCTCACCGGCTGGAACGGCCACTTGACCCACGCATCGACCGGCTCGCCGTTCTTCTGGGCGGGGTTCCAGCGCAGGGTCTTAGCCATGTCCAGCGCTTCGTTGTTGAACGTCTCCAGGTTGGAGCGATCCCACACCCGGGCCTCGAGCGTCGAGCCCTCCTTGGAGACGTGGATCAGCAGGACGGTCTGACGCGGAAAGATCGTCGCATCGGGCGGCACCGGAATGCGCGTGGCCGACAAAGGCACGGGGCGTGTGTCGAAGCAGAGGTTGTCCTGGTTGTACGCCGGCCCCGGCTGATCGCAGGGGTCTGCGTTCGACCCTCCTTCCGAGGCGGGTTGCAAGTCGATTCTCACGGTGGACGGCGCACCCGGCGTGATGACCACCTGACGGTCGTACGGCTCGAACCCGCTCGACCGCACCGCGAGACGGTACGTGCCGGGAGGCACGTCTCCCTGCGAGCCTCGAAACGGCATCCCGTTGAGCGTGACACGAGCGCCCTGCGGCAGGCCCTGAAGCGTCAGGCGCCCGAGCGTCCCGGGAGGGACCACGCGGGTGCGGGCGGTGTCGGCGTGAAGGGTCGCGGCCGCGGTCTGGGCCGCCGTATCCGCTGGCGGGGAGACGCCGGTGTCGGACAGCAGTCGCTGGGCGAGTGTGTCGCGGGGCACGCCCGAGGCGGAGTCCGCGGGGGCGGCCCGGGCGAAGAACAGCAGTCCCTTCTTATAGGCGTACAGACCGGGCGCGCCCAGCCCGATCGCGAGGACGACCACCCACAGGGCGATGCCTGCGGCGACCGAGCGCTTGTGGTGCTCCTCGGCCCCGGGCTTGCCGGAGACGCGTGGCAGGGGTGTGGTCGGGGCGGAGGCCATCCGGACTCCCGCGAGGGAGGGGATGGCTTTGGTGGCGGCCGTCGCGAGCCCGACGGCGGCGAAGCCGCCGCCCGCCTCGAGTGTCTGCACGAGATCGTCCGCGCTCTGAAACCGCTCGTCGGGGGACTTCGCCATCATCTTCTTGGTGATCTCGAACACGGTGCGTTGATCGTAGGTTTCGAGCGGCGGCGTGGGGATCTCTTCCATAATGTGCTTGTAGCCGATCGAGAACGAGTCCTCGCCGTCGAACGGCACGCGGCCGGTGAGGCTCTGATACGCGACGACGCCGAGGGAATAGAGGTCGGAGCGTCCGTCGAGGGCCTGGGCGCGGGCCTGCTCCGGGCTCATGTAATGCGGCGTGCCGATCGACATCCCAGTGCCCGTGAGCTTCCCGCCCGACGCCGCCTTCGCGATCCCGAAATCGGTGACCACGGCCAGCCCGTGCTCGTCGAACATGATGTTGTCGGGCTTGATGTCGCGGTGTACAATGCCGCTCTTGTGCGCGTAGGCGAGGGCGCGCGCCACCTGGACCAGGATCTGACGGATCTCGGCGGGGGGGAGCGTGCCGCGCGCGGCCAGCACGGACGACAGCGGCTTGCCGCGCAGGAACTTCATGACGAAGTAGATCACCCGGCCGGACTTGCCGACGCGATAGATCGGGATGATGCTGGGATGCTCGAGCTTGGCGGACGTGCGCGCTTCGCGCTGGAACCGCTCGACGAACTCCTTATCGAAGGCGAGGGAGAACGGCAGGACCTTGATCGCCACGTCGCGCTCCAGCTGCTTCTCGCGCGCCTTGAAGACGATGGCCATGCCGCCGCGGCCCAGCTCGTCGAGAATCTCGTACTCGTCTTTCAGCTGCTCCCGCACCAGATCGAGCTCCGTCACGTCGACCGGTTGGTCGCGCACGGCGGCGACCGGAGTCGTGGGCGACAGATCCAGTCCGCAGGAGCGACAGAACTTGCTGGCGTCGTCGTTCTGGGTGCCGCAGCGGGAGCAGTACATCAATTCTCCGAAGGGTCGCGGAAACTTAGGGATTTGTCGGACGACGTGTCAACTCGCGACGGTGCCCCGCATGGTCAGAAGTCGGAGGCGAGTGCGGCGTACAGTTGCGGCCGCCGCGCGGCGCCCGATGGTGGCGCGGCGAGCGGCTGCGCGACGCCGAGTCGTATCGATAGGGGAAAGTCGTAGCTCACCGTCATTCGGCCCGCGAGCTCGAGCCCGGCGGAGCGAAGGCGGGTCAGGCGCGGCGACGTGCCGGGCGACCAGGCGTCCCCCGCGTCGGCGAACAGGTTGAGCCACAGCCTGTCGACGCCGAGGGGAAGGTGACCGAGGGCGCGGCCCAGCAGCGCGAGCGGCACGCGATACTCGGCGCTGCCCGCCGCCGCGCGCTGGCCGCGCAGCTCGCCCGAGGCGTACCCGCGGAGTGGAAAGGCGCGCGTCGCGGTCAGCGTTGGTGCAAAGAACAGGTTCACCCCCTGCGGCGCCACGCCGCCCACGCGGAACAGCGTGCCGAGGGGACCGTTGGTGGCGCCGGCGAGGAGCCGCAGCGCCACCACATGATGGGCGAAGCCGCCCAGCCCAGGGACGCGAACGTACAGCGCCAGCCGGGAGCGCAGCTCATTCGACCAGCGGGCGCTGCCCTGTTCCTCCCGCCGGCGGTAGGTCGCGGACCACGCGACCCCATCCTCCGGCGAGACCGAGAGGGCGCCGCTCACCAGCCGCGACAGCGTGACCGTCACCGAGCCGCCGACGAGATTCTGCGTGACACACGCCGGGCAGACGGCGGCGAGCAAGCTGTCGGGGATCGCGGCGTAGCGGAAGCGCTCGAGCTCCGCCGCGAGGCGCACGCTGGCCAAACGGCGCCAGCGACGCGTCACGAACGACGCGCCCAGCGCCGCATAGTGATCGAGCTCCGAGACCGTGACCGTCGGCGCGCTCGGCGGCCGTCCCAGGTCCGTCCACGACGCCCAGGCCGAAACGTCGAGCGTTGGGTTGCCCAGCACCGACGAGACGAGCACGAAGTCGCCCTCGGCGCGGAACGGCTGCCGCGAGACCAGCAGGTCCGCGGCGTAGGCGAAGCGACCCAAGGCGTCCGTTCCCGCCGTGAGGGCGCCCCCGAACCGTCCGCTCGGTCCCGCGTCCACGAACCCCGGAATCCAGAAGTGCGGGCGCAGCGACGGCCACATGGTGTACCCGGTCTCGCGCAGCGGTACGGCCGGCGCCGAGTCGAAGGGCGGCGGCCCCGCGAACCTGACCGGCGCAGCTGCGTCGAGCGCGGGGGCGCGGCGCAGCTCCCAGCCGCGCGCCCGGAGCGCGGCGTACAGGAGGGTGCCGTCGCCGAGCGGCGCCGGTGTGCGGGCACCGAGCGGCTCGTTCGTGAGCGGCTGCGCCCCGCCCGAATCGCGCCAGCGGTACACTTGCGGAACCCCCGAAGGGTCGGCGACGAACCACAGCTCGCCGGCGGATGTCCACACCACGTCGGCGATGCTGCCGCCCGTCTCTAGGATCACCGCCGACGCACCGGGCGAGTCGGCCGGCCAGCGCACCAGCGCCCAGCGGCCGTCCACGATCCGGATCCCGGCTACCTGGCGCCCATCGGGTGACGGCGCCACATCCTCCCACACGGCCCCGGGCGGGAGGGCGGGCGCGGGCACCGTCGGGCGGCTCGAGACGGGGCCGAGCGCGATCGCCGCCAGCCGTCCCCCGCCGCCGGCCGGGGCGACCAGCCGGGCGCCGCGCGTGGCGCGCCGCCACACCCCTCCCGGTACCCAGCGGTACAGGTCGCTCCGGATCCGCCACCGACTCGTGAAATCGAGCTGCGTCACCACGAGGGTGTCACCCAGCCAGTCGTAATCCACGCCTCCGTTGACGCGGTGCGCGGCGAGTCGGCGCCCGGTCGCAGCGTCGAGCACGCGCAGCACGCTCGTCCCCTTCCCATCGTCCCGCACATAGGCGACTCGCCGTCCGTCCGGGGACACGCGCGGCACGGGCTCCGTCCTGAGCAGGCTGTCGAGCGCGCGCGCGGCGGGCGGCGCCATGCTCATCCCGCGCAGATCGGGCGCCGTCCCCCGCGGCCATTCGCCGCCCAGCGTGTGTCCGGGCGCCACCCGCGCCACCTGGCGTCCGACACGGAACGGAATGAGCTGGGCGGAGGTGGCCTCGGCGAACCGCGGCACCACCGAGTCGCCCACCGCACCGGCGAAATAATGGAAGAAGCGACTGCCATACGCGTAGGGCACCAGTCCGTCCGCCCACCGCGTGAACAGCGTCGCGTTCCACGGGGACCGCGAGGCCCCTGCCGCACGGTCCGCGCCGAGCACCTGGGTATGGAAGCTCCCCCGCACCCGTCCGGCGTTCGTGAACTTCGACTCGTAGTAGGTCGCGAGGCCTTCGATCACCCAGCTCGGCTGATATTCGTTCGGGAACAGCCCGGGGGCGCGCCCGAACACGCGCTGCAGGCCGCTCCACAGCCCGCGCGAGCGGTCGAGATGAAACACATGTGTCAGCTCGTGCGTGGTCACGAGCCGGAGCCAGGTGTCGTAGAACAGGAGCCCGTGGTCGCCGGCGGGCGGCGCGGCGTAGATGGTGATCCGGTTCGTGGGAAAAACGGTAGTAAAGCCGTTCGCGGCGTCGATGTCGTCGGCCAACGTGATGTCCACGATGCCGCGCGGGGGGTGCAGCTCAGTGGCGAGCAACCCGTAGGATCGCTCCGCCTCGCGCGCCTGCGTGAGGGCGGCGTCGCGGTAGGCGGGCCGGAAGTGGATGCGGAAGTGGGGCGTGTGCAGGGTGCGCCAGGAGCCGGAGGGGTCCACTTGACCTTCCGCTGGGACGGCGAAGCACAGCAGAAAGAGAATGCGGATTGTGGATTGCGGATTGCGGAATAGAAATGAAAGGTCGAACCGGGGCCCTGGGATGGCCCTGCGAATCCGCACTCCGAAATCCGCAATCCGCAATCTCACGGCTCCCTCGCCCGCTCGCGTAAGAAGTTCTCGATCCCGCGCACCACCCCCCGCGCGTACCGCCACTGTCCGTCCTCGCTGGCGAGTACCGCTTCCTGCTCGGGCAGCATGATGAACAGCCCCTCCGTGAGCGCCGCCGGCATCCAAGTGGGCCGCACCAGCGCATAGTCCCCCCGACCGATGCCGAGGTCGCGCACTCGGAACTCCGTCACCAGCGCGCGGTCCAGCTCGCGCGCCAGCCGCGTGCTCCGCGGCTGGAAGTAGTACACGCTCGTTCCCGAGTTGGTGAACGGGTTCACGCCGTCCGGCAGGGCATTAGCGTGAATCGACACGAGGACATCGGCGTCGCGCAGCTCCGCGAAGTGCGTCCGGGGAAAGAGCTCGATCGGCGTCGAGTCGGTGCGGCTGAGGAACACGATCGCGCCCGCGCGCTCGAGCAGCGTCTTCGCCTTGAACGCCACGGCCAGCGTCGCCACCGGTTCCCACAGTCCCGTCGGCCCCCGGGCGCCGAGGGGCGGGTGTCCGGGGTCGAGCACGACGGTCCGGCCGCGGAGCGGGTGCTCGCGGTCGAATACCCCCACACGCGCCGCGCCAGCTCGAGCGTGATCGTCACCTCGTCCGCCGCCGGCTGCGCGTAACTCATCCGCGTAATCAACGGATCGGTGCCGGCTGCCCCTCCGCCCCCCCCGCCCCCCCCGCCCTCGCCGTACTGCATCCAGTTGATGTCCGATGCGCCCCCGTAGAGGCGCAGGGTGAGACTCCGCTCCCGCTCCGTGATCTGGTAGGGGAGGCGCGCGGGCAGCGGCACGCGCAGCGTGACCGACTTGGTCCCGGACGCGAGCCGTACGGAGCTCACGACGCCACCCGGCGGCGGCGTGCCCGGCGGAAGCCGCACGACGTCGGCCTCGTTTACCCAGGCAACCGTCGCACGGGAGAGTCGGAGCCGCACTTGATCGTTCCAGCGTCCCGATTCGACCGCGACCGTGCCGGTCGGGAAGAACCAGTTGTACGTTCCGTGGGGGACGGCGCGCCCCGCCGTGAGGCTATCGGTCGTGCCGGTGTGGGCGGTATCGTCGTCCAGGACCACCACAGTCGGGAAGGTCATATCCACGACCGTCACGCCGAGCGGCCAGCGCGCTGTCGCCGTGTCGGCGCCCACGGTTGCCACGAGCGTGGCGCATGCGGTCCGGCCGTCCGCGCACAGCGCCGCCGCCGGCAGCCACCCCACGTAGCGTCCCGCTGTCGGCACGTGTCGGCGCGGTGCCGTGTCGATCACGAACGCGCGGACGGCCCCGGGGAGCTCGGGCGCCAGCGTATCGGGGACGAGCGGGACGCTCGAGCCCCACGGCAGCAACAGCCGCACCGTCGCGCCGGGCGTGGCGAGCACGCTCAGGGGAATCCCGTCCTCCCGCGGCAGCGCCAGACGCCCCGCCGGCGTGAAGCTGGTCGTGTCGATCCACACCGCGCGTCCGGGTGGAGGCCGGAACTGCGGCGCGACGCGCGCGGTGTAGACGAAGCGGCTGGAGTCGGGTCCGGCGGTCGCCGCTATGAGGAAGTGCGCGACCGTGTCGTCGGGCAGCGACAACCAGGCGATCCACGCCCCGTTCGCGAGCACGGGCACTGACAGCCCGTTGATGCCCAGGTGCACGGGCCCGCGGGCGCCCTGCACCGCTCCGAACAGGAACACCGAGTCGTGCGATTGAATGACATCGCTGCCAGCGGGGTAGACGACGGCGATGTGCAGCGAGTCATGCGCGGGCGGCGTGGGCGACGGCAGCACGCCTCCCGGGACGGGCGCGGTACCCGAGCGCGGGACCGCGCAGCCGGTCACGACGCTCACGAGCAACACGCCGACCGATCGCACTGGACGCGCAAGGTAGCATCGGCCCTTTCAGCCCGTCAATTTGCCGAATAGATTGGCAAACCATAACTTCTGCGCCCAGTGGAGTGCTTCCGTCAGTGACCGCCTGCCCTTACTGCGGCCGGGCGAACGACCCGGGCGCCCAGTTCTGCGTGGACTGCGGTAAGCCCATGGACAGACCCACAGGACGCAAGGCCGCTGCGTCATCAGCGGGCGGGGGGGGTGCGGGGAGTGGGGGGAGTGG
>WNFX01008453.1_pt1 | contig 10274 bp, 13 predicted proteins | sample 5400111 | NCBI WGS metagenome assembly WNFX01 (sample SAMN13153363, study PRJNA577476) | soil metagenome | isolation source: 40 cm soil or saprolite under grassland replicate 1 | place: USA:California | collected 2016-06-15 | reverse complement strand
AATCCCATCTCTTCGACGGTCCATTTTATTACATTGAATATGGACTTGCCCAATTAGGCGCCGCACAGATCTGGGCGAATTCGCGCAAGGATCAAAAGAAAGCGGTTTCCGATTATCGCAGAGCACTCGGGCTGGGCGCAACTGTTCCGTTGCCGGAGCTGTTTGCAACCGCCGGCGCAAAGTTCGCATTTGATGCGAAAACATTGAAGGGAGCTGTTGACCTGATGGAAGATGTGATCGGAGAGATGGAAGCAAAGCTGTAATTCACCTTAATGCTCCAGCTGCTGTCCCAGCGGCTAAGAGAGCATAATTGAAAGAGGAGGAACGATGGAATATGTAAATCTTGGGAAAACGGGCATGAAAGTCTCGCGCTTATGCTTGGGCATGATGAGTTATGGATCCAAGCAATGGCGTGAATGGGTGCTGGAAGAGGAGGAAGCCAAGCCATTTATCAAACGCGCGCTCGACGCAGGCATCAACTTCTTCGATACTGCGGACGTATACTCAACTGGCGAAAGCGAACATATCACAGGCAAACTACTCAAGGATTTTGGTGTAAAGCGGGAAAACGTTATTGTCGCCACCAAAGTAAATGGACAGATGAGCGATGACATCAACGACCGCGGCCTCTCACGCAAGCACATCCTGGATTCGATTGACAAATCCCTACAGCGTTTGCAAATGGATTACGTTGACCTCTACCAGATCCATCGCTGGGATTATGAGACGCCTATCCAAGAAACAATGGAAGCGCTAAACGACGTTGTGCGCGCCGGTAAAGCGCGTTACATCGGCGCATCATCCATGTTCGCCTGGCAATTCCTCAAATCATTATACGTCTCTGAAAGACATGGTTGGACAAAGTTCATCTCCATGCAAAATCACTACAACTTGATCTATCGCGAGGAAGAACGTGAGATGATTCCACTTTGCCTTGATCAAGGCATTGGGCTTATCCCGTGGAGCCCGCTGGCACGCGGCTTCTTTGCCGGGGATCGCAAACGCGGTGGAGGCGGAGAAACGGTACGTGCAAACAGTGATCCATTTGGGACTGGTTTATATTTCCGCGACGAAGATTTCACGGTAGCAGATTGCGTAGCAGAGATCGCAAAAGAACGAGGCGTTTCCGGGTCACAGATCGCACTCGCATGGATCTTAAGTAAGCCGTATGTCACCGCGCCAATCATTGGCGCGACCAAAATGGATCATCTAGAACAAGCCATCGCTGCGCTCGATATCAAACTCTCTGAGGATGAAATAAAACGGCTTGAAGAACCTTACAAACCGCATCCAGTTCTGGGACATTCGTAAAATGTAGGGGCGAAGCATGCTTCGCCCCTACGCCTTTCACGCGGTAAAATTGTATTATGAGCGAAACCCTTAAGATTTTTATTCCCATGGCAGGCTGGGGGACGCGTATGCGTCCACATACGTGGAGCAAGCCCAAACCACTGGTCAGTGTGGCAGGAAAGACCTCCCTAGAGCACTTACTGGACATGTTCAAAACAGTACCTGATCCTGATAACATCGAATTTGTTTTTATTGTTGGACCGTATTTGGGTGAATTGCAGGTACCTCAATTCGTACGGGAGAACTATCCTGGTATGAAGGCACATTTTATTGTGCAAAATGAGATGAAAGGACAGTCACACGCGCTCTGGTTAGCGCGTGAGTTTTTGCATGGACCTATGCTAGTCTGTTTCTCAGACACTTTATTGGAAACAGATTTCTCGTTTCTCACACACGAGGAAGCGGATGTCGTTGCCTGGGTCATGCCCATGCCTGATCCGCGTCGTTTCGGCGTTGCGATGTTAGATGAAGAAGGCTGCGTGACGCGCTTCATCGAAAAGCCAGACAGCATGGATAACAACCTGGTCGTTGTAGGTTGTTATTATTTTAAAAGCGCGGAGAAATTATTTGCCGCCATTGAAGAACAAATGGAACGAAATCTCATGCTTAAAGATGAGTACTTTCTTACAGATGCCGTCACACTCATGATTCAAGATGGCTCAGTCGTTCGGACTCACAAAACTGACAGTTGGCTAGATACAGGAACGATTGACGCAACATTGGATACAAACAAAATATTGCTTGAGGGCAAAGCCAACAAAACCAAAGACGAAACAATGGACGGCGTTGAAATTATTGCACCTTCTTTTGTTCACCCATCGGCTGAAATAAAGGATTCGGTCATTGGGCCTTATTCCTCCATTGGCGCAAATTGCAAAATAACGAATAGCAAGATAGAGGAAAGCATCGTCGAAGCGGATTGTGAGATTCAAGATGCGGTGCTGAGTCGCTCTCTAGTTGGGATACAAGCCAAAGTCCGAGGCAGAGGCGATGGACAAGTCATCCAATTGAACGTTGGTGATAATAGTGATGTCTTTTTATCATGATGGATACTGTTGAATGTCGCTCGGATTCGGAATACGCGGAGCGCCCACTGTCTCTTACATGGCAGGGAGTTCACTACGAAATTGCAGAGATTGTGTCACGCTGGCGCGGACCTGGTGAAAAAGGATTTCGCGTCAAGACGACCGATGGACAAGCCTTTGAGCTAACATATCGGGAAGTTCCCGATGAATGGCAGATCCAACCTATTTAGGAGGCGCAATGCATGAAGTGACGAATGTTCAACGTCTGTCGAAACGAGTCGCAGGTCTTAAGCCATCCGGCATCCGAAAGTTTTTTGATATTGCCGCGACGATGAAGGACGTGATCTCGCTCGGCATTGGCGAGCCTGACTTCACAACACCCAAGCCAATACTCGAAGCGGGCATTCGCTCATTACAAAATGGCGAGACACATTACACTTCGAATTGGGGCAAACAGGAATTGCGCGAGGCGATTGTGGATAACCTCGCACGTTTATATAAGGTAAAGTATGACCCGACGAACGAGATCATTGCCACGGTTGGTGTTTCAGAAGCACTCTATCTTACATTCACTGCACTGCTTGATCCCGGCGATGAAGTCATTATCCCAACACCTTGTTTTGTTTCTTATCAAGCTGAAGTGATCATGGCGAACGGCATTCCTATCGAGGTTGTCGCGCGCGAAGAAAATAATTTTATGGTTGACCCTGCGGATATTCGCAAAGCGATCACGCCGCGCACGAAAGTCATTTTTATTGGTTATCCTTCGAATCCGACCGGTGCGGTGGCTACGCGCGAAGTGTTGCTCGAGATCGCGAAGATCGCTGAAGAGCATGATCTGCTCATTGTCTCAGATGAAATTTATGATCGTTTGGTGTATGACTTCGAGCATGTCTGTTTCCCCTCGCTGGATGAAAGTCTCAAACATCGCACAGTTTTACTGGGTGGCTTTTCAAAAGATTACGCCATGACCGGCTGGCGTATCGGTTATGCCTGCGGCCCTGCAGATATCATCCAGGGTTTGGTGCGTATCCATCAATATACGATCATGTCCGCGCCAACAACTGCCCAGGATGCCGGGCTCGAAGCCTTGAAAAGTGGAAACCCATACGTAGAGGAAATGGTCGCAGAGTATGACCGCCGCCGAAGATTATTGGTCGCGGGACTCAATCGCCTCGGTCTGCGGACCTTTGAGCCGCGCGGCGCGTTCTACGCGTTTCCAAACATCCATGCCTCCGGCATGGACGATGAGACCTTTGCTGAGAAGTTATTGCTCGAAGAGCATGTCGCAGTTGTGCCGGGCAACGCTTTTGGTCCTGGTGGCGATGGGTACGTGAGAATGTGCTACGCAACGGAATACAGCAAGATTGAAGAAGCCCTGCATCGCATGGAAAAATTCATGAACAGGTACGGGTAAGATTTGTGTTTAAAAAAGATCCTTAAATCAAAAATCCCTGAGACTTTCGCCTCAGGGATTTTTTGTATCTGTCAGTCAATTACTTGACGACGACGACATTGCTGGCTTGAAGACCCTTGGGACCCTGTTCGACAGTGAACTCGACCTTCTGGCCCTCTTGCAGGTTCTTGAAGCCTTCGCCTTGGATCGCTGAGAAATGGACAAAGACATCATCGCCGCCTTCGCGAGCGAGAAAGCCGTAGCCCTTCGTCCCATTGAACCACTTGACTGTACCGTTGATACGTTCCGACATTTTGCCTCCTTATGGCAAACAAAAAAAATATGGAGGGTACTCATTGGTCTTGCATCGGAGCGCCTCAACGGCGCAAAAACAAAGCGGCTCACGGATGATCCGTGAGCCAACCTGGTACTTCCAAAGCAAACTTACTGGTATCCTACGCCTGTAAGGATAACATGATGAAAGCGAAGTGTCAAGAAAATAAGGAAGAAATTTTCGTAATGCTATAATTCGTCTAATAAACTTCTGATATTCGGATCAAAGAAAAGCCTAATGAACAAGCTCACTGAATGGAAAGAATGGATTGGTTTGCTCGATGCAATGATCAAACCGATTGCCACTCGTCCGATTGATATCACAGACCCAGACTGGTTCACCAAATTGCAAACCTTTCCGAACCCATTGGAACAGGCAGGAGTAAAGACAGAAACAGAAAATCTCTTATCTGAACTGATCACGTATTATCCAACTCGTGATGATGAAACGCGGGGAGCTATTCGCAAGCTCTTTGCAGACAATCGAAGTTTTTCATGGGCAGCCGCGCTTTCTTACAAACCTATCACAGACGAGTCATTTCGCGCGCATCTGATTTTGTTCTCCATCAAAGACCAGGGACGTGATACGCGTGACGCCATCCTTGCTCTTCAATCAGTGTGCGCGATAGCCACCTCGGCAGGAGTAAAAATAGCGCCCATCCTGAAAGAGGTTGCCGAATTATCCAGCGATGTAAATAAATATCGAATGGGATCGACGCGGTCACTTTTGTTGCGTGCAATCCCTGCATCGGCAGACTAAAGTAATTTCTGCCACAAGAACTTCGAATTCACACATAAACATGTCAAATCAATCCCAACTTCTCTGGCACGATCCTGATTGGCTGAAACAAGCCAATGATTGGATTCACGCTGAGGCAAATCGTCAGTCCATCCGTATCACTGGCCTGGTCGAACAGCCGCATATCTATCCCTGGTCAACTGTCTTGCGCGTCCCAACGGATGAAGGCCTATTGTTTTTCAAAGCTACCGCGCCAGAGACAGTGTATGAAGCCGCGTTGACTCAGGCGCTGGCTATGTGGTATCCAGATTGCATGCCTGAACTCGTTGGGGTGGATACTACGCGCGGCTGGATGTTGATGCGGGACGGCGGCGAACCGTTGCGTGCCTCCATCCGCCCAAAACAGGATATCGCGCCTTGGAGACCGATCATTTCGCTCTATGCTGAAATACAAGTTGATCTGTCAAAACATACCCCTGAATTGCTCACCCTAGGCGCCCCAGACTATCGTCTCGCAATGCTGCCCGGGCTTTACACTCAACTACTCGCGGATGAGGAAAGTCTCCAGCTTAATCAACCAAACGGATTGAGCTCAGCCGAAGTGGGACACCTGCGAGACATGACACCTCGCTTCCATCAGATTTGCAGCGACCTGAACGCTTTTGAAATTCCCGAATCGCTCAACCACGGAGACTTCCACGATGGAAACGTTTTGCTTCGAGACGGCCGCATCACATTCTTTGATTGGGGTGATGCCAGCGTGACTCATCCTTTTGTGTCGCTTCGTACCTTTTTCGTCAGCATTGAGATTGCTCTTAAGCTGGAAGACTATTCCTTCACACCTGAGATGTCTGAATTGCTCGATCTCTACCTCGAGCCGTGGCAGCGATTTGCATCGAAGGAAGAACTACGGAGTGCGTATGGCCTTTCGAGATGTGTTGCGTCTATTGTGAAGGCGCTTGCCTGGCATAAGACAATTTCCAATCTCAAGACCGCGCTTCGCGAAAAATATATAGGAATTGTGCCTGAGCTCATGAAGGAATTTCTCTATCACGAGAAGATGTTGTCGGAGTGAGCAAATTCATCCTTTCCTCACGCTACGTAGAGCGCCAGCGTGGTCGAATACCGAAAAAGTTCAGGGCAAGTATAATTTCATAAAACACATATGCACGGTTATGAGATAGGACAGGTCTGCAATAACTGCACTGATTATGCTTGATACAGAAAGGAGCAGGACAAGATCATGGCTAATAAAAAAATCCCAATGGAGCACGACAAGAAGATAGCTCTTGTCGCACACGATAATAAAAAACGCGACCTGGTGGAATGGGCAAAATACAACCGCGTTCTTCTATCTCACCATCAGGTATTTGCAACAGGCACGACGGGGAAAATCCTGGAACAGGAGCTTGGCTTTAAGATCATCAGACTCAAAAGCGGACCTCTCGGAGGCGACCAGCAAATTGGCGCAAAGATCGTCGACAACAAGATTGATTTCCTCATCTTTTTCTGGGACCCGTTGGAACCCCAGCCGCACGATCCTGACGTAAAGGCGCTTTTGCGCATGGCGGTGGTCTGGAACATTCCCATTGCCTGCAATCGAGCCTCGGCGGACTTCATGATCTCCTCCCCGCTTATGGATGGTGAATATGATCGTCTGGTCCCTGATTACGACAGCTATACCACCCGTAAAGTGGACTTGGGCGAAAAGCCGATCAGCGCAGACGATTCCGCTCTCGTTTAGGAGCCTACAATCAGGGCGCTTATCTGTCGAACACGCAAACTTCTCACACAGAACGGCGCCAGCCTGTCATTTTTGCCATCGGACGGCAAAGCCGTGCGAGCATGTGGCCAATTGAGGTGGGAGCTGGAATATGATGAGGTCACCAAGGATGAATAGGATCTCAAATCGTATTCTAAATTGAGAGTCTAAGCAAGACTTTGAAAGTTCCACTCCTATATAATCTGATCTGTCGCTACAGAAATCTTTCTATAGGAGGAAGAAAATGATGGATCAAATCTTCGATTGGTGTGTGGGATGTGTTGGTTTATTGGGCGGGAATATTTAGCATCACGTACAAAGAGATCAACGTCTGGATCTTTGTCATTATCTGGCCGATCTTGACCATGATCCTGATCGGCATTATCGTCGTGCAACGTAGATTAATTAGAAAATTTTCAAAAGGATGAGATAAATAACCATGAATCACTTTGTCGAAATCCGTTCCTACAATCTAAAACCTGGCACGCGGGATGAGTTCCATCGACTCTTCCTTGAGGAGGCACTGCCTCTGCTTAAACGCTGGAATGTGGATGTGGTGACATATGGTCCATCGCTGCATGATGAGAATTCATACTATTTGATGCGCCGTTATGACAGTCTCGCCCAACGCGAACAGAGCGAGGATGCTTTTTATGGCAGTAACGAGTGGAGGCAGGGTCCGCGTGAGGCGATTCTGGCTTTGATCGAGAATTACACAGAGATCGTCCTTGAGCTGGATGAGGTCACCGTGCAGGGGTTAAGAAAATAAGCAATCTGATATTTCACGTGGGGGAAATCCCTACACGAAGATTAAAGTCACCTAGTGTAAAATAGTAAGAGCGCTCTGCTCGTCATGCCCCAACTTATCACATCGCAAATATTTCATGACATAATTGCTGGTCTGGTTTTGTCTGTATTCCTGCTTTTTCTAGAGCATTTGTGGAAAGGAGCAAGTCCCAATGTTAGAAAAACCTGCTGAAGAATATGTAAAGGAGGGAGCCGAAGAAGTAACCTCAAAGGACATTGATACAGTCGTTGAAAAATCTGAAGACATCAAAAAGAAATTCGGTGCGCGAGGTCCATTAAAGCGTTTTATTGAAGATGCCAAACTATTGACTGCACTCGTCAAGGATTGGCGCACAGGCAAATACCGCCAAGCCCTCTACGGGACGATCGCGGCGGTTGTGTTCGCGCTGATCTATGTCTTTAATCCTTTTGATCTCATTCCAGACGTCTTGCCCTTTATCGGCGCGGTGGACGATGCAGCAGTTGTAGGTGCCTGCTTAATGTTAGTTGAAAGGGATTTAGATAAATATAGGAATTGGAAAGAAAGCCAGTTAATGATCGAGGAAGTAAAAAGTTAGCTTGTACTTCATTTCCTTGGAAAGGAAAATGCTATGGGACGCAAACGCAAACAGCAACGCCTCTCGTGGTTTACGCGGACCGCCAAATGGGCGTCGCGGGCTGCTGGCCGACCCGTAACTTTTAGCATCGCGGTAGCTATCATTATTCTCTGGGCAATCACAGGTCCGATCTTCCATTTTAGCGATACTTGGCAACTTGTCATCAATACCAGCACAACCATCATTACTTTTCTCATGGTATTCCTCATTCAAAATACACAGAATCGGGATACCGAGGCGCTGCAGATCAAATTGGATGAACTCTTGCGTTCTATGGAAAATGCCCATACTGTGCTCCTTGACTTGGAAGAGTTGGACGAAGAAGAAATCAATCTCGTTCGAAAAGATTATTTGGAATTGGCAAGAAAAGCCAGGGAAGCCTTGAGGCGTGGCAAAACAGACACAGGTGTGCCCGATTTATGAAACCCAATGTTTCCAGCTATTGATCTTAATATCCAGTTTCCTTTAAGGGATTCTATTGAAAGAGTGAGGTAATGATGGAAAATAGAGTCTTCGTTGTCACTGGCGTCACGTCTGGCATTGGAAAAGCACTTGCCTTGGATATTGCCGAAACAGGCGAAACACTTGTGATGATTGCACGCAATGCAGATCGTGGGAGTATAGCCCTTAAGGAAATCGCGCTCGCCTCACAAAACCCGAACATTGACTTGCAATTATGCGATTTATCTATCCTCTCGTCCGTGCGAAATGTAGCCGGTATCCTCAAATCAAGATGCAAAAAGATCGATGTGCTGATCAACAATGCCTCCGTTTATAAGAGAAAGCGTGCGACTACTCTCGATGGATATGAAGAGATGTTTGCCACAAATTACCTCGGTCCCTTCTTATTAACCAATCTCCTGCTCGAATTGCTCCAAGTTGCTGTTCAAACAAATGGCTCGGCACGCATTTTGAACGTCACGGCGCCCTCCACTGTTGAGTTAAATTTTGATGATCTGCAATCTGAGCAGGAGTTCAATTCATTGAATGCCTTCGGGGCAACAAAGATGGCGAATCTTTTATTTACTCTTGCACTGGCACGGCAGTTAGATAACACTGGTATCAGCGTCAATGCGGTCCATCCTGGGTTGGCTCGCTCTGGACTGATGAAAGAAACTTTTGTACCGCTGCGTCTCTTCACCTGGCTCATCTCTAGCCCGCCTCAAAAGGTTTCCAAGAACGTTGCACAAGCAGCTATTGCCCCAGAATTTAAAAATATCAGTGGAAAGTTCCTATATAATGGAAAGAGAATCGAAGCGCCCGCGTATGCCTATGATCGTGATGTTCAGCAAAGATTATGGGATATGAGTGAATCACTCACAGGCTTATCATCTACAAAAGGAATAACGCCCATCAACGATATTTAATTTTAAAAAGGCTTTTTTTGTAAAGGAGAATTGCATATGAAAATGGGAGTCTTGGGTTCAGGCATGGCTGCACAAGCCCTCAGCGCGCGGCTAGCAGAATTGGGCCACGTGATTGGGACACCCGATGCGGAAGAGTTGAAAGGCTGGCAGTCATCCAACCAAAAAGTGATGATTGGCTCATTTGCCGAGACAGCTGCGCACGGTGAAATGGTTTTCAACGCCACAAACGGCGCAGCCTCACTGAATGCATTGAGACTGGCAGGAGTAGAAAACCTCGCCGGCAAAATCCTTGTAGATGTTGCGAACCCGCTTGATTTCTCCAATGGCTTTCCGCCATCACTAACAGTTTTCGGCACAGATTCTCTCGCTGAACAAATCCAACGGGCGTTTCCCTCTACAAAAGTGGTGAAAACACTTAATACGGTCACCCCGCGAGTTATGACTCATCCGCTCGAGGTAGCAAATGGCGATCATCATGTCTTCATCAGCGCAAACGACATGGATGCAAAAACACAAGTGACCGAACTGCTCAGAAGTTTTGGCTGGATTCACATTTTCGATTTGGGTGATCTTTCCACGGCGCGCGGCACAGAAGCTTATTTATTGTTATGGGTAAGACTTTATGGGACAATGAACACAAGCATGATTAATATGAAGATTATGAAATGAATTTCGCGCTCCCAAAGAACATCGGGACGATGTGAGCGGAGCGAACCGCTAGGCGAGCAAAGACGAAGCGTAGGCAACAAAGCGATTCTCCATCCAACAGGAGATTGCTTCGCTCGGTCTCGATATGGCGGAACGCTTCGCGCACCGCCTACTCGACCAGCGCTCGCAATGACATTTATGCCTTCGTCAGGGTAAACTTTTCCTTCCCAATCCGATAATTTCCATTTTGT
>WNFX01007434.1_pt1 | contig 10275 bp, 9 predicted proteins | sample 5400111 | NCBI WGS metagenome assembly WNFX01 (sample SAMN13153363, study PRJNA577476) | soil metagenome | isolation source: 40 cm soil or saprolite under grassland replicate 1 | place: USA:California | collected 2016-06-15 | reverse complement strand
TGACTTTGGCCAGCTGCTCGATGGTCCTGTTGGGCGAAGGTACCCGCGCCTCCAATTTTAGATCGAGCACATAACTTTCTGGATCGACGCGCTCCGTGGTGGCATCGGCGCCAGGCACCGTCTCGACGGTGGAGTGAAGAGTGATCCCGTTGAACAATCTGCCTGTGTCCAATTTTCCGGTGATGACCGGCGGCCGAGTCGGTGTCACTTCCGGTGTTGGCGACGCTGTCACCTCAGAAGGCGCCAGGTGCTGCAATCGCTCCAGCGAAATCCAGCGGTAAACGATCGCAGCGAAGAGCGCGCCGAATAAAACCAGCACGAGCCGCCGCCACGTCCGGAGACGAATTCTTCCCACGCGATTACTTTTTTATCCAGGCGACGATTGCCGCGATGACCCCGATCACGCTTAAGATCGACATCATGCCTGCGGGCATCACTCTTCCTGTCCGCAGAAATTTGGGAACGAATTGCGCAGCGAGGAGAAGAGAAATGAGGAACGCAGTCGCCAACCCCACCACGCGATGTTCGGGCAGAAGAAACGCGCCCACCAGCAGCAAGACGCCGGTGATTCAGCCGGCGATGATCGATGCCACGCTGCCCGCCTTGACGTAGCCGACGACGCCTCCGGCAATCGTGAGAATGCCGAAAACGATAAAATAAATTTTCGCTGCTTCCATGTGGGAGCGCCTCGCGCATTGGTAAGCCAACACGGTGACGCTGTCCAGCGGGACGGTTACAGCCAGCATCGGTGATGCCGGCCAACCGGAGTCACCGACCCAGGTACAGCTACAGCTCAACGCCCCGGCCCGCGTCATTGTAAAATTCGACCTGGTGCCCGCCGAGGCGCCGCACGACGCGCCAGCCGTGACTGGCAGCGAAATCTCTAATCTCTGCTTCAGACATTCCTCGCAGGATTCTTAGCTCTGCCGGCTGCGTGACGAAATACTCAGCCTTGTTCGAAAGTACCGCCGCAATCTTCGCCGCGAGAGCTGACAGATGCTCGTGCATAAGGTTGTCGATCTAACCAGCGGTCATGCGAGGCGCTACGGACCGATTTTCTTCTCGGGCAAACGCGGCGGACGCTTCGGTTTGCGATTTAATCTTTCTCCGAGAGCGAGATGCGCTTTGCGACTTGGTGAAGGCCCGCGTGCATTTGGTTTTTCCATTATTGGGATCTCGTTGTTCTTGATCATACTCGTGTTCTTGCTCTTGCTCCAAACGAAAGGCAGGCCCGCCTTTTTCTCAGAGCAAAAGTAAGAAAAACGAGCAAGAGCTTGAGAGTATCGATGTATTGCCCGTGATTACTGGCGCCCCCGGTTTCATTGGCTAAATTTTGCGCATGTTTTCCGAAACGATCGAGCTACGCGGACACATTATTGATTCGCTTATTTTGCCAAAGGTGCTGGATCAAATCCTGACCCACGGCGCGAATTTTAAGATCGGCGAGATCAAGATCGGCAAAAAGCGGGCGGACCAGAGTTTCGCCCGAATCGAAGTCTCTGCCGAAACAAGCGAAGCGCTCGACGCGCTAGTCCTGCGCCTGCGACAGCAGGGGGCGGAGGTTGCCAAGCGCGCGGATGCGCAACTTGCAAACGCCCCGGCGGACGGAGTTTTCCCGCACGATTTCTATGTGACAACCAACCAGCAAACATTCGTTCGATGCGATGGCAAGGAGATCGAAGTTCAGCCAGCCATGATGGACAGCGCGATTGCGGTTAACCGAAAAAAAAGTACCGCTCGTGCGGTGAAGTTTTTCGATGTCAGCAAGGGGGATGAGATTGTGGTCGGTCATCAGGGGATTCGTGTTGTTCCCGTGCAGCGTTCGACATCGCGCACCGAGCTCTTTCAATTCATCAACACGATCGTCGACGCTGACGAACCGAAGTCGGCGATCATCCGCGAGCTGGGTCGCGAATTGCAACGCGCGCGGGCAGCGAGAGGTAAAATCGCGATCGTCGCCGGGCCCGCAATCGTGCGGACAGGCGCTGGCCAGCACTTGGTGCGCCTGATTGAATCGCGATATGTCGATCGTCTCTTCGCAGGAAATTCGTTTGCTGTTTACGACGTGGAACGCGCGCTCTTCGGAACCTCATTAGGAATGAATCTCGATCTTGCGTTTGCACGCGGTGGTCGCGAGAACCACATGCGTGCCATCAACATAATTCGAAAGGCGGGTGGATTCTCCGCGGCGGTTGAGACGAAGACTCTGACCGGGGGCATCATCCATGCCTGTGTCCGCCATAACGTCGACATCGTGCTGACCGGCTCGATTCGCGACGAAGGACCGATTCCCGGTGTAACGACGGACGTGGTCGAAGCGCAAAAAGTCATGCGAGAGAAGCTCGCCGATGTAACCCACGTGCTGCTTTTGGGCGCGTTGCAACATTCGCTCGCCGTGGCGAGCATGCTCGCGCCCACGGTGAAAACAGTCTGTGTGGACATCGACCCATCGGCGGTGGAGAGGGCAGTCGAGCATCAGCCGCTGCAATCAATCGGATTGGTCACGGATGTGGAGCCATTCCTGCGGGAGCTCGCCGACTGTATCGCCTGCTCCGAACCGGGAGCCACCGGCGACCGCAAAAAGGAAATGATTCGCGAATAAGATTGTCGATTCCATGCGCGAGTTGCTTCTTTGCCCGCCGGACTTTTACGGAATCGAATACGAGATCAATCCCTGGATGAGTCGCGCCCGCGGAGCGGAGGCGGCACTCGCCCAAAAGCAATGGAAAGAGTTGCACGCGACGCTCTCGAAATTGGATTGCAAGATCTATTTGGTTGCGCCGCGGCCAAAACTTCCCGACATGGTTTTCACGGCGAACGCCGGGCTCACGGTTGGCCGTAAATTCATTCCAAGCAATTTCCGCCACAAAGAGCGTGCCGGTGAAGCGCCGCATTTTGCGCGCTGGATGGAAGAACACGGCTATGAAATCCGCTGGTTGCCCGACGATCTGTACTTCGAAGGCGAGGGTGATGCCCTCTTCGGCGGCGACGTGCTTTTTTGCGGCTACAGATTTCGCTCCGATATTCAATCTCATCGGGCCGTTGCGGACATGCTCGGTTGCCTCGTCATCTCGGTGGAACTCGTTGATCCACGTTTTTATCATCTCGATACCTGCTTTTGTCCGCTGCCCGATGGGGCTGCAGTTTGGTTTCCGGCAGCCTTCGACGAATATGGGCAGCGCGCGATTCGCGAACATGTAGCCGAATTGATCGATGTCTTGCCGGAAGAGGCGATGCATTTTTCATGCAACGCGGTGGTGATCGAGCGCGACATTGTTTTGCCGGAAGGCGCGCCGAAACTCGTGGCGACGCTGCGTCATCGTGGCTATCGCTGTCACGAATTGCCGATGAGCGAATTCATCAAAGCCGGCGGCGCGTGTAAGTGTCTCACGATGTTTATGCCACAGCGCGAGAACGTGCCGTAAAATATATTGGAAGATTCCTCGGCTGCGCTCGGAATGACAAAATCGCATGGCAGTGCATGCAAATGTCGGTTACGTTTATGCCGCAGTGCGTTGCGGTTTAGGGTTTGGTGAACAGTGATTTTGGTGAACAGTGATAAGTGAATGGGGCTGCAACTATTCACTTTCCTCGCTTCAGTCGAAGCGCGCGCTCCATCTTGGCCAGCGACAGACAATTCATCACATCGTCTTTCGTCAGCCATCCTTTGCGCGCAATACCAATCCCGAACCACAAATCTTGGAGACGCTCGGCGCGGTGCGCGTCGGGATTGATCACGCATTTCACTCCCTTCTCCTTGGCGCACGGCCACCAGCGCCAGTCGAGATCGAGCCGTTTCGGAGCCGCGTTGAGCTCGATCCAAGTGCCGGTTTCGGCCGCTGCATCGAGGATTGCCGGTATGTCAATCTGGTACGGCTCGCGTTTTAAAAGGAGCCGGCCCGTCGGATGGGCGAGAATGGTGACCAGCGGATTGCTGATCGCGCGGCTAACTCGTCGCGTCATCTCCGCCTCGGGAAGATTGAATACCGAGTGAATTGAAACGACGACAAAGTCTAGCCCGGACAAAACGTCATCGTCGAAATCAAGCGAACCGTCGCGCAGAATGTCACATTCGACCCCCGCGAACAGACGGAAGCCATCGAACTTTTTGTTCAACTTGCGGATCGCGGTGACTTGCGCGCGTAATTTTGCTTCGTCGATCCCGTGCGCTTGAATCGAGCTGCGACTGTGATCGGCGATCCCGAGGTATTCAAGCCCCAGCGTCTGCGCAGCTTGCGACATTTCCTCAAGGGTGTTGTGACCGTCACTCGCTGTCGTGTGACAATGAAATGTTCCTCGTAAGTTTTCCTTCTCGATCAAGTGCGGGATCGAATGTTTTTCCGCGGCTTCGAACTCGCCCCAATTTTCCCGCAACTCCGGCGGAATGAAATCGAGATCAAGCGCGCGATAAAGTTCGGTCTCATCGCGCACCTTCGGAATTTTTTTTGATTTTTTCCGTTTCCCTTTGGGCACGATGGTAGGGGCGATTGACCTCAATCGCCCGGGTCGCGCCTGCGCCGTGGGCGGTTCGAGTGAACCGCCCCTACCTTCACTCGTTTTCGGATCGGTTGGCAATGGCGCGAGACGATATTCATTCAGCGTCCAGCCGCGCTGCAACGCGCGGCTGCGAAGCTCGATATTGTGCTCCTTGTTCCCGGTGAAATAAGCGAGCGCAAAAGGATATTCCGCAACGCTCACCACTCGCAGATCGCATTGAATGCCGGAACGAAGCCGCACACTCGATTTCGTCGGACCTTGCGCGATAATCGATGCCACCAACGGGTGCCCCACAAAAAACTTCGTGATCGCTTCCGGCTTTTTTGTGGCCACCACAACGTCGACATCATGCACAATTTCTTTTCGGCGCCGATAACTCCCCGCAACATCGACCTGCAGCGCGTCGGGGTGCCCGGCAAGATCGTTTTTCAATGTTTCAGCTTCATTCGCGATCTGGCCGAACTGAAAATAACCGGAATGCCTGGTTCGTTCCTCGATTGCGTTGCAAAGTTTTTCCTGCGTCGTCTCACCAAAGCCTGGCAATTTCGCAACCTGGCCGGTCTCGCACGCTTTCAGCAACTGCTCGATCGAGCTGATTTGGAGCTTCTCGTAAAGGGCTTTGATCTTTTTCGCGCCGAGGCCGGGAATGGAGAACAACTCGAGAATTGCCGCTGGGAATTCCGCATGCAGTTCTTGCAGGTATTTCAGCGAGCCGGTGGCTGCGACTTCTTTAATTTTATCCGCGATGCTTTTGCCAATGCCCGGAATCTTGCTGAGTGCTTCTTCGTCTTGCAGATCGGACACACTACCGCCCCAGGCTTCAATCGAGCGCGCCGCATTCGCATAGGCTCGGATTTTGAAAGGATTCTCGCCTTTCAATTCGAGCAGCGTGCCGATTTCCTCCAGAACGGCGGCGATGTCACCTTTGGTCATCACTCAAACCGTTAGCGCAAATTGCCGCATCGTCGATGCTCAAGCTGACCTCACGATCTAGTGGTGCCCGCGTCAATGCGGAGCGCCGCGGTGATCGAGAGGCTAAGGTCCTAACACATTCTTAGACGCGTCCGCCTCACATGTGCCCGCGGCGTTGATAGAATTCGTAGCGATCGATGATTGAGTCGACGTACTTGCGCGTCCCAGGGAAATCGATGTTTTGCCTGAACTTTCGTACCGGTACATCGGCTATGCCATCTCCGCCGCTCCATCGTTGCGCCCGGCTGGCGCCAGCGTTGTATTCGGCCAGCGCAAACGGCACGGGATCTGATTGCGCTTCCCAGTGTTCGAACGCGCGACGCAAATACCAGGTCCCCGCCTCGAGATTTGTTCTTGGATCAAAAAGTTGCTCGACGTGGAAGTTGGCGATTTTATTTTCACGCGCCCACTCATTTGCCGCCTTTTCGCTCACTTGCATCAGCCCACGTTCTCCAGCGCCGCCATGCTTCCTTGGATCGAACCGGCTCTCCCGCCAAACCACCGCTTTTACCAGCATTGGATCGAGGTGATGTTCCAGTGCGACGGAGCGAATGAGGCGATCGTACTGATGAAACCGGGCTGGGCTCATCCATTCGTAGAACGTGTAGACTGGGTCACCTGATCGAACAGCCAGATAGGCAGAGCCGGCGGCCAACGCCACCAACACGCAAAAGATGAATTTGAGGACAAAACGGATCACGTCAGCATGAATCAGGGCGCTCTTTCATCGAACAATTAGATTATGCTCTCAATCGCATGACGAAAGCCAGTTACATTCGCGTCATCATCGATCGAGCAATCCATCGCGAGCTCGATTACTCGGTGCCGGAAAGTTTGGCCGAGCGAGTCGGCGTCGGATCCCGCGTGCGCGTCCCTTTTCGTGACAAATCTGCTCTTGCGACGGTCGTCGCGGCTCTGGCGCAAAGTGAGGCGGAAGGTATCCGGCCAATTGAAGCGGTAATCGGCGACGCGCCGATCTTGAGTGAGCAATTGCTCGAATTGGCGAGATGGATCGGCGTCTATTATTGCTGCCCAATCGAAACGGTGATGCGCAGTTTACTGCCCCAAGTGATCCGACGCGCGGAAGTCGGGTGGAAGAAACAACTATTCGTGCAACCCGGGTGCAAGATCGATAACGACGAATTCGAAAAATTGCGAAAGCGTGCCCCGCGCCAGGCGGAACTTCTGGAGGCGATCTCGCGGCTGGATGCGCCCATACGCGCCGCGCAACTCCTGCGAAAAACGTCACTCGATAACCAGACCTTGCGCGCGCTGGTCAAACGCGGCCTCGCCGAGTTGCGCGAGGAAGCTGTGGTTCGCGATCCGCATGCTGACGAACAGTTCATCGCAACGTCGAAGCTTGTTTTAAATGAGCAGCAAGTCCGCGCGCTGAAGGAAGTCACTCAAGCGCTCGATTCGCCGACAAACGCCTGCCCGATTCTGCTCCACGGCGTGACCGGCTCCGGCAAGACGGAAATTTATTTGCAGGCGATCCGCGCCACGCTCGACCGCGGGCGAACCGCGATCGTTCTCGTGCCGGAGATTTCGCTAACGCCGCAAACGGTCGAACGTTTCAAGGGACGTTTTGCCGAAGCGCAGGACGCGGTCGCGGTGTTGCACAGCCATTTATCCGAAGGGGAACGCCACGATGAATGGCACAAGATCCATTCCGGTCGCGCGCGAATTGTGATCGGCGCGCGCAGCGCCGTCTTCGCGCCCCTGAAAAACCTCGGACTCATCGTTGTAGATGAAGAACATGAGACGACTTACAAACAAGAGGAAGCGCCACGATATCACGCGCGCGATGTCGCAGTTGTACGTGCCAAGATCGAGAAGTGCGTAGTTTTACTTGGAAGCGCTACGCCATCGCTGGAGAGTTATCATAACGCTGCGATAGGCAAATATCGGCTCGCCACTCTCACCCAGCGCATCGACGAAAAGCAAATGCCGCTGATGCGCATCGTCGATCTTCGCCAGGAACGCCGAAAAGAAAAGGCAGCTGCGATCTTGTCAGAAAAATTGCGCGCAGCCATTGCCGATCGCCTGGAAAAACGCGAGCAAACAATTTTGTTTCTGAATCGGCGCGGTTTTTCCACGTCGTTGCTTTGCAGCAATTGCGGCGAAGCGCGCAACTGTCCGAATTGCAGCGTCGCGCTCACTTTTCATCGGCATCCCGCAGCCGCGGGACGGTTGAGCTGTCATTTGTGCGGGCATACCGCATCCGTGCCGAAGAAATGTCCGGCGTGCGGCAAGGACGCGCTGATTTACGCCGGTTTCGGCACGGAGAAAGTCGAATCAACAGTGTCGCAGATTTTTCCAAAAGCTGTGGTTCGCCGCATGGACGCCGACTCAATGACGCGCAAAGAAGCTTATCGGGAAACGTTGCGAAACTTTCGAACGGGCAAGATCGAGATCCTGGTGGGCACGCAAATGATTGCGAAGGGTCTGCACTTTCCGAACGTCACGCTCGTCGGAATTATCAACGCCGATCTATCGCTGCATTTGCCCGACTTCCGCGCTGGAGAACGCACCTTTCAACTTCTTACCCAGGTGGCCGGTCGCGCCGGGCGGGGCGAAACACCCGGAGAAGTTTTTGTACAAACTTACACGCCATTTTCGCCATCGATCCAGTTTGCCCGGCACCATGATTTCTCCGGCTATTATCAGCAAGAACTCGAATTTCGTGAGCGCTGCGATTTTCCGCCATTCAAACACGCGATCCTGATCACGGTGCGTTCGGCTCACGAAGGCCGCGCGAAATTGTCAGCCGAAACTCTGGTGCGGCGATTAAAAGAAAACATCGGCCCGGAATTTATTTTAGGAGATGCAACGCCTGCGCCTCTCGAAAAATTACAGGGCCAATTCCGGTTTCACATCTTGATTCGTGGCGAAGCGATCATGCGCCTCAGCCGGCTCGTGCGCGAAACGCTCGACAAACTGCCGTTTCCGGAAGATGTGACGATTGCGGTCGATGTCGATCCTTATCAATTGCTTTAGGCGCCCCTGTAGCCGCCGCCCTGTGCAGCGCGTTTTGTTACCTCTTTGTTTGTATCGGCAACTTCTTCAGAGTCATCCAATGTGTGATCTTCGGCGTGTAGAAAGAGCGCTTTACCCGCTCGGAAGCAATCGCAACTTTCCCGAGCGTCCCACAGAACATGATCACACCCATAGCATCGGCAGCCGCAAGGCAGAGCTGCTGATTCAAACATCTATTGAACACGGCGTGCACGCGTTCAATACTCGCTTTCGAGGATGTCGCTCCGGAAAACATTAATCATTATCGCTGCCGTCTGGTTGGCGTTCATCACGCTCCTTCACGTGGCGATTAATCTTCATCTTTTCGGTCCGAAACGTACGACCGCCAGCGATCAAAAGAAATTCCGCATCGGTTTCCTTCCGGTGACGTGTCATCTCACGTGTCCGGTCACCGACTTCATCAACAAACAAATCGCAGGCGAAAGTCTTTTCGAGCCCCTTCGCTTCAACGGCTGGCCGGAACTGAAGGAAGCGTATCTGTCCGGTTACACGCCGGCGACGTTCATCCTCGCGCCGATGGCGATGGCGCTGCGCGAGCAAGGGGTGCCGATCAAGATCGTTTATCTCGGTCATCGTGATGGGTCGGCGGTCATGGTCCGCAAGGATTCGAATATTTACAGGATGCAGGATCTCCGAGGCAAACGCATCGCCGTGCCGAACCGCTTTTCCAACCAGCGGTTGTTGATCTTTCGCGCGCTCAAACAGGCGCACATGTCGATCAAAGACATCGAGCTGGTCGAGATGCCGCCGCCAGATATGCCGGCCGCGCTTTACGCCAAGGCAGTGGACGCTATTTCCAGCGGCGAGCCGTTCATGGGTCAAACCGAACTCGACGGTTATGGACGCGTCCTGTGGCTGACGAAAGATGTGTGGCCAAATTTCATCTCGTGCGTGCTCGCGGTGCACGAGGACATGATTAAAAATCATCGTGATGTGGTGCAACGGCTCGTTGATGGCATCGCGAAAAGCGGCAAGTGGATCGATAAAAGCATGGATCATCGGATGGAGGCCGCGCAGTTCGTGGCGAACAATTATTACAATCAAAATCCGCGCTTGCTTTCGTTTGTGTTGAGCAAGCCGCCCGATCGCGTGAAATACACAAATCTTACCCTGCGCAAACCGGACTTTGAAGAAATCGAGGAACTTGGACGCGAGGCCGGGATTTTGAACGGCACGGCGCATTTCGAGGATTACACCGACGCCTCTTTTGTGACCGACGAGAGCGCTGTCCAGCCCTACGATTGGGAGCCAGCAAAGAAACCATGAGTGCCGATGAAATGCCGGGTAGCGCACTCGTCCCGAGTGCTGGCGATGACGTCTCGCCATCGCGAGCTTCTCCTGTGAGCGGGAACTTGGAGTTGCAGCATCGCGCCAAGAAAAGCCTCTTGCGGCGGGACACCGCAACCAGCACGCGAGACGCGTGCGCTACCCTGTCGCGCCGAACACCAAACTGGTTTCAAAATCAGGATTCGAGATTTTGGCGGACCATCCGAGCGCTCGGAATGCTAGCGCTGTTCTTTACCATATGGGGTCTTGCGGTTCGAATTTCGCATAGCGATCTGTTTCCGACGCCGGGCAATGTTCTTCGCGGCATCATCGAGTTGTTTCAGAAGGGCCTGCTCTTCAAATACATTGTGGCGTCGCTTTTCAGGGTGACATGGGGGTTTACGCTTGCGGTTCTTATCGGCGTGCCAGCCGGACTCCTGCTCGGTTGGTACTCGCGAGCGTTCCAGGCCTTTAATCCGATCCTACAAATTCTCCGGCCGATCT
>WNFX01013678.1_pt1 | contig 10276 bp, 12 predicted proteins | sample 5400111 | NCBI WGS metagenome assembly WNFX01 (sample SAMN13153363, study PRJNA577476) | soil metagenome | isolation source: 40 cm soil or saprolite under grassland replicate 1 | place: USA:California | collected 2016-06-15 | reverse complement strand
AGAGCAGGGATCAGAAATCAGAAATCAGAAATCAGAGATCAGAGATCAGAGATCCGCGGTCAGACGTCAGAAATCAGTTCCGTTGGCGCATCGTCACTCGATGGCGTGGACGATGTAGGTACCGACTTGTTTGTCGCGCTCCAGCTTTAGCAGCCCACGCTTTTGCGCTTCGAGGAGCAGTTCGTTGAAGGCACGGAACCCATGCGCACGTTCGTTGAAGCCTGGGTTCTGACGTTTCATCGCCTGTTTCATGAGTGAGCCGCGGATCGGATAATCCTCGCCTCGCTCGGCGCGCAGCGCTTCCAAGGTTTTCCTGAGAAGATCGAGCGCTCCGTCGATTGAAGGTCCATGTTCTTTACCGGTTTTCGCTGCTGGCGCTGGCGCGGGCGCGGCAACGCTCGGACGCTTCTTTGCCGACTCCACCCGCACGAAATCGTCGTAATAGAGAAATTCGTCGCAGTTGCTGATGAATAGATCAGACGTGGACTTTTTGACGCCGACGCCGATGACCGTCTTGTCGTTCTCGCGCAATTTGCTGACGAGCGGGGAAAAGTCCGAGTCGCCGCTGATGATGACGAAGGTGTCGACGTGACTCTTGGTGTAACAGAGATCGAGCGCATCGACGACCATGCGGATGTCGGCGGAGTTTTTGCCCGACTGGCGCACGTGCGGGATCTCGATGAGCTCGAACGCCGCTTCGTGCAGCCCCCGTTTAAACGTCTTGTAGCGCTCAAAATCGCAGTAGGCTTTCTTGACCACGATCTGGCCCTTGAGCAGCAGACGCTCGAGCACCTTGCGGATGTCGAACGCGGGAAAGTCCGCGTCATGCGCGCCCAGCGCGATGTTTTCCAGGTCGAGGAACACAGCCATGGTGGCGTCAGAATCTTGCACACTCATTAGGCTATAATGTTAGCGACATCACACTCGCGCCGTCCAAATGATGCTGAGCCTTAATATCGCTCTAGACCGGCTGAATCGCTACTAAATCAATGTTCGCGAAGTTCACATCTGTGATTCCTCGTTTCTGCCATTTTTCAAACAAAGTGTCTTGCGTCCAAACCGCCTTGCCCGCGACTGAATTCAGTGCTGCCACAACGCTCGCGAACACGCAGGCATGGGTTTCCCGCTTGCTTCTCACCCTTATAGGTCATGATTATTTCTCATGAATGTTCCTGCTCTATTCCGTGAAATACTTCGCGGCGAGGGATTGCGCGCCAGCGCCTAACACACTGGCCGCTGCTTTGCTACCCAGCAGTTTTCGCAACAAAGATTTCGCTTCATTTTTCTCCTGCTCCGACACATCGGCTTGGTTGATCGCAGTGATCACTTTCTCCAGTGCCTCCGTAATCACCTGCTGCTGCGGAGTGCTCGCTGCGATAGGCGCTTGTTGCTGCCGGGGAACGGTGGTTCGTCGGCTCTTATCGATAGAGATCCGGATCGGGGGCTCGACGCCAGCTTCGAGCACTTTGACTCCAAAGTCGTTTATCTTAGCAAAGCCGGACAGCAGGCCCATCCCGCTCTGATCTTCAAGAGGGGTCCAGTCGATGAGGCGATACTCTGAAAGCTGGGCCAGGGCGCGCAGCCAGTCACGGTGCCTTATACCTCCTGGCGGCGGGACCGCCTGCTCAGCGTGGCCGAACGGAATGGAACCTTCGCGTCGACGTCCATAGAGAAGCTGCAGCAGGCATCCTCTGACGACAGAATCCTTCATAAACTTTGCCAATATGCTCCGCATCCCACGCACCAACAACTTATCTCGTCGGGTGCAAGTCTGTGGCTGTTAGGATAAGACCCGCGTAAGGGCGTTACGAATGGACGCGGGGCATGAGACACGCGAACCGCAAGAACGGAAAATGGGGTCGCCTCTAAACACTTAACATTCGCGATAGTTCACTCACTCGTCCCCGCTCGACCCGAATCACAACGCGCGTTTTCATACATATATACGTTTATCCATATGTGTATTTCGACGGACATAGATTGATTTGCCCTCTCCCGAGGCGCTCACCCGAATTCCCACCGGGCTATGCAGTCCACCCAGCGGCTTCCCAGCACACCGTGTTGCCGCTACAGATTTAACCTCGGAAACGTGCTTTGCAAACACGCATACGTTTATCCATATATGTGCCTTTCTGACTCGATGTATCTTTGGCTTGGCCCGCAAAGAGCAAAGGACAGAAGTCAGATGTCAGCCGGATCTCATTCGCTTGCCTAACTCCCCGAAATCGCATCTGATCTGAAGCGATAGTATCGGCCGGCAATCATGAAATCCTTTTCGCTGAAATTCTCTGGTCGCGAGGAGGGGCCGTACGGAGAAGCGCAGATCGCGCAGATGTTCGCAGATGGGCGTGTGAACCGAAACACGCCATGTAAACCTGCGGGCGGCGGTGATTGGAAATCGATCGATGACTATCTCCCGATGCTGAAATATGGTACGCAACTGCCGGTGCCGAGTGAGGCTCGTAACACCGCCGCGAACCAGAGCGCGATGTCATTAGCACAACGCGTTGCCGTGGTGGATTTCGATATCCCTTTCGGCTCTATTCTGAAAATAATGTTCAAATGAATGGCGGCAGCCTTCATCATCTTTTGCTGCTTCGTGCCGGTGATCATCGTCATTGGGCTGATCATCGCCTCGGTCCTCGCAGCACTCGCTGGCGGCGCGATGTCGACTTTGCATCATCCATAAGTTCGGGGATCGTGACCGCCTACACTGCAGCCGACACGGCTGCCGCTACAGAACTGTCCCAGACGTGCTCTTCATATACATATACGTTTGTCCATATAGGTGCTTTCTCGACGCGCTCATTGACTTGGCCCGCAGAGATGGAGCGTGATGGGAATAAATAGCTTGGGAACCGATGGAGAGTTGATCCGCCTGCACATTGCTACGGCGCGACAGGTGGGCGAGAGTTGAGGCTTATGGGACACAGCCAAGGTAGAGATAACGTTAAGAAACGCGCGGCGCGCCGCAAAAAGACAGAGCGCCTCGCCCTCGCCAAGAACAAAAAGAAGGCTGCGGCGAAGGGGTCGAGTTAACAGTTACTAGTCAATAGTTAATGGATGATATAGAGGCCAGTCTCCTCCGTCCCGCAGTCGCGGGATGCGCCGCACGATCTGCTCGGTGATGACGTTGGGCTGTCCGGGCGCCGGATTCTTCGTAAAGAGCAAACCAAACCGCGCGACATCGCGCAGCGTCGCCGCCATCCCGGCATGCGCCACCGGGAATCCGCGCTCGTTTTCAGCCAGGAGCGCATCGTGTTCCGCGCCAATCTTGCTCCAGAGGAGTTCGCTAATCGTGTCAGCCAAACTCTTGCCGATCACGCGCGAGATCACTTCGGCGATGACAGCGGTGTTGCTAGAGGTGTAGGCCCACGTCTCGCCCGGCTTGTGCTCGCGCTTGAGCGTGCCGAGAAATGCCAGTAGATCGCCGCGCCTCACGCCTTCTGGCAGATTAGGCGCAGTACGCGGCTGCCAGCCGAGCGTCGCCTCGAGCTGAAATTGTTTGTGCGCCGGATTGCGATAGGCGTCGTTGCTACTCTCGTTGCCCTCGATTCCCGAGCGCATGTCCGCGACATCGCGCAGACGAATCCCGGACCACGCGCTCCCCTTCAATTCAGGCAAAAAATTTTCCACCGGCTTCTGCAGATCGACCCGGCCCTGGTCTTCGAGAATGGCGAGCGTGGTCAATACGAACGCCTTCGTAACTGAGTAAATCAGATGGAGATCGTTAGGCTGAATGGTCGGATACTTTTCGTAAACAATCTTGCCCGCATGCAACACGATGCAGCCGTCGACCGCACCGTGATTGACGAATTGATCGAGCGTTCTACTGGAGCCGTCGTCCTCTTTCAAGACGAGTCGGCCGATCTCCGGCTGAAGCTGCTTTGGCAAATCCACGCTCGCGCCGGCGCGTCGCACCACCGCTGCGGGAAATACCTCCGAAAGATGGGTGTAGACCCAATGCGAGAGCGGGCCGCCCTTGTCCCAATTCTCCACCGTCACTTGCGCGCGCATCGACGGCGGCTTCGCGTCTTCCGCACAAATGTCGTTAGGTGGCACGACCGCGCCGAGTGTGATCAGCAGCCACCAAAGACGCATGGCGTATCACTTAACAGGAACGGAATTGCAACGTCGAGCAAGGGATTACGCGCGTTGGGGCAGGCGTGTTACGCGTCCACGACCGATCAAGCGCGACCGCACCGAAAATAACGCCCAATTATCACGCGTGCATATACACGCATGATGGAGTGGTAGCGATTGCTCGAGAGTGACCAGAGCGCGGGGTGGGTCAGAGGTCCCGCCTACATTTCAACACTACGGCGCGGCAAGCAGAGGTCAGATGTCACACGACTTCTTTTCCTGTTGGGGGCTTGGCTTACGGTTAGAAATGTCTTCACCAAGGCGCCTTCGCCACAGACAGTCATTGCGGGAAAGCGCTTGAACCATCTTTCGTTCGGCTCTTCGGGTTCGGTGTCGAGCCAATCAGCAAACAAACCGAGTTGGTCCGCCGAGATTTCGCGCGATCAGGATGCGATCGAGAATGTGATGCAACAATGCCGGCGGCACATTTTGCCGCCGAATCTTAGGCATCGTAGCCCTGGCCGTAGAATCCTCGAACGATCGCTTCGCGGACTCGCGCCGCTTCCACCGCGTCCGTCGAATTGACCATGCGTTCGGCCAAGCTGGACAATTCGCTTCCGGTCAGATGCCGTTCCGCGTCGAGTTGATAAGCAAAGCGGATGACACCCAACTGCTCTTTCGGATCGAGCCGCTTAATTTCCTCGATGATTTGGCTGGCAGTCATGAGCACAAGTTTATCGCGCCCATGAATGTAATCAATCACCGATGATCTGGACTTGGAAAAAGTCAAAAAGGGCTCAGAGCTTACAATCGACACTCTTTAGAACTGCGGAACCGAAGCGCGTGCTTTCTTTCCGAATCCCAAACTGAACGCTGACCATAATGCCGATGTCGCCTGCGACATCGACGTGACACGTCACGTGGTGCTAGCGTTCTTTGACTCACGATGAGCGGCAACATCGATATTCGAGAATTTTCCATCAACGATTACGACGCGGCGGTTGAGCTATGGCAGCGGGTCGAAGGTCTCGAGATCGCCGAAGGCGATGACAGAGAAAGCGTTGCTCAATTTCTCGCACGGAACCCGGGACTGAGCCGAGTGGCGACCGATGGGTCCGCGACTGTTGGCATCGCGTTATGCGGTCATGATGGACGCCGCGGACACATCTATCATCTGGCCGTTGATCCTGCTTATCAGGGACGCGGACTCGGTAAGCGTCTGGTGGATGAATGCTTGGAGGGCCTACGCCGGGCCGGGCTCAAGCGGGTCATTATCATGGTGGCCGACGATAATCCGCGCGGCCGTGAATTCTGGAAGGCCTGCGGCTGGGTAGAGATCACCGGCACCATCGAGATGGGAATTGATCTTTAGGATGCAGAGGAGAATTTGCAGTCTATAATCCAGATAGACGGAGAAATTCGGCCTAAACCCTGTTAGACCCATCGAGACAACCTTATGGCCACTGCTTTCCAGTATTCCGCTCCAGAAATGTCGGGGCGCTTGCGGCTGATGAGGATCTTTCTTTGGATTTCAGTGCTCGGCTGGGGTGTCGGCTTGGGCGCCAAACTATTCGACCTTTTAATCGTGGCAGGAGCTTGGAGCGCAGCGCCGCCGGCCTCGCTTGTGCTCATGCCTTACGGCCCACGTTTCCCGATGAACCCCGCGGATTTTTTCCAGCCGTTATCAGTGCCGATGCTGGTGGGAATTCTCGGAGCGCTCATCTGTGGATGGAAGACCCCGTTCGAGTACCGTGTTTGGTTGTGCTTACCAGTAACAATGTTTCTCATTCTCTGGGTCCTTACCCCCACAGTTTTTTGGCCTATGAACCATGAACTCTATCTCGCGGCCTCCAGTTCGAGCGGAAAAAGCGAAGCCGAGGTGATACAGATAGCGCGACGGTGGATCATTCTCGATTGGTTGCGAGTGGCAATGATCGCGGCGGGATTCGTTTCATCCGTTCGGGCGATCAGTCTTCCCGTTGCGGCAAAAAGCAGTTCGTAGTGTTTAGCGGCTTAAAGGTTTTGCGCAACGGGTCTAACCAATCTCGTTAGGCGGGCTTAGCGTCTTATATTCATGAACCCAAACCTTATCTGCGGCGGATGTTTGTGCGGCTCGGTCCGATATGAGGCGACCGGGCACCCTTACAACATCACCCACTGCCATTGTTCGGATTGTCGCCGGAGCAGTGGCGCGCCATTCGTGACGTGGGCATCGTTCTGTCGGAGCAGCTTTCGCTTCACCACAGGTCTGCCGCGAGAACTACGATGGGCTGAGCGGTTGCGCTCGTTCTGTCCGGATTGCGGCACGCAATTGACGTTCATGAGCGGGCCAGACGCAGACGAGATCGATGTCACGGTTTGCAGTTTCGACCAGCCAGCGACAGTAACACCCGCCGACCACACTTGGGTTGACGACCGGCTGCCTTGGATTCGTTTAGCCGATGATCTGCCGACTTATGAACGGAAGAGAAAGACCCATGCCGCCTGACCCGTGGCGAGCCGGATTTGACTCGCGTGGGCCCACTCGACCTGAATCACCACGCGCGTTTTTCATACACATATACGTTTAGCCATATATGTGTCTTTCTGACTCGATATATCCTTCGCTTAGCGCGCCGAGAAGCGATCTCCACTCTTGCCTAGCGCGCGTCCATTCATTCGCTATGCGTGCTTTGGTCCCATCCATCACACGCGGCTTATGTTCGATGTGGAGCGCTTTCGGATTTCGGATCCGGCGGTTCCGTTGGCTGCGCTCAGGACAGGCGCCGACCGCCGCTACAGAACTGCTTCGGACGCGCTTTCATATACATATACGTTTATCCATATATGAACCACTTCCGGGTCAGAGCTCACGATCGACACTTAGGTTTTGCCACGTTGAAGCGTTAAATCGTTGAAGCGGAAAGAGAACTTCGGCTCGGAACTCCTGTGTAAGCCGCGGAAGAATTGATCTCGCGCCCCTCGCTTTATGCTAGCGCTGGATACGGGCTAGAATCTAGTCATATTTGACGTTCAGCCACGCATTCTCACCAATGACCTTCGCCAAATGGCTTTCCCTTTCTGAGACAGAACGCGAAGCCGAAAGGCGCACCTGGCGTCCCTTTGAACCGGGCTATTGGCATTCCCTTGCGGTGGAAGCCGCGGCCCGATTCAGCGTTGAGTTTGGTTCCAAGCCGCATATCACCAGAGTTTTCAAGAGCCTCTATCACGCCCGCGAATTCATCGTGGCGGTGCAAACCGATTTATCGCCCGAAAAGAAGGCTAAGCTTCCACCGTCTTACCTCGGTTTCAGGGTCCTGCAGTTCGCCAATCAAATGCCTGAAGGGGTCCTGGTTGACCCAGGTCCTCCCAGCAAATCATCGCGTCGAAGAAAAAGTGCGAGCCAGAAACAAGGGCCACCCGTTTCCCGATCTCCAATTCGTAAGGCCGAGCCAGGATCGCATCACATCCTTCCGCTGGAAGGCGAAATTGATATGCACGTCTCGCCGCGGATCGCCACCGAACTGCGCGCCTTGATCAGAGATAAGCCGGAGAAGCTTGTGATCGATCTTTCAAAAGTATCTTACATCGACAGCTCTGGATTGGCCGTCCTGATCGACGGAATGCAAAAGGTCGAAGCGTACCGCGGCAAGCTCTACCTCGTCGGGATGCGCGAGACCGTCCGGATAATCTTTAAGACGTCACGATTGGACCAGACGTTTCGAATACGGCGCAATGTCGCCGACGCCCTCGCTGCGTCTTGAGATCCCTCTCGGACGTTGAAGGGTTGAATCGTTAAAGCGTTACAGCTGCAAAGCGGCAGATGAAACCGGAACGTAGCGAAACAACTTGGAACCGGCGGAGGAAGGGCGAGGGTCGAGGCCTTATGGGGTACAGCCAAGATGAGCGGCAACATCGACACCCGAGAATTTTCCATCAACGATCAGCCAAACCGGCAATGCATTATGGGTGTATATACATGCATCATAGTTGGAAAGGTGTGCTCGAGAGCGATCAGAGCGCGGGGCCCCTAGAGTCGCGTCTCATTTGACGTTGCGCGCGCGGTAATAGGGGGAGTTACTCGCTAAAAAAATTTCTTTGCGATAATCCGACAGGGTAATGGCTCCGGTTTCGGGTTACCTCGCTCGTCTTCCGACGGCTCGATTCTCAAGAAATCGGACGTAACCTTCAGGTGTGAGCGCGTGGACTTGGAGACCGCCCAGCGATGGCGTCTTCAACCCAGACGTCTTTGCCCAGCTCTTCCCAGCGCAAAGCACAGCCCTGAACACGCGTTCCTCAACGCCGGCCATGAAAACGAATATAAGCTTCGATTACCTCATCGCAATGCTCTTCCACGAGTCGCTGGTTATCGCGAAGCTCGGGTTCGGCGAATCCAAAGTTCACCGCGAGAGCAATCGTTGTAGCCAAAACTTCGCTTCATAATCGCCGCGCGCCACATGGATATGAGGCCGTTCGTGATTTTCGCGGCTGTAAAAGTGAAAACGCTAAGGCCCAACTCGTAAGACAGTAGGCATAATTCATCGTGCGAGATGAATTTGGTGGGTCAACCCGTTCGATACTCGGCTCTTGTTTCAAAACTGCGGAACCGAAGCGCGCGCTTTTTGCTCTTTGGTAAGTTTGAGCTCCTGCTCGTACTCGCGCGCGGCGGGAAGTTCGAGCCGGATGACTATATCCCCTCGAGACCGGAGGACCGCGCCATCGGTTCGTCGCCACATCTTTTGGCCAACCGAAACGAAAACTTCAGCGGCCTTTGCGATCCCTTTATTAGGCGAGTCAGGATTATCGTACGCGATTTGCGTCCACGTCATTCCGGCCGGCGTGTTGGCCGTCATGATTGCTTGCAACTCGTAGTCTCGCACCAACGGACTGCCCCCAGCCACTGGCATCTTGGAATATTCCACTCGCACGGCAGGCCCATCCAGTTGCAAGAATACAGCGCGGATTTTCCAGCCCTTATATTCGTAAATGTGATGGATCGCTCCTTCAAGAAGCGGTGAATTCTTGTCCATGATCTTCGAAGAGGGGGTGTCTTTCGGCGGCCCGTAACGAGCGACACATTGAAGCGTAGTTTCCCCGATCCGCGCATCGGAACGATTTGCCGAGCAGAGCGTGACTGCGGCAAACGAAACAACCAATAAACAGCGCGAGCTACGATGGACAGCAATCATGTCACCTTTGCCAGCACATCACGTTCCCAGGATCTGACCAAGGGGACGAGAACCGGTTGAGTTGGCGCATCGTCACGGTTGCCATTACAGAAGAGAGATGAAATCGCGGATGTTCGTCGGCCTCGTGTTCCTCGCGTTGTTGCAAGCAGCGCACGGTCAGAATTATAAGTTGCTCAAAAGCATCCCAATCGGTGGCGAAGGTGGTTGGGATTATTTAGCAATCGACGCGAAAGCGCGGAAACTTTACGTGACCCACGCGAGCAAAATCGTGATTGTCGATCTTGCGCAGGACAAAGTGGTGGGTGAGATCGCGGACACGCCCGGCGTGCACGGGTTCGCGATCGCGGCGGAACTGGGGCATGGATTTTCAAGTAACGGCACCGAGTCGCGCGTGAGCGTGATTGATCTTAAATCGCTAAAGACGATCGCAAAAATCGAGACCGGCGAAAATCCGGACGCGATTTTGTACGAGCCGGCGCGCTCCGAAGTTTACGCGTTCAACAGTCGCGGGAAATCGGCCACGGTCATCGACGCCAAGATCGACAAGGTGGTCGCGACGGTGCCGTTATCGGGCAAGCCGGAGTTCGCCGCGGCCGATTTGAAGAGCGGGCGCGTCTTCTGCAACATCGAGGACAAGAACAAAGTCGCGGTGATCGATACCAAAACTCACTTGGTGATTGCGAGCTGGCCGCTGGCACCGGGTAAAGAACCGACTGGCATGGCGTTCGACGCGGCGCATCACCGGCTCTTTGTCGGTTGCCATAACAAGACGATGTCGATGTTGGACAGCGACACCGGCAAAAGTATTGCGACGGTGCCAATCGGCGGGGGCGTGGACGCGTGCGCGTTCGATGATGCAACGCAGCTGGCATTTGCATCGTGCGGCGACGGGAGGTTGACCATCGCGAAAGAGGAAACGCCGAACAAACTCGCGGTCGTGCAAACGCTCACGACCGAGCGTGGCGCACGCACCATGGCGCTCGATTCCAAAACGCAACGCGTTTACACATGCACGGCGCAAATCG
>WNFX01011664.1_pt1 | contig 10280 bp, 10 predicted proteins | sample 5400111 | NCBI WGS metagenome assembly WNFX01 (sample SAMN13153363, study PRJNA577476) | soil metagenome | isolation source: 40 cm soil or saprolite under grassland replicate 1 | place: USA:California | collected 2016-06-15 | reverse complement strand
GGTGCAGTCGTCGGCATTGTGGAGTTCTCTGAGCTTCATCGCCTCTTTTCTGGCACTTCTGAATGCACTATAATGGAGACTGTATATTTGGAGAACTCCAACCACCAGTCAATACATTCAAGAGCAGGAGAGGAAATAGCATGTTCGACACCAGCAAGATCGGTCACACCTTTCCTCCTTTTACTATCGATATCGAGCGAGCGAAAATTCGAGAATTAGCCCTTGCCATTGGCGACGACAATCCCATCTATCACAGCCAGCAAGCGGCTGAGGCAGCAGGCTACCCAGATATTCCCCTTCTTCCCACGACAGGCACTCTTTTCTTTTTTTGGGGCAATACTCACTTTATTGAGCAGATCAGCGAGCTTGGCCTCAATGTTGCTCGCATCATTCACCTGGAAGAAGCCTACGAGTACCTCGCTCCTTTATATCCTGGCGAAACCTTGACAGTAGTAATCACAGTCCTTGACGGCGCCACCCGCAAAGGTCCTCGCAATTCCACCATCGATCTCGTCACGCTCCAGATACGCTACACGAATCGCCAGCACCAGCCCGTTCTCATCGCCACGAGTCGCTTTGTCATCCGCGAATAACATCGAAAACCTCTTACACGGAGGCCGCTATCCCCTTAACCACATAAGCCAGCGTCCTCATATCGCCCACCAGGAACGTCTCCTTCACATCCACCGGCCGCGCCTCCCCTTGCCGGTTGACCCACACCGTCGTGTATCCCAATTCGCTTGCCGGTACGACATCGTATTTGAAGCCAAAACCGGCATGCCAGATCTCCTGCACCGCTAACCCCAGGCGCTCGCGCGCCAGCAAAAACCCCTTGTGGCTGGGCTTGTAGGCGCCCGCCTGCTCCGCCGTAATGATATCGTCGAACTTCACACCAATCGTCCGTTCGGTCTCGGCGATAATCGCATCGTCCGTATTGGTAATTAACACAACCTTGACAAACTTTTGCAACTCCAGGATGGCACCCCGTGTATCTGGAAATGGCTTCCAGTGGCCCATCGAAGCGGCAAACGCCTCCGCATCCGCTTCATCATACGGCAAATGAAACTGATCGAAAGCCATCTTCATCGTATCGCGCAGCACCTGGTGATAGGGCCGGTACTGCTGCTGAATATAGTGAAACTGCATCTCTTCCCACTGTGTTTGCAGTCCATTGATATCGATCTCCTCGACACCCTTCGCCGCCAACCGCTGTGCAAAAAACTGCTGTATCTCCGCTTCCCAGTCAATCAACGTGCCATAACAATCAAAGGTAATAGCCCTGGGCACTGTCACCATGCAATAACCTCCCTCGTTGCAAACCTGTATCGCGTACATTAATATTCTTCCTTGTTTTCGCTGGCGTCCGTTGAAAACTCATCAGTACAGCCCTCGTTCGATGCCCTGGTTCTTGCCATGAATGATACTGCTGACTTCTATGCTACGTCCAGTGCCCTTTTTCCATCTCTTTGGAACAAGATATCTGCTCATCTTCTTACTATATTATCATGCTTTGCATCCCCAAAGCATCAAGAAATTCCCCTGGATACCCGTAGGGGCCGATCATGTGGTTTCACAAACTAATGCGGACATCCGCAGGGGCTGGTCACCGTGCCCACCGCCGATGATGATTTATAACGATCAAGATCGGTCAGGTGCTGTCACCCCTCGCTTCGCGAAGGGTCTGGCGCGAGGGGCACAGAGATGCTTCCCCTTGGCGAAGCGAGGGGCTTCGGCTCATGCGCTCAGCATGACATTGCCGGTTTTGGGTGTGAAATTTCATTATCGGCCCTCGCCGGATGTTCCGCAACTCAATTTAAAAAGTGTGCTATACTCCTAAACACCAGATCAATCAGCGCTTAGGGGCGACCTCTCAAGGATGCCCCTGGCTCTACAAGTGTTCGCGAATGTGATCCAGACCGAATTCCTGTTTTTCTACTTTGGTTTTTTTCTGGTCACCTTCCCTGGTGGCCACTTCGTTCCCCGCTGGAGCTGGCTGATTGGCTGCACGCTTTTTGTGCAAGCAATCTTTTTCCTGATACCTGGCCCTTTCAATATTCTGTCCTGGCCTCTCCCGCTCATTCTGATCGAGCTTGCGCTCGCCTGGGGCAGTCCCGTCGCAATACAAATCTACCGCTATCGACGCGTTTCCACTCCAGCACAGCGCCAGCAGACCAGGTGGGTCATTTTTGGCCTGACCTGCTATATTCTGCGTGGATGCGCCCCTGGAAGCAGCGAGCACCGGGAGGAAGGATCAGAGGAGAATCTTCTTCGTATGCTGAGGAGCAGCCAGGCGCAGCTCGCTCCGACTCGCGCTAATGTTGTCTCTTGTGCAGATCAAAGCATCTTTATGTACCATCAACCTCAGAAACCCCAACCACAATTCTTGCATATTCCGCTGGAGTCTTACCAACAATTGCCTTGAAGTCTTTGATGAAGTGCGCTTGATCGAAATACCCCAGGTCTAAAGCCATCCTCGTCCCATCCACAACTTCGCCATCGGCCAATCGTTCGGCCACTTCGTGAAGTCTATAGCGTTGAATTACCCACTTCGGACTGACTCCGACATACTGACTGAAGAGCCGCTGCAGCGTTCTTTTATTGAGATTGAGCCGGCTCACCACGTCATCCACCCTGGTGATTTCTCGATGAGCGATGATATAGTCAACAACCTGGTTAATCTCCCGCACATGCTCATCCTCCTCTGGAAGCCGCTCGCGCAAGAAATCTTCCGCAATCTCCTTCATCTCTCCTGCATCCTCTCGTGAAAGAATAGCTTCTTCCAGCGCCTTGCCATCTACCCCAAAGGCATCCCGGAAACTGATGGAGCTATCGGTAAACCTTGAAACCGGCGCTTTCACAAAAGGGTAAAAGCCTCCGGGCTTGAACTTAACGCCAAAAACCCGGCCCGTGTTTTCGAGGAGACGTGAGAACTTTCCCGTCCCCACGCCAAAGACTCTCGTTTGTTCCTTCTCAAAGACCAGGTTGACGCAGGGGTAAGGCAGCGTCTCCTGCACATACGGCTCCTGGCCCCTGAGATCCCAACGAACGATCCAATAGCGCTCCACGAAGAAACTCAAATCCTGTGTAGGCGAATAGCGTGAAAGTTGAAACTTCTTCTCCCCCGCCTTGATGTTCAAAACGCCCCTCGGCTGCCCATTATTTGACTGCATAATCACTCGTCCCACGCTAAGGTCAGCCCTTCGTCTCCGGAATGTGGAGTCCCGACAGGGCGATGTAAAAGTCGCTGGTGCTTCATCTCCGTAGGGGCGAGCGGGGAGTAGATGGGAACGCCATCTGGGGGATGGTGTGCAGAGTGGGCCTTTCTGGTCGCCCGCCCTGGAGTCCCGAAAACTCCAGACAAACGCAGCACTTTCCCTATGTTATAGCACAAAAATCCCGCAGTGTCGCGTTTTTACAAGCATCTCCAGGAATTATGCGTTATCATATAGATCAGGAGTTCTATTACACAGGAGAGGATCATATGAATCGCTACATGCAAGAGAAATGGCCATGGATCGAGGGAACGCACGCAATGCGCTCACAGTTGCTAGACATCCTCAGCGATGCCGACCTGGCATTCAACCCTGGCGGACAAAATATCACCCTGGGCACACTGTGCCGCGAAATGGGCGACACCGAGCATTCGTACATCCAGTCATTGAAAACCTTCCAGCAGGACTGGTCCTATCACAACACAGAAGCGGGTCTGGAGAGCAGCGTCACCCGGCTCAAAGCGTGGTATCAAACGCTGGACGACCAGATGAAAGCAGCGGTCTCTGATTTATCGGATGAAGATTTGACGAAGACAATTGATCGAGGTGGATATGCCACCCCGGTTGACCTGCAACTCGATATCTATCTCCAGGCACTGCTGATCTTCTTTGGCAAGGCCACCATCTATCTCAAGGCAATGAACAAACCATATCCCCAGCAAATCCAGGAATATATTGGGTGATAAACGCGCGTCAACATTTCAGCGAGCACCAGCAGAAGCCAATGGCAGGGAAAAGTAGAAGCACGTAGTTCCCGGCCATCACAAAACCTTCTGTATGCCTTCAAGGCCGCGTGAATTATATAGAATGGACAGTCATCGGTAAGCCGTAGCGTGGTCGCAACGTAATCAAGGCCTGCGGCTCAACCAGGTGACCTGGCACCAGGCGCAAGCGATAGCGTTGTGCCACGGTAGCCAGGATCAACTGCGCCTCCATCATCGCAAAGTTGTTGCCGATGCACTGGCGGGGCCCACCCCCAAAGGGGAAGTAGGCGTAGTGCGGGCGACCAGCAGAGCGTTCGGGGGTAAAGCGCTCCGGATCGAAGACCTCCGGCTGCTCCCAGAACGCCGGGTGGCGGTGCGTCGTATAGGGACTGAGCCAGATCATACCATTGGCCGGAATATGGTAACCCCCAATCTCGTCACCGTCGATCGCTTTGCGACTGAAGATCCAGGCTGGTGGGTAGAGCCGCAGCGTTTCCTCGAGCACCATGCGTGTGTAGGGCAGCTCCGGCAGCCACTCCAGCGTTGGCAGCTCTCCTCCAAGCACTTCGTTCAGCTCGGCATGCAGTCGACGCTCGACATGCGGGTGCTGGGAGAGCAGGTACCAGCTCCAGGTGAGGAGATTTGCAGTGGTCTCGTGGCCTGCCACCAGCAGCGTTATCACTTCATCGTGCAGTTGTTTGTCATTCATCCCCTGACCCGTCTCCTCGTCACGCGCTGACAGTAACAGGGAGAGCAGGTCATCTGTTTCCGTATCCACGAGTTGTTGGCGGCGCTGCGTGATGAGGCCGTACACGAACCTATCAAGCGTGCGAAGCGCGCCCTGCATGCGGCGATTGCGCGCTGTAGGCACTCCGAGAGGTGGGAAGGGAGCATAGATGTAATCGGAGACCAGCTCACTCAAAGTGGTGATAGCCTGGCCAATGGTATCCGTCTCCTTGCTCAAATCAACGCTGAAGAGCGCCTGACCGGCGATGCCCTGGGTCAGACGCATCATCTCCACGGAGACATCCAGCGGCCCATTGTGCCCGGCAGAGCCCTGCCAGCGCTCTAGCATCGCGACGGCAGCGCCGGTCATAAGCGTGCCAAAGGTGGCAAGGTGTTTGCGATGAAAGGTTGGCTGGATAAGACGGCGTTGATGCAGCCACGACTGCCCATCGTTGGTCAACAGTCCCTTACCGACAAACGGGTGAAAGACCGTGTAGGTGAAGAGGTCTTTGTTGTAGTTGCCATAGTTCTCCTGGAGCACATGCTTGACACCATCGGGGGAATTGACCATGTAAGCGGGCCAGAAAAGGAAGCGCACGTGGACAACGTCCCCGTAGTCGTGCGTCAGTCTCAGTAAAAACCCCAGGCGGTCGTGCTGCATAGCGGGGGCGCTGCCCAACAGGAAATGGCCGCGTGGGCCAGCTACCGGCTTGCGGCGACCCGATAGAGTTGCTTTTGGTGTTTTCGTCATAAGCTCAGTCATCTGTCCCACTCCTTGTCAAAACCTGGAAACCTTCCCGATATACACTATTGTACTGGATAAGCATCTTTCAAACGTTACCGCAAGCGTTACGAACTGCCAGACCTCGCTGACTGCAAAGATGGACTCCCGTTGCTAACCCTCCAAGGTTGAACAAACTGCTCGATACTGCTATACTACACCTTGCCGAAATCGCACTGAACGAGCAGACAGTACAGTTTTTCAGACCATGCCAGGCCAGAACAGGCAACCACTTGCGTCGGGCATAGGTGGTCCACTCCACCACGGATCACCTCGCGCATAGATTCTCTAGGAGGAAATAGGTTTTATGAAGGTTTACAGGGCGGAACAGATTCGCAATGTGGCATTGATCTCTCACGTTGGAGCAGGTAAAACATCACTCGTGGACGCGGCTCTGTATGATAGCGGTGCCGTCACCCGGCAGGGCAGAGTAGACGACGGGGCCTCAATCTCCGACTACGATCCCGATGAATTGAAACGACACATGTCGCTGAACGTCAAGGTGCTCCCCGTTGAATGGAAAGACCACAAAATCAACTTCATCGATACCCCCGGCTATGCCGATTTTGCCGGTGAAGTCAAAGCGGGACTGCGTGTGGCCGATGCCGCCCTCGTGGTCGTAACCGCGGAAAAAGGCGTCGAGGTCGGCACCGAACTCACCTGGCAGTACGCTGACGAACGGAAACTGCCGCGCATGGTGTTCGTCAACAAGCTTGATCGAGAAAATACCTCGTTCGACCAGGCCCTTGAATCCCTGCGCAGGCAATTTGGCATCAGGGTCGTCCCTCTCCAGCTCCCCATCGGTGAACAATCAGCCTTCAGAGGCGTGGTGGACCTGGTATCCCAAAAGGCCTACACCTTCGAGGGAGGCAATAAAGTACAGGAGATCCCCGTCCCCGCCGAAATCAAGGACCGCATCAGCACTTATCGCGAACAACTCATCGAGTCGGCCGTCGAGAGCGATGATGCAATGATGGAAAAGTTCCTGGAAGGCGAGGAACTGAGCGACGAAGAGATACTATCTGTGGTCAAACTCGGTACGCGCACCGGCCAGCTCATCCCCGTCTTGTGTGGCTCGGGAAGCAAAAATATCGGCGTCCAGGCACTGCTCGATGCCATCGACGATTACCTGCCCAGCCCCGTCGATGTCCTGCCGGAAGATGCAAAAGCCTTTGGCAATAACCTCTCGATCTTCGTCTTCAAAACCGCTGCCGCCCAGGTAGGCACCATCTCCACCTTCCGCGTCTATAGCGGAACGCTCAAATCGGATACCCACGTCTTCAACGTGCGCACAAAGGCCGACGAGCGCATGGCACAGTTGGTCACGTCGCGCGGCAAAACGCAGGAGCCTGCCTCCGAAATTCCTGCAGGCGATATCGGCGCCGTGGCAAAGCTCTCCAACACCCACGCGGGTGATACGCTCGCCAGCAGCAAAGATGTGACCACCGCGTTGGAGCCGATTAACTTCCCCGACCCGTGCTTCACAGTAGCAGTCTTCCCCAGGAGCCAGGCCGATCTCGATAAAATGAGTAACGCGTTGGCCCGCATCGTGGAGGAAGACCGCACGCTGCGTGTGACACGCGATCCCGAAACCGCCGAAGCCCTGATGTCCGGCATGGGCGAATCCCACATCCAGATTGTGGTCGAGAGCATCAAACGCAAGTATGGCGTCGACCTGGAGATACGTGAGCCTCGTGTCTCCTACCGCGAGACCATCCGCAAGAAGGCCCGCGCCAATGGCCGCCACAAGCGGCAAAGCGGCGGGCATGGGCAATTCGGCGACGTGTGGTTGGAGATCGAACCATTGCCCAGGGACGGCGAAGAGACCTTCGTCTTCGAGGACAAGATCGTTGGCGGCGTGGTACCAGGCCAGTATATCCCGGGTGTCGAAAAAGGCGTGCGCGACTCACTCAAGCGCGGCTTCATCTCTGGCAACCCCATGCTCTACGTCAAAGTCGCGCTCGTGGACGGCAAATACCACCCGGTAGACTCCTCCGCGCAATCCTTTGAAATCGCCGCTTCGCTGGGCATGCAGGAAGCAGTGCCACAGGCCAGCCCCACCATCCTGGAGCCCATTATGACCGTTACCATCACTGTACCCGAGAACAACATGGGCGACGTGATGAGTGACATCAATACCAAGCGCGGGCGCGTGCTGGGCATGACTCCCGTAGGCACCGGTTTGCAGCAGATCACCGCCAATAATCACCCAGGGCCGCGGCTCCTTCACCACGGAGTTCTACCAGTACGAGGAGGTGCCTGCCAACATCCAGCAGGAAATCATCACACGCCACAAGAAAGAGAAGGGAGAGTCCGAAAAGTAACCCTCCTGGTCTCCCAGCGGAGCCTGGCACTCACAAGAGGCGCCAAATAGGCATCAACCGAAGACACACATCCAGGATTCCGTAGGGGCGAGGGTGGTTGGGTGGATGCGGGGGACGCCATCCGGGGGATGGTGTGCAGGCCTTTATGGCCGCCCGGTGCTGGCCTGTGATTCTGCTGGACCACCGGAGACCAGCGGGCCAAGGCGGGCGGCCATAAAGGCCCCCACGGATAGTGATGGGCAGTTTCTTCGGTTGATGCCTATCGGGCACCCATGCTGTTTGCTTTCCCCTGTCTGGCGCCCTGTTTCGTTTCCATGCGCAAGACTGCCTTCGCGTCCGCTTCATGCCCATGGCTGATCAACCATTCTCCAGCATGACCCGCGATCATCATCCACATATCTTACCAACTGAGGCATGGGGGATTGCATGTCGATCATGCTCATGGCGCGTGTGAAATTGGCAAAACAGGCGATCTCGCCTATGTGTATACCGCACCTCCGCCTAAAGCGCTGTTGCGTGCGTCCCGGGACGGTCCTACACACAAAGATGAGTGCGGATGTCCTCAAAAAACATCATCAGTTGCAATTTGAAGAACACGACGGGGTCAATGGAGGGGCGCCCACCGATATGTTCTGTCCTGTTTAGGTGGACGTAACCAAAGTGAGACCTGGGTGGGTTGCATCGCCTCCTGGACCACCGCCACTAACTGCTCGCTCAACTGGTTTAGGTCGAGTTCATTGCGCAGGGTGGCACTGAAAGCGGCTAGCGTCTTGGCGGCGTCATATTTGTTACGGTAAAAGCGGCGATCAATAAGTTTCTGGATATGCTGTCGTAAGGGTTGGAACAGCGCCGCAATGGTCAGGGTAGAGGCAACAATGGCTATATCGTTCGTCTGGTTGATGCGGCCACGCAACAGGAATTGTAGGGCGGTGACGAGGCCAAAGTACACCAGGGCAAGCAGAACAGTCAGCGCGCCGTAAACCAATGTGCGGTTGATGATGATATCGATATCGTAGAGGCCGTGCTGAAGGACGGCAATACCAAGAGCGATGGGAATGAAAACAATGACGATCAGTTGCAGGACATTATCAACAGCGTTGAGAAGAGTAGGATCTATGTGCAATAGCTGCAAGAGGACTGGTAATAGAGAACCTCCAAAGAATAGGATAACTATCAGTACGCCCGTATAAGTGAACCACTTCAGTTGCTGCCGCTCCTCGCCTGTTGCCCGCCGAAAGCGTAAGATCAGCGAGAAAATGGAGGCGAGCGCACAGAGCCCGAGCAACACGAAGCCAACATAAGCGATGGCAAGATAGGGACCAAAGCCCTGAGGCTGATCGGAATTTTGAAGTGACAGCACCTCTCTGTATTTCCAGAGGCCCACGGCTAGCGGCAGGATGAACAGCGCGCTACTGATTGCAGACAACCAGGCGATCCAGCGCCAGCGACGCGTTAGCAGACGACCATTAGGGAAGAGGAGAAAGAGGAATGTTGCTATCCTCGTTCTACTTCTACCGGTTTCCTTGTCCGAACTGCCAGGTAGGCTCATCTGTCTTTCCCTTGCCGATGTACTTCAAAGATGCACAATACCCTGTCGAGGCAGGACATCACGATATTGGAGAAACACTATCAGACCTTGTCTCTCTAGCTGCTCACATATTACCATACGCCCGTCTCAAAAGCGTTACGAATGGTTCGACCGGATGAAAACGACAACAGGTGCGCAGCAAGCTCTACCAATCCCGTGGAGAGGCTACACGAAACAGACGAGAAATGCATCAATATCCCTTACTGCAAATATTTGCACTTTCATGATGAGTTTGTTACAAGATAGCCTCATCCACTCAAGAGTCTTACAACAAGCTGTACCGCTGCTTTTGAGACGGACGTATGGTACAATGCTCTCGACGAAACGTCTCCTCACCGTCGTTTCATGCTTCTTTGCATTTGAGCGTCTCACTGGTTGCTTCAAGAGGAGCGCAAGGAGGACAGCTATGAACCAGCACCATGCAGCGACTCACACCGGTATTATCAGCCAGGACAACAGCGTCGCCATCGTCATCTCCACCCTAGCAATCGCGGCCCTTTTCCAGCCCTTGCGCCGTAGCATCCAAAGCAGTATCGACCGCCGCTTCTACCGTCGCAAGTACGATGCTGCAAAAACGTTGGCAGCGTTCAGTGCGACACTACGCAACGAGGTAGACTTGGGTCAGTTGACTGAACACCTGCACAACATCGTCCAGGAGACGATGCAGTCAGCGCATATCTCCCTATGGGTACGCCAGAGCGGCCACCAGAGAAAACCAAACACCCAGGTGTAACGAAGAATGTGAATGTAGAAAGGAAGAGCAGGTAATGGCAACCCCAGGAAAACCTATTGATGACCGCGTGGCGGGTGAAATCATGCTCAATGAAGTATTCAAAATTGTGGAGCGGTTAAACGCTACCGCAGGCCAGAGCATGGTAAAAACGG
>WNFX01007427.1_pt1 | contig 10280 bp, 14 predicted proteins | sample 5400111 | NCBI WGS metagenome assembly WNFX01 (sample SAMN13153363, study PRJNA577476) | soil metagenome | isolation source: 40 cm soil or saprolite under grassland replicate 1 | place: USA:California | collected 2016-06-15 | reverse complement strand
TAACAGAGCCGAGAGCTGCGGGCCGTTGACCTGCTCTTACTTGGTCGGGGTGGCCGGATTTGAACCGGCGGCCTCTTCGTCCCGAAGCAATGTCAGCGGATATGCCCTGATCTGGGCGAAGCCAGAACGGGGGCCGCTCCTCCTCACCTGCGTAAACGCTCCGGGTGGGTCGCGCTGAGCCGACCGGGGCCTGAGTACGTTGGCCCCCGTTTTGGCCCCCGTGATCCCCGGCGAGAGGAGGGGTATGGACGAGAGCGGCGAGCGGGGGGGGGCAAGCGCCGAGCTGCGCGTCCTCCGAGGCTGCGGCGAGTGAGTGGTCATCTGTCCCACCGTTGTGATGTTGGTATCACCCTCGTTCTTAAGTCTTCAGACGTGCAACCTCCCGGCCCTGAGCCCAGGAGGGCCGGATCTGTACTCTAACTGGGATCGCTGCCCACTCTCCTTCTGTCACAATGTCTAGGGTCTACCTTGCCGTTGTCGCAGTCTTCACTGCTGCGAGGGCTGTCCGTTTACGCACAAGAAAGTTCGGGCTCATAGGCGGTCTCATTGCTGACATATCAGGTACGCAAACGCCTTCTCATGTGGCTAGGCGAGCCAGCTAAACGCCCGCGCTTCCCGGCCGATGGTGAAGTCAGATTCACGTTGGCTCCGGGCGGTGCGTTCGGTGCTGGTCCACTGTCAAACCGTCTCCTGCTAGAAGGCGTGCATGTTGAGTTGGCACCCGAACTCAATACAGGCAAGTATATTCGCATAGAGCCCCAGTACATGGATCCAATTTCTATTGGCTCACAAGCAGGCGACGCTTCTATGCGGACAGAAGGAAACGTTGTAACTGTTAAACGCTCGTTCCGAACCCAGACGGACCTGCTCAATCTCATCGAATCCATTCACTTTGGCCTGCCGGTTGTCCTGGCTCTCAAGTACCGAGACGCGCCAGTAGTGGCGAATGTAACCGGAACCATTACTGACGTGGATTTTGTCTGGGCTTACACTAACTATCCGGCGAATACATCGATCACAACGAAGGAGCTGCAAGAGCAAGACTTTCTCGAATCATGGGAACGGCTCGAACTTATACTGCCCGCTCAGAACGTACGCTTGTTCGCAGCGCTTCACTACTTCCATGTGTCATGCCGGCTGGCGATCGTAGGTTTTACTCCCTGGGAGTTCATGAGCGAAGTTCTGCTGAACCTTGCCAAGGTTCTGGAAGTTCTCTTTCCTGGACCAGAAGGTCAGTCAATCGATTCTGCCAGAGTCGGCCTAAAACAGCTTGGTTACGACTCAGCCTATGTTGAGAAGTGGTACATCCCTGCTCTGGCTCTGCGAAATCAGCTTGACGTCGGACATGTGAGCTTGGTTACTCTCAGTCAAAAGCAGCTCCGGCCCGTTCATGATTACACTACTCAAGCCGAAGAGCATTTCCGAAACCTGTTGGTGCAAGTCATCAACGCCATAGCAGCGGGGAAGCTTACTCTTCCTCCTTACCAACATCAACCAGGATCGGCAGAGAAGACAATTCGTCGGCTCTCTCAGCACTTTCCGTCACCTGGCTAATGAAGCGGTCTAGCGAGGGAGCATGCCTGTTACGACCTGGCCCGTCGACGGAGAGCTGCAAGTCATACGGCGGGCTTTCGAGGCGGCTTTCCGCAGGGAATGCGAATGCACAGATCCTGGCGGCCTGCAAGATGAGGTGAGCAACATGCTCCATCACACTTACCGTTTGGGCGAGTTGCTTTCGAGAAGGTGGAAGGCTCTCGAACCGCATCTCACCAAAGCGGAATATGGACGGAGGCTGATGACCGTCCCTGGCGCCCTGGGTGCTCTTTGGATTCGCTGTTACGATACGCACCAGGTAGCGAGCGTAACCACGCTGAGCAGCGTTTATTCCGAAGTCGACACCGCACTGTATGGCGTTCTCACCTGGCAGCCTTTGTGTGTGATGACCTTCATCAACCTTCCCAAGGGGACATATCGCAGTGACGACTACCAGGCGCATTTGGCGACCAAACCCGTTCTGGACAGCTTGAAAGCCGTGTTCAACGGCATGGCTGATCTACTGTTGGGTTTGAGCCAGTGACCACCTCGCTTGTAAAGTACACCCTCCTGTCGGCGCTGGGTGGCTGCCCGCAGGCAATATGCGAACCGCAGCCACCCATGGCCTTGCCCTGACGTCTGCACGAAAGCAATGGGTTCCCAGGTATGAGCGAAGATGACCCTCTGAGCGGGCTGCGACCTGTCCTGCTCACATGGTTTGGCGAGGCGGCCAGCGTGCTCACAGTCGCCTCATGGGCCCAGGTAGGTGGCACCTTGACCTGGGCCAGGGGTCAGGACGATCAATATGTCCCAGCGGTCAAACCAATGAGCTTTATGGCTCCTGAAACACGTCAGCAGCTGGCAGCGCTGCCGAGTTTCAAGGAATTGGAGACGGCAGTACAGGCATCCCCCGTGTTGGCCCCAATGCTTGGGTGCTTGGTAGGGACACCTAGATCGCGATCTCTTTTCGGTGTTTGGAGCGTAGCCGATGCGTTTCTGCCGAGCCTTGAGGATCTAGTACGCGGGGAGACAATATCATTTGATGACCGATACAATGCAATCTCTAACCTATTGAGGCTACGTGAGGTTGAAATCCAGACAACATGTCCTTTGCGCGGAATAACGTTCGGGGAAGTGCCGGTCAACCTTGCGCCGGGCTTGTCGATAGATAAGTTGACATTGGACGAGACAATTCTCGCGCTCGACGTAGGATTGCTCCAGCCAGTATTTGGCTGGGGATCCCCCTTCCGCATAGACGCGGGTCAATCCTTCGCGCTCAAGAAGAGGATGCGCCTACCGCTTGTGGTGAACTCCCAGGGTCAGGAGCGGCCAGGGGACGATGGCAGTCTGGCGATGGTGCTGGCTAGTCAGGCACGCGATGAGATGTTGCAACTGCAACAATGTATAGCCTTGATGACTCACGAGCCCGTATCCATATCCGGAAGTGTATCGCATATAAGCAGCCCAACATACATAATATCTGACACTGGGGTCCAGTCGAGCCTCATTTCTCCAGGGCCTTGGTTTGGAACGTCAATTAATTTTGACCAGTCGAGTTGCGAGGGCCTCCGAGCCCTCTGGGATATTGCAAATAGTAGGTCATTCTCGCGCAATAGAGCGATCGCTCTCGCCGTCCGGCGCCTAACGATCGGTACCCAGCGCAAGGACGTAGAGGACCGTCTCCTAGATGTCTTTATAGCGGCCGAAGCCTTGTACCTCTCTGACGCCGATGATGCACGTGAGCGTGGAGAACTGAGGTACAGATTGGCACTGCGGGCTGCGGTATGGTCTGAGGGCACGCTTGATGGCTGGACTAGGCGTGATGTGTTTAAGCTCATGAAAACGGGTTATGACGCGCGAAGCGCTGTAGCCCACGGCGGGCAGCCAAGGCCAAAGGACGTAATCGTGAAGTCCACGCAAGTCACTCTGCCGGACCTCGTAAGAGCTACCGAAGACGTGGTAAGGGCAGGGCTGTACAAAGCCGTTCAAAAGATGGCAGGAACTGATAAGGGACTGACCATACCGTGGGATGATCTGGTACTGCCCGATCATGGAATGAGCGACCAAGGTGCTTGAATGGTAGATTGAGCCTGTACAGCACCCAGTCCGACCGGGTGGCATTTGCGAGCTAGACGACCACAGGATAAGCCAGGTAGTCCGTAGCGATCTCGGCTTGGAGATCCTCCGCCTTTAAGCGGCGACAGGCAGCCGCGTTGTCGCGGCGCCGTGCACAGTACAGTCCGGCCTCATACCAGATCAGGTAGCCGTGGCCCCACTCGCGGCGGAGTAACTCAAGGTTCTCGATCACTGCCGCATCTTCGGTCACGATGTGCTGTCCCCAGCATCTTGGCCAACCTGGTAGTCGGTGTCGGCATCCTGGGGGCTGCTCGCAGGTAGAGGGCTGCGCGTGCGCTCACGGCGGGCCATCAGCACCCGCAGGATGGTTGCGCCGTCGGTGGCGTCCTCCGCAATGCAGTCAAGGATCTTCGCTACCCGCTCGATATCGCCATCCGTGCTGAGGTCCGCTAAGCCGGCTTCTGCCTCGGACAGGTCTATGGCCGCACGACGAAGCGACGCGGCCAGGTTGCCCCTGCTGGTGCTATCACACATCGGTCTGCCCCTCCATAGGCCCCGGCAGGGCCGTGGGAACGAGTACCTGACCGGCACTGCCGACCCTGCCGGGGGGCTTCCGTGGGCTTCGCTGAACTCAGGCCAGGATAGTCGTCCTAGGACTTCTTAGGAATAGATAGGACGTAGTCAAGCGTCCTTGCAGGTCACAGGGTGTCTACCATGATCGGCATGGCACTGGATGACCGATCTGCCCGTATCAACCACGGCTCGGCTGTGGCTGTGTCTGTCCAGGTAGCCACAGACATCGAAGCTGACATAGATGCGGGGAAGCTCTCACCCGATACCAGGCTCCCCAGCGAAGCCGAGTTGTCCCAGCAATACGGCGTGGCCCGAGTCACGGTACGCCGCGCGATTGCGCAGCTCCGCGAGCGGGGGAAGGTCGTAACCGTTCACGGCCGGGGCACCTACGTTGCCCAACCCCCCCGGCGCTGACGCTTAGGGCAACCCCTCGCGGTTCATGATCTACTCAAGCTGAGCGTGACCGTTTTAACACATCATGTGATTGAATGACGGGCACACAAACCTGACTGGCGAGCGACCAAGGGAACGGGAAGCGCGCCATGGCTCTTGGTGTCACTGCTGACGTGCGCGAAATCGTCAGCCGAGTCTGCGCACGCGCTGATGTGCTCGCGGCCTGCCGCCGCCGTGATCTAGGAACTGTCATTGCGGTCCTCAATGCGCATGGCGTGACGCAGGGGAAGCTTGCTGAACTGACCGGCATCCCGCAGGGTCGGCTGAGCGAGTACAAGACGGGCAAGCACACGCCCCGGGCCGCCTCCATCTTCCAGGCGTTTGCCGATGGCATCGGCATGCCGTTGACCGCCCGTGAGGCCCTGGGCCTGGCCCCCGAGCAGTCCCCAGCCGCCAGCACCAGCGGGCCACGGGCTGGCCAGCCGGCCCTTGACGTTGGCCTGGTCTACCCGGATACGCCAGCGGAGGCCGCCGGGAATCTGGCGTTGCTGTGGCAATCCGATCTCAACGACGTGACGGCGTTGCGGGATCAGGCCGAGCCCGGCGCGTCCCGTCGGGCTTTCCTGGTGGCGGGGACGGCGCTCGCCGCACACGCATGGGACAACGCGGCGCTGCGCTGGTTAGTGGGTGCCGGCCGTAAGCACGATAGCCCGAGAGCAGGCGAAGTCCGCATCGGCATGGCGGACGTCGACAGGTTCCGCGCGACAGCGCAGATGTTCGTGCAGTTAGATGATCGATTCGGCGGCGGGCATGCGCGAGATGCCCTGATTCAGTACCTGCGAACCGATGCCGGGCGGCTGCTGCGCGGCAGGTATACGGACGCTGTCGGCCGGGCGCTGTTTTCGGCAACAGCCGAGGCCACCCTTCTCGCCGCGTGGATGAGCTATGACAGCATGCCCGGCAGTTCACTTGCGCAGCGATACTTCATCCCACGCGCTCGCTTTAGCGGACGCCGGGAACGACCGCTTGCTTGGCGCGAGCGTGCTTGACGCGATGAGCCATCAAGCCACGTATACCGGCCGATTCAGCGAGGCCGCGAACCTAGCCCGCGCCGCGGCGACCGGCACCCGCGGGCTGGCTACCGCAACTCTCACCTCCCACTTCCACACGATGGAGGCGCGCGCCCTGGCCCGGCTGGGGGACGCAAAAGGATGTGACCGGGCGCTTGCGGAAGCCGTGCGGGAATTTGACCGCCGCAAACCGAAGGACGACCCCGCCTGGATTCGGTACTTTGACGAATCCGAGTTGTCTGCCGAGTTCGGCCACTGTCTGCGTGATCTGGGGCGAGCCACCGACGCCGCGCAATACGCGAGCCGCAGCCTCGTTGCCGTCGACGGCGCGTTTGCGCGTAGTGACTTCTTTGTCACGATGGTGCTAGCGGACGCGCACTTGGCATCCGGCGAGCTTGAGCAAGCATGCGCCATGGCGCTCAAGGCGCTCACGGAAGGCGAACAGATAAGGTCGGCTCGCTGTGTCAATTACCTCCGTGAGTTCCGTGAGCGACTTGCCATGGCTGGTAACAACCGGCAAGCGGCTGAGTTCCGTGAGCAGGCCGCTAGCTCGCGCTTGTGGCGTATCGCTGCGCGGTCCAGTAGGAGCATTGCCTAAATAGAGCCTGCAGGCAGGCTCTATGTTCTACTTCATCGCTGATTGGTTCCGTTGTCTTCATTCCGTCGGACCTATAGCAGCCCGACCAAGACCGTAGTTCAGCGATCTTCGCGGAGGCGATTCAGCAGCCTATTGATAAAGGGCCACAAGGCGAACAACATAACTCCCAGGATAAATATCCAATCGGCGCGGTCGACAAAGTAGGGGGCTGGTTCAAGCTGGTGCCAAACTAGGTACGTAGCTACAGCGGCAAGTGCTAGAACATATGCAAGAAGATCCGAAGCCCTCTCCTTACGCTTCTGCTGGCCAATCAAACGATACAGATCGCTTTCCATGCGGTAAACATTGGCTCGATTGCCGTTGGAAATATGTTCTACGGGAGGAGAGGACATAAACATCTGTCTCTTGCACCGGAAGGCATCACAATACGCCGTCAAGGCGAAGATACCTGGAGACAAGAGGATTATCCGGAACACCCAGAGAGCGATGCCTTGCAACAGGCTGGTTAGTTGGATCTGGTGTAGTTGCACTATGGCGGGCGAGGCAGCAACCAGTGCCGCCGTGCCAAGGATAAAAGAGACCGCCCAGCGCCGAAGATCCATCAGCGAGCCGCTGAAAGAACGACATTCAGCACGCAGCTCCCCTATGCAGCGCCGCTGTTCCTGCCCATCATCACTCGTGGCGGGAACTAGCATCTGTGCCCAGAGGTAGGCCCGGTCCAAATATCGCAGTTGTCGACGGATGTGCGATTCAACGTGCAGGCGGATCAGCGCGCGCCAGCAAAAGAGGGTCCTGAGAACTCGGAATCTCGGCATCGCCCCAGACTTGCCAGGCGGGCGCACAAACATAGGAAGAAGCCCTACCCTGACCAGCATTGCGGCGTAATCCGCGAGCAGGCGCCGATGGGCACTCAAGATAGCACCATTATTTGTTGGCAACATTGGCGGCGGATCACTGGCGATGACAGGTTCCGCACGCGACGAAGGAAGTACAAGTCCACCAGGAGTACTGAGGATAAGCCATCGATGTGGGGCCGTTTCTCCAAGGAGCGTCGCGGCCACCGGCCTTGACCCAACTGTTAGATTGGCCGCCGGAGGAGCGCCACGTCGCCGGATCGACCGCAGGAGTCTTGCAACCCAATCAAAGGGCGTAGTATCTGGAACAGTTATCCACGCATATTTAGATCTGTCTTGCACATCCGTAGCGACAACATGCAATATCTTGCCTCGTTCTGGTTTCCAGTCGAGGTAAACAGTTCGGCCAAGGGCGGACGTCTTAACAAGTATGGATAGTTGACGCCACCAGAGTAGCGTTGACGCGAAAAAATACAATCCTATTACAATCAGCCCGACGCCGATGGCCGAGTAATTGGTTGGAATAGTGGGCAGATTGTAGTCCCCGCCGGGGCCTTCATAGAAGGCTTGCCTTGGGTTAGGGAATGCATATATTATTGGAAGCCGTTTGTGTCGCCGGGGCAGCGACATATTTGGATATACGAACGTAGTTATATGCGACCCGCTGTTAGTTGTGAAGCTGACCTCTACGCGCAGATGCGGGCCCATAAATTGGCCTGTTACTGACTCGTGCAGGTAGATTGCATTTGCGAAGGCGTAGGATCCACCAACCCAGACTGCTGCTGGGCCAAACATGAGAGAGCCAGCTACGATGAACGAAGCTCCGATGATTAACCGCGAGCAAACCCTCCATATCCACGGCAGGCCACTGATCTTAATCATCTGCTCTTTGCTACTGCTGCTAGCTCTCGCGCTGCCGTGGCTTTCAGCACCTGAGCGGGAAGAGCCCGCCCACATGTCGCGGAAAGCGAGTCTCACGTTCCCACCCCCAGTCCACGGGGACAACCGTACACCCGCACGATGTCCCGGCATGTCGCCATCGTCGGCGGACACCACCAACTCGACATCTTCGCCCCAGGTCTATGAAGCTCCCCAATACTGTGTGCCTGCCTCCCGGCGCCACGAAACCCGGAAACGGGCCGAGCGCCTGCGAACTGTGCTGGCCCTGCGATGCTGGCAGCCACTACGTACTCCAATGGCACTACGCTAGTTAGTAGGGCTGCCAGTCCTTACGGCTGGCACCTGTGCGGAGCGCTGCGATCCGCTTGGCTGCCTCAGCCGCGACCTGCGGACTCTCTTTTGCTTCCTGGATGACCCATGTGACCATCAGGAACTCGCGGACCGCGCGCATTGTTGGGTAACCAGGCCACTGCATGATATCGAAACCATACACTCGCACGAAGGTCTCGTATTCGTCGCGGTTGTGCCAGCCGAAGCTGTCATAGTAGACCGCCGTAAGGGCTAGATCCCATTCTCTCGGCCCAGAAGCGAACCCGTCGAGATCAATGACTACTGGGTTTCCTTCCCTGTCGCGCAGTACGTTTCCGATGTTCGCGTCACCATGAATGACTCCCTGTGGCAGCACGAACTCAAGGTTCGCATATCTGTTCTGTATCACGGCTAGCCGCTCGGTAAGGTAGGCGCGGTCCGCAGGGCTTAGCCACTCGTTAACCGCTATGCGCCGTGCAGCGTCTTCAAACGGTGCGAGCAGCGGGAGATTCAGCGAGGCAGGAGCGGTGAGTCCGTGTAGCGGAGCCAGGACCTGCGCTACTTCTGCGATATTCGCGTATTGATCTCCGTCGTCTGATACTGACCGCCAGAACGTAATAGCATGCCCATCGATTTCGATGGGCTGATCGACCTCTATGGCCCGGACGGCTGGATAATTAACGCGCTCTAGCCATCTGGCAACCGCGATCGTACGACGTGCCCGCTCAAGGTCGGCATCTTTGCGCGAAATGCGTACGACGACCGGTCCGGCCAGGTGGTAGACGGCATTAGACCCAATGCGCAGCAGGCGCGCACCGCCCGCGCTGAGTCCGGTAACGCCGCACGCTCGTTCAAGCAGGGCATGAGCGCGTGACTCGCTTAGATCGTGACCCACGGATTCAGCCCGCGTTCGCGAGCCGTCGAGGGGCGGTCCGCCACGTCCCGCGAGGTGCGAGCGCAGGCCGCCTCAGCGTGAGCGGGGGGCCGTTGCTCGGCCGGCGTTCCGGCTCTTCATGGGCCGAGCACGTCTTGACGAGTGCTGATCTATTCGCCCAGTCCCTGGCAGGGGGAATGCCTACAGCCATGGCGCCGCTTCCCGTTCCCTTGGTTGCTCGCCTGCTGATGTGAGGTTGTGTTGCTAGTCAATCACAGCCATCGCACCGACGCTCGGCGCGAGGTCTTCAGCTATGTGCGCCTACGGGCGTTAGCAGATGCCGTTCCTGACGTCAATCACACCTTGAGATATCTCCCTCTGCAATGGGGTTCCCCCTTCCTGCGGGCCTAGTGTCCACGTTGCAAAGGCCCCTGGAACACGGAAGGGAGAGTGATCCAAATGATCCTGGCCGGCCTGATAATCAGCGGCCTGATATCCGCCGCGTTCCTAGTCCTCGTGATCGGCATTCGCAGCACCGAACGGCGTCACGGGCTGCGTAATCCGCATGGCGACGGGCAAACCGGCGCACTCGCTCGCTGGGTGCTTGGCGTCTATGCCGATCCTCGCCGCGAGAAGGCAAACACAGAATACGAGCGGCGCAGGGAGGTGAACCGATAATGCACAATCTTCCCGTCAACCTCGATGGCCGCCGTTGCGAGTGTGGCGCGCTGACTGAGAACGGATCGGCGGTATGCCGCAAGTGCCGCAACCGGGCGCGCTGGCTGCGCCGCAAGAACTGGAAGTAAGGCGCAAACACGCACCTGCGTAACCGAGAGGAGGTGATCAAGTGACTGTTTCGATTCCGCTCGTCGTGGTGCTCGGCGCGGTCGTGTGGCTGGCCTGGCGGTATATGGGCCTGCGCACCTGGCAGGCAATCCTGTGCATGCTCGTGGGCTTCCTGCTAAGCGCCTATCCATAAGTTCTGCGCGTAACCAGGGACGAGGCTGCTGGGTGATCGGGCGTTGACATCGGCCTCGCCGGGGGTTGGATCGAGGTTGCCACAACGTTCCACCACCCGGCGAGGTCGTGGTCAGTATGCG
>WNFX01007426.1_pt1 | contig 10280 bp, 10 predicted proteins | sample 5400111 | NCBI WGS metagenome assembly WNFX01 (sample SAMN13153363, study PRJNA577476) | soil metagenome | isolation source: 40 cm soil or saprolite under grassland replicate 1 | place: USA:California | collected 2016-06-15 | reverse complement strand
GGGCATGCGTTTATTGCACATTCAAAATAAAATTGATGAAGTAGCTCCTATTAATTACATCAGCGAGAAATAATGCTCAAATAAAATTATCCGAATAAGCTAATTACCAAGATCAACGGTTCGCGGTATTACCATGGACAAAATAGTTGTATTACTAGAACACTATAGAGATTAGTAATTAAGTTAGTTTGGCGATAATGGCTTAACTCCTCTATATTTAATGAAGATGAAAAGATAGCTTCGTGTACTGGAAGCGGCAGCTTTTCATTGCTTCATCCAATACCACTAAATGCAGTACCTCCGTTACCACCTCTACCGCCATTACCGCCATTACCACCAATAGCATTACCCCCATTTTCTGCAAAGGCTGAACCTCCGTTTCCACCAACAGCTGAGCCTGCGTTTCCACCAGAGGATATACCATTAGTACCATTCGCTCCATTTTTTCCGTTCTGACCATTTACGATATGAGCTCTGCCTATCCCTGTCACATTCAGGCTGTTAAATTTCGTTAGATTAGTAGGACTTGCTGCACAAGATATTTTAGCAGTTATTTTATTTTGACCTTGCTTTATGGCAGCATAGTTAGCAGTAATACCATATCGCCAGGTAGAATAATCAGAGCTTCCACCATGTCCTGTCGCGACTGCCTTCTGATATGGTTTTACAGCATTTAATGATACTGAAACAGTACAATCGGTTCGCGTCTTGTCTCCAGGCGGTGGTGAAGATACTCCAGATAGTAAGATAGGGCTATCAACTGGAACTTGCTGATCTTTGTGAGGCGAGGTGATTTTTATAGACGGCAGGTTTGTTGCTGGCGACAATGCTGATAGAACAGCATATGAAATGCTAGTAACGTCACCTGATGCAAAAAGAAGTACGGCTATCATGACAATAAAAATTAGTACTAATAGTCGGCAATTAAAGTTGTTTCTTCTCACCAATTTGTCTATCCTCATTGGATCATCTTACATATAAAGATGATAGATTAGAATTATATAATCTGTTTCTACAGGGAGAAAGGATGGAATGAATGCATGTTTTGACAAAGTATTAACTTAGATATCCAATGGTTGATATATTCCGTTTGGGTTTTCAACGAAGACTCGCCCTCTATTGCCTTGACCTTTGAGATGAATCTTCAAAAGCTGGACTGATTGCATCTACTACTCCTCACTACTCCATTGTTTGTATTTAGCGAGGCATATCCGAATACCAGAACAGACTGTATGAAGCCGACAGTCGTAAGAGCCTATGCGTGGTATGAATGACAGCTCAATAGTAGAAAATGAATCTTATTCTGTATCATCAGTGTGTGTTATTTTGTTAGGCTCAACAAGCAAAATAATTGAGGCAATATCGTCCTTTTTTTATATGCGATCAGGCCCATATAGAATTCCATGTCAGATTATGTAGGCACGATTGCAGCAAAGCGATACCGTCTTTACCTGAAAGAAGAAGAAAGAAAGAAAAGGTATTCAGAGTGGACGCAATATGCTATTGCTGCTATACTTTGGCTGGTAAAATTGATAACTAATAGTTTGGAAAAAGTTAACATAAAAAGCAAGCGTGTTATTGAAAAGGTGACGGTGGAATAAGTAACTTGTTTCTAATTTCCACCAGACGCTAGTTCTTTCTCTATTTTGTTGACTGGGTATTTCATGTGCCTCGAACATTCTACACAGGTCCGTTATCTTTCGCAAATTAGAAGCTAGTTTATCTATCGGTTAAGTTGTAGAGTCAATATGAGTATTATGCTTCGGATCGAACATACAGTCAGCAACTTTGATTCTTGGAAGACGGCGTTCGACAGTGATCCTGTAGGTAGACAGAAATCAGATGTGCGTAGTTACCGTATCTTGCGACCAACAGACGATCCAAATTATGTTATGATTGACTTGGAGTTTGATGGTTTAAAGCAAGCGGAGAACTTCACCTCCGCACTCCGAAACCTATGGGGTAGCACGGAAGCACAGAAAGTCATGCAGAACCCAAAATTGCGGATCGTCGAGCAGATGGAGACAAAAGAATATTGATGACTTGATATCATTAAATCGAGTCTTTTCTTTTAGAATTACAAATTGCTGTTATTGCGAATATGTCATTATACCATGTAGTTGTCCTCAGGACTAGCATATAACTATTGACGATTGACGAACAGGAAGATAGGTAAGACGAATTGTAGCTTGTTTACAAATGAGCCTGGACCCATCAATGCTGGTTAACGTCGTTCGGCCCATTCTTCAGTATGCGAATATCCATGGATTCATTGATAGAGCTACCCACGTGCTTACCAGTCATACCATAAATGAGCTGTCCTGCCCCTTCAATAAAGCAAAAGGTCTTTGGAGGGTTACAGATCCAATCATTGGATCAGTACGTTTGCATTCCCATTTGCCATATTTACATACTAATCCAACAACAACGACAAGAAGTCAAGTATCAGCGATATTCTTGTACCCTACCTTTATTTCTAAAACGTAGCAGCCAAATGATCGACAACAACAACAATTATTCTTCCAACCTCTAGTGGGTGTAGATGGCAAGGGGTAGTGTTGTCGACGTCTTGGACAGAGTGGTAAGGAGAAATTGACGCATTTCAACAGAAGACAAAGAATGCATGGTTTCAGCGATTATAACTTGAGAGTTGCTTATAGATGGGCCACTAAAGATCTGGCTTCACATCTTCATCCTGCAGTCTCAGAAATTTCTCTTGCCACCGAGAAAATGCTTGTTAGGTTTTCCGAACTGATAAACGGAATCGGTTCGGCTCAATAGCAATTTGGGCCAATTTCATAGACAAGCAGGTATCTAGGCCTGTTTTCAAACAAATAATCAATCATCCCGGCCTTAGTTGAATTAGTGCCATCAGCAAAGTAGCAGTTTTTCTGTTGCATTAATGATGTCAGAAACATCTTTCTTAAGAATGCGCCGCCTTCTTACGAGCTTTGACTACAGCTGGTTTCTCTTTTCTCATTCTCTTACTATAATCTAACACACATGTAATGGTAGGAAAGCTAGCAGCATTTTAACGCTATCCGAACCAAATTCACAGGTAGAATCTGTGAGTAATGCAAAAAAAGTTAGCCGAGTATCGAACCCACGATAGCTATTACCAAACACACCGTTCCAAATAGGCCAATAGCCACTTTGATAGGCATGGGTACTTTCCATGGTTTATTTTGTTTGCTTTTACTCATTTGACGATCACCCAAATCATACTTCTTAAGTGTCTGTATTGTCTCCTCTACATCTTGAATTGTCTTTGACTTTCTGGCAATTTTGATAGCATCTCGAAATGATTTTCTTCCAAGGCCCCTGAGTACCGAGTTCTCAACGTATGGTCAGGATGATTTACTGCTACGTACAGTCAGTCTTTGTTCTAAGAGAAATGCTTGTTGAACTGGAGTCTGAGAATCGTTTTCTCCATTGAGTATTATGATACCTGTAGATTTAGAGACATTACCAATAATACTCGAATTCGGTTCTAGATTTGATTCCGATCTAAACCATATTGGACAGCCAATAATGTTGTTGCATTTAGATAAATTAAAAGCAGTTTTGTTTTCATATTCATTTATCAATAAAGGTTTAAGTTGTTTATCAATACTTATGTAACCAGCTTCATTTGTATTATTTCCTCTGGATTTCGTGCCTTTCCATCTTTAAAGACTTCCCTTGGCATGCTAGACATGGAAAATGATCCTGCGGCGCCTAAAACTGGTTCCAGCTTCTTACCTAAATCAGTGAGATGATATTGTATTCGAATAGGGGACTCTGAAACTATCTTCCTTGTGATTATCCGTGATTTTTGAAGTTCTTTAAGCCTCTCCCTGCATTGTAAGAATAACATTACTCTGCTTTCCTTTGTACTCAATGAAGGCACAACTGGAACATTTTCAGATCCATTGGCGCCGCCTCTACAGTTCACTGTAGCGGAGAGGGTAAAGGGATTCCTAGTAGATTGGGACGAAAGCCATAAGGAGTGGAATTCTGATGAATTACCTAATCAGGCCGGTATAATACAAATTTCTGTAGGTAAGCGGGATCTAATTACGATGATCGATAAAGCCCGAACTTTCGTAAACTCTTATTGTTAACACAACGTCTCAACTTCCGCCGTCTAACTAACATGGGTACTTGCGACATAGAACGCAGAGCTATATCTAAAAGCCCGCTTCAAGATATAGATCTATCCACGTAGTAATCCATTTTTCGTCAGGGTCTTGCTTGGTACCCTTTTTCTTAGTATGCAAAAATTCGAGAATTTGTTCTTTCCTTTCTATGTCATAGAATGTTCGATCACGATCCAAAAAATTCGCAAATCCCATTATTACTTGAAGAGTATTATTTCGATGTCTTTCAGAGCATGCCTTCGACTTCATATGGTCGTGGAATTCATTTATTAAATTCAAATTAATTCGATTTGGTACAACCAAAATTTTGCTAAGGGTGGTGGTCAAGGTATAGGGTATTGTTGATCTCCTTACTCCCGGTATATCATATGGATATGCAACTCCTGCAGCATCCACGGATATAAAATCAACTCGTGGTTTGATGAAGTAAGAAATATAGCAAAGAATGAAGGTATTCGTGATGTAAAGACAGATATTTTTGTGGATGTTAAATCGGTTATCGAATCTATTTTAGACTATGCTACTAGTAAGGAGATAGATCTAATAGCCGTCGGAACCAAGGGAAGGACTGGATTAAAAAGATTATTGATGGGAAGTATAGCAAACGGTATAGTACAGCATGCTCAGTGCCCTGTTTTACTTGTCAAATAACTGCTAATTGACTTCATGTAGAACCAAAAGTTACCCACTTGCTTCTAGCGACATATTCTGAATCGTAATCATCTAAATGTCATTTAATCCGGAACTTGCATTTCTTACTATTGTCACAATGGTGTTTTCTGTCTAAGTTGCGTGATGGCATTACTAGTGTAATCAGCTACCACCTTCGATCTTGTATCCATGTTTTTTCATTATCTTTTTGACTTCACTATCGCTAACCTGTCCAAAATCCATGTAAAATTGCCCCACAGCAGTAAACGATTCTGGAGAATAGAGGACTACCACCTTGCTATTCCCTACTATTTGTTTTAGCCTATCCACAGTATCTTGTGGTGCAACAGGTACAGCTATAATTAATTCTTGACAATCTTGTTTTGTTTTTAGCCATTGAGCTGCTGATAGTATAGTTGCTCCAGTAGCAACACCATCGTCAACCAACACAACGGTCTTTCCCTTTAACTCCCTGTCATACTCTTTACTTCCTCTAAAGCTTATTAGCCTGCGTTCTATTTCTTTCATCTGTACATTTACTTGTGTATCAATATAATGTTGCGGCACTTCTACCGTTAGCATAATCTCTTCATTTAGAAAATAAGTACCGTCAGGCATAACAGCTCCAATTGCAACTTCTGGATCAATGGGGGCCCCGATTTTTCTTGAAACTACAAGATCAAGTTTTGCGTTAAGTTTAGTTGCTACAACATCACCAATAATTGCTCCTCCTCGAGGAATAGATAGAACAACTATAGAAGAGGAGTCTCTATGTTCTGGTATCATTAGCTGCTGCTTTAACTTCTCAGCGAGCTTATTTGCTGCATCAATTCTATCCCGAAATATTATCGGTTGCATCTTTCAGTCTTGATGCTAATTGATATGATCTGTATTTTATTTATTTACTTTATTTTTCCAAAATCTTGTTCTGCTTCTGCCATGTCATGTTCCTTAAAAGTTTTATTATCATACATGGAAGGCTTCTCTATCTGACAAGATAGGTTTATACAAAGACTGATATGACACATCTGGACCCATTCATTACGGGCATAATTTAACTTTGTACCTTTGTTAGTAATCTACTCCTGTTTTTCCTTTTGGTCATGCCAACTATGTATAATTCATAGCTTCTAATATAGAATGGAACACTAATAGGAGAGGAAGCAGGCATTCGAACTGGGTATAAATGTAAACCCAAGTTAGATTTCAAAGATGTCCGAGCTACTAATCGTAGACGCTTCCTTTTGCTTGGGATTTATTTCATCAATATTTCTGGCGAGTTCAGGTAACTTTTGATTCGTAAGAAGACTACCGATTTCGTTAGTCTGTCCATCCAGCTAGGACTTCTTTTCAAAATACTAGGTTTCTTGGGTGACTTAACCAAGGAATCAAAACTATCTTTCGCAAACTGTTCAAACAAACTCTTATTAGCTTGTAGGTTTATCATGTGAGGTAATTATTTCTCTCAGCGACTTAAGCATGTCGACCCTTTTAATGTATTTGCTTTATTGACCCATACCTTCTCCACGCAGGCCTCAGTTATCGATGAACTCAGAATAGTACCAAGAGTATGTAAGGTTCAGAATTTTATGAGTATCCACATGACAAAATAGCAAAAGTGACTGCTAACAATGAAATTAAACTAAAAAAAGAGTCTTTTCGAAATTATGTCAGAGCAACACAAATAATGATAGTTGTAATGACAATATGAAGATCTAAAAGACTAAAGTTCACCTTACTTATGCTATCGTGATTTCGAATTCGATTGCTTAGGTTACCAATCTATTACGGTATAACGGAGGAGGAAATATTAGAACTGTCATTGTCAGGTGAAGACGCTATGCAAATCGACCAATGAATCTGAAGACAAGATAAATCTAAAAGGGTGTAGACGGCTTAGATGGAAGAGAGATAGGCAATAGCAAAATCATAACCACTAGTAAATTATCTCTCTCCCATAAGCCAACTCTACTCAAGTCATTATTATGAAATAATCGAATATACAGGGTTGCTAACTCTACAGGCTAGTTATAATCGATAAAATTTATCTGTCTTGATAAAAGTAATATCCTCTAACATAGATCAATCAACATTATCTCCTTAATCTTTCTAGTCAATACCTCAATCTTCAAAAACATATCAATCATTTATGCTATTTTCCTAGCAGTGGCTGTGAAGCATCTCAAATATAGTATAGAACATTATGCTCTTGATGAGAACTAAGTGAACCACAAAGCATTAGTAATAGCACCAATCGTAGCGGTAGCAGCAATAGCATTGACAGCAGTCGGATTTGCGATACCACAACAGGCTTTCGCACATTATGGACATCATCATCACCACAACAATAGCATAGATGTAGACCAACAGATCAATCAGTTGAATAATTGTACACAAGCATTATGTGACAACCAAGCCCAGAACCAAGTTGACATAGACCGCTGATCTCGAAAAGAACAATGGAAGACAAGCATTATGTGACAACCAAGCCCAGAACCAAGTTGACATAGACCGCTGATCTCGAAAAGAACAATGGAAGAGTAAGTGACTGAAAAGGAATCATACTCTCTCTATTTTTTATGTCAATACAACTAGGTAAAAAATGACTCTTGAAGGCATCAAGATATTTCAGACTCTAATAACAGTATATTGAGTCTTAGAAAGAGGGTTATAAGAGTAATTAAGAGCATGATTCGAAAGAAATCTAAGAGAAGAGTGAAATATACATAGTAAAGATTCGCCAGTCAAATCTGTATCATTCCTTGAGTTAAATGAGTTTATATTATTTTAGTCAACTACTATAATAAATACATGATTAACCAAATAAATTCGTTTAAGAAAAGAACCATAGCTCCATATATTATGCCGTCAAAAACACCATTCCATCCAGTGCTAGATTTTTCTTCCTTTCTCCCGAAATAAAAGTGACATCCGGTTTGTGGTGATAGTTACGGACCACCTAGTTTCTTGTGCTGCACTTGCTCTAATGATGGTGTTGTAGGTATATATGATTCCTGAGTAGTTATTGTAGCAGAATGAGGACCCCCAAGAGTAAGTGTTTTGTTCGATATATTCACCAGAACTACGTCTGTAACAGGATCGCCGAATCCAAATTGTGAATGATATACGCACATCTCTGGTGGTCTGGAAATTTGTGACAGATAGCCAAGCGGGGTCGGAGCTAGATCAGGAGCCCTACCAACTAAGACATGAAAGAGAGGAGTTTGAGGAGTACTAACATCGCATGGCATGTTTAATGCTATATGCCCCTTGACCGCATATGGTGTTGAATCATAAAGCAAAATGAATTGATTTGTGCCTAGATCTACGCCATGTAAGAGAACTGTTAATGACGCTCTACTTTCGTCTGCTTTGTGAACGTAGTTAAAGCTAGAAGCTATTTGATTTCGTAATGCCGAATCAATCTTTTCTTGTTCAGCTAGAGAAGTCTTATTACTAGTTAGTATATTCTGTGCAGTATAGGAGCCAGTACTAATTACAGCAATGTAAACTAGGATTGCCAGGCTAGCAGCAATCATTGTTGTTTGTGCAATAGTCATGATAAATTATGACTCACCTCCTTGACATTCATAATGATCAAAGTTGATGCAAACAAGTGGATAATATTGTTTATGTTATGATTTCGCTCCGCAGGATCACAGGTTATTATGTACTGAATTTGACTCAGTTATGTTTGTCAAGAATCTGATTTTCTCCCCCAGTCGACCCACTTAATATCGCAGATCTTGCAAAGATTGAAATAAGAACGAATCGATGGCAATGGGTCAATCATCTTTTCAACAGTAGCTACGTAAGGAGCCCTATGTGAAGGACAATGCAATATATCACAAAAGTAGCAAATAAAGATTAATCCATATCATTAATGGGCTCCTATAGTTAAAACAACCTTTTATAGATACCGTGAATACTAAGTGCCAATCCAGCCTTGAGTAGAAGCATTCATCACTAGTGATATGGAATTAGTCGATTTATTTATATGGCAATCGATATGGATGTCGTAGAAGACACCAAGGTGAATTTTGAATTGATAATGGACATAATGAGTAAAAAGCTAATCAAAATTAGTGCTGATAGTAGCGCATTTGAAGTTGCAAAGATGATGTCAGAATATAGAGTCAGCTCTGTAATTCTAACAGATGGCCAGAACAACATAGGAGGAATAATAACAGAGAGAGATTTGGTTAGAGAGATTTGTGCAAAAGATTTGTTATCCAGCAAGACCCCAATTATATCAGTCATGTACAAATTGTTACCATTGATAACCATAGGCAAGAATTCAAGCATCGAAGAAGCAGCAGCCTTGATGATTAAGAACGGAGTGAGGCATCTCCCTGTAGTAGCTGAGGATGAAAAAAATGCAAACCACATAATGGGAATGATTACCACAACGGACATAGCAAGACACCTTAAACGCAAGTTGGAAGACAGTAGTAACAGCAGTGATAAATCTGCCTCTTTGTTATTATTAGACTCGTTATGTTCTGGAGAAGAGCCAACAGAAGAAAAAATATTTGAAGCTGAATAGTTTATAGCGAACGCAAAATAAATTTCCTACTTTTTTGGCAAGCATCTCATACTTACTCATCTCGATATAATATGAAATTGCAATAATTTCCCTACTCAATTTGGAGCACACTTTTTGTTTTTGTTTTGTTGTTGTAGCTTTTTGTTATACGGGAATCAATGATACGTTACCTTCATGATAGAAAATTGTGTATCAAACTAGCCGATACTGTGAAAGTCTCATCCGATAAAATAGAAAGCAAAATACATATGGTATTATCATTTTTCAGAATACTTCAGTCACCTACAGAACTGGCAAACCCTGAGGCATCTAGATGCTTACCTAAATATGCCATCTCTGAATTCATAATATCGGTGGCACCCGTTGCGTCTTTTTCAACTATTATGCCTGGTCTAGGAGCACCCAAAATAAATTGGCCGATTCCAGTTCTTGAACCACTAATTGTAGCATAGTAGTTGGTTGTTGAATCCAAAGATGTTATCTTCACTGAATCTGCTGCCGTGTATATCTAGGTAGAATTCGGAAGTGTTCGCAAGATTACCACCAATCACTTTGAGTTTATCTTTAAGCCAGAAACACAGTGGCATTGTATGTAATACGTGTTAATAACTAACTATCCCATAGAATCAATCATTATGCTGTTTTGGATGAAAATACTTCACGAAGAAAAATTAATATTTGTCTATTCTCATAATATACAAAAAAATACGTGGTATTGATGTCCGCACAAAATGCTCAAGGTCCACAAATCCCGATTGTACTCCTTAAAGAAGGTAGTACAGAAAATAAGGGCAAAGACGCACAGAGAAATAACATTGCTGCTGCAAAGCAAGTAGCAAATATGGTGAAGAGTTGTCTTGGTCCACGTGGTATGGATAAGATGCTAGTTAGTTCTATTGGAGATGCTACAATTACAAATGATGGAGCGACAATTCTCAAAGAAT
>WNFX01007423.1_pt1 | contig 10281 bp, 8 predicted proteins | sample 5400111 | NCBI WGS metagenome assembly WNFX01 (sample SAMN13153363, study PRJNA577476) | soil metagenome | isolation source: 40 cm soil or saprolite under grassland replicate 1 | place: USA:California | collected 2016-06-15 | reverse complement strand
CCCGCATCACGGCCACACGCCGGACTGAGGCAAGCCAGTCACACCTGCATCAGCTACCCCATACACCACTTTGGTGAACGCTAACCTCGATGGCCAGCTACACCCCCGGTGAATTATCAGGGCTAGCCTCGGCCTTTCGCCTGGATAGCTGGGGCGTCGCGTCGTTCATGTAAAAAGTGCCTTTGACCTGGGAGGATAGGGCTTGTCGAAGGTCCTGTCCGGTCCCAGCCGAAGGCACTTTTCAGATGAAGATTACCGCCCGCCGTCCGAAGATCACAGTGTCCACTGACGGAACGGGGCTCGTGTCCCAGGCCGGTGCGCTGCTGCTGACCCAGACGCTGCAGGTGACGGGCCTGGGCCGGGGCCTGTCAGCCGGGCTGGGACGATGGCGCCAGGCGCGGGCAGTGCACGACCCGGGGAAGATCATCGCCGACCTGGCAGTCGCGGTGGCACTGGGCGGGGACTGCCTGGCCGATGTCGCGGTCCTGCGCGCGCAGCCGGAGCTGTCTGGGCCGGTGGCCTCCGACCCGGTGGTTTCCCGGCTGGTCACGCGCCTGGCTGCGGACGCGCCCCGGGCGCTGAAGGCGATCCGCGCCGCGCGGGCCGCCGCCCGGGCGCGGGCCTGGGAGCTGGCCGGGAACGCCGCGCCCGGCGCGGATGGCGGGCTGATCACGGTAGACATCGACGCGACGATCGTGACGGCATGCTCAGAGAAGGAGCAGGCCAGCCCGACGTGGAAGAAGACCTTCGGCCTGTTGACTGAACTACCTGAGCTGTCTTCGCAGTTCAGGGAACGGGTTGCGTCTGGCGCCGTTACGGTCCTTGATCATGACCGGGCAAGACGATCTTTATCGGGATATGGCAAGCCTTGTCATCCCGTCGGCTGGTTTCCTTCGGGCCACGGGCGGTCCGTGGGATCCGTTTCGGCTGGTCGATCCGTCGGGTGAGGTCGTCCAGCCGGTGGCGGTTTTCCTGAGGGACCTGCAGGCGGCAGGGCGCACGGTGGCGACCCAGCGGTCCTATGGGATGGACCTGCTGCGGTGGTTCCGGTTCTGCTGGGCAACCGGGGTGCCGTGGGATCAGGCGACCCGCAGCGAGGCTCGGGACTTCTGCCGGTGGATCCAGATCGCAGCCAAGCCAGTCAGCCCTCGCCGGACGAGGGCGGAGCGGGGCGGGGCCATCGGCGAGACGGCTGCTGACATCGCTGTGACCGCGCCGGCGCGGAGGGCGGCGAACCGGGTGACCGGCAAGCCAGGGCCGGGCGGTCGTTATGCGGTGTCGACCGCGGCGCATTGCGAGAGCGTGCTGCGCCAGTTTTACGATTTCCACCTTGAGGCTGGGTCGGGTCCGATGGTGAATCCGTTCCCGCTGGACCGGCGCCGCCGGGGTGGGCGCGCGGGCGGGCATCACAACCCGATGGCCGCCCACCGCGACGAGCGGTCCGGGCTGTTCCGGCCCCGGCTGGCTCAGCGGATCCCGCGCAGCATCCCCGATGAGCGGTTCAGTGAGCTGTTCGCCCAGCTCGGCTCGCATCGCGACCGGGCGCTGGTCGCGTTGTGGGTATCGACGGGCGCGAGGGCCGCTGAGCTGCTGGGGGCTACTGCGGGGGATGCCGATGCCGGGCAGCAGCTGATCACGGTGATCCGCAAGGGGACCCGGCTGATGCAGCAGCTTCCGGCGTCTCCGGACGCGTTCGTGTGGCTGCGCTTGTATCAGGCGCAGATGCAGGGCCTGGTGCCGGGCGGCCTGGATCAGCCGTTGTGGTGGACGTTGCGGCGCCCGTTCCGGCCGCTGACTTATCACGCCGCGCACCGCATGTTCACCCGGGCCAGTGCGGTGCTGGGAGCGAACTGGACCCTTCACGATCTTCGCCATACCGCGGCCTGGCGGATGGCCCGGGACCCGGCGATGCCGCTGACTGATGTTATCTTGAGCTTTCGCGTCAGCCGGTGCTGTGACCTGCGGCGTCCCGTCGCAGACAGTGTCGCCGACGGGACGCTCGCGGCCTGATAGCGGCTGTTTCAGCAGCCTGGATCGTTACCTGATCGGTTCCGGGCCGACCGCTGGTCGCCGAGTGCGCGGGCGAGCTGGCGGCGCAGCCGGGTGTTCTCGTCAGCGAGCTGCTTGTTGCGGTCGAGGGTGGCGGCAAGCCTGGCCCGCAGTGACGCGTCGGTGGCCCGCTGGCCGGCCGGGATGGCGCCGGCGGAGCCGGCGCCATCTGTTTTCTCGCGCAGCCTGCGGATCTGGCTGCTGATGTCGGGCTGGGTATAGAGCCACGACCGGGAGATCCCCGCTGTCTGGGCGACGCCGGCGAACGTCACGGGTGTGCCGGCCCGGTCGAGCTCGCGCAGAGCCTGGACGGCTTTCGCCCTGGTCAGCTCATGGCGCCGGGCGGCGGCTTCGGAGAGCGGGTCAGGACGCACCGGCGGCGGTCTCCTCCCCGTCGTGCCCCTCAGACTCGAGTGTGGTGATGATCTTGTCCAGGTTGCCAGCTACCTGCCGGTTCATCTCGGCGACACGGGCATGGCCTGCGGCTTCGGCCGCGGAGATGATCTGCAGCGTGGCCTGCCGCTGGGCATGATGCTGCGGGAGGAACTCCGCGGTAGTCACGAACATCGGGCAAGTCAGACAAGAGTTCGCATGCGGACAGGTTTTGACCAGGGGCAGCTGGCAGTAGCCGTTCGGGAGCGCCTGGGTGGCACGGGAGAGCTGCTGTTTCGCCCAGGCGGCATCGCCGAGCGGCCCGTCAGGGCTGATCTGGACGGGCTGGCCCTCGGCATTGACCTTGCGGGCCCTCTCCCAGTGCTCACGGACGGTCTTATCCGACAGCCGCGCATAATGAGCGGTCATGAGCGGCGAGTCATGATCGAGTATCTTCTGCACGACGTGCTGGGGGACATCGCGGTTGATCAGGACCGTTCCCAGGGTGTGGCGCCATTGATGGGGAGTTAGGTGCACGGGCTGCCCGTGCTCGTCGCGGACGTCGCAGCGCTCCAGCCAGCGGTGCAGCGCACTGCGGTAGGTATGACTGGAGACGGGCCTGCGCCCGTTGAGGTTGCCGTTCTGCCGGGGGAACAGCACCGGTGCGCCAGCGGGGAAACGCTGAAGCACCCGCTGCTTCTGCTCGCCGATCAGCCGGAGGAGCTCGCCATCGATGGGGACGAGGGCCTCGCGTTTCATCTTGGTGTTGTAGTAGCGCAGGTAGGGGGCGCCGTCGGCGTCGGTGACCGTGCAGTCAAAGGCCAGCCCGGCAGCCGGGGAGATCCGCAGGCCGCAGCGGATGAGGATCAAGGTGATGAGCCGGTAGGCCGGATTGTCCTGCCCGGCGAGATTGGCGGGCTGCTCGACCTGGGACATGACGTGGGCGGCGAGGCCGCGGGGAAGCCGGGCGCCGCGGGGCGGGAAGTCCTCCGGGTAGATCGCCGTGGTGGCCGGCAGAGTCTGGTCCCAGCCGTGCCGGCGGACCGCCTTCATGAAGCCGCTCAGTCCGCCGACGTAATTGCTGTGGCGCACCTGGCCGCCCATTTCTGCCTGCAGGACGGCCAGGTAGCGTTCCAGCATCGGGCGGGTCACGCCGGCCAGGCCGGCCGGCGGCTCGGGCAGGGAGGCGAGCCAGGCGGCGAACCGGGTCACGGCCCGGGCCCCGGATCCGGCCGTGCTGGCTGACAGCCCGGTGGCCAGCTGCCAGCGGGTATATCTCTTGGCCAGTTCCCGCAGCCAGGGCTGGGGGATTCCCGCGAAGCTGATGGTGGCCTCGGGCTGGCCGATGCCCAGGTTGCAGAGCCGCCAGGTGTCCCGCGGGTACTCGGTGTCCCAGCCGGCGCCGAACGCGAGCGCCTCGATGCGGCGGCGCGCGTCGAGGATGAACGGGCGCCAGCCGCGCCCGTTTCTCGGCGCGTCGAGGGCGGTCCACCATTCTTCGGGCTGTTCCAGCAGGGAGGACGCGCCCGCGGCGGCCAGGATCGCCGCGAACGGGTGGACTTCGCGGGGCGGCAGTTTCGCGTCATGCTCGTCGCCGCGGCACTGCAGGACGTACTGCATCTCCAGCCGGAGCCCGGCGGGCAGCCGCCGCAGGTCGATGTGCTCCTGCCCCGGCCCAGGATTTTCGCAGGAGACCGCGAACTCGTCGATATCGGGACGCCCGTTGTCCTTCCACCGGATGTCGTGGCCATAGCAGAACACCGACGTGCCACGGGTCCACAGGGAGCAGTAGCCGATCCGGCAGGCCGGCGGCGGCCCGTCCGGCGGAAGCGGCGAGGCCGGCGCCTGCCAGTCCGCCAGGTCCGGGCATCTCGCGCGATACCACTGGCGAAGGTGCCGCTGGCACATCTTGCGGCCCATCGCCCCGTAATTGCATCCGGCGATGACGCACGAATCCAGCGGCAGGTGGCCGTGCCAGCCAGGTTCAGCCGTCGCGGTGAACTCCGCGAGGGAGATCTGGCCGGCTCCCCGCCACCGCTGCCAGTGCGAGGTGCACAGGCCCTGCCTGCGGTGCGGGCGGTCACAGCCGCTCACCGCGCAGGGCGGCCCGCCGAAGACCGGGTCCCGCGGGTCGAGGACCAGGTCCTCAGCCCGGAACTCCGGGCGCACCGCGGCCATGAGCTTTTCCAGCAGGCCGGCGGGAGCCCGGTACTGCCTGGCCTGTCCCGGTTCTGCGGCGTCCGGGTTCCCGGGGCGACTCACCGGCCGTCCTCCTCACGGTCGAAGACGGTCGCGGTGACGCTGACCGCGACGCCTCCGCGGACACGGGCGTGCAGGTAAACAGCCCTCCCGCCCGCGGACAGGGTCTCGGTCACCTCGTCCAGCCCCAGTGCCAGCCGCCATTCGGCGAACAGCCCGCGCCGGACTGCGCCGGGGGCGAGAACCTGGCCGGACAGGGCTCCGCCGGAGGCGGTGACGGTCCACGCAATCACCGCGATGTCCGGGTGCGCGGCCAGGATCAGGGCCAGCTCGCCGGCGGCCTGCTGCTGCCAGCGGGACCGGTCGCCCTGGCTGATCCAGCCGCCGGTCACCAGGTCACCTCCCGCCCGGTCAGCCAGCCGGCCTTCTCCAGTGCCGCCCGCGCGTCCTCGATCGTGAGGTGCCCGTATACGGCCGATGTCGTGGTCACCGATGAATGGCCCAGGAGCTTGGAGACGACCTCGATGGACACGCCGTCGCGCAGCCATCTGGTTGCCGCGCTGTGCCGGAACCAGTGCGGATCGAAGTCCAGGCCGGTCCTCGCCCGCAGCCGCATGACGAGGTCATAGGCCGCCGGGTAGGACCATGCCTGGCCTTTCGGCTCCGCCCAGATGTTCACGAACACGTAGTCGCTATCGATCCCGCCGTACTCCTCGTGCAGGTAGCCGGCATACAGCCGGATCAGCTCCGGCGCGACGGGGACCGTCCGGGCCCCGGACTTGGCACGTGCGCCATTCGCGTTCTCCCGCGGCATGACGGTGATCTCCTGCTCGGCGGCGGCAATGTCCTCATGCCGCAGGCCGAGGACTTCACCGGCGCGGCAGCCCGTCTCGTGCATCAGGGCGAAGAAAAAGCGGTCCCGCAGCCGGGTGCAGGCGTCCAGGATCGCCTGCGTCTCGGCGACGGTGAGGATCCGCGGCAGCTTCTTCGGCGCCTTCAGCGTGATCGCCCGGCCGCGATACGGCTTCCCCTTGCTCACATGGTGGAGGAACGGCTTCCAGCCGCCCCGCCCGCCGGTCCGCCACGCGGCCAGCAGGTCCCCCGGCCCCTCATCGTTGCGGGCCTGGTGCGCATAAAACGAGCTCACCGCGGCGAGCTTGCGGTTGACGGTCGCCACGCTGACCTCGGGCACCGACGACGGCAGCACCGCGACCGCCCCCGCCCGCCCCGCCGGCGGCACCTGCAGCCAGACGACGAACTCGGCGATGTCCTCCAGCCGGGCCTCGCGCCAGTCCAGGCCCCGGAACGCGAGGAACTGCCAGAGATCTTTCATGTCGTGGGCGTACGCCTTGACCGTGTTCGGCGACCGGCCGATGTCGGTCAGGTATGCCAGGAACCGGTCGACCGGGACGACCGGCGCGTCGTCGTCCCCCAGCACCGTCCACGATCGTGTCCCCGAGCCGGGGATCACCACCGGATGCACGAGCATCGTCTCCTCCTTGAGCAACGTCATGGACAAGGCAGGAGATAACCACGGATGAACCGTCATCTGGGCACGTGAGAACGTGCGTGATGGACGTTAAAGACACGTCAGTTGAGGCTGGGGATAACGTCGGCCAGCGGCATCTCCGGATCCCGGGCCATCCGATACGCCGCCGTGTGGCGAAGGTCGTGCAGCGACCAGTTCGACCCCAGCGCGGCGTTGGCGCGGGTGAACATCGCCCGGGCCGCGTCATAGCTCAGCGCCCGGAACGGGCGCCGCAGCGTCCACCACAACGGCTCGTCCCGGCCGGCGGGCACCAGACCGGACAGCTGCGCCTGATAGAGCCGCAGCCACACGAACGCGTCCGGCGCGGCCGGCAACGGCTGCAGCACCCGGGTGCCCTTGCGCATCACGGTGATCAGCTGCTGTCCCGGGTCGGCGTCGGCGACCGCGGCACCCAGCAGCTCCGAGGCACGCGCACCGGTCGATACCCAGAGTGCGACCAGCGCCCGGTCACGATGCGAACCCAGCTGCGCGAACAACGCGTCAAACCGCTCATCCGGAATACACCGCGGCACCCGCGTCACGACCTTCGGCCGGTACCTGCCACTGCGCTGCCCGGTGAACGGCTCCATCGGATTGTGATGCGCCTGCGCGCGTCCGGGCCGACGCGGCCGAGCCAGCGGGAACGGATTGAGCATCGGCCCGGTCCCGGCCTCCAGGTGGAAGTCGTAGAAGCAGCGCAGCACGCTCTCGCAGTGCGCCACCGTAGCCGCCTCATACCGGTCCCCACGTGACGGCTTGCCGGTCACCGCATTCACCCGCCCCCAGACAGGCGCCACACCCAATCCCGGGACGCCGCCAGCCGGGTGCCGCCAGTGCGGCCGGGCCGGCTTGACCGTCACCTGCAGCCAGCGGCAGAAGTCACGCGCCTCGACCCGGGTCGCCTGATCCCAGACCACCCCGACTGTCCACAAGAACCGGAACCAGCGCAGCAGGTCCATCCCATACGAACGCTGCGTCGTCGCCGGCCGCCCGCACGCCGCCAGCTCAGCGAAGAACGCCGACACCGGCCCGACCGCCACGCCGTCGCCATCAACCAGCCGGTACGGCCGGAACAGATCCCCGGTCCTCTCAAGCAAGCCGCGCGGCGGCACCACCAGCGCGGACAACTCCCGCGGCATACCCCCGTCGTTGATCACGAGGACGGAACCTAGCCAGCATCACCGGACTCCGCACGCACCATCCGAAAGATCGGCCCGCTAGTTCGGTCAACGGGTCCGTTTTGGGCCGCCCGGGCAGGGCCTTGACGGCCGCGGCGTGATACAGCTGGCAGTCGAAATCGCGTGATTCCAGCACGAAATACACCGGTTTCCAGTCGGGTAGCGGCGGCGCATTGCTGCGCCGCCGCCCCCTCGGAACCGGCCATGCCCGCTTTCCAGGCAACCGGCTCGGGCAAGCCCTGAAGGCGCGAAGTTCAGTGCAGGAGTGCTGGTCCACTGCCGGTGCCGTCTGGGAGGCGGCGTCGGCAGTGGGTGTGGATGAGGCTGAACACGGCGGGTCCGCCGCTTGTCCCGGGTCCGGTGTCGATGGCGATCGCCTGGTGGCGGGTTGCCTTGCGGACGGCTGTGATCCACTGTTCCCATTCGTCGGGGTGTTGTGGCTCCTGATCGGCGTGCAGTAGCAGTTCGCCGCAGAGCGGGCAGCGCCCACGCTGTTTCTGGAGTAGCCGCAGCCTGGGCGGGTCGAGCGGGGGTGTCCCGCGTCGCCGTCTGGCTGCCCAGTAGCTGGTCAGGGCCCGGTCGTCGGGTGAGGCCCAGCCCTTGATCAGCGTGTGCCGGGTGATCTTCGTCCAGGCGAACTTGAGCAGGTAGGCGCCGCTGTCGCGGTCGCCAAACACCCACCGGTCACACCTGGAGGGGACGAACTTGCCGAAGTACTTGCGGACGATCCAGCGTTTCCCCTTGTGGGGGTGGGTCCACTTCGCCCACTTGTAGGTCAGCTTCCACACGTGGTCGTCCAACTGGCTGAACACCCGGGCGGACACGCAGTGCCGGTAGTAGGCCGACCAGCCCCGGATGACCGGGTTCAGCCGGATGAGGACCATCTGCGCGTTGTGCCCGCGCAGGGCCTTCATCTCGGCGGTCAGCCTCGCCTTGATCCGTTTGATGGCCGCCTTGCTCGGTTTGATCAGCAGCTTGCCGCGGTAGCGGCGGACGTTAAATCCCAGGAAGTCCACCCCGTCATCGAGGTGGACGACGGCCGTCTTGTCCTCATTGAAGGCAAGGCCCCTGGGCGCCAGCCACGCGGTGAGCCGCGCCTTGACCTGCTCGGCCTGCTCACGGGAGTGACATAGGGCGAGCGCGTCGTCGGCGTACCTGATCAGCACGGGCGAACCCGGTCTCGCCGTTCCGGCGTTGCTGCCGGTGGTGAGGTACCGGACTCCGGCGGCCTCCTCCATCCCGTGCAAGGCCACGTTCATCAGCACGGGGCTGATCACCCCGCCTTGCGGGGAGCCCTGCTCGGTCGGAGCGAACCGGCCCTGGTCGATCACACCCGCCTTCAGCCACTGCTCGATCCGTCCCCGGGCGGGGAACGTGCCGAGCTGGCCGAGGAGATGGGAGTGATCGATTCGGTCGAATGCGGCGGCCAGGTCCGCGTCCAGCGCCCACAGGCGCTTGCAGGTCTTCCCACGTGCAGTCACAAAGACGGCCTGCATCGCGTCCTGGCAGGAGCGGCCCGGCCGGAACCCATACGATCGGGACTCGAACCGGGCCTCCCACTCGGGTTCCAGCGCGCCCGCCGCCAGGGCTTGAAGCGCCCTGTCGGCGATCACGGGAATTCCGAGTCCGCGCCGTTTCCCCCCTGCTTTGGGGATGAACACCCGTTTGACGGGCCTGGGTTTCCACGCGGTGGCGCCGTGCTGGAGCCAGGTGGCCATCTCGGCCTTCTCCCAGCCCCTCAGCACGACCCGCCCGTCCACCCCGGCCGTCTTACGGCCAGCGTTGACCTCCGTCACCCGCCGCACGCTCACCAGCGCGTTGGAACGGGAACAGAGCATCAGCTTCTGCAGATTGCGGACCTTCTTCAGGTCCCCTGCCTTACTCGCCGTGAAGATCCGCTGCCGCAACCGCCGTACGCTGTCTTCGGCCTGCCGCCAATCGACGGCATCCCAGTCCAAGACCTCGTCCTCGGGTCCGTTCACCGTAGTGGTGTCCAACTTGTCCCTCGGTTCGGGCATCCTCGATCATCTGGGTCTCCACAGGCTCACCTGTCCCACGTCAGCGCCCTTTCGGGCCGGGCATCCGCCCGTATCCGACCAGTTATGCGGTGACCATCCGGCGGAGGTGCCGGTCACGCGGCCCCGGTTTCCTGCTGCCTTTCGGCTGTCGGCGTTGGCTTCTTGGGTCATCCTGCGCCCGCTGGGGAGTTGAGCCTTCCTCACGGTCGGCCGACCGGCCACCATCTCGCCGGACCCCAACGGGGTTGTCGTGTTGCACATGAACGAGCCGCGACCGGGCAGGGCGCCTTCTTTATCCCGGGGACGGTGGTGCGCTCCCGGCCGGCGATTATCCTCCGGCCGGCACCCGCCGCTCTTCCACGGCCAGTCCCTACGACCCCGCTGGAACATCCCATCGGCGGGGGGCACCTTCACGAGACGTCATCGAAGGTTCACCGCATTCACCCATCACCCCGGACGGCTGGCTGCCGTCCCAGGACCGGAAGGCCATCCAGCCTCCCGCCGGTCTTCTCCTCGCCCGCGGCCCCCGGATGGGACACAGGCCGCTTCGGCTTCTACCCCGGGCTTCGCACCCCGCGATTACCCGCGACGCACGCCGAGGCGGAGACAGGCCATCGCGCACTGGCCCGGGTACTGCACCACCGGCCTCAGCCGGGCCTCCAACGGTGCCTCCCACTCACACTCATGCACCCTCACGTCGCACGTAGTCGCTGGTGGCCTCCATCCCCACCTTGGTCACCCCCCACGACCGCAGCCAGTCCGCCAGCGACAGCAGATCGCGGCGCGTGGTGGCAAACGACCGGGTCTCCTGCTGGCGGGCGCCCGCCCGGGCCTCGCTGGGCACCCGGATGGTAACCTCCACGCCGGCCTTGGCGATGTCGATCCCGGCGGCCCGGCCGGCGAACAACGGCTCGTCCTCGACCTCGTGCATCGGCAG
>WNFX01021017.1_pt1 | contig 10284 bp, 7 predicted proteins | sample 5400111 | NCBI WGS metagenome assembly WNFX01 (sample SAMN13153363, study PRJNA577476) | soil metagenome | isolation source: 40 cm soil or saprolite under grassland replicate 1 | place: USA:California | collected 2016-06-15 | reverse complement strand
GGGGCACTTTGCCAGTCCACTGGACGAAGCAGGATGGGAATCACGCGTGCTTCATCGTTCTGATGCCGTTTAAAGGCCCTTTGCATTTCCATGCCGTAGCAATAGTCAGAGGCCAGGAAGTCTGAGCTGATCAGCAGAAGGATGATGTCGGCTTCATTCAAGAAGTGATCGAGAACTTGTGTCCAATCGGCCCCAGGCACAATCAGGCGGTCATGCTTGGCCGTGATAATCCCCTGACGTTGCAAAAGGCTCAGGTGTTTATCCAACTCGTTGCGCAGGGCTTCGTCTTCATGTGCATACGCATAAAAAAGACTGAGTGGGATAGATATCGACTGATCCATAATCAACCACTTCCTTACTCTCTACTCTCTTTAGGCCGACTCGCAGCCATCCTGCGCATATTAATCGGAAAGTTTCCAGGCGATTTCTCGCTTCACCCAACGTGCACCCTGATTTGGGGTATTGGTTGTGCGTTTGGGGTGCCAGGGAAACTTCACACGGCCTCCCTTGGGCTGGATATCTCTCGTCGCAAGACAGGTTGGACACTCAAAGCATGAAATCTTAGCCTCTTCTATCTGAGCGAGCGTCACCTCAATGACTTCGGTAAAGGAACATCCAATGGCTTTACGCACAGAGGGAGCACTCATTTCCCCAATAGGATCACGTTCTGGAGCACGCTGACCCACACGAGGTTGGGTAGGTTTGGGAGCAACTTGCGGCATGGGCGAGTGGGAAGTTCCAGAAGCCTGGAATTGCTTGGCACCCTCGCTATTGTGGAGCGCTACTTTGTGTTCGCCAGCGCGTGCTTCCATTTCCAGACTCACCCGTTTGGCTGGATGAGGCATGGTTCGGGTGAGAACCTCCTCGGTTAAGCTTGTCTCTCCCTGTGCAAGGGTCGCTGCTACCGCATCGACCAGCCAATCTTTTAAAATGCCAATGCACCCAACGCTGCCTTCGGCAAACCAGCGCCAGCGTTTGAGAAAGGCATTCAGGTCACAGGTCAACGGAACCCGTTCGAGCAAATACTGCACGGCTCCCGCAAATGCTTTGCGTTCTTCTTTGTCGTTGACATGGTAGCGTGCAAAGTGAATATCGCGACCGCGACGAGCGAGTTGCCCCATCGTATTGCGAAACCCGAATAAGGCATAGGGACCGGCCAGAACGTGTAATACATTCGTGCGATTGCTTAAAGACTTCAGCCATTCCAGCTGCTCATCGACACTGTGACTTCCATCCCCTTGCATCAGGCGGTGTCCTTCATCAGCGAACACCGCTTTGACGCGCGCCCGGATCAGGGCTTGCTCTGCCACTTCCCGCATGTCCAACCAATCAGTAGCACCAAGCCTTGGGCGTGTTGCTTTCGGCGCGACCATGAGGTGGGCAACCTTCGCCAGAAGTTCTTTGACCAGGATGTGATCTTTGAGCGCGTTGATGATCTGCCGATAGTAATCCAGCCGCAGATACGGTCCCTGATCTGGCGGGATCGGCTCCAGCAAGAGGATCGGAACCACAAAGCGATCAGGTTCCTCTCTGGCGAACCGTTCTGCCACGACGTTGAGGGCTTTCGACTTTCCGACGCCACCTGGTCCACACAGCAGCACATGCGTGGCATCCGTATGCTCTTCGACCCACAAGGACAATTGATCATCAACCTCTTGCAGGTGCGCATGTTTCACCGTGACGGCCTTAAAGGCTTCCAATCGTGCTCTGGCCTCTGGTGTCAATTGTGCCATATTAGCGATACTCCTCGTAGCGGGGAAGGGTGGCCAGGTCGAGTTCATCGTCCATTTCAGCATCGGCATTGCTTGATGGGGGAATCGCTGTCTTCGACTGGCCAACAATCGCTTCGCGAATGGACACTCCTTCGAGATCGCGCTGTTGTTGTTCTAGGAGCGCTTCCTCGGTCAGAACGTCCTGCAGAAACGTCGCAAGCAGCGAGCTATCAACGCCTATCCGCTTGCGATGATGCGCCCGTTGCTGTTCGCGCCATTCGTCCAGGATCAGTTCCCACTCCCGTTCCGAACGTCCCTGAACCTGAAGGAACGCGTCAGCCGTACACGTCAACCATTGTCCATCGACAAAGGCATAGGCGATGCTCATATCAAAGGGCTCGTACCGAACCTCGACGCGCTTTCCGGCATCTGGAGACGAACGCATCAAGGGATGACCGTAGCGTAACCCATTCACGACCACACCACGCGCGGCATCGAGCTTCGCATATTTCGTGCGCGTCGTGGGGCAGGTGAGAATGAGAAACTCTTCTGAATAGGGGATCAGGCGATGGGTGCGCATGCCCGCCAGTTGTATTCCCTGGGCAAACGCTTCGCGGGGACTCTGCCCTAAAGCAGGGTGATCCATCTGATCATACACGTCGTAGGCATATTGGCACAGGCGTGCGGAAAACCGCTCCAAGGTCCAGACGGCCAGATGACGAGGATCAACCTCACGCGTCATCTGACGTGGGTGCTTTGTCGCCTGAGTATTCCCAGACAATTGGTGCAGCAGCTGCGTGGTGGCCGTCCCGAAGAGTCGCTCAATGACTGAACCCATGCGCGGTTGTGCCGTCGGGCGGTCTTTTTTGGTGACAAAATACCGTGTGAGCAGCGTCTCAAAGTAGACACTCCCGAACTCTGGGCCGCGATCGACAAAGCATTCCTGTGGCAAGCGTTGGTGACGCTGGACGCAGATCCGTAGCGCCATCATCACCGAACGATAACTGGGGGGATCGTAGGTCAGGTAGCATGCCAAAATGCGTCGGCTGTAGGCATCGGTGAGAAAGGTCGCCCAGGGCTTGCCCAGCGGTTTGCCGGTGAGCGAAGAAACCAGAACGATATCCAGTTCCGTATGATCCAGATGGGCAAGGGCAAAAGGGCGTTCTCCGTGGCGGGGAGTCGTTTGATCGAGCCACGCAAAGGGTTGAGCTGCGTAGGCCGCACGCGTGCCTCTACGCTTAGCCACCACCTCGTTGGTGGTAAAACGGGCGCGAACCCGGTAAAAGGTTTGCTGGCTGACGGGAGGAAGCCCGAGCTCGTGACACTGCTCTCGGTAGAGCCGATAGACGGCTGCCGCGCTTTTGCCTTGGGGAGCAGCGTAATGGGATTGCAACGCCGCCTCCAGCAAGTGCAGAGAGGCTGGTTCGATACGCTGGCTCCGGTTCCCTCGTGCTGCCACGCGATCGAGCAATCCCAAATAGCCGCATCCATACGTTTCTTTGGCCTGTTGGAACGCCTTCCACCAACGTTGGACAGAACGCTTTGGGGCGGTCGTTGGTTCCCCCCGTGCGTACGCCAACATATGGATCATGCGTTGGTTGGCCGCCTGCTGTGCTCTTGAACCCGCCTGGGTGAGCAGTTGACGCACCTCTGGCACCATGGGAGAAGGGGATGCTGACCCTACCACCCAGAGAGAGCCTTCCTGCTTTAAATGTTCAAACTCGGCCTGCGACATCGCGAGTGGCTCGCCGACTTCTGGCCGTAAATGCATCATCTCTCCCCACCCTTCGATCCGCCAGAGCCGTCCATCCCAGGCAAGAGGCGCATCCGGTAAGGGAGCCGAAAGGCGGACAGACACCTTTTCGTGAACCTTGGGAACCTGCGTTTCCTCTGCATAGAGGGTTACATGCTCATGACGCATCAGCAGGGTTGCAGAAAGGTTCGTAAAGACCCGACGTGTGGAAAGCAAGAGCCAGATAACATCGACGGCAAGGCCGGGATAGAGCGCAAGCAATTCGGCGAGCGGGATGCCCGGATGAGCCTGGATATGAGCGAGCGCCAATGCTTCTTGCTCTGGGTGTGGAGGAACCTCGTGCGCCCAGAAGTCCTGCAAGAACTTCAGATTTTGAATCTCAAGGGGATGGAACTCGGCAGAAGAACGTAATCGATAGGTCAGCCCAAGGTGCTCTGCATATGTCTCCCCTGGAGGACAGTGCCACTGCCCGGTTTCAGCGTGGTGATAGCGAGCAGGCTGAGATTCAGCCAGAGGATCAAGCGCGTACTCCTGCTTCCATTCTTCCCAGCCTGCCGACTCACGGCGTAACACAAAGAAGTCTGGGGTGTGCCATTGGGTGGTCCGACGACCTGATTTGGCGCGATAGCTGAGTGGGATACGAGAGGACTGGTCGTAAAACTCCAGGACATCTTCGTCTCGTTCCATTCCGTAAATCGCCCAAAACTCCACACGATCGCTTTCAAATTGGATAGACATACCCATTTTGGGGCTTGGATAGCGTCCGGTAATATTCTTGGCACGTCCGCTCACACGGCGAACTGGAGGGGACTCCCGAATAGAGGCGATGAGCGCCTCGGTTTCGGAACTCAACCGAAGATGCTGGCTCCAGGTATGGAATGCTTCGAGCGTCATTCTCATGACCATCTTCCCTTATATCGTGCTGAAATCGCTTTCTTTCTCCCTCAAGAGCAAGTATACCTGAGATGGGTCAGAAATGCGACCTTTTTCAGGCATATCTTGGCGCATTCTCCATATATCTTGGCGCGCGAGTTACGGAATCTGATGGAGATGAGAGATGGAAAACGGAAAAAGAGTTCCTCACGATACCGTGCCGTATTATGTGAGAGAACCGATTCGCTGAAAGCGCTTGACAGCGTGGCAGGTTATCTGGAAAACGGTCATTTTCATTCGATAAATGACATAAAGCGCCATGCAGCGCCATCACAATGGCGTAAAGCGTCGTGCAGGTGATAGGCGCTCGCTGGCGCTGGCGGGCGGGTGCAATCGCTGACTATTCTCACTCTAACTCAGTTTCTTCTACCTGGAGGATCTTCTCAAGGCGACTGTATGTTTTTGTAGAGAGCTCCACCTCTATGGCGATGTCGTGGCCGTTAGTGGTCACAACGGCGTCGGGTGTGTGCGGTCGCTTTCCCCCTGGTTCGCTTTTGTGGTGTGCTCTGGCCTGGCGCTCGCTCACCCATGTTGCATCCTGGCGAAGCTGCTCAACATAGAGTCTGGCATGGTTGCACCAATAGAGATGGTTCATCTTTGCCGGTGTGGGCGTGTAGGGGCGTAGCTCTCCTAACTCCTGGGCGACGGCGCGCAATCCTTCGGGGGTGAGCCAGACAACGAAAGGATCGCCGTGAAGTATCCACCCTCGTTCTACCAGTCCTAACTCTTCCCAACGCTTGACAATCTTGGCGGTTCGCTTCACGGTCAACTCTCCTGGCTCCTTTGGTTTCTGTGCGTATTCATCAGGGTCAATGAGTCGAGCAAGCAGGATGCCGAGGTGATCTAAAGACACGGCGTATTGCTGCGCTATCCATTCGAGGGCGTCAAGGTCTCGATCTGTTACCCGGGGGCCTCGATCGCTGCGGCGCTTTCCGGGGCGTTCTTCCATGCGATCTCCTTTCATTCGATCTATCATAGGCTCTACGAGCGGTGTTAGCCCTGGGTTAGACAGTGTACTACCGATAGCGCCTATGCTGGCGCGTAGGGTATGGGCCGATGAAAAGCGGCGGGTGGGCTTGTGTGGCTGGCTGCGGATTTTCAGCGAGGGCGGCGGGCGACCTGGTTGTGAGAGCGAGACCATCCTACCATTTCTTTTCTAGCAGATGAGCTATCTTCCTGGTGAGTGAGAGAGCGGATAGATCGATGGTGGATCGGTGGTGTGACGGGCTCAAGCTCGTGTCGATATCTGGCGGAAACGGGCGGTGATTTCTCAGATATATGGGGCAAGTGAGAGCGTGGCGGGTGTGTGGCCAGGGAACAAAAAAGGCATATGGGCATAATGTACATACCACTTTGTATTGTGCATATTGCACGAACTTATATGTAACTTGAAAGTAGTTCAAAACTTGTCAAGTAAACACTTGCAATTTACGTACCAGTGATGTATACTTAAAGAGTGATAGAGAGTTGATGTGAAGCGGGGTTACAAGTTGGTAGCTCTAGACCTCGCTCCACACCGTTTGTTCAACCAGGCACATTATAGCCTGGGGAAAGGCTAGAAACAATGTCCCTTTTCAAACGCACGGAGAATGAAACCTCTTCCAGTGATGGCACACGCGCCCATGTCTTGATCACGAATGGCAAAGAGTCTACCGACAGAGAGTATATCAAGGTCATGACCGCTCAAGGGAACAAGCCTACAGAAGAAGAGGTACAGCGCGATCTGGCGCAGAATGCACCGCGCCCGTTTCGTTTCCTTCGCTAGTTCGTTGATTATCGCCCTGGTAGAGCAATCTACCAGGGTATGAGATGAAAAGATGGTGTAGAGTAGTTTGTGTACCTACGATCAAGAGAGGGGCATGAACCAGTTTCAAAAAACAGGGACTATCGTGTCCTTTCATGGCCTTTTCTCCCGTTTCCGCTTGTGATCTGCTGTGAGAGAAGAGGTCTCTGGACGGGACGATATCCAGGTCCCATCCGCTAAGTACGGTCAGTTCGACCGGAATTTACGCCTGACTGAGATTGGAGCGCTGGCTTAGAGAGCAGTCTTTGAGTGAAACTCTGATTGTTGATGCAGGAACCGAACACGATGTAGGCTTGTCCTACATGGGTAAGTTTCGGAGAACGGATAGAGGCCGCTATCTGGGCGGCTGTCGAGGCCCTGGATCTCGATGTCAATTCATTCGGGAACCGTTTAGAGGTCCAAGCGTACCTCAAAAGCCACGGGATTGAGGTTGAGCTATCGACCATTGAGGCAGTGTTAGACGATTTGCTGGAAGAAGAGTAGCGTAGTCGTTCATCCTGGCCCTGGCAAGAGCGAGACCAGGGCCTTTTATTTTGCCCACCTTTGGCCCTGAGACGCAAAAATAAGGGCCTGTACTTCGAGAGATGTAAATTGGCAGCAGGAAGCGAACGGTTGTTTGCCGCGCTCTCAAGGCTGGTCCAGTGCGGCGGCCTCAGCGTCGCGTCCCATTGTGCGCAAGAGGCGAGCATAGTTGGCTCGGATGGTTTGTGTATGAGGATGCTGTGGTCCCAGGGCATGTTCGTCGATGGCGAGGGCGCGCTGGTACAAGGGCTCGGCCTGCTCGTCCTTGCCCTGGTCCTGGTAGAGCATCGCCAGATTGTTGAGGCTTTGGGCCGTGTGGGGGTGCAGTGCTCCCACCTGCTGCTCGTGGATCTCAAGGGCGCGCACCAACAAGGGCTCGGCCTGCTCGTACTTCCCCTGGTCGTGATAGAGGTTCGCCAGATTGTGGAGGCTTTGGGCCGTGTGGGGGTGTTCAGGTCCCAATTGCTGCTCGCGGATGGCGAGGGCGCGCTGGTACAAGGGCTCGGCCTGCTCGTCCTTGCCCTGGGTGTCATAGAGCCCCGCCAGATTGTTGAGGCTGCCTGCCGTGTCGGGATGCTGCGGTCCCAACTGCTGCTCGCGGATGGCCAGGGCGCGCTGGTACAAGGGCTCGGCCTGCTCGTCCTTGCCCTGGGTGTCATAGAGTGCTGCCAGATTGTTGAGGCTGCCTGCCGTGTCGGGATGCTGCGGTCCCAACTGCTGCTCGCGGATGGCCAGGGCGCGCTGGTACAAGGGCTCGGCCTGAGAGTACTTGCCCTGGGTCTTATAGAGCAGAGCCAGATTGTTGAGGCTGTTCGCCGTTTGGGGGTGCTGTGCTCCCACCTGCTGCTTACAGATCTGAAGGGCGCGCTGGTACAACGGTTCCGCCTGCTCGTACTTGCCCTGGTTGTTATAGAGTGCTGCCAGATTGTTGAGGCTGGTGGCCGTATCGAGATGCAGTGGTCCTAACTGCTGCTCGCGGATGGCCAGGGCGCGCTGGTACAAGGGCTCGGCCTGCTCGTACTTGCCCTGGTCATAGTAGAGCCCTGCCAGATTGTTGAGGCTGTTTGCTGTGTTGGGATGCAGTGGTCCCAACTGCTGTTCTCTAATCGAGAGGGCGCGCTGGTACAAGGGCTCGGCCTGCGCGTACCTTCCCTGGTCCTGGTAGAGCCCCGCCAGATTGTTGAGGCTGGTGGCCGTTTGGGGGTGCTGGGCTCCCACCTGCTGCTCGCGGATGGCCAGGGCGCGCTGGTACAAGGGCTCGGCTTCCACATATCGTGCATGATCCTTCAAGTAGTATCCTGCATGATTGAGTAAGCGTGCTGCTTCTGTCGTACCTATTGCCTCTTGCTCAATCCAAGCAGCACACACCAATGCATGAGGCAACCACCGTTCACAGGCATCCCATTGCTTGATATCTTGTACATCTGGAGAGGATGCATTGACGGCCTGCACCGCTCGTTGCTTCCACTGCTTCTGTTCCTCTGCGGTCATGCTCTCACGCTGTACTGCTTGGACCAGTCGATGGACCGAGAGCGTCTTCTCGGTCGTATTGCGGCGCATGAGGGAGTACGCTCCCAGAGCTGCTATGGCTTCGTCCAGATCCGTTGGATCTGAAGCGACAGGCTTAAGGGTAGGGCCAAGATGCGTCGCGCCTTCGGTGATGATCTCTTCCGGGATGGCGTCGGGAGCGAGAAAGGCACACAGCCGGAGGAGGTCCGCTGCCGCAGGGTTGGCCTGTTCCACTTTCTCAAAAGCCAGGGACCAGGTGGCCGCCACCGCGTCAGGATGATCGGGAACCAGTCCACCCCGTCGTTGCAACAATCGGGCTCTACGGGATTGATACCGCTGCTGGTAGTCCGAGAGGCTGCATCTTGTTTCTTCGATATAGGCTCCTGCCTGATCCAGAGCCAGCGGCAATCCTCCCAACTCCTCATAGATGGCATGTGCTCCATTTCGGTCGTGTTCAGAAGCCTGCTCAAGGGTTGCATCAACAGGAAGCAGATCGGCACGATGCAACAGAAAGAGCGTCCCTTGCTCAGGCGGTAGGATATCGACTTGCAGGCGGTGAGCGAAACGACCTGTTGCCTGTGCACGCGTGGTGAGCAATACATGCCCTCCCGATGAAGGCGGCAGGAAGTCACGAGCCAGCGCCAGATCGTCGGCATTGTCCAGGATGAGTAACCAGCCCGTATTGCGTTGGAGCCAGTTCTTCACGGCGGTGATAACCCGAGCACTCTCCTGCTCATTCTTCTCAGGTAAGTTGAGCAAGCCAGCAATAGTGAGATAGGATGAGGTGAGTTTGTCGCGGGTATCGGCTTGTGCCCAGAGAACGGCCTGGTAGTCTGCTCGGTATCGATAGGCGTATTCCAGGGCCAGTTGTGTCTTGCCAATGCCTCCCAGGCCACTGATGGCTTGTGGTTGCGAGAGCGCGGTGGGTTGACCTTTGTGCAGGGTCGTTGCCAGTTGGGTGAGCAGCTCCTCACGGCCCGTAAAGAGTGGGTTCTGTGGGTAGGGAACATTCCAAACGGGCGGGAGTGCTGGCACCTTTTCTCGGCTCATCTTCTCGATGCCGCTGGGAGATGAGCCTTCTAAGGGTTGGGCAGAAATGCTTTCACGATTTCTCGTATCCCTCTGGCAACATCTACAAATGCCTCATCTTGATTTGACCAGGTGGTGATAGGCTTTCCATCTTTGGGTAATACCAGCAGTTCCCCAAAGGGAGCATCTTTCCAATCCACAGGACGAAGAATAATAGGAATTACACGAGCCTTTCCCTCCTGGTCCATTTTCATGGCCTCATCAAGCTCCTTGCCATAGCAAAAATCTGAAGAGATAAAGTCGGCACTGACTAGCAGTAAGATGATCTGGGATGCTTTGAGTTGTTCGTCGATCTTCTTTGCCCATCTATCACCAGGGGGGATCTTCCTGTCATGCCAGACCGCAACAAAGCCTTGTCGTAGGAGCAACCCGAGATGCGTCACGACCTGATCCCGTAATGCTTCATCTTTATGAGAATACGAAACAAAAATACGTACCTCTTGTCCCATCGTTCTTTTTCCTTCTCTCTACACGCTGAGAAAAAGAGCGTGCTACGCTTCCATGCTCTCGATATCTGCTCGCTCTATCTAGGTATCGTCTTGTATCCTTGAGTATAGCGGACTTCCTCTAGAAGTACAAGAGTGCCTCATTTCTCTTTTCACTGCCCTGTGAAGGGTCTTTTTGTTGGCCCGTTTTCGTGGCTGAGAGGCCAATCTGAGGGCTTGTCCTTCGAGAGAGGTGTAAAATGGTCAACCGTAAAACGAGGGGCTCAAAATCGCGTCTCAGAGGCGCACGATCGCCGATCCACCATGTCGCCAGTTGCCAGAACGGAAAATGGCGCATTCCCCTTGTTACACGTAGCCGCTAGTGAGCCATATCACTATACATGATGGTGATATAAACTATACTAGTCATGGTGTCACTAATACATTATTGGTGATGTACATTGCACATCCTGATATCCCCGCTATACACTGCACAATACCGCTATGTCAACTCGTTAAACGGGTGGGGTGTGGCCC
>WNFX01010576.1_pt1 | contig 10285 bp, 8 predicted proteins | sample 5400111 | NCBI WGS metagenome assembly WNFX01 (sample SAMN13153363, study PRJNA577476) | soil metagenome | isolation source: 40 cm soil or saprolite under grassland replicate 1 | place: USA:California | collected 2016-06-15 | reverse complement strand
CGTGACGGACGCGCTGCGGGCGTTCGTCAACCAGCCGCTCGGAAAGGTGCCCGCAACGAAGATCGAACCGCGCCACGTGCTGGCGAGCGGCAGCCTACCGCCGGGATTCCCGTGGACCGAGATCGACGGCATGCCGCATTGGGACGGCGGCGTCGTCGATAACACCCCGCTCGGCTTGGCCATCGACGCCTTCAGCGCCGATGCCGACGTCGACAGTATGCTCGTGGTGATGAATCTCTATCCCTTGCGCGCGCGGCTGCCGCGCAACCTCGCCGCGGTCGAGGACCGCCTGCACGAGCTGAGCTTCGGCAACCGCCTGCGCCAGGATCACGATATGGCGCGGCGGGTCAATGCGCTGGTGGAAACCATCGACGATCTTGCCGCCTTGGTTCCACCCGATGCGCTCGATGAGCGGCTGCAGGCCCGCCTGCATGAGGCGCGGCGCTACAAGATCATCGACGCGATCGTCAATATCGACATGCAGGATCCGGCCGCCACGCTCGTTCCCGCCGCGCAGAATCCGGCCGACGACAAGGATGGAATGCGCGATTTTTCCCCGGAGACCGTGCACCGCCGCCGCCGCGACGGGTTCAAATTCGCGCACGACATCCTGCGGCCGGCGTTCGAGAATCGCTGGCGTGCGGCCGATGCGCAGCCACGGCCCGTTGCGACGCCGGCAGGGAGCTGAAAGATGTCCGCCAAGATGCAGCGCGCCGTCTACGCCGAAATGTTCGGCCCCACGACCGGCGACCGCGTGCGCCTCGCCGACACCGACATCATCATCGAGGTGGAGAAGGATTTTTGCACCTACGGCGAGGAGGTGAAATTCGGCGGCGGCAAGGTGATCCGCGACGGCATGGGCCAGAGCCAGATCGCCAACAAGGCGGGCGCGGTCGATACCGTGATCACCAACGCGCTGATCCTCGACCACTGGGGGATCGTCAAGGCCGACGTCGGCTTGAAAGCCGGCCGCATCGCAGCCATCGGCAAGGCCGGTAATCCCGACATTCAGCCCAACGTCACCATCGTCATCGGCCCCGGCACCGAGGTGATCGCGGGCGAAGGCAAGATCCTCACCGCCGGCGGCTTCGACACGCACATCCACTATATCTGCCCGCAACAGGTGGAGGAGGCGCTGATGTCGGGCGTCACCTCCATGCTCGGCGGCGGAACCGGGCCGGCGCACGGCACCTTCGCCACCACGTGCACGCCGGGGCCATGGCATATCGGCCGCATGATCCAGGCCGCCGACGGATTGCCGGTCAATCTCGGCTTCGCCGGCAAGGGCAATGCCTCGCGCCCGGCAGCGCTGGAGGAGATGATCGAGGGCGGCGCTTGTTCGCTCAAGCTGCACGAGGACTGGGGCACCACGCCGGCGGCGATCGACTGCTGCCTCGGGGTCGCCGACGATTACGACGTACAGGTGATGATCCACACCGACACGCTCAACGAGTCCGGCTTCGTCGAGGACACCATCAAGGCGTTCAAGGGCCGCACCATCCACGCCTTTCACACCGAAGGCGCCGGCGGCGGGCACGCCCCCGACATCATCAAGGTCGCGGGCCTCAAGAACGTGCTGCCGTCGTCAACCAATCCGACCCGGCCGTTCACCAGGAACACCATCGACGAGCATCTCGACATGCTGATGGTGTGCCACCATCTCGACCCGTTGATCGCCGAGGACGTCGCGTTCGCCGAGAGTCGTATCAGGAAGGAGACGATCGCGGCCGAGGACATCCTGCACGACATCGGGGCGCTGTCGATGATGTCGTCCGACAGCCAGGCCATGGGACGACTCGGCGAGGTCATCATCCGCACCTGGCAGACCGCCGACAAGATGAAGAAGCAGCGCGGACGGCTCAAGGAGGAGAAGGGCGACAACGACAACGCGCGAGCCAAACGCTACGTCGCCAAATACACCATCAATCCGGCGATCGCGCACGGTGTGATCATCGCCGCGCAGATGGGCGATCCCAACGCCTCGATCCCGACGCCGCAGCCGGTGCACTACCGCCCGATGTTCGGCGCCTTCGGCAAGGCGCTCATCGCATCGTCGCTGGTGTTCGTGTCGAAAGCCGCGCTCAAGCGCGGCTTGCGCAACAAGCTCGGGGTCGAGAAAGAGTTCGTCGCGGTCGAGAATACCCGCGGCGGCATCTCCAAGAAGAGCATGGTGCACAACGGCGCGACCCCCAGGATCGAGGTCGATCCCGAGACCTATGAGGTGACGGCCGACGGTGAATTGCTGACCTGCGCTCCGGCCGAGGTGCTGCCGATGGCGCAGCGCTACTTTCTGTTCTGAAGGCAGGATGCGATGCGGCGGGCGTGCGAGATCAGAACTGCCGGCAGCTGGAACGCGGCGACCGCCATCGACCGCGTCGTGCTCGATGCGAACGAGCGCCATCGCCGCCGCATCGCGTTGACGGGGGAGCGCGGCACGGCGTTTCTGCTCGATCTGCCGCAGGCGACCGCACTGAAAGACGGCGACGGCCTCGTGCTTGAGGACGGCGCCATCGTGCGCGTGGCCGGCAAGGCGGAGCCGCTGCTCGAGATCGCGGCCGCAAGCCCGCACGAGCTCGTCCGCCTCGCCTGGCACATCGGCAATCGCCACACCGAGGTGCAAGTGGTGGGCGACAGGTTGCGCATCCGGCGCGATCGGGTGCTGGAAGACATGCTGCGCGGCCTCGGCGCGCGGCTCACCTCGATCGAGGCGCCGTTCGACCCGGAGCATGGTGCTTATGGGCACGCAAACAACCACGACCATGACCACTAAGCGCTCGCGCCGCCGCACGAGGCGCGACACGCGCGGCCGCCGCGTGGCTCGAGACGCCGGGCTTATTCCCGCGAAAGCAGGAATCCAGGAGCAGCTGGGCGTGGTCCCCACCACGCGTGCGTCGCGGGGTGCCCCGCGCGGGGACGAGCGGAGATGGCGCGGCGCCGCGAAGGACGCGGGCGCCGCTGCCGGCAATTTCAATGCGGCCGCCCTCTACCGGCTGATGGCGTGGCTGTCGCCGGCCTATCCCATCGGCGCATTCTCCTATTCCAGCGGCATCGAGTGGGCGGTCGAGGCAAGCGACGTTACCGATGCGGCAACGCTCGAGCGCTGGCTTGCGGTGATGATTGGAGAGGGCGGCGGATTTTGCGACGGGGTTTTTTTCGCCCATGCCCACCGCGCGGCCGCGGAGCGCGACGACAAGGCGCTGCGCGCGGTGGCCGAGCTCGCCGCGGTCTTCGCGCCGTCGCAAGAGCGATACTTGGAAACCACGGCCCAGGGGCGCGCCTTCCTCGATGCGACGCGCGCCGCCTGGCCCACACCGGTGCTCGATCGGCTGCTGCGGCTCTGGGATGGAGCGGTGGCGTTGCCGGTTGCGGTTGCCGTTGCGAGCGCGGGACACGAGATCGCGCTCGCGCCCGCGCTGCAGGCTTATATCCACGCGCTGACCGCGAACCTCGTTTCGGCCGGCGTGCGGCTCGTGCCGCTCGGCCAAACCGACGGCCAACGCGTCCTTGCCGCGCTCGAACCGGTGGTGGCGGCGACGGCCGCGCGTGCTCTCGCCACCGCCCTCGACGACGTGGGCGGCGCTGCCTTCCGCGCCGATCTCGCGAGCATGCGCCACGAGACGCAGCACACGCGCTTATTCAGGAGTTGAGACATGGCGAGCCCGCACGGTCCGCTGCGCGTCGGTGTCGGCGGCCCGGTGGGCTCGGGCAAGACCGCGCTGATGGACGCGTTGTGCAAGCGGCTGCGCGACCGCTACGAGATCGCGGCGATCACCAACGACATCTACACCAAGTGGGACGCCGAATATCTCGTGCGGTCGGGGGCGCTTGCGCCCGATCGGATCGCCGGCGTGGAGACCGGCGGCTGTCCGCACACCGCGATCCGCGAGGACGCTTCGATCAATCTCGCCGCGGTCGCGCAGATGCAGAAGAAGTTTCCTTCGCTCGATCTCGTTCTGATCGAATCCGGCGGCGATAATCTGGCCGCGACCTTTTCGCCGGAGCTCGCAGACTTGACGCTCTATGTCATCGACGTCGCCGCCGGCGACAAGATTCCGTCCAAAGGCGGCCCGGGCATCACGCGCTCCGACCTGCTCGTGATCAACAAAATCGATCTCGCGCCCCACGTCGGCGCTTCGCTCGCGGTCATGGAGCGCGACGCCAGGCGCATGCGCGGCACGCGCCCGTTCGTGTTCAGCAATCTGCGCGCCGGCGAGGGCGTCGACACCATCGCCCGTTTCATCGAGGACAAGGGCGGATTGGGGAGGTAGGGTGGGCAAAATCGCCTGCTGTGCCATCGCGTCTTAGCGCCACCCGGCAACGATCTTGCCACGCTACAGCAGCTCGATCTCGACGTTTAAATATTCGTCCACGTCCGCGCGCTGTCCCGGATAGAGCACGGTGGTCGAGGTTTTCTCCTCGAGGATGGCTGGACCTTCGATCCGCATGCCCGGCTGCAAGGTGCTGCGGCGAAATACCGGCACCTCACGGGCGTCGGCGGTGCTGAAATAGGCGTGCCGCGCTCCGTGCGGCTTGGCCGGCGCATCGGTCCGCGCGAACGTCTTCAACGCGGGCTTCGCGATGAGCCCGACCGCGGTAACCTGGAAATTGACGATTTCGACGGCCTCGGCCTGCGCCATGTGGCCGTAGCGCCGCTGATGCGCGTCATGAAACCGCGTGATCAGATCGGCCATGTCCTGCGGCCCGCGCAGGCGCGGCACCGGCACCGCCACTTCGTAGGACTGGCCGCGATAGCGCATGCCGGCGTGGCGGCGGGTGAGTAGCCGCTCGCGCGGGAATTGCTCGCGCATCAAGTCTTCCAAGGCCGTGGTCTCCATCTCGGCGAAGATCGCATCGACCTCGGCCGGCGTCGTGCCATCGACCGGCGTGATCCGGGTGAGGCTGCGCTCCTGGTGCACGTCGGTCACCAGCATCCCATGTGCGCTGAAAGTGCCGGGATCGCGAGGAATGAGAATCCGGCCGATGCCGAGTTCCGCCGCGATCATTCCCGCGATGGTCGGACCCATGCCGCCGAACGGCACCAGCGTGAATTCGCGCGGATCGTAGCCGCGCTCGACCGTGATGGTGCGCATCGCCACCATCACATTGCTGGCGAGCACGCGCAGAATGCCCCAGGCGGCCTCGGTCGGTGACATCCCGAGCGGCTCGGCGACGCGCGTCGCTACCGCCACGCGCGCTTTCGCGCTGGCGATCGGCATGGCGCCTTCGAGTAGCGCCGTCGGATTGAGATGGCCGAGCAGCACGAGCGCGTCGGTCAGCGTCGGCTCGCAACCGCCTCGTCCGTAGCACGCAGGACCCGGATGAGCGCCGGCGCTCTGCGGCCCGACCTTGAGGACAGGGCCGAGCTGCACCGCGGCAATGCTGCCGCCGCCGGCGCCGATGGTCTCGATGTCGACGGTGTGCGTCCGCAGCGGATGGCGCGCAACCTTCACCTCCGACTTGAACAGCGGCCGGCCCGGCAGCACCGCCATGTCCGAGCTCGTTCCGCCGGTATCGAAGGTGATGAGATTGTCGATGCCCTTCACGTCGCCGAGATGGCGGCCCCCGATCACGCCGGCCACCGGCCCGGACATGACGGTCTGGATCGGCGTGCACGCGAGCATGCCCGCGCTCGCCGCCCCGCCGTCCGATTTCATCATCAGGACGCGGGAGCGCGGGAAGCGCCGGAGCGAAAGCTCCTCCAGCGTGCGCAGGTGGCGCGAGACCGGCGGGCCGATATAGGCGTTGGCCACGGTCGAAGCCGTGCGCTCGTATTCCCGCCATTCCGGGTTGACCTCGTGCGAGAGCGACACATAGAGATCGGGCGCGGTGGCGCGAATGATCTCGGCTGCCGCTTTCTCGTGGATGGGATTGGCGTAAGCGAACAAGAAGCACACGGCGACGGCCTCGACGCCGTCGGCCACGAGCTTCGAGACGGCGGCGCCCACGTCCTCCGCCACCAACGGTTCGATCACCTCGCCTTGGGCGCCCAGCCGCTCGCGGACCTCGAAAATTCGATCGCGCGTCAGCAGCATTTTCGGCGCAGGCGCGAAGATGTTGAAGACGTCCTCGCCGCGCCACTGCCGTCCGATCTCGTAGACGTCGCGGAAACCGCGCGTGGTCAGCAGCCCCACCCGAGCGCCCTTGCCCTCGAGCAAGGTGTTGAGCGCGGCGGTCGAGCCGTGCAGGACCAGCGACACCGAGTTGGGGCCGAAGTCGCGGGCCAAGTCGGCCGTGATGTTCTCCATCACGGCCGCGGGCTGCGCCGGATCGGAGAGATACTTGCGAACGGCGATGAGTTCGCGCTGATCCTCATCGAAGGCGGTGACGTCGGTGAAGGTCCCGCCGACGTCGATGCCGACGCGCAATTTCATCGGCGGGTCTTTGTCCGGCGCAGCCGCGCGGTGGCGTCGGCGTCGACGCCGAGCTCGCAATCGAGCGCGACGCCGTAGTCCTCCCGGGCAGACTCGAGCGAAACATAGCCGCGCGCGACGTCGTCGCGCACCCGGCCGACGTCGCGCTCAAGGGGATCGCCCCAGCCGCCGCCGCCGGCGAACTCCACCGACAGGAGATCGCCGCGCCTGAGCAGCAGGCCCGCGACCTTTGACGTCAGTGCGCGTTCAGCGCCGCTGCCGGGGTTCAACACCGCCTTCGAGGCGCGCGCGGGCTTGGCGCCGAACACGCCGAGGGAGGAAAATTTGAAGCGGTCCATGCGCAGATTCACGCTCGATTCCTCCGCCAGAATTCGCCACTGACGGCGCACGCCGAGGCCGCCGCGAAACGTCCCCGGCCCGCCCGAGTCGCAGGCGAGCTCATAGCGCTCGACGCGGACGGGAAACTCGGTTTCGATCGCCTCGACCGGCGTATTCATCACGTTGACCACGAGCTCGTCCATGGCGCTCACCCCGTCGCCATTGGGCCGCGCTCCCGTGCCGCCGGTCAAGATTTCGTATTGCGAATACCAGCGGCCCGACTTCGGGTGGCGGCCCGCGCTCGACAGCGAGCCGCCCGCAGCGCTCCCCGGCGCTGGCACGCGGCCGGGTAACGCCTGCGCCAGCACGCGCATGATGACCGCGGTCGTCACCTGGCTCGGGCGCACGTACATGTTCACCGGGGCGGGAAAGCGGGGATTGAGCAGCGAACCCTCCGGTGGATAAGACACGCGCACTGGACGTGACAAGCCGTCGTTCACCGGCAGGTCCGGAATGAAGATCATCTTCACCAAGCACTCGATGAAATTGCGGGAGACGCAGGGCCGCAGGTTGATTGGTCCGCGCGCTTGGCGATCGCTGTCGAGGATGAAATGCAGCGTGTCGCCCTTGACCTCAAGCGACGCCGAGATGCGATGAGGGGTCGAGAGGTCGACGCCGTCGTCGTCGAGATAGTCGGACTGCGGGCCGTAGCGCCCGTCCGGCGCCGCGGCGATTTGCTTTCGCAGCTCGGTCTCGCAAATGTCCATCCAGCGTTGCCAGCAGGCGAGCACCGTATCGACGCCGTATTTGCCGAACAGCTCGGCGAATTTGCTCAGGCCGTAGGTATTGGTGTTGACCTGCGCCTTGATGTCGCCCCAGGTGACTTCCGGCGTGCGGGTATTGGCGCAGATGAGCGCTTCCAGGTCGCCATTGAGCTTCCCGCGGCGCAGGATCTTGAGCGGCGGGATCAGCAATCCCTCCTGAAACAGGTCGGTGGCGTCGCCACTGTTGGTGCCCGGGACCTTGCCGCCGAGATCCGGCTTGTGGGCGATGTTGCCGATGAAGCCGACCAGCCGCTCACCCACGAACAGCGGCGAGATCACGGTGATGTCGGTGGCATGGTTCTGGCAGGCCTCATAGGGATGATTGACGATGAAAGCATCGCCCGGCTCGGTCGCATCGCGAAAGCGCCGGCGGATCTCGTTCACCTGCGCTGCCAGCGGCCCGATATGCAGCGGTTGCGGGATGCCCTGCGCCACCAGGCGGCCTACGCCGTCGAAGACGGCGAAGGTGAAATCCTGGCTTTCCTTGATGATGGTGGAATAGCCCGTGCGCAACATGTTGAGCGTGAGCTCGCGCGCGATCTGCAGGGTGGACTGATAAATGACTTCGAGGTCGATGGCGTTCAAATCAGAGCTCCGCGACATCACAGCCCGCCACGCCCGCGAAGGCGGGCGATCCGGTGATCGTCATTCCCGCGTTGGCGAGGACAGCGGAATTTGCGTCATCGTTCGGCGGCTCACTTCACCGGATATGTCTTCTCGAGCTGCGCGAAATACCCCTCCTGCTTCAGCGTGTCGATGATGCCGAGGTCGAGGTAGTCGTTGGCGTTCTTGCTGCCAACGTCGGTCCCGATCGCCTCGAGCTGGGCGAGCACGTTCTTGGCGCCCGCGAGCGAGGGCGCCGCGTCGCGCGGCATTAGGCGCTTGAAGTCGGCATAGGTGGCTGCGATGACCTTCGCGTCGTTGGTCTTGAACTTTTGCGCGATCACCTCCTTGGCCTTGTTCTCGTCGGCAAGCGCGAGGTAGGCGCCGGCGACGTACGCCTTCACGAAGCGCGTCAGCGTGGCGCGATTGCCCTTGAGATAGTTGCTGGTGACGACGACGGAATCGAAAATCCACGGCGTTTTGGCGGCCGCCAGATCGATGATGGGGTTGAAGCCTCGTTCCTTCGCCAGCGTGATGGCCGGCTCGATCAACGGAGCGACGTCGATGCGGCCGGCGATGAGCGCGGCGAAGCGCTGCGAGCTCCCACCGATCTGCGAAATGGTGACGTCCGAGCGGGTGAGGCCGAGCTCTTTGAGCAGAATGCTGATGGCAACGTCCGTCTCGGAGCCGAAGGTGCTGATGCCGAAGGTCTTGCCTTTGAGGTCACCCATGCCGACCCCGGCCTTGGTGAACATGGTGATCGGGATGGTGTTGCAGGTCGAGGTCACCAGCCGCAGGTCGGCTCCCTGCTTGTTGGCGAGAACGGCCGGCGCGAGCCCCACATGCATGCCCTGGATTTCGCCGGAGAGCAGCACCTGCAGGCCGCGCGTGCCGCCTTCCATATTGATGACATCGACTTTGAGCCCTTCCTTCTCGTAAAAACCGCCGGCCTCCCCCATCCAGACTGGAAAGATGGTCACGACCGGGGCCGAGATGCCGATCTTGAACGGAATCAGATCGGCGGCTTGGGCGGACGTCGCCGCCGCGCCCAGCGCCAACGCTATCAGCGAAGCCGCCGTGATGCGAAACCTGCCTGACCGCATTGCATCCTCCCGGAGCTGCCCTCGTTATCGATCGAGCGGACCCACCATGCTCTAGAAACTGCGATCGCTCCGGTCAACGTTGCGCCGGTTGCGGTCGGCCTTCACGTCCTCCTCGATCAGGCTCCAGATGCGATCTTCGATTGCGTGGAAACGCGCCTCGCGTTTCACCGCCAGCCGGCGCGGTCGCTCGATGGCTACCGCGATCGTCTCCTTGACCTTTCCCGGCCGGCCGGAAAAGACCACGACACGGTCCGATAGATAGATCGCTTCGTCGATTTGATGGGTCACGAACAGCACGGTTTTTTTCGCCTTCACCCAGATTTGCAGCAGCTCCTCCTGCATCACTTCGCGGGTTTGCGCGTCGAGCGATGCGAACGGTTCGTCCATCAGCAAGATCTTCGGATCCATGACCAGCGCGCGCGCAAGGTTCACGCGCTGCTGCATGCCGCCCGACAGCTCGTAGGGATAATGATGCTCGAAGCCGGAAAGGCCGACCATCTCGATGAAGTGCGACGCGCGCTCCTTGGCCTCGCGCGCGCCAACGTTGAGGCATTCCAGTCCGTAGCGGACATTGTTGAGCACGGTCCGCCACGGCAGCAGCGAGGCATCCTGGAACACAACCGCGCGGTCCGGCCCGGGCTTCGTCACCATCCGACCGTCGACCAGGATGCGGCCCGCGCTCGCGCCGATCAAACCGTCGACCACCGAGAGGAACGTGGTCTTGCCGCAGCCGGACGGCCCCACGATCGACACGAATTCGCCGTCCATGATCTTCAAGTCGATGCCATCGAGCGCCACCAGCCGGGTATTGGTGCGGGGCTGGACATATTCCAGCCGAATGTCCTGCGCTTCGAGCTTGGCGTTCATGATGCTGCTGCCGCTGTCAGGCCGGCGCACGCCAGACATCGACCCGGCGCTCGATCCGCTGGACGATCTCGACCAATATCACCCCGGCGGCGACGATGGTGAGCACGCCGACGAACACCTTGTCGGTCTGAAAGCGCGCTCCCGCCTGGTTGATCATGGCGCCGACGCCCGCGGCCGAACCGTAGATTTCGCCGACGAC
>WNFX01008681.1_pt1 | contig 10287 bp, 7 predicted proteins | sample 5400111 | NCBI WGS metagenome assembly WNFX01 (sample SAMN13153363, study PRJNA577476) | soil metagenome | isolation source: 40 cm soil or saprolite under grassland replicate 1 | place: USA:California | collected 2016-06-15 | reverse complement strand
GAAGTACGGCGCCGAGGACGCGAAAAACTACCTGGCGTTCAAGCTGGGCGCATTCGAGGCGGGGAATGGCGTGTCGTCGCTGCGCCGGAACTACGAATCGCCGCTGTGGCTGCTCCTTGCGACCACGGGTCTGGTGCTGCTGATCGCTTGCGCGAACCTCGCGAACCTGATGCTGGCGCGGGCGACGGTCCGCGAGCGCGAGGTGGCCGTGCGACTGGCGATCGGCGCGTCGCGCGGTCGCATCGTCCGGCAGATGCTCGCCGAAAGCCTGCTCCTCGCAGCGATTGGCGCGACATGCGGCGCCGCCCTTGCCGTGTGGCTCAGCCAGTTTCTGGTCGGATTCCTCACCACCGAGTCGAATGGCGTCTTCGTCGCGCTCTCGCTCGATTGGAGAATCTTCGGCTTTGCGGCGGCGCTGGCGGCGGCGACGTGTCTGCTGTTCGGTCTGTTTCCCGCGATTCGCGCCACGCGCACGGCACCGGGTGCGGCGATGAAAGCCGGCAGCCGCGGGTCGACCGATACGCGCGAGCGCTTTGGCATGCGCCGCGCGCTGGTCGTGGCGCAGGTGGCGGTGTCGCTGGTGCTGCTCGTCGGCGCCGTGCTGTTCGTGCGCAGCCTGCGCAATCTGATGACCCTCGATCCAGGGTTCGCGCCAGACGGCATCGTCATCGCCAGCCTCGACTTCCGCCGCACCGGCACCGCCACCGAGCAGCTGGCATCGGTCTTCAACGAGGCGACGGCCCGCCTGTCGGCGCTACCCAGCGTCCAGGCCGCGGCTCAAGCGGTCATCGTGCCGGTGAGCGGCAGCGGCTGGAACAACAACATCCTGGTCGACGGCAAGAAGCAAAAGGAGCATCCGAATTTCAATGCCGTGAGCGCCGACTTTTTCAAGGCGATGGGTACACCGGTGCTGCTCGGCCGCACGTTCGACGAACGCGTCGATCACGCCCAGGCGAAGAAGGTCGCCATCGTCAACGAATCGTTCGTCCGAAAATTCCTGACCGATCGCAATCCGATTGGCCAGGGTTTCCAGATCGAGGAAGCGCAAGGAGCGCCGCGGCCCGTCTACGAGGTCGTCGGCGTCGTCAAAGACACGAAGTACACCGATTTGCGCGAGCCGTTCGGGCCGATCGGGTACTTTCCGATGGCGCAGGGCGACCCGAAAGACATGTCGCCGTTCATCCAGATCGTGCTGCGATCGAACGCGCCGTTGACCACGGTCACCTCGGAAGTGGCTTCGGCCGTGACGCAGGTCAACCCGTCCATCGTCGTCCAGTTCGACACGATGCAAAAACAGGTGACCGAGTCGCTGCTGCGTGAGCGGCTGATGGCCACGCTGTCGGGATTCTTTGGCGGGCTGGCGGCGCTGATCGCGACGATCGGGCTTTATGGCGTGATGTCGTACATGGTCGCGCGCCGCCGCAACGAGATCGGTATCCGGATGGCGCTTGGCGCCGATCGCGGGGAAGTGCTGCGGCTGGTGATGCGCGAGGCCGGTCTCCTGCTGGCCGCCGGAGTGGTGGTCGGTCTCGTGGCCGCGGTGGCGGCGGCACGCACCGCGAGCACGCTGCTGTTCGGATTGAGTGCCGGCGACCCATCGACGCTGGTGATGGCGGCGGCCGGTCTCGGTGCGGTGGCGATGGCGGCGAGCTATCTGCCCGCTCTGCGCGCGTCGCGGCTCGAGCCGACGGAGGCGTTGAGAGAGGAGTAGGGGCGGACACGCGAGTCGGCCGCTACACGAACCATTGCGGAGAGGGACATGGCCTGGACCCGTTTTTTCCGCCGCGCCAGATGGGACGACGAACGGCGGCGCGAGATCGAGGCGCATCTCGCGCTCGAAATCGACTTGAACATCGCGCGAGGGATGCCGCCGGCAGCGGCGCGAGACGCGGCGCGCCGAAAACTCGGAAACGTCACGCTGATTCGCGAAGAGATCTTTCGCATGAATACCGTCGGCTTGCTCGAAACCATCTGGCAGGACCTCCGTTACGGTGCACGTCTCCTGCGCCTGAATCCCACGTTTGCGGCCGTCGCCATCCTGTCGCTCGCACTCGGCGTCGGGGCGAACACGGCGATCTTTCAGATCCTCGACGCGGTGAGGATCCGCGCGCTTCCGGTGTCGCACCCGGAACAGCTCGCGGAAGTCCGGATCGTCGGAGAAGACAACGGCCGATCAGGGGCCTTCAACGGCCGGCGTTCGATGCTGACCAACCCGTTGTGGGAGCGGATTCGCGATCGACAGGAAGCGTTCTCGGAGATCTTCGCCTGGGGATCCGTGAGTTTCGAAATGAGCTCGGGCGGCGAGAGCCGATCGGCGGAGGGATTGTGGGTGAGCGGCGACTTCTACAACACGCTGGGGGTGCGCCCGCTGATCGGACGTCTGCTCGCATCGAATGATGATCGCCGTGGCTGTGCAGCGCCGCCTGCGGTGATCAGCTATGGATTCTGGCAGCGTGAATACGGAGGCAGCCCGTCGGCCCTGGGCCGCGCGGTGACGCTCGACGGCCACGCCTACGACATCGTCGGCGTGACACCACCCAGCTTTTTCGGCGTCGACGTGGGTCGCACCTACGACGTCGCGATTCCTCTCTGCGCGGAGCCGTACACGCGCGGCACGCGGTCCTCGTTGGACCGAAAAGACGGCTGGTTCCTCGCCGCGATCGGCCGATTGAAACCAGGCTGGTCGCTCGAGAAAGCGACCGCGCAGCTCAAGGCCATTTCGGCGCCGATGTTCAAGGAAACGCTCCCGGTGTATCGCCCCGAGGAAGAAAAACTGTACCTGAACTACAAGCTCGGCGCCTTTCCGGCCGGGACCGGCGTGTCGAATCTGCGGAGCGAGTACGAGTCTCCGCTCTGGCTGCTCCTTGCCACGACGGCGCTCGTGCTGCTCATCGCCTGCGCGAACCTTGCGAATCTGATGCTGGCGCGCGCGACCGCACGCGAGCGCGAGATTGCGGTCCGCCTGGCGCTCGGCGCCTCGCGGTTCCGCATCGTCCGCCAATTGCTCGCCGAAAGCGTACTGATTGCCGCAGCCGGTGCCGGCGCGGGAGCGCTCGTCGCGCAGTGGCTGTCGCGCGTCCTGGTCGCGTCCCTCACGACTCAGGGCGATCGTGTGTTCGTGGAGGTCGCCAGCGACTGGCCGGTGTTTTCGTTCGTCGCCGTGCTGGCCGCGGCGGCATGTGTGATCGTCGGACTGGTGCCGGCGATTCGTGCCACGGCGACGAGTCCAGGCGCGGCGATGAAAGCCGGCAGCCGCGGCTCGACCGACACGCGCGAACGGTTCGGCCTGCGCCGCACTCTCGTCATCGCACAGGTGGCGTTGTCGTTGGTGCTGGTCGTCGGCGCGCTGTTGTTCGTCCGGAGTTTCAGGAATCTGATGACGGTCGACGCTGGGTTCACGCAACAGAACCTCCTCATTGCCAGGCTGGATTTCCGCCGTACGGGCTTTCCGGAAGAGCGCCTGCGGTCGGTGTACGGCGAACTCCTGGATCGCGTCCGTCATGAACCGGGCGTGGAGGACGCGGCGCACGTCCGGAACGTCCCGATCGGTGGTTCCTTCTCGAACCGCAACATCGTCATCGGCGGCGTGAAGCAAAAACAGGACATCAACTTCAACTCCGTCAGCGATCGCTATTTCACGACGATGGGCAACGCTCTCCTGTCCGGCCGCGACTTCGACCGGCGGGACACAGAGGCGGAACCAAAAGTCGCGATCGTTACCGAATCGTTCGCGCGCGTGTTCTATGGTGGACAGAATCCTGTGGGCCGGACGTTTCAGATGGACGAGCCGCCAGGCAAGCCTCAGCCGGCCTACGAAATCGTCGGCCTCGCACGGGACTCGAAGTACGCCGAGCTTCGCGAACCGTTCGAACCGCTGATCTACGTGCCGGCCGCGCAGAACGAGCAGCCGATTGCGGCGGCTCGATTCATCGTCCGATCACGCGGACCGCTCACGAACCTGGTGTCGACGGTGATGTCACTCGCGCGCGAAGTGCATCCGACGATTGTCGTCAACTTCCAGACCATGCAGTCTCAGCTCGAGGATTCGGTGCTTCGCGAGCGGTTGATGGCGACGCTGTCCGGCTTCTTCGGCGGTCTCGCGGCGACCATCGCGATGATCGGCCTCTATGGGGTGATGTCGTATACCGTGGCGCGCCGGCGGAACGAGATCGGCATCCGGATGGCGCTTGGCGCCGATCGCAGTGAAGTCGTTCGGATGGTGATGCGCGAAGCCGGCACGCTGCTGGCCGCGGGGCTGATCGTCGGCACGCTCTCGGCGATCGCGGCCGCACGTTCGGCCAGCGCGCTGTTGTTCGGCCTGGAGCCGCACGATCCAGCGACGCTCGCGATGGCGGCGTTGGCGCTGACGCTGGTCGCGGCGCTGGCGAGCTACCTGCCGGCGCTGCGTGCATCACGGCTTCAGCCGACGGAAGCTCTGAGAGAGGAGTGACGAGAATCTAGTGATTGGGTAATCTGGTAATCTGGTAATAGATTGGGCGATTGAGTCGCCAATCTCCAATCAATTACCCAATTACCCAATGCAGCTTGTTGCGAAGTGTTCGAAATGTGATGCCGGTCTGCCCGTACGCGCGGATGAAATGCCGGCGGCTATCAAGTGCGGCGGCTGTGGCCGCGAGATGCCGCTGACATTCACCGAAGCCGTGAGCACCGATCGCGCGGTCGATCGTTGTCCGGTGTGTGGCGGCGGCGACTTCTACATCCGCAAGGACTTCGACCCCAAAATGGGGCTGACGGTCGTGATCATCGGCGCCCTGATCAGTGCCGGCTTCTACTGGTTCGGCCGCGACCTCATCGCGTACAGCATTCTGGCCTCCGCTGCGCTCATCGATCTCGTCGTCTATGGCCGGCTGAAGGATCTGACCGTCTGCTACCGCTGCCACTCCGAGTTCCGTGGCGCGTATCCACGTACCGCCGGCGCCTTCGACCTCCATACGGCGGATGTGCTCGAGCAGGAGTACGAACGGCGGATCGGCAGACGATAGCCAGCGGTCGACGCCTTACGACTTCGCACGCCGCCGCACCAGCTCGGAGACGGTCTCGAACCGATAGCCCTGCGCGATCAGGACCGGCAGAATGTTCTCGAGCGTCCGCAGGCTCTCGGCGCCCATCGGATCGTAGGCCGATAATCGATCCGGGGCGCAGCTGACGAAAAATCGACGCGGTCATCACCGCGGCAGGTGGTCGCTTCCATTCTTCCGGATCCACATCACCGAGGACGCTCAACCTGTGCATCTCTGTCAGAACGTAGGGCAGCACGAGGAACTTCGCAGCGTGCGGCGGACGAAAGTGAATCTCGCCCGAGACGCCGATGCCGCGAAGCAACGCGTCGGTGCGCTCGATCTCGTTACGGACGCTGCCGGGCCACATGAAGATCAACCTGGGATGCGAATACGAGTGGTTGCCGATCTCGTGGCCGCGGCGCAGCACTTCGCGTGCGACCGCCGGGTAACGCTCGACATTCCGGCCCATCATGAAAAACGTCGCTCGAACGCGCCGTTCATCGAGCGCTGACAAGACCTTCGGCGTCCAATAGGGATCCGGTCCATCGTCGAAGGTCAACGCGACAACGCGCTCCGATGTGTCGACGCGTGCGACATAGTCGCCGAACAACTGAAAGGTCGACGAGAGCACCACCTCTCGGAGCCCGAAGGCCGCCACGCCGGCGAGCCCGAGGGCGATCGCGACGCGCCACAGGGTGATCTTCCGGCGTTGAAGCATCGGCGACATGTGCCAATTCCCGATCAGAACAGCGTAACCGTCACGTCCGTGCCTTCCTCGACCGCGCTCTGATCCGCGGGAATCTCGATGTAGCCATCGGCCGCCGACAGGCTCGTGATGTCGCCTGAGCCTTTGAACGCAGGATACGCGGCGCCGTCGCGGAGGCGGACGGTGTAGAACTGATGCCGGTTCGCGGCCGAGACGATGCGGCGGCCGAGCGGGACACGAAGCGTGCGCGGCGCGTGCGGGGGCAGGCGGCCGATCGCGCGCAGGAACGGCACCAGCAGGATGTACGCGTTGGACAGGCAGGAGGTCGGATTGCCGGGCATGCCGAAGAACGGCGTCCCACCGACCAGCGCGAACGCCGTCGGCTTGCCCGGCCGCACGGCGATGCCGTGAAAGATCATCTGGCCGCGCGCGGCGATGGCGTCCACCACGAGATCGCGCTCGCCGACTGAACTGCCTCCGGAGAAGACGATGAGATCGGCGGCGCTACACTCGTCGAGCGCCTGCACGAGCGCGTCGACCGTGTCCTGCGTAGCCCGCCGCGGTTCGGCCACGCCGCCATGCGCCGACACAACCGCACCCAGCGTGAAGCGGTTGACGTCGTAGATCTGCCCGTCGGACAGCGACTGTCCTGGCTCGACGACCTCGTTGCCCGTCGACAGAATCGCGACCCGCGGTTTCGCGAACACCTCGACGTCCGCGCCGCCGATGGCGGCAATCGCCCCGACACGCCCTGGCGACAACAGATCGCCGGCGACGATCACACGATCGCCGGCGGCGATATCGGCGCCGCGCCTGCCGATGTTCTGCCCGGGAGCGGCGGATGCGAAGATCTCGATCGTTCCGTCGCTCGGCTTCGCCGTCTCTTCCACCATCACCACGGCATCCGCGCCGGCAGGAAGGGGAGCGCCGGTCGCGATCTCGGCGCACGTCCCGCGAGCGACTGCCACCGAAGACAAGGTTCCTGTGAAGATGCGATCGATCTGACGGAGGCGAGCAGGCGCCTGGCGTGAGGCGCCTTCAGTGTCGGCCGCGACGACCGCATAGCCGTCCATCGCCGATCGCGCGAACGGCGGCACGTCGATCGGCGACGTGATGTCGGCGGCAGCCACGCGTCCCGCCGCGACGTCGAGTGCCACGCGCTCGGTACGGGCAATCGGCCGCACCGCTGCGGTGAGCCGGCGCCGCGCTTCGTCGAGGGAAATCGTGGACGTAAAAGGCCGCATTTGAAAACTATCTACGCACTATCACTTTGTTGCCTGCTGCACGAGATGACCGAGTTCCGGGATCAGCAGCCGCTCCATCGCGAGCCTCACGGCCGCTTCCGAACCGGGCAGCGAGACGACGATCTTTCCTGACGCGAGGCCGGCGCAGGCGCGGCTCATCATCGCCGACGATCCGATGTCCTGATAGCTCAACATCCGGAACAGCTCGCCAAACCCGTCGAGCCGCTTCTGCAGCAGCGCGCTCACCGCTTCATACGTGCTGTCCCGCGACGTGATGCCGGTGCCGCCGGTGGTGATGATGGCTTGAACGTCCGGGTTGGCCAACTGCCGCTCGACGATGTCGCGGACGAGCCCGGGCTCGTCCTTCACAATCGTGCGCCCGGCGGCGACGTGGCCAGCTGCTGTCAGCAGATCGACGATGGCGCGACCGCTGCGATCGGTCGCCTCGGTCCTCGTGTCGCTGACCGTGACGACGAAGCAGCGCACGGATGTCGGCGCGGCGGCTTTGTGTTCAGCGTCGCTCATATCGGCGAATCTCATTGTATCGCCTCGCGTGCTACCATCCCCGCATGCGACGGGATCGCCACCACGGCACGAAAGCACGAAACGATTCTTGGTGTGTGTTTTCGTGTTTCCGTGTGTTCGTGGCTCTCTCTGCATGCGTCGCTGTCTCGGCCTCGGCGGTCCGCGATCCATTCGTCCTCGACAAGGCGGCCGAGCGTTGGGTGGAGCAGACGAAGAAGAAGCTGACGCTGGACGAGAAAATCGGCCAGCTGATCGTCGCCTCGTTCGAGTCGAACTTCCTCAGCACCGACAGCGACACCTTCGACACCCTCGCGAGCCTCGTGCGCGAGTATCACGTCGGCGGCTTTCACGTGTTCGGCGCATCGCAGCCTGCGCCGACCGTCCTCCTCAATCCCGGTTACGGCACGGTGATTCTCGGTCAGCCTTTTTCGACCGCCTTTTTGATCAACCGGCTCCAGGCCTTGTCGGCCGTCCCACTGCTCAATACCGGGGACTTCGAGACCGGCGTCGGCTTCAGGCTCTTCGGCGCGACCGCCTTTCCGCGCCAGATGGCGATGGGCGCGATCGCGCCGGGCGAGGATCTTCGGCTGGTGAAAGAAGAGGCGCGAATCACCGCGATCGAATCGCGGGCCTTGGGCGTGCAGGTGAACTTCGCGCCGATTGCCGACGTGAACAACAACCCGCGCAACCCCGTCATCAACACGCGCAGCTACGGGGAAGATCCGGCGCGGGTGGCGGCGCTCGTCGGCGCCTACGTTCAGGGTGCTCGCGACGGCGGGATGATCGCGACGATCAAGCATTTCCCCGGCCACGGCGATACTGACGTGGACAGTCACCTGGGGCTGCCGGTGATCTCCTTCGACCGCGCGCGGCTCGACCGCCTGGAGCTCGTGCCCTTCAGGCGCGGCGTGGAGCAGGGCGCAGCGGCGGTGATGGCGGCGCACATCGAGCTGCCGGCGCTCGATCCGTCGCCGTCAACGCCTGCCACCTTCAGTCAGCCGATCCTCGGCCGGCTGCTGCGCGAGGAGCTCGGGTTCGGCGGCCTTATCTATACCGACTCGATGTCGATGGACGCCGTGGCCAAAATGCTGCCGCCGGACGAGGCGGCCGTGCGTGCGGTGCTGGGCGGTGCCGATCTCGTGCTGCATTCGCCCGATCCTGTCGCCGCCTTCAAGGGCCTGAAGGCGGCGGTGGCCGCGGGGCGCATCAGTCAGGCGCGCCTCGACGATTCCGTGGAGCGTGTGCTGCGCGCCAAGGCGTCGGTCGGCCTGCACGTCGAGCGCGCGGTCGATCTCGATGCCGTGCCGGAGAAAGTGGGCGGACGCGCGCATCAGGCGATCGCCCAGGAGGCGTCGGCGCGATCGATCACGCTTGTCAAGGACGAGCGGCGGCAATTGCCGCTCGGGGTGACGCGCGACACGCCGGTGTTGTACCTTTCAGTTCTCGATTACCCGTCCGGCTGGCAGATTGCAGCGCCAAGCCGCACGTTCATCCCTTCCGGAGCTGCCGGCGGTGATGCTCACGTACGACTTCTACGACATGGCCGAAACCTCGGCGGTGCGCGCGATTGCCGGCGAGGCGGCGATCAGCGGCAGGCTGCCGATCACGCTTTCGCCTTCGCTTCCCGCGGGGTTTGGCCTCGATCGGCCGGGAAAATAGTCTTCAGTCGCCAGTCCTCGGTCTTCAGTCATGAGTCGGTCAGTCTTCAGTCGTAGTCATCAGACACGTGAGTGAGGCTGACGACTGAGGCTGACGACTGGGACCGACGACTGAGGACTTGCGACTGAGGACTGACGACCGGTGACTGATGACTGCGCTCCTTCGAGACAAGCTCCTCGCGCGCATCGCCGAGATGGGAGACGCCATCGACCATCAACGCCTGGCAGCGGAGGTGCTTGGCATCCGTGGTGCGCCGCCGGCGCTGGCGAAGCGGCTCGTGGCGCAGGCGCTCGTGCTCGAGGATCGCCGCGACGTGTGGCGCCGGTCGGGTGAGCGGATCTGCCGCGATGCGCCGGCCGTGCCCGGCGTCTATGTGCTGAAGGACGCGGACGGAGGTGCCCTCTACGTCGGCAAAGCGGTGAACCTGCGGCGGAGGCTTCGGGCGCATTTCGCGGAGCGCCGATGGCGCGCGATCAAACCGGAGCTGGCGCGCGCGGCCGGCGCGGAGTGGCGGGAGGTCGGCTCCGAGCTCGAGGCGCTGCTGCGCGAGGCGGCGCTGATTCAGGAACTGCAGCCGCCGGTCAACGTGCAGACGAGTGCACCGGCGCTCGACACGCGAGCCGTGCCACAGGCGCTCGTGCGCGATGTCGTGGTCATCCTGCCGTCGGTCGAGGACGACTCCGTGGAGCTGGTGGCGGCGCGCGTCGACGGCGCGTGGATGATTCAGCGCAGCCGCCGCAGCGGCGCCGATCTGGCGGTGCACACGACGCGGCTCTGGCGCTTCTTCAATTCGGCGCTGCGGCGCCTGCGCGATCCAGTGGCGCCGGCGGCGCCGCTGGTGTTCTCGTGGCTGGCGGGGCGAGGTGTCGAGGCGACCCGGTTGGATCCGCACGCCGTGGCGTCGGCGCGGGTCCTTCGTTCGCGTTTGGCGGCGCTCTTGCGCGACGCGCGCTTGTTTCATGAGCGGATTGAACAATGGTAGGATCGCAGGTTCTGACCTGCCTCGGGGGCCCATAGCTCAGTTGGATAGAGCGTCTGGCTACGAACCAGGAGGTCGCAGGTTCGAGTCCTGCTGGGCCCACCAGTTTTCTTAGAAAAATCGAGCACCTTGCTCCGCGATCGGCGCGGTTGT
>WNFX01019480.1_pt1 | contig 10288 bp, 11 predicted proteins | sample 5400111 | NCBI WGS metagenome assembly WNFX01 (sample SAMN13153363, study PRJNA577476) | soil metagenome | isolation source: 40 cm soil or saprolite under grassland replicate 1 | place: USA:California | collected 2016-06-15 | reverse complement strand
GGACCGGCTGCGCCGGCTCGGGCTCGAGCAGGCCGCCCGATTCAGCTGGGACCGGACCGCCGCGGGCGTGGTGGCGGTGATCAGGGAGCTGGTGGCCTGCTAGATCGTGGGGCCGGGCGCGAGCCCGACCTGTCCCCGGCTCCCCGGTCCGGCCACGCGCTCCATCACCCGCCAGGTCCGCTGGGCCGACCGCGACCAGCTGAACTCGGCGGCGCGCAGGATGCCGCGGCGGCGCAGCGTGGCATGCAGCTCCGTGTCCCCGCACACCCGCTCCAGGGCGTGGGTCCAGCCCTCGACGTCGGCGGGATCGACCAGCAGCCCGGCGTCGCCGACGACCTCCGGGAGCGAGGAGGCATCGGAGACCACGACCGGCGTGCCGGACGCCATCGCCTCGAGCGGCGTCAGGCCGAACCCCTCGTACCACGCGGGGTGGGCCAGGCACGTGGCCAGGTTGTAGAGCGCCAGCAGGTGGACCGGTGACACCGGCCCCAGCAGCACCAGGTCCGAGCCGAGCCGCGCCAGGCGCTCGCGGACGCCCTCGTAGTTCCATCCCCAGGCCCCGGCGACCACGAGCGGGAGGCGGTCGCGCATTCGCGACCAGGCCTCGACCAGCGTGACCAGGTTCTTGCGAGGCTCGATCGTGCCCACGAAGAGCACGAAGCGCTGTGGCAGCCGCAGCTCGGCCCGCCGTGCCTCGAGGACGTCCAGCGGCAGCGGCCGGAACCACGCGGCCACGCCCTCGTGGACCACCTCCAGCCTCGCCGGGCCGACGCCGAAAAGCTCCGAGACGTCGCGCGCGGTGCTCGCGGACACCGCGACGACCGCCTCCGCCCTACGCATCGAGCGGGGCACGATCATGCGCAGCGCCAGGGCCTGCCCGCTCGGGAACCACTCCGGGTGCCGGTAGATGGCCATGTCGTGGGCGGTGAGCACCGCCGGCATGCCGACGTCCCCGAGCGGCATGACGCCGGCTGGCCCGAAGTACAGGCCGGCCCGCAGCCGGCGGAGCCGTGCCGGCCAGAGCAGGTGGCGGCCGACCAGCCTCACCGAGGGCGGCCGCCGGAATGCGACCGCGGGGTGCTGGAACGGAGGCTCGCCCGTCGTGTAGACGGTGAACCGGCTGCCCGGCCGCTCGGCCGCCAGCGCGCGCAGGATCTCGATGGTGTAGGTGCCGACGCCGGCCCACGGCCGCGCGAGCCCCGAGCCGTCCACCGCGACGTGGAGCCCGGTCAGCGCCAGCTCCCCCTCGGTCGGGCATGCCTGCCGGCACCGCGAAGGATGAAAAGGAACCCGGGCGCAGCGCGTAGGCCCGGCTTCGCCGGGCCGTTTGAGCTGTCCTCCGGCCACCCCCACGTTGCGCCGAGGGAGGGGTTCCGGAAGGGGAGGCCTGCCTCCCCTTGCACTATCAACGCAGGTAGAGCTGGCGTCGCTGCAGGACCTCGAACTCGCCGAGCGCACGCCGGGTCCCGCGCACGGCGCAGGTGCGGGGGGCGTCGGCCACCCGGACGGAGAGCCCGGTCTCGGCCGCGAGGTAGCGGTCGATGCCTCTGAGCAGCGCACCGCCGCCGGTCAGGAAGAGCCCTCGCGCGGCAACGGCGGCGGCCACCCGCGGCGGCGCCTGCTCCAGCGCGAGGCGGACGGCCCCAGCGATCGCGCGCAGCGGCGTCCGCATGGCCTCCGTCACCTCCACCGACGCCAGGTGCACCGTCCGGGCCGCGCCGGCCGGGTCGCTGCCCGTCACCTCGGTGCCGGACGCGTCGTCCACGGCCAGCGCGGCGCCGGCGGCGATCTTCGCGGCCTCGGCCGACTCCCGGTCGATCCGCAGACCGTGCCGCTCCAGCACGTGGGTGGCGATCGCCGCGTCCAGGTGCTCGCCGCCCACGGCGATGCCGTGTGAGGCCACGACTCCGGACAGCGAGATCACCGCCACCTGTGCGGCGCTGGCGCCCAGGTCGCAGATCGCGTGCGGCGCCCGCTCGGCGACCGGGAGGCCGAGGCCCATGGCGGCGGCCAGGGGCGCCTCGATCAGCCAGGCCTGGCGCGCCCCGGCGGCGACGGCGGCCTCGGTCAGCGCCCGCCGGTCCGCGCCGGAGGCCGCCGTCGGGACGCACATCATGACCTCCGGCCGGAAGAGGCGCTGGCGGCCCTGCGCGCTGGTCACGAGCCGAAGCAGCATCCGTGCGACGAGCGCCGGGTCGGCGATCGCGCCGTCGCGCACCGGCCTGACCAGCCGGACGGCCCCCGGCGCCTGCCGGGCCAGGTCGATGGCCTGCCGGCCGAGGGCGAGCAGGTTCGTGCCCCCGGCGTCCACCGCAGCCAGCGAGGGCTCGTCGAGCACGATCCCCTCGCCGCGAACGTACACCTGCATGGTCGCCGTGCCCAGGTCGATCCCGATCTTCTTGGCGAACATCAGGGATCGGCGCCGGAGCACTCCCCCGTCAAGGGGGAGAGAGGCCGGGCTCGCGGCTGGCGCCGATGGCGGCCCTGCCGGCCGTCTCGTCCACGTCCTGCTGCCACTCGACGTCGGCACCCAGGGCGCGCAGCTTGCCCGGCATGTCCGCGTAGCCGCGCTCGATGTGCCAGGCCTCCCCGATCTCCGTGGTGCCGCGGGCGGACAGCCCGGCGATGACCAGCGCCGCGCCGGAGCGGATGTCGGGCACGGTCACGTCCGTCCCGTGGAGGCGGGCGGGGCCGCGCACGAACGCGTCGTGGCCCTGCGTCGTGATGCGGGCGCCCATCCGCGTCAGCTCCGCGACGTGCTGGAAGCGGTTGTCGTAGATCGGCTCGGTGATGATCGCCATGCCGGCCGCCTGCGTCATCAGCGCGACGTACTGCGGCTGGAGGTCGGTCGGGAAGCCGGGGTGCGTCCACGTCCACAGGTCCACCGGGCGGAGCGGGCGGGCCGGGTCGCGGCGGACCCGGATCACGTCCTCGCCCGTCTCGATCTCGACACCCGCCTCCTGGAGCTTCAGGAGCACGGACGTCAGGTCCTGCGGAGGGCTGTCCAGGAGCGTGACGTCGCCGCCGGCCGCGGCCGCGGCGATGGCGTAGGTGCCGGCCTCGAGGTAGTCGGGGACCACGCGGTGCTCGGCCCCGCGCAGCCGGGGGACGCCGTTCACGACGATCTCGTCAGTGCCGGCCCCGTGGATGCGCGCGCCCATCGAGATCAGGAACCGGCAGAGGTCCTGGACGTGCGGCTCGCGCGCCGCGTTGTGGATCTCGGTGCGGCCCTCGGCGAGCACGGCCGCCAGGACGATGTTCTCGGCGGACGTGCTGCTCGACCCGCCTGGCGCCGATCTGGTCGCCGCCCGGCTTGGGCAGTCGAGCGGTGCCGACGCGGGAGATCAGCGCTCCCAGCAGCACGATCGAGGCGCGCATCCGCCGCCCCAGGTCGTCGGGCACGACGCCGCCGACCTCCCGGCCGCAGATGACGAGCCCGCCCGGCCCCGCCTCCTTCACGCTGACGCCGAGCTCGCGCAGGATGTCGCACATCAGCTCGGCGTCGGCGACGCGGGCGACGTTCCGCAGCCGGACGGGCTCGCGGGTCAGCAGCGAGGCGGCCATGATCGGCAGCGAGGCGTTCTTCGAGCCCCCGATCGCGACCTGGCCCGACAGCGGGTGCCCCCCGGTGACACAGAGGACGCTGTCCGGGCGTCGCGAGGGCATGGCGGAAAGCTTAGAAGGATGCGCGGAGGTTCCGCCGCCGGGAACCTCGACTTCCGGTCGGAGCATACACACGCAACGCGTGGGGGCGGTCGATAGGTTTCTCGGGCCTTCCGGCGAGCCCCGGGGTCAGCGGCCGCGCCGGATCCTGGCCAGCCGCAGGCGTGCCTCCGCCATCTCCAGGACCTGCGCCATCTCCGACTCCTCCTGCGGTGTCAGCTCCCCCGCCAACCGCTCCTGGGCCCGCCTCCGGGCCTCCTCGGCCGCCTCCTCGCTGATCTCCTCGGCGCGCTCGGCCACGTCTGCGAGGACCGTCACGCGGTCGGGCAGGATCTCCAGGAAGCCGCCGCCCACGAAGAGCTCCGTCTCCTCGGAGCCGTTGCGGATCAGCATCGGCCCCGGGCGCAGCGTGGTGAGCAGGGGCGCGTGACGGGGCAGGATCCCCAGCTCGCCCTCCGCCCCGACGCACACCAGGAACGGACGGCCCTGACCGTCCACCTCGCCCTCGAACAGCGAGCGCTCGACGCTTACGACGCGCAGCAGCACGCCCACCGGCTAGCGCTCCTCCTCTGCCTTCATGCTCTCGCCCTGCTCGCGGGCCTGGTCGATCGTGCCGACCATGTAGAAGGCCTGCTCGGGCAGGTCGTCGTGCTTGCCCTCGAGGATCTCCTTGAAGCCGCGCACGGTCTCCTTGACCGGCACGAACTGCCCGTCGCGGCCGGTGAAGCGCTCGGCGACGAACATCGGCTGCGAGAGGAAGCGCTGGATCTTGCGCGCCCGTGCCACGGTGAGCTTGTCGTCCTCCGACAGCTCCTCGATGCCGAGGATAGCGATGATGTCCTGCAGCTCCTTGTAGCGCTGCATCGTGCGCTTCACGCCCTGGGCGGCGTCGTAGTGGTCCCGGCCGACGACGCGCGCCTCCAGGAAGCGCGACGTGGACTCCAGGGGATCGACCGCGGGATAGATGCCGATCTCGGTCAGCCCGCGGCTCAGGGTGACGATCGCGCCCAGGTGGGCGAAGGTCGTCTGGATGGCGGGGTCGGTCATGTCGTCGGCCGGCACGAAGATGGCCTGCACAGACGTGATCGAACCCGTCTTCGTGGACGTGATGCGCTCCTGCAGGGCGCCCATCTCCGTGGCCAGGGTCGGCTGGTAGCCGACCGCGGAGGGCATCCGGCCGAGCAGGGCGGACACCTCGGAACCGGCGAGCATGTACCGGAAGATGTTGTCGATGAACATCAGGACGTCGGCGCCCTCGCTGTCCCGGAAGTACTCGGCCATCGTAAGGCCGGTCAGCGCGATGCGGGCCCGCGCGCCGGGCGGCTCGTTCATCTGACCGAAGACCAGCGTGGTCTTGTCCAGGACCTCGGCGTCGCGCATCTCGTGGTACATGTCGTTGCCTTCGCGGGTGCGCTCCCCGACCCCGGCGAACACCGACCGGCCCTGGTGCTCGTGCGCGATGTTGCGGATCAGCTCCTGCACGATGACCGTCTTGCCGACCCCGGCGCCGCCGAACAGGCCGATCTTGGACCCCTTGACGAAGGTGCAGATCAGGTCGATGACCTTGATGCCGGTCTCCAGGATCTCGATCTCGGTCTTCTGCTCCTCGAGCGGCGGCGCGGGCCGGTGGATCGGCCAGAGCTCGATGCCCTCCGGCGTGGGCTCGTCGTCGATCGCGTTCCCGATCACGTTGAACATCCGGCCCAGGGTCTCCACGCCGACCGGCACCTTGATGGGGGAGCCGGTGGCATCCGCCTGGTCGCCGCGCCGGAACCCGTCCGTCGAGTCCATCGCGATGCACCGTACGGTGTTGTCCCCCGTCTCCTGCTGCACCTCCAGCACGACCTCTCGGCCGTCCTGCGTCCTCACGATCACCGCGTCGAACAGGTTGGGCAGCTTGCCGGGCGGGAACTCGATGTCCACGACCGCGCCGATCACCTGTGTCACCCGGCCGGCGACGCGCTCGGCCGTGCCCGTCTCGGCGGGCTTCTCTGTCACTTGTGCCATTGTGCTCGCTACTCCTTGCGCAGGGCCTCGGCCCCGCCGACGATGTCCATGAGCTCTGTCGTGATGCTCGCCTGGCGGACCTTGTTGGCCATCAGCGTGAGAGCCTTGATGATGTCACCGGCCGCGTTGGTGGCGTTCTGCATCGCGATCATGCGCGCGGAGTGCTCGCTCGCCTTGTTCTCGAGCACGGCCTGGTAGACCTGCGTCTCGATGTAGCGCGGCAGCAGCGCGTCCAGCACCGCCTCCGGCTCGGGCTCGTAGAGGTAGTCCGCCATGATCCGCCCGGCCTCCGCCTCCGGCAGCTCGACCGGCAGCAGCGTCACCACGGTGGGGTCCTGGCGAAGCGTGGACACCCAGCGCGCGTACGCGAGCAGGACGGTGTCCACACGCCCCTCGTCGAACTCCTCGAGGGCGGCGCTGATCGCGGGCAGGACCTCGGCGATGCCGGGCCGGTCGCCCAGGCCGCTGGCGTCCGCCACGATGTCGCGCCGGTAGCGGGCCAGGAAGTCCCTTCCCTTCCGGCCGAGCGTCACGTAGCGGGCCTGCCCCCGATGCCGCTGCACCACGTGGCGGTTCGCCGCCCGCAGGGTGTTGGCGTTGAGCGCGCCGCAGAGGCCGCGGTCGGTGGTGATCACGATGACGAGCGCCCGGTCGCCCTCCCTCCGCTCGAGGTAGGGGTGCCGGTACTCCGTCGCCCGCTCGGCGGTGGTCTGCAGCACCTCGACCATCTTCTCGGCGTACGGCCGGGTGGCCCGCACCGCGGCCTGCGCCCGGCGGATCTTGGTGGCCGACACCACCTGCTGGGCCTTGGTGATCTTCTGCGTGTTCTGCACGCTGCGGATGCGGCGCCGGACGTCGCGGAGCGATGGCAACTGCTAGTGTCCCGTTCCGGAAAAGGACACTAGGAGCCCTCCACCCCGTACTGCCGGTTGAAGGCCTCGATGGCCTCCCTCACCTGGCCCTCGACGTCGTCGTCCCACTTCTTCTCGGTCTCGATCGAGTCGATCAGGGCCCGGCGGTCGGCCTGCAGGAAGCGCGCGAACGCCTCCTTCCAGTCGGTCACCTTGCCGACGGGGACCCTGTCCAGGTGGCCGCGGGTGCCGGCGTAGATCGTGCAGACCTGGACGCCCATCGGCACCGGCTCGAGCTGGCGCTGGATCAGGATCTGCGTCAGCCGCTGGCCGCGCTCCAGCTGGCGACGCGTGCCCGGGTCCAGGTCGGAGGCGAACTGGGCGAACGCGGCCAGCTCGCGAGCCTGCGCCAGGTCCGACTTCATTCGCCCGGCGGTCTTGCTCATGGGCCGCGTCTGGGCGTCACCGCCGACACGGGAGACCGACAGTCCGACGGAGATGGCCGGCCGGATGCCCGCGTTGAACAGGTCCGCCTCCAGGTAGATCTGGCCGTCGGTGATGGAGATGACGTTGGTCGGGATGTACGCGGAGACGTCGTTCGCCTGCGTCTCGATCACCGGCAGCGCGGTCAGCGAGCCGCCGCCCCTGGCGCCGCTCAGCTTCGCCGCCCGCTCCAGGAGGCGGGAGTGCAGGTAGAAGACGTCGCCCGGGTACGCCTCCCGGCCCGGCGGGCGGCGCAGGGTCAGCGACAGCTCGCGGTACGCCCAGGCGTGCTTGGTGAGGTCGTCGTAGCAGACCAGGGCGTGCTGGCCTTTGTCGCGGAAGTACTCGCCGATGGCGCAGCCCGCGTACGGCGCGAGGTAGTTGAGGGCGGCCGGTTCGGAGGCGGTCGCGGCGACGATGGTCGTGTACTCGAGCGCGCCGTGCTCCTCCAGCATGGCCCGGACCCGGGCGATGTTGGCCGCGTTCTGGCCGATGGCGACGTAGACGCAGTAGAGGTCCTTGCCCTTCTGGTTGATGATCGTGTCCAGCATCAGGGCGGTCTTGCCCGTCTGCCGGTCCCCGATGATCAGCTCGCGCTGCCCCCGGCCGATCGGGATCATCGCGTCGATGGCCATGATGCCGGTCTGGACCGGCTCGCTCACCCGCTCGCGGGTGATGACGCCGGGGGCGATCACCTCGATCGGCGCCGTCCTGGCGGCACCGATCGGGCCCTTGCCGTCGATCGGCTCGCCCAGAGCGTTCACCGTGCGGCCGAGCAGCTCGGGGCCGACCGGGACCTCCACGATGCGGCCGGTGGTGCGGACCTCGTCGCCCTCCTGGATGCGCTCGTAGGGACCCATGACGACGACCCGGACCTGGTCCTCCTCCAGGTTCAGCGCAAGGCCGAACACGTCGCCGGGGAACTGGATCAGCTCGCCGGCCATGGCGCCGGTGAGCCCGAAGACCTGGGCGATGCCGTCGCCCACGCTGATGACGCGTCCGACGTCGGCCGACACCATCTCGGCGTCGAAGTCCTTCAGACGCTGCTTGATTACCTCGCTGATCTCGCTCGAGCTGATGGCCAACGCTGTCTCGTCCCTCTTTGTTTCAGACCGTGTCTCAGACTGGGTTCACCAGCCGGCTCCGGAGCTGGCGCAGCCGTGTCGCGACGCTCGCGTCGATCACCCGGTCTCCGATCTGGAGCACCAGGCCGCCCAGGATCGCCGGGTCCACCCTGGCGTCCAGCCGGACCTCCCTGCCCAGCTTGTCCGACAGCGCGGTCACCAGCCGACCGGCGTCCGCGCCGTCCAGCGGGACCGCCGTCGTGGCGGTCGCCCGGACGCGGCCGGCCTCCTCGTCGGCCAGCCGCCCGTACTCCTCGATGATCCCGTCCACGTCCGCGACGCGGCCGGCGCCGACCAGGAGCTTGGCCAGGTTGACGCCCTCTGGGCCGGCGCGGTCGCCCAGCAGGGTGGCCGCCGCCTCCTGGCGGCGCTGCGCCGCGATGCTCGGGTTGGTGAGCATGGCCCGCGCCTCGGGGTGGACGAGCACGTCCCGGACCCGGACCAGGCGCTGGGCCCAGGCGTCCACCTCGCCCTCCTCCCAGGCCAGCTCGAAGATGGCCCGTGCGTACCGCCTCGCCCCGGCTCCAGCCATCAGCTCCTCGAGTCCTCTCCGACGCTGCTGATGGCGCTCTCGATCAGCTTGCGGTGCCGCTGGTCGTCGAGCGTCTCGCCGACCACCCGCTCGGTGGCGGCCACCACCAGGTCGGCCACCTCGGCCCGGACGGAGTCGATCGCCTTCCGGCGCTCCGCCTCGATCTCACGCCTGGCGTTGTCGGTGATCCGGCGCGCCTCCTCGTCGGCCCTGGCACGGAGCTCGGCTCGGAGCTGCTCACCGGACCGGCCGGCGCCCTCGATGATCTCCGCAGCTCCATGACACGCGGGTAGACCCACCGCCCCAGCACCAGGATCATCACGATGAACGCGACCACCTCGAGCAGGAACGAGGCGCTGAGGTCCAGCAGTCCCGCTTCGGCCAGGAACGGGCTCGTCGCCAGGGCCACTGTCAGGGACACTAGGAGACCCCGTTCGCCACCGTGGTGATGAAGTAGAAGCCGAGCGCGAGGTTGATGAAGTACATCGCCTCGACCAGGCCGATGATGAGGAACATGATGACCTGCAACCGGCCCTGCGCCTCGGGCTGCCGGGACACTCCCGCGATCGTGGCGCTGCCGGCGAGGCCGTCACCGACCGCGGCGCCGATGGCGCCGCCGCCCAGCGCGAGCCCGGCCGCGATGAGGGCCCCGGCGACTGCGATTGCGTGGTTCATGGAAAGGAGTCCTCCTGTCTCTAGTGTTGGGTTACGGGAGCGGACGTGGGAGCGGCCTCGCCGGCGCTCGGCGCGTGCCGGCCGTGCGCCTCCTCCTCCTCGTGCAGGCCCTCCCGCGCGTGACCGAAGTAGATGATCGTGAGCAGCATGAAGATGAACGCCTGGATGGTGCCGACGAAGAACACGTCGAAGAGCTTCCATGCCACCAGCGGCACCCAGCTGACCACGGCGGGCAGCAGCGTCGTCAGGAGGTACACCATCAGCAGTCCGGCGAAGATGTTGCCGAAGAGCCGGAGCGACAGAGTGACCGGCTTGACGATCTCCTCCAGGACGTTCAGGGGCACGAAGAGCGCACGCACGACCCAGTGCATCTCGAAGGGCCTGGTGAAGCGGCGGAGGTAGCCACGCAGGCCCAGCACCCTGATCGAGTAGCCCTGCACGAGCAGGATCACCACGAGCGCCATCGCCAGCGTCTGGTTCAGGTCCGAGTTCGCGGGCTTGATCAGCGGCGAGAAGCCGAGCGGGAAGAAGTCGATCCAGTTGGCGATGAGGATGTACATCCCGATCGTCGCCGCGAGCGGGATGACGAAGGTGGCGTCCTCGGCCACCGACTCCCTGACCAGCCCTCTCGTGTACGAGACCAGGAACTCGAGCACCATCTGCAGCTTGCCGGGCACGCCGGGCCGGAGCCTCGAGGCGACGGCGAATGCCAGCACCAGCGTCAGCGTGATCGCGATCGCGCTGGACACCAGCGTGTCGAGGGTGATGGCGCAGTAGTAGAACTTGATGACGAGCAGGTTCAGCGACTGGTCGCCGCAGATCGGGGTGAGCGGGTGGCTGCCGGGCGCCGCCTCGGCCAGGAACAGCCTCATGCGCGCACCGCCGTCACGCCGGCCACGGCGGCGAGCACGAGCTGGGAGGCGCCGATCCCGAGCAGCACCGGTGCGACGTAG
>WNFX01018087.1_pt1 | contig 10288 bp, 7 predicted proteins | sample 5400111 | NCBI WGS metagenome assembly WNFX01 (sample SAMN13153363, study PRJNA577476) | soil metagenome | isolation source: 40 cm soil or saprolite under grassland replicate 1 | place: USA:California | collected 2016-06-15 | reverse complement strand
AACGGGTGCATGGTGCAATCCGGCGACACGTTGCGCACGTCCACATCGTCCTTCCCCTCCCGGTCGAAATCGGCTCTCATGCCACGGATCAGGTCGGGACGAGTGATCAGCTCCCCTCGATTCAGCGAGGCCAGGGCCCGCTCGTCGCCCCCAGTCGAGAAGATCGCCTGCAGGTCGCTGCCGTGATCGCCCCAAAGCTCGATCTCGTAACGGTGGGTCGTTTCATTGTACGGCACGGTGATCAGTCCACCCGCTTCCTGGCCATTCACTTTGAGGTACAAGCGGATGGTCTGCCCGGGAAGGCGCCCGAGTGCCTCCGCCAGCTTGGAGTCTGGTCCAGCCCGATACGAGAGCTTCAGGAATGGGACGATCCGGTCGGGCACCGGATCGAAGGTTTCGAGATCCTTCCAGGCCCTCGGCGTCAACCAACCGCGCAGGAGATACGTGTCCGTGACGAGGAAGTCCCGCACGTTCTGCTTCTGGAAATCGGTCTTATTGTCCTGCCGTGTCGGATCGAGGACGTCGGCGTCCTGCCCCTGCGGGCCGGCGAAGTCGAGGTGGCTAAAAGGCAGGAGTGCCTGCAGGTCATCCGTCAGATAGAAGTGCCGCTCGGCGGCGAGCCGCTGCTGCTCGCCCAACGCAAGCAGCTTAATCAGCGGATTCCCGCTGTTATAGTCGGGCGGTTGCCCGGGCGGCACCCGCAGGATTGTGTCGGAGGCGACGAGAGACGGCATGCCGGACCTAAGCTGCTACGAGGAGTGATAACCGAACGCGACGAATTTGAGCGGTCCCTTGTTGCCCTTCGGATTGCGAACGCCGTGAACGCCGCCGCTCTTCGTGAACAACGTGATCCCGGGACGGACCGGAATCTGCCGGCAAGGCTTCGGTCCAAGGCCATAGATGTCTGGAAGTGGTTGCACCAATGGATAGGTCGCGTCCACCTCTGGATCGTCCCCGTCGCCGAGATAGGCGAGGCCTTCGCCCTCGATGAAATAATAGAGCTCCTCGGATCCGATGTGCTGGTGCGTGCCTTCGACCGCGCCGGGCGGCAGCTCGACCTCATGAAAATATACGATCGTGCCGCCGAGTTCGCGCTGGATGATCCACCGCATACCCATGACGTTCTTGCTGCCATCCATGATGCCAGGCATCGGCGGTGCTCCGGTGAAGTAGTCGGCGCTGCTGGGCTCCATCATCGCGTTTTGATAGAGAACCGGGGCAACCTGTTTGGCATCTTTGATCCAACCCCGCTGGAAGGCGACGGTGTAGTTCTTGTCTTCGACCGTGTTCTCGTAGGAATTGGGCGCGGGCTTGTTCGGCTCCTGGTGCGAACGGGCGTAATCGTTGTCCCAGCCGGGATTTCCGATGCGATAGTTGAATGGCCGGTCGAGCTCCGCCTCTCGGAACGAGACCTGGACCCTGGTGACCCCGCGGATGTCCTTCAGGGCCTCTCTGAAGCTCGGGATCACCGTGATCGGCTTGTGGAGCCCCATCTGGTCCAGGACTTTGAAGGAATGCGATGCGGTCTCTGGCGGCTCCAGAGTCTCCCAGATCTCAACCTGATACGCGTCGACGTATTTGTCGAAGAACATCTTGACGTAGCGCTTCAGACCCCCGCCGAGTGCGGGGTCCTTGTGGCTGAGCTCGACCCAGGCGAGGACTTCGTCGCCAAGCAGACGGTTGCGCTCGCGCACCTGCTCGGCCAGGCGCCTCGCCCTGTATTCGAGGCGCAGCGCATTGCACAAGAACTTACCGTCAAGATAGACCTCGCACTTGAGAACGATGAAGTCGGCGCGTCCCCGCACTTCGAGCACGTTGTACTGGTAGCGCGGGCTGCGCGTCGCGTTCAGATACTGGGCATGGTAGATGCGGTCCGGGAAGAAGACGATCTTGAAAACTTGATTCCATGGTGCCGTGACATTGGCGTTGAAACCAGGTGCAGCGACTGCCGGTGTCGGCGACGTAACCTGGACGACTGCGTCCTGTTCGATCAGGTTGAACCGCGGATCCATGGCGCTAGATCCTAGACAGGAGATGGTCGGCGACGCGGAATGAATTCGCCTCGATGGTGAGGGTAGGGTTGGCCCCGCCTGACGTGGGCATGAAGGCACCATCGGTCACGTAGAGGTTGTCGAATTCCCACGCCCGGCAATTCGAGTCGAGGACGGAATCCTTTGGCTCCGTGCCGAACCGTGCGCCTCCGAGGATGTGGTTCGCCATTCGAGCTAGCGCGTTCTCGGCCATGTAGATCGAGCCCTGCCCCTCAATTGGATAGTTCCGGTTGACAGGATCTCCGCCGTAACGGAGCACGTTTCCGCACTGCTCGGCCATGACATCCATCAGGTACTTGTCGTGCGGATGCCAGCCTTTGAGAACGTACGCGACCGGGCGGCCCCATTTATCCTTCACCGTCGGGTGAAGCTCGATCCGGTTGTCGAACTGCGGTACCTGATTCGCCATGAAGCTGATCGACAGCCCACGTCCGAATTCCCGGTCGAGGAAGTCGATGAACCCGTCACCCCGCATTTCGGTCGCATGCATGAACCCCTGCCAAAGGGTATCGAGATCCTGACTTCCATGTGTGCGGAACAGGGACAGCGGCAACGCCTGGTCCGACGTGTTGTTGTAGATCGCTCCCCCTGCCCAGAGGCCATTGGCCTCGAGGAAGTCGTTCGTCGCGCAGCAGTCGGTCGCCCAATCTGCGTCCAGCGCCTTGGATTTGTCGTAGCGTTTCGGCATGAGGGCACGGGCGCCTCCAAAACAATGAGTCAAGAAGTAGCGCCCGAGAAGCGGATTTTGGTTGATGCGCCGCTCGAAGTTCGCATCCTGCGCCGCCGAGAGCTTCAGGAGGCGGACGCTCTCGATCGCCGAACAGGCGACGACAACCATCTTGGCGCGCACGACACATTCCGTGCCGCCCGGGTCGAGGAAGTGCACCCCCGTGACGCGGCTGCCGTCGCAGGACAGGTGGGTGACGACGCAGTTCGGCCAGATGGTGAAATTCGGGCTCCCGGTGATCGGGCTGAGGAGCGCCACCCAGGTGCTCGACTTGAGTCCGAGCGGGTCACCGTAGCGGTTCACGTAGCTCGTCTTGGCCGCCTCGGGGTCCGGATTTCCGTTCGCGTCGCGTGGGATCTTCCGGCCGCTCGCCGGGTGGTCCTCGGTGATCACGGCGAGCGGTGCGCGATAGGGCTCGATCTTGGGGCCCAGCCGTTTCCCGAGCTCGACCATCCCGTCCCTGGCGAACTCGCTGATGGGGTTTGGGGGTAAAGGCTTCTGGTACTTGACGGCGCTGAAGGGCTTCTGCTGGTTGGCGCGCGTGCCGTTGATCCCGACCATCTCCTCCGCCACCACGTAGTACGGCTCGAGCTTGTCGTAATCGATCGGCCAGTCGCGGGCTTCGCGGCGGATGTCACCGTTGGGGTCGTTTTTGATCGGCGTGCGGCGGTTATCGTTAAAGGTCTTCAGCTTCAGGTCGGTCGGAGTGAACCGCAGGGACACGGCGCCGTAGAGCTGCGTGCCCCCGCCGACCACCTGCGCGGTGTAGCCCTCGATCGTCCCGTAATCCTGCCCGTCAGGGCCCTTGTAGACGTGCGGCTCGTCATTGATGTCAGGCTCGACGTGGCTGCTGTAGTAGGACACGCCAGTATTTGCGAGACCTGGGATGCGAAGGATCTTCTCGGTGCTGGAGGCATACATCTCATCGCGCCGGAAATCGCTGCGCTCGCCCGGAACTTGATAATGCGGGCGCAGGAGGGGCCCTTTCTCTATGACAAGAACGGTTCGGCCTTGGCGCACGAGGCAATTGGCGACGGGGGCGCCACCTGCGCCGCTGCCGACAACGACCACGTCGAAGGAGTCCCTCATGGTCAGATCATTTTCACCTGCATTAACGGTCCGGATCAGCGGTAGTATCGGCCCGTGCCGAGCGGCTCTTCCAACGCGGGCCGCCAGTCGAACAACGTCCTGCTCTGCGGGTCGGAATATCTTTCGGACAGATACGCCCAGCCGGCAGCGCCGACGTTGCCTGAGTATTTGGGATGCGAGAATGCCGCCGTAACAGCATGGCGACGCAGAAGATGGAGGAAAAAGGCCGGATTATCGTATTCGCCGTAATCCCAACCGGGGATTGAATTGTCGCCCCTCCGGCTTTTCGCCATGGCCTCATATAGCTGGACGAAGTCCTCGGCCGGCATGTCGGGAGGGTCGACGAACGCATTTTGTTTCCTGAGAGCCCGTTTGCCGCGGAACGGCAGGATCTGCTCGACCAGGCGATAGAGCAGACGCAGCTCCCATGGCTCCAGAACGAGGGATTGGAGATAACCGTCCGTGAAGAACCGCGACCAGACCCGCCCGTTACCCAGCGTGACGCGCTGCGGATTAATCGGATCTGTGATGTAGTGGTCATCCACTTGGTACTTATAGGTGTGCACCTGCGCCTTGGGAACGCCGACCGACACCGCCCGATAGCCGGTATCCTCGGACTCGAACAAAATAGGTTGGAGCGGGATCGGGCGATAGAGCTCGCCGAACGTGCCGAGAACCTGGACACTCTGCTGGTCACCCGGAATAGTCTTGTAGACGAATGTGACGAGGTTCAGGTTGGGATTCGCGTCGACTTCCCGCATGAGGCCCACCACAGGGAAGCGCCAAGCCTCCGCGATGCGGGCTCGGAAGCGCTCGGCTGCAGCCTCGTCGCCCGGCTCTGGCGGATTACCAGCGCGGCCCAGGTGCTTCGCGCAATGGTTCAGAACGTATTCGCTGCCGGGCTCGAACACAGGCGTTGGCACGAGTCTGTCCCCCTGCCGGACCCAATCCGGCACCAGCCGCCTTAACTACGTCCACACAAGCCTATGTTGGATCCAAAGCTCGTCAGTTTGCAAGGGCCTGCCACTACCGAAAGCCAACTTGCTGAGCGTGGCCATCTGACTGCGCAAGGCGTAGCGGGCGACAAAGTAGACGGGCCCGGCGGCGAGCCGAATGAGCCGAAGAGTTGTGCGACGGATACCATCGATATGAAATCGCGAGACACGGGGCCGGCCGGCTGCGCCGAACCGGTCAGACGCCCTTCTGGTGGCCTCGGCGGGGGTCGAACACGCGTCTGCGGGCGTTTGAACACACGTCCGATACGCGCCTCGATCCCCTTTGGCGCCCTGACCTCCGACAAAGCGGGGGCGGAATGCCAAATCCGCTGGCGGCTGGGATCTCGTGGAAAGACCTGGCGCTGGGATCTTTTTTCAGGGGCAAGGCCGCTGAATTCTCGTGTTCGTCAATCATCAGGAGCACTGGTTCAGTGGTGCCGTCCCGCGACGGCGAGCGCCAGCAGGAGTGGACCATTGCATTCAAGCAAGGAAAGTGATGCAATCTTAGCGTTCGTGGTTATTAATTACTCAGGATGGGAAATTGGGTAGCAGTTTATGAGAAGGCGTGACTTTATCGGCTTGAGTATTGCCTCCATCGCTGGACTTGCCGCCACGTCTGTCGCGGCACAGGGGCGACGCCCTGCAGTTCGTGCGGCTATGGTCATCGGGGTCAACAGGGCGGGCAATCTCCCGGTGCTCAATGCCGCGGCTTCCGGAGCGCGACAGGTTGCCGATTGGTTGCGCTCCGAAGGTTTCGAAGTAAGATTATTTACGGACCATGAAAGATCAGTCGGGACACGCGAACTCATCAATACGATGGCGGAATTGGTTAATCGAGGAACACTCGATCAGTTGCTAATCTATTTCTCCGGACATGGCTTTCTCAACTCTTATACCGAATTTTGGTTGCTTTCGGGTGCTCCAAATGACGTGAACGAAGCAATATGTCTTAAAGAAAGTGTTGAACTTGCGCGCCAGTCGGCTATTCCGAGCGTTGTCTTTATTTCGGATGCCTGTCGATCTACGCCCACAAGTCTTGGGACCAGTCGCGTGCGGGGAAGCGTGGTCTTTCCGTCCAGCAGCGCTAGAAGCGATATTCATACGGACATAGATCAATTCCTTGCAACTCATCCAGGTGATCCGGCTTTCGAAATTTCTGTCAGTGAAAGTGCGCCGGAATTTCAGGGAATTTACACCGCTTCGTTCCTGAACGCGTTTCAAAATCCAAACCGCAGCATGGTGCGGACGGTCGATGGCCTGAGTTTTGTACCTAACCGAAGTCTCAGGTTATACCTGGAAGTCGAGGTAAGAAAGATAGCAGAGGAAAAATCGATTCGCCTTCCACAGCGACCAGACGCGATAATAGAGTCGGATTATGACACTTACATCGGTCGAGTAACTACGGTATCTCCCACTCCTACCGGATCATCTCCCGCCACAATCAATGATGTAGCCAATTTGGAACTTCACCGAGCTGGTGCCAGTCTGTCTGATTCAGCAAGAATTATGAACGTGAGGGAGCTGGGAGATGTTGCTAGCAGCACTGGATTTGATAGAGCCCAGCAGTTGATTCTCCGAACGCAAGAGCCGCGCCCGCCGCCCATGTTTGTGTCTCAGCTCCAAACCGGGTTGGCGGTCACAGGAGCTGCCTTGGTGGCCGCAGTAGCTAATCCGAGAATCCGAGTGGAAATTCTGGATGCTGGCGACGGGGATCGGCGGCCAGCATTTGCGCGGGTTGACCTTGGCGATGAAAGTGCAGGCAGCGTTGCCCTTCATTTCGCTAACAGAAATGGAACTGCGTTGGCGGTTCTGCGTGGGTTCATTGCGAGTGTCACCGTTGATGACGGGAAGGTCAATAACGTGAGCTATATTCCCTCACAGGGCAGCTCGAGAAGGCTTGAGTATGAGCGTGAACGTGACCGGCTCGATCGGTTGCGTGCGGCGGTTGCTACCTCCGCGAAATTCGGGCAGTTGCGCATCGAGGGAGAACCTCAGACACGAAATCAGATGGCTGAGCAGCTGGCAGACCGCATCCGTGTCCTCAAGGGTCTCGACCCCACTTTGGGTATCTACGCTGCCTACGCGTATGCTGACGCTGGGTTAATGGAAAAGGTGCGATCCGTACGCGACTTTATGCGCGACGATCTCCGAGCGGACTTGTTTGATGTCGTCATGCTTTCTAGTTCCGAAATGCGACCCATAGTCACTGAGCAGCTTTTACCATTCTGCCCGATGCTGTCCCAGGGCTGGAATCTGCTGAGAGTCAAGGACGTGCGCCTTTCGCCCAAAATTGCAGGCGTGAGAGATCATCTTCAGAGTGCCCTATGGACGACATTCGACGAGACAGGAATGCGGATGATCGGTAGTGCGTTGCAAGGAGGAGGCTTGCGATGAGACCGAAACGGAGTCGCTGCATGATTAGCAGAAGGACCCTGTTGATAGGGGCTTTAGGATGCGTTGCAGTAGGTATTCGGCCTACCGCGCTTGGAGCCCGAGACTCGGTACAGTTAGTTCTGGTGCATGGCCGAGCACAGCAAAACCTTGATCCGAATGAGCTGAAGTCGAATTGGCTTGATGCGCTTCGTCGAGGCGCGGAGAAGCAGGGACGGATGCTTCCCGATACGCTCAGTGTTGCCTTTCCGTATTATGGCGACACTCTCGACAGGTTTGCTCGGGATTTTGATATCCCATTGACGTCAGAGGTTAAGACGCGCGGTGAGGTCAATGACGAATTTTTGGTTTTTCAAGCTGAGATCGCCGAAGCTGTGCGGCAACGCAGCGGGGTGACGGACGCTCAGGTTGATGCGGAATATGGCTCAAACCCCAAGCCCAAGGGTCCTCTCAATTGGGAGTGGGTACAAGCGATTTTGCGCGCGCTTGACAAATACGCTGGAGGGATGAATCAGACTGCGCTGGAGACATTTACCCGTGATGTCTTTTTGTACACGACCCGAGAAGGTGTTCGTGATGAAATCAATCGTATCGTCGCGAGTGCATTGACCGAGCAGCCAACCGTGGTGGTTGGCCATTCCCTTGGGTCAGTAGTCGCTTATAGCGTTTTGCGCTCAGACTCTCGCTCGCTGCGCATACCTCTGTTTTTGACGGTGGGATGCCCCCTTGGCGTGCGCCCGATCCGCGATCAGTTTCGGCCATTGCGCTTTCCGTTGCCAGTGAAGGCATGGTTCAACGCGTTTGACACGCGTGATGTCGTGGCCCTGTATCCACTCGACAAACTGAATTTTCCCGTGACCCCTGAGATTGAGAATTACTCTGAAGTAAAAAATTCAACCGACAACCGCCACGGTATAGCGAGTTACCTGGATGATTCGCAGGTGGCAAAGCGGCTTTTAGACGCCTTAGGTGTCTAGCCACGCGCGAGTCCCGCGGCTATTCTTGGGTCTTAATGAAAGTGCTAACACCCTGGCCGAAAACATGTGGCGCCTCCTTCGACCCATTCACAGCAGAGAACTTCTGACATAGGTCCCCGACAGACTCCACTGCCACACAATTGCGGTCCGATTCACAATTACTTGCACACATCATATCACCGTTGACATCCTCTATCTTCACAGTGTCAATCACCGGCCCATCTAGCCTTCGATCTTGACGAATCCCATTGTTACTAAGGTCGCGGAGCTTCATCTGAAATTTACGTGATGATCGCTCTGATGTTGATCCTGAGGATGGTTCCCCTGTCGTCCACATTGGATCGAAGCGCCTTGCAGTCAACGTGTGTTTAAGATCGCATACGCGAGTTATCTTGTTGTAGCTGTAGGCTTTGCACTCGGTGTCTCCCGCACACCTCGCCTGACACGCCGGTTGATCCAAGTTAGGGAGCGATCTGTATGAGCAGCCATTCATCACACTATCTGGGTAAGTCCTAAAGTCGCCGGGTGATGTGGGGGTAGCGAATTCAATCCGCGGTGGATGCACCCCAGGAAGGTCGGGAAGTAGTGTGGATGCGGCGAAATAGGAAGTGGGCCCCAGCTTCGCTTGAACGCCTTGAACGCCATTTCCTCCGATGAAAAACACTGTTAGGTCAGTTGCCGCATTATGTTTTCGACGAGAAGGCAGTAGTGTCGCGGGATGTTCCATGTGCGATACCCTTATCATTCTATCTAATTTGACTTCAATCACGCAGGACAGTTGAGCCATAGGTGCTTGGAAGGGTACGACGAAGCGGGCATCAAAGTCCTCGCTCGCCTTGTTACGCCCACCAAGTTTGACAGTAAGTGGGGGCTTCTTTACTTCGAACTTGTCGTTTTCCTCCTCCAGGCCCTCCGCATCAGCGACAAACTGATCAGATCGCCAACTATGAGCGTTTCGGCAGACGTTGAAATAATGCCTCTTCGTCGGAGTCTTTGGGGGATCGTATCCGTAGACCTGGATGTTCCAGCGACCGACGGCGTCAATTGTATCGATGCAGATCAATTCACTAGGATCTTGCGCGAACATTTCTAAAAATAAGCTCGGACGCACCCACGGGTCTCCCAAGTCTTCCCTTTGATACGTAAAACGGTGGAACGTGCTGATCACACTTTGCTCGTCGCGCAGTCCATCTCTGTAGAGGCCAACAATCTTGTCCTTAATTCCGCGTCCTTCAAAAGTTGAGGTTCTCAAAAAATCCAGCAATTGCATATCGTCTTTGAATTTCCCAAGATCCAGTCGCGAAGAATGAAATTGAAGTCTTCCACGCGGATGAAGAAATCGCTGGGGCCACTCACCCCTGGGTGCCGGTGCAGTCCCTGCTAAAAAAATTAGAGCACACGCCGAGGCGCACCTGTGTCCATCCTCAACAACTGTCGCAATCGAAGGACGGTTCGTGTCCAGGACGAAGCGAGCAATTTTTAGAGCTTCGGACACATTTCCTCCATCGCTCCGAAGGCACAAGAAGAAGGTAAATTGATTCAAATGTTTAATGGCGGCGAACTGCCGTTCTAGTTCTTTTGCATCGCCATCGACAACATCGCCTTCAAGCAACAGGTCGCAGCTCACCGGATCTGTGGGCCAGTAGGGACTTATATCACCACCAGCGTTGACGGCTTTGGCATGTAAGCCTGGGGCGCTGATGTTGGCTGCATTAGCCGCCGCATAGAAACCGAGTACCCAAAGCAATACCAATATTGCCAAATTTGCGCCAGGAAACATTCTGGACCTCCTTAGATGTAGTTTCAAGGACTAATGTGCGCCGTGAGCCACTGCTCAAATTACATCACCGACCCAAATAAGTGTCTATGCCAAAGCGTAGCTAAAGACGTAAGACAAAACAGCGCAACTGCTTCGCTCTGCTAGCCCGTCTTATTCATCAGGGATGTGCAGAGAGGCTGGCGAGCGTGGCATAAGCCTCTGACATGGCGTAGGATTCGGTTGCTGAGACCAACCCTTCGCACCGATGCTGGTCGCCACACTCGCCATGACCGACGATA
>WNFX01026532.1_pt1 | contig 10292 bp, 10 predicted proteins | sample 5400111 | NCBI WGS metagenome assembly WNFX01 (sample SAMN13153363, study PRJNA577476) | soil metagenome | isolation source: 40 cm soil or saprolite under grassland replicate 1 | place: USA:California | collected 2016-06-15 | reverse complement strand
AGCCAAGCGCCAGGCCGTCAACCACTGGATCCACACAAGCAGCGCCTTCGACGCCGTCATCGACTTCGACAAGGCGATCCGCGACCCAGCCGATCCGCTGCGGATCCTCCCCGGCTATGACAGCGGCGACCACCTGCATCCCAACGACGCCGGCTATGCCGCCATGGCCGACGCCATCGACCTCGCCCTGTTCAGCCCCTAACTCGTAACCCGCAGCGCCGCCCTCCAAGCACACCGGGGCACACCGGGCACGACGGCAGCATGAGCCGCTCCGACGGCCGGCGGGTGGATGTTCACCTTCACCCACCCGCCGGGACCGCCGCACCCGGATGGCCCGTTGCCCCGACGCCCGCCAGCCATCCGCATCCTTGGCGTCAAGCACGATCCCCATTCCCCATAGTGTTCAATGCAGGCCGTGAAGGAGCGCGGGGAGTTCGGCCGTGCTGCCCAGGCCACCGTCGCCTGCGTCTCTGGGGTGGTGTGGAATCTGAAGTCAGCAGGTCTGGCTGACATCACTAGTCAGGCAGGGTGTGGACCCAGATGAGGCAGTCGTGCCAAATGTCCTGTTCTGGGTCGTCGCTTTGCCAGGCACGGCAGTGGCGCGGCAGGCGCTGCTCCAGGCGTGTGGGGTACGTAAACCCGGACGTGGTGTGTGAGCTGCGAGTTCGCACTCGCCCAGGCTCGATAGGGTGACGCCTCCCAAACCCCTTGGAGGCCGTCTTGCGTGCTACCGAAACTCGTCTACCTCATGCTGTGCCGCACCATCCAGCTGCTCGTCCTGCGCGGCCGCGGCGCCGCCGCCAAGGACCTGGAGATCCTGGTGCTCCGCCACCAGCTCGCCGTGCTGGGCCGCCAGGTTCCACGACCCAGGCTCGAGCCCGCCGACCGCGCCCTGCTTGCCGCGATCAGCCGTAGGCTCCCAAGGTCCAGCTGGTCATGCTTCCTGGTTACGCCCGACACGCTGCGGCGCTGGCACCGTCGGCTCGTCGCTGGCGCGTGGACCTATCCGCACCGCCGGCCAGGACGACCACCACTCGACGAGCACGTGCAGCAGTTGATCGTCCGGCTGGCGCGGGAGAATCCTCGCTGGGGCTACCAGCGCATCAAAGGCGAACTCCTCCGGCTCGGCGTGCTGGTCTCGGCGACCGCGATCCAAGCTACGCTGCGCCGCCACGGCCTGGACCCGGCACCACGGCGTGGCAGCAGCGGCACGTGGCGGGCGTTTCTGCGCCAGCAAGCCGCCGGGATCGTGGCGTGTGACTTCTTCACCGTCGACACGGTGTGGCTCAAGCGGCTGCAGGTGCTGGTGTTCATCGAGCTGGAGACCCGACGGGTGCAGCTGGCCGGGGTGACCGCCAACCCCAACGGCAGCTGGGTCACCCAGCAGGCCCGCAACCTGCTGCTGACCTTGGGCGAGCGGGGACGCCAGGTCCGATTCCCCTGCGCGACCGCGACGCGAAGTTCTGCCGCAGCTTCGACGACGTGTTCGGCGCCGAAGCCATCCAGGTGCTGCGAACGCCGGTGCGGGCACCCAAGGCGAACGCGTATGCGAACGCTGGATCCGCACGGTCCGCGCCGAGTGTCTGGACTGGCTGCTGATCGTCGGACGCGGGCACTTGGAGCGGGTGCTTCGGGTCTACGTCGAGCATTACAACCAGCACCGTCCCCACCGGGCCTTGGAACTACGAGCACCAGAGCGACTCCTGGAGGTGATCGTGGCTGGTGAGGATCGGCGGGGTGGGGTCGGTCGACGCGACCTGCTCGGCGGGCTGCTGCACGAGTACTACCAGCGAGCGGCATGACCCATTTTTCGTACCCTTCACGCCAACGATGACCAACGCCGAATCGTGCCGCGCGTTGGCGCCTCCACGATGGTCCGGCGATGGTCCGGCGCCGGGACCGTCTGGGCGGCCTCGTACACGAGTACTACCAGGACGCGGTCTGACGTTCGGGTTTCTGGACCTACGGGCCGGTGCGGTTCTGCTTCAACCGGCTCGAACCAGCCTGAGGGAGCGCAATCAATCCGGTCAGCCGGGTAGCGCCGATGGCCACCAAGGGTGCGCATGAACGGCAACTTGCCCTGTTTAGCCCAGCGAGCCACGGTCTTTGGCCCGACGTGGAAGATCCCGGCTACCTCCTGGGCGGTCAGGTAGCCGTTGCGGTAGCCCTGCATGTACCCCCACCTCTTTGGGTAATGCGCGTGACCGCACCGCTGCTGCGGACTCTGCCATGGTAGCGTGGTTCGCCCATCACGGGCGGTATGCGGCGACCCGACCGCCAGAGGGCTTGTGGCCGGTGGCGTCAAGTTCGAGCGCAAGACCAAAGATGAGGCTTCACGATGCGGTGGTTTCGGCCAAGGGATCTGCTCGATCAGACCTTTGCAGTGGGCATCATCCTGAAGGGCCTGGACTGGCTGCTGATCGTCGGACGCCGACACCTGGAGCAAGTCCTGCGAGTCTGCGTCAGGCACTACAACCAGCACCACTGCCCATAGAACTCGGCCTTTGGAGTTCGGCCGATCAAATCTTTCCATGCGTCTCTACCTGCTGGATGCGTCCGCTCGCATCCCAGAGGCCAAGCACCTCGTCGTCGTGCTGGAAGTGCCCGACGTAGGCGCGGCCGTTGTGCATGGCCGCATGCACGAACGCGGCCAGATCCTCCAGGTGCTCGAAGAGATCGGACTGCTCGAGCGGTGTCCCGTGCACGTCACGGATATGGTCCAGGAGTTCCTCGCCGGTCACCTTGCTCATCAGTCTCCTCGTGCTCCTCGCGCCTGGCCGGAGCAGCGACCGTCATGATCGGGCGTCCGAGGCCGCCCGTCGGGGCGGAGGCGGCGCTGCCGAAGATGCGCCGGTAGGCGTCTTCGCCGAAGCTGGTCGGCAGCGGCTCGCCCTCCACCACCCGGTAGGTGCGGCGACCGTCGGGCTGGCGCTCGGCCCGCAGGAACAGGGCGTCATCCATCCCCGCCTGGTGGAATCCCTGCGCCAGGTCGAACAGGTGGGTGACGAAGAAGACCTTGACGCCCGCTTCGACCAGGGAACCGACGACCTGCCGGGCGATCTCGGAGCCCTCCCGCTCGTTGGTGGCCGCAAACGACTCGTTGCAGAGCAGGATGGCGCCGGGTGTGATCTGGTCGGCGATGGCGGCCATCCTTGAAAGCTCCTCATCGAGCTTGCCGCTTTCCATGGTGGTGTCTTCCTCGCGTTTGTAGTGGGTGAACAGGCCCGCGCAGGGGTTGGCGCGGAACGAGGTGGCGGCCACGAACATGCCGCACTGCAGCATCAGCTGCGCGACGCCGATGGCGCGCAGCATCGTCGACTTGCCGCCCTGGTTGGCGCCGGTGATCAGCACCAGCCGCTTGCCGTCGGCGTGCAGCGCGTTGCCCACCGCGCGTTGCTCGCCCTTGAGGTGCAGCGTCAGGCATGGGTCGTAGAGGTCCTGCGCGGACAGCACGGGCTCGTCCTCCGCCTCGGAGGCGACCGGGACCGGGACGGGGACGCAGGTTGGCTCGCCGTTGGCGGCAAGCCGTTCGTGCAGGTTCAGGCAGCCGACGTAGAAGGCGAGCTCGGTGCGCAGCATGACGAAGAAGCTCAGGACATGGTCGGCCGACTGCGCCAGCGCGTTGGCGACCAGGTTGATGCCCCGCCCGCGCAGCGCCTCCAGCGCCCGGAAGCCGTTGTCGTCACGGTCGGGGATCTGGAAGCTGTACCCGGAGCGATTGATGGGAATGGGGGTGACCCGTTCGATCCAGCGCTGCGGCCGGGGTCGTCGCAACACGTGACGGATGCCCTTGTTGCCCTTGCCGAGCTGGGCGCTGAGCAGGACACCACGGCGGAACTTGAGCTCCTTGAGGTGGGTTTCGACCGTCTCGAAGTACTCGTCGCCGAGTTCCTTCTGGAACATCGCGAACAACCGCGTGAACCCGTCGGAGCGGAACTCGTCGGTGTGCTGGTCGGCGATGGCCCGCAGCCGCTTGAGGCTGCCAAGCAGCACCTCCAGGACGCTCACCGACCGCGCCAGGATGCTGTCCGGCGACGAGTACCTGGAGATCCCCATCCCGAAATACGATCGCCGCTCCGCTTGCAGCGCCTCGACGGCGACCTGGTGGAGCTCCCGCACGATGGCTGGTTGCTTGAGGCAGTCGGCAAGCACCTGCTGGCGGTAGATGATCGCCTCGGGGTCGGTCAGGCTCGAGAGGACGGCCTGTTTGGCCACGTCAAACAGGAACCGATCACCGCCCGCCATGGCCTCCAGCAAGGTAGGAAGCTCCAGGTCCTGCAGCAGGTCCGCTTCGTTTGCCGGCAGCGGGCGCTGCAGGTCGAAGTCCTCGTCTTGGTGCATGAGGAAGGCCTTCATCCCGTGACTCGCCCCGCGCTCCCACTCCCGCTCCCGTTCCCGATGTGCCGTCGCAGCGCCTCGGAGGTCAGCCCGTACTGGTTGGCGATCGCTGCCGCGTAGGCGAGCCCGTCGGCCGGCTTTCGCACGATCTTGAAGGTCCGCTGGGCGGGATTGTCGGGAACCACCGTTGCGACCATGCTGACGGTGGCCTCGCCAAGCGATGCCAGCTCGTCCACGAACGTCACGCACACGCACACCGCGCCCAGCGCGATGACCTGCCGCAGCACCGCCGTCCCGAGCAGCAGCGCATCGTGCAGGGTGGTGGCGGTGAAGCTCTCGTTCATGATCAGGAGGCTCTGGCTGCTCGCCTGCCCCAGGATGTCGTGGACCCGGATCAGCTCGTCCTCCAGCTTGCCCCGCAGGTTGGCGAGGTCCTCCTCACGTTCGAAGTGGGTGAACAGCTGGTCGGGCAGGAACAGCCGGGCGCTGCGGGCGGGGATGGGAAGGCCGAGGCCGGCCAGGTAGTGCAACTGGCCGAACATCCGCGCGAAGGTCGTCTTGCCGCCCTGGTTGGGGCCGGTGACCACCAGGATCCGCTCTGGGCCGGTGAGGTGGAAGTCGTTGGTCACCACCGCCGCCCCGTCTCGCGCAATCGTGAGCTTGTGCGCCAAGGCCAGGTCGAAGGCAGCCTCGGCGGCGACCTCCTTGGACCGGTCCGACACCTGTGGGTAGCAAAACGGCAGCCCAGCGGCCTTGCAGCGCTGGATGTAGCCGAGATACGCGAGATAGAACTGCACTTCACGGTCAAACGCGCCGATGGTGGCGTCGAGGTAGCCGCGGTGGCGGGCGCAGTAGTCCTCCAGCCCCCCGAAGACCGCCGGGTACAGCCGCGCGACCAGGTCCAGGACGCGCGCCTCCACGTGGTTCATGTCCGCCCAGTCCGACAGCTTGACCCGGTAGTCCTTGACCGCGCCCTGGCGGAACTTCGCGAACGTCTCCGCGACCTCCGCGCTGTAGTCAGCCTCCCCGCCGTAGCCGCTGACCGTGACCCGGCCTCCCTTGATGTGCACCGCATACCGCACTCCAGCCAGTGCGTCCTGGAGCGCCCGGGTCTCGCCTTGCAGCGCGGTGAAGCCGTCGGATGCCACGCGAACGCTTCGACGGCCGCCAGCACCGGGGGTTTCTCCAGGTCGCGGAGGACCTCATGGCGGTACCGCACCGCAGAAACGTCCCGCAGCGGCGCATAGAAGAAGGGCTTGAGGTCGTACTCCTCGCGGCCGGCGGTCATCGGCTCCAGCACCTGGTCGAGGTTCAGGTCGGGGAAGAACGCTGGCTCAATCGGCGCGCCGGTCTCGGCGCCGCCCGCCGGCTGGTCAACGAGGATGCTGTGAAATCGCACCGGAACAGCTCACCTCAGGAGCGGCGGCGTGCAGCGGACCGGCACTGGCAGGCCTCGACCGGAAGGTGAGTCGAGTTCGAGGCGATCCAGCACACCATCAGCTTCCACCGGTTCGGTATCCCGTAGAAGCCATCAGCCACCGCGGCATTTCAGGCGGGCCTCATCGCCTGCCAACATTGTACCGGGGCTGGATCGCCCACCGACGGTAGGCCGCTGGACCCCTGACGCCACCGGTCCAGGCGGCCTTGACCGTGTCGTCGGCTGTGCCCGATGATCAAGCCCGCGATGAGGCTCGCGTGATCGCGCCGGCTGGCGCTGATGGCCTCTACCACCAAGACGTTTCGGGGCGGTAGGGGGCGTGGCGCCTCCCAGGCCGCAGTCCCCTTGAAGAAGCTGGCGAGGAGCGGCATGGACGAGCTCGGCAGCGCCGATCGGGGCTTGGCACCCCTTGGGGCATGGTCGTCGCGGTGCCGGACCGGGGCGGTCGACCCGGCAGAGTCGCGGGAGCAGCCGTGCACGACATCGTGATCGGTGACCGGCTCGAGATGCTGGTCACCTGCGACCCCGTGGCCGAGCTCGACGATGCCTTGGCGGATGCGGGCGCCCGCCTGCGTGCCGCCCGAGCCAGCGGCGACACCAGCGAGGTGCGACGTCTTGCCGCATGGATCGACCGGCGGCTTGATGAGCGCCTGCTGTTCCAGCACGGCATCCCGGCATGACTGGTGGGTGCTTGCGGGAACCTACCCGGCGTCAGACCATGGTGGTTGTCGTCGGGGATGGGGCTCCTCGTGCTCGCCCTCGTGGCTGATGGCTCCTGCCGGGTTGATAGCGGCGAAGGGAGCCGGCATGGGTTCGACAGCGACGGTCACGGTCACGGTGGCACCTGCGGCCAGGTTGGCAGGCGTGGAGGATCCACGCCGGTGAGCTGGGAGGACGGTCGGGCGCGGCGGCTGGTCGCGGTGCGGTTGGCGGGAGCCGAGCGGCAGCTGCGGGGTCTGCTGGTCGAGCCGGCGCGGGATCTCGCACTGACCCGGCGCAGCGATGACGCCGGCGACCTGGCGGCGGCGCTAGCGCCAGCATTGGCAGCGGTCGACGAGGCCGCCCGCCGGATCGGTGCTGTTCCAGCGTCCTACTCGATGCGGCGCGCGGCTGAGTCGCTGCTGTCGATCCTATGGTCCGACCTGGTCGATATCGAGCCGGAGCGGCTGCGGCGGGCATGGGGGCTGGACGACCTCCCAGATGAGTGGACAGAGCTGCATACGCGCCTGCTGGCCGGGATCCAGGAGGCCCGTGCCCGGCTCGCGGGGGCGGGGGTGATCGTCCCGTCACCGCAGGATGGGGGAGGCGAGGTTCGATAGTGGACCCAAGCCGTGTGCGCCCTGCCGCCGACAACGCCCGCCGCCTCCAGCGTGCGTCGTGCGGGTGCTGGTGATGGCGAGGCTCGCTCGACCGCGAGGCCCGGACGGCCCGCACGGCCCGGACGCCGACGAGGTGAGCGCCGCGACCCGGGTGCTGCACCAGGCAGGCGGCGCCTGCCCGGCGTGCCAGGCGGAGCGGCAGGCGACCGAGCGGTTCTTCTTCTGGTTTGTGGCCGAGTCCTACCAGTACGGAGAGATGCGGGCGAAGCTGCGGGCGAGCCTCGGCCTGTGCCCGCCGCACACCCGCCGGCTGCTGCGTGACCCGCCAGCCGGGGTGCTGATCACCACGTTGCGTGGGGTGGTCGCCGCCGCCATCCGCAGGCTCGACAAGCCGCGGGCGGCCGGCCCATGCCCGGCGTGCCAGGCGGTGGCCGAGCACACCGGCCACGCGATCGGGACGCTGCTGGCGGGCCTGGGCGATGCGGCGGTGGCCGACGGCTACCGTGCCGCCGGCGGGTTGTGCCTGCCGCACGGCGTCACGGTGCTGGCCCCACCCGCGCCCGCCGAGCACCGGCTGCTGGCCTCGGTGCTCGCCGAGTGCCTTGCCGCCCGATCGGGGCCGGAGTCGGAGCCGGAGGTGGAGGCGGAGGTGGAGGCGGAGGCGGAGGCTGGGGCTGGACGGCTCCTCGAACTGCTGGCAGGCGGCGACCCCGATGGTCCGGCACACCGCTGGCTGCGTAGCCGCCTCCCTGCCCCCGAAGGCCAGCCGCCGTCCGGGCCCGCGTCCGGGTCCGGGTCCGGGTCTGGGTCTGGAGCCGGTCGGCCGAGTCGCGCGACGCTGCAACGGCTTGGCGCCGACTTGGAGGTGGATGCCTGCCCCGCGTGCCTGGCGGGCGCGCGGGCCGAGCGGCGCTACCTCGACTGGCTGGTGACCAGCGACAAGGGCCAGACCGCCACGTCGGCCTGGGAGGCGACGCAGCTGTGCCCGCGCCACCTGTGCGACGTGACCGTGGCCGCCCCAGGGGCCGGCAGCGCGTTCGCCACCCGCAGCGCCCGGCGCTGGCAGGGCGAGCTGCAGCGCTTCCTCGCGGCGCTGGAGGCGGAGATCAGCCCACGGATGAGCCTGCGTGGCTGGCTTGGGACGCTGCCGGCGGTGTGGCGGGCCTCATGGCGGCAGCACGGCGGCTGGCACGCGGCAGCCTGGCTGCGCGCCGCCGCCAAGGAGACGCTGGCCCGCAGGCCACGCCGGGACCGGGGCCGGGGCCGGGGCCGGGATCGGGACCGCCGTGACGCGTTCGGGCTGCGGCCCCAGCCGTACGCGTGCGCGGCCTGCCAGGCATACCAGCGTGGCGAGCGCCGTGCCCTTGCGCTGCTGCTGGCGGCGCTGGGGGACCGGGAGGTGGCCGCCCGCTACGAGGTCGCGCACGGGCTGTGCGTCCGGCACGCCCTGGCGCAACCCGGGCCCGAGGCTGATGGGCGCGCAGCCCTGCCGCGGCGAGTAGTACGGGAGGTGGTGCGGGCCCGGCTCGACGTGCTCGCCTGGGAGCTGGCCGAGCTGGACGAGAAGCGCGCCTGGTCGCTGCGCTACGACCCGGCCAGGACCGAGGCGGATGCCTGGCTGCGGGCGTTGGCCCTGCTGGACGGGCGGATCTTCGGCGGCGGTCCGGCGGTCCGGCGGTCCCGCTCGACCAGCTCGGCGATCCCCATCAAAGCCAGGGTGAGCGCGGCAGGGCGGGCGGACAATGACCAGGGTTCGTGCGTGACGAGCGCCTCGGTCCCAGCACCGGGCGGGCCACCCGCGCATGGGGCAGGGCGTGCGGCGTGGCTCCCACTGTTTGGCCGTGGCAACGGGCTGGACGCTCCGGGTTGGGCGCCCCTCGCCGACGTCGGCGAGGAGTTCGTGGACGCGCTCCTTGCGGCATTCCGAGAGGCCGGGGTCCCAGCCCACACCGCTCCCAGCGCCAGCGTCTGCCCGTCCCGGCGTGCCAGGCCGCAGCGGCGGCGCCGCTCGCGGCCGACCACCAGCTACCGCGTGTGGGTGGGCGCGCTGTGGTATGCGACCGCTGAGGACGTGCTGCGCACCGAGCTGCCGAGGCTGGCTGCAGAGCATGATGCGACCTGAGCGCGGCGTGGTTGGGGCCTGGCGTTGCCGCAGGTTGCCGCAGGTTGCCGTCGCTGGCGCGCCAGCTTCCCCCAAGATTCGCCAAGGTCCATACTCGCCCCATGTTCCGGAAGGTCCTGGTTGCCTACGACGGCTCGGCAGGCGCCAAGCGGGCGCTGGACACGGCGATCTGGGTCGCCTGGCGTGAGGAAGCCGAGCTGATCGGGCTGGCGATCGAAGCGCACCTGCCCCGCTACAGCGCCACCGTCGGCGAGGTCGAGGAGGAACACCGCTTCGAGGCGCAGGAGTGCGCCCGGCTGCTGAAGGAGGCCGAAGCCCACGCCGACGCCAAGGGCCGCGCCATGCGGACCGAGGTCCGGATTGGCCATCCCGCCCAGCAGATCGTGCGGGCGGCGCGTGACCTCCAGATCGACCTGATCGTGATCGGCCACAGCGGCCTGTCGGCGGTGTGGGGGCCGTTTCTTGGGACCACGGCCGAGAAGGTGAGCCGCCACGCGCCCTGCTCGGTGCTGCTGGTCCGCTGACGCTGAGCTCGGCCTGCCATGACCTGAGCGACGGCACCGACGAAGCCGTCGGCGAAGATGCGGCTCGCTCGCGCCAGTCGCTCTTGGGCATGGCAGAACGTCTTCGCATCGTCACCATCGTCCCCAGCATCGTCATCGTGCCCGCATCCCTGCACCCGGTTGCGGCAACCAGTGCCGGCAGCGACTATGGTGATCCCTTGGGGATGGGGCTCCCCGTGTCCGCCCTTGCGGCTGATGGCTCCTGCCGGGTTGGTGACCGTGGAGGGAGCTGAGCGCGACGAGCGAGCAGACCAGCGGCCGGGGCCGGTCGCGCGGCCAACCGGATGGGCGGGCGTCCACGTCCAAGCTGGCGTCGCCGCTGGTGTGGCCCGTGCGAGCTGGGCTGGTCGCGGCAGTGGCGGTGCTGCTGGCGACCGTCGCAGCCGGCAGCCGGGCGCGGCTCGGCGGCAGCGGCACCCTCCCGGCCGCTGGTCTGCTGCCCGCCGCAGTGCAGGCCGCACCGAACGTCACGCTGCCGCCGATGCTTCTTGGCGGTGTTGTGCTGCTCGCCT
>WNFX01007413.1_pt1 | contig 10292 bp, 10 predicted proteins | sample 5400111 | NCBI WGS metagenome assembly WNFX01 (sample SAMN13153363, study PRJNA577476) | soil metagenome | isolation source: 40 cm soil or saprolite under grassland replicate 1 | place: USA:California | collected 2016-06-15 | reverse complement strand
GAGCGGTCTGTGGAAAGGCAAAGCCAAACTGTCCAAACGCGGCAGTGGCTTGTTGCGACGGGTCCTCTACATGACCGCGCTGCGCTGCATTCATCGGGAAGATTCAGCCTTTGGCGTCTACTATCGGCGTCTGGTGGAGCGTGGTCTCAAGAAAGGCTCGGCTTTGATGGCCGTCATGCGCAAATTGCTGGCGGTGGCTACTCACTTACTCATGCATGAGGGAGAGGGGTATGATCCCAACAAGGTCTGTGGGAGCCGTGCGGGCTAGTTGGCCGGCCAACTAGCCCGCACGGCTCCCACACCAAGGGATTCGCTTGCAGAACACTTCAGAACGTTGCTCTCAAGTGCAAAGGGGCCATCTTTTTCTCTCGACTCAAGGGGCTTTTTCGCCCTCCTTGCCCAGGGCTTGACAAATCTTATGGCTTCTCTTCCGCACTTTTCGTGCTCTCTCTCATGCAGCCTTCAAAACCTTTTGGCGTAAGAGCCCGAATGTTGTGTAACGTCACATAGCAGAAAAGATTGGAAGCTAGTCCTGGACTAGCTTTAACGTCTTATGGCTTCACATGATTACACAAAAAAACGGTGCTATTGCTCTTATGCATATCGGCTGGCACTTTTCTGGCACACTTCGTCACAAGAGTTCAGATAAACTACATTCTTGAGGTGATAAACCCAAAAAAAGCGTAAAGCCGTTGTGAGCGGCCTTACGCATTCGTAGAGTTTCCTTCTTCTTCAACACGAGAAACTCTGCACTCCTAAGAAAGGATCTTATGCAATCAGATGATAACATGAAAAGTATGCAGAATACTGCCAATCAATGCCAGATTTCTGCCAAGCCAGAGATCACGGAGAGCCATGAGGCGAGAATGCGCTGGTTTATTCTCGTCGTTCTTGCTATCGGTCTTCTTGCTTCTCTTTCAGCAAGCATCGTTTTGACTCTCATGACCAGAAATCCTTTGGCACTTGCTCTTCCGTCCTCAGTGCTTCTCATTGTGCTGCCAATCATCCGCTATCTCTATGGTGGACCCAAAAGTCAAGTCCAAAAAAGTGTCTTTGGAAAGATACCCCTTTCTCCATGGAAATAATCCCTTGAGATCGAGAGATGCATGTCTAGAAGCATCTCTCTCTCCTGTGTTCATCGGCGTCTCATCTCGCTTCTGGCAGCTTCCTACGGTTCCCGGCTCCAATCCCATCGTTTTCCTGTGACTGAGGGGCAAAGTACACGGAGGCAGGTGGACGATAATCAAGTGCTTGATGCAAGCGCTGATGATTGTAAAACTGCAAGTAGTCTCGTAATTGCTGCCGTGCCTCTTTTGGAGAAGCATACTCATGCAAGTAGACTTCTTCATATTTAATGGTTCGCCATAGCCTTTCGGTAAAAATGTTGTCCAATGCCCTTCCTTTTCCATCCATACTGATTTGTACTTTTGCTGCCTGAAGCATGTTTCGATACTGTGGACTCGTAAAATGGCTTCCTTGATCACTATTACAAATCGTTGGAGTCGCCTGAGCCAGAGCACGTTCGAGCGAGGACAAGACAAAAGGCAATTCCAGGCTCTGATCCAACTCCCAACTGACCACATAGCGCGAGTACCAATCCAGCACGGCTACCAGATACATCCAGCTGCCCACGCCGGGCGGATGTACGTGATATCCAGCCCCCAAATATGATTGGGATACTGGCTGGTCGTATGACGCAAAAGATAGGGAAAGATGCCTTCCTTTTGCGTGCGTTTGCTCAAATTCGGACCAGGATGGATCCCCTCAATGCCCATCTCACGCATGTGTCGTTGGATCGCTTTTCGGTTGACCTCCACTCCTTCCAATTGGAGCTGAGCCGTAATCTTTCGTGACCCATAGAACGGACATTTGGTGTAGATCTCATCAATGCGATGTTTGAGCTGGACTTCTGCAGCTGATGGTGGTTGTGGCTGATAGTACACCCCCGATCGATTCACGCTCAAGAGCTCAGCTTGGATTCGTACTGAGAGTTCCTCACTCTCTCGTTCAATCAAGCGTAGGCGTTCATCGCGGCTCAGGTTCAATTCCAGATTTTTTTTTCAACCAGGTTAATTGGGTTGTTAATCTCCCGATATCGCCGTACAGTTCATTCAAACGCTCTTCATACTCAGCTCGCATGGTCACTATCGAGTCCTTTTCTTCAAAGAGACTTGGCAGACCTTCCACAACGATGGCCTTCCATCGCCTGAGCTGCGTTGGATGGACCTCATATTCAGCAGCAATCTGAGCAATCGTTTTCTCTTCTTTCAGCAACTCTTGGACCACTTGGGCTTTAAAGCTGGCTGTATGTTGTCTTTTCGTATTCATGCTTTGATTGTATCTTGCAACGCCTCTTTTTTTGGTCTCGTTCTATGGGCCCATCATACTCTTTCCTCACAAACGTGAAAGAGATAGGAATGATACAGCATCGTAAGAAAGCTGGCAACCGCTCTGCTGTCTAAATAACAGAGCGGTTTGCGCTAAATCGCTGTATTAGCGATAGAAGATTTGTAATAGAACTTGCAGAAATTGAAAAAGAGCTGTTCCGAATGCCAGGATGCCGAGTATTGCAGCGATAACATTTTTTGTGGTGAAGGTCGCCTTTATTTTCTCTTTGGTTTCTAGAGACATCTCCAGAAACATGGGGATATAGGTTACTAACAATATTACCGAGGGTACCAGAAATGCAAAAGATCCCAATCGAAATAAAAAAACACCTAATTTGTTATCTCCTAAGTAAGACATGATGTACAAAGATGCGGTAAGAAATAGCCCATAAAATAGGATGGAAAATTCTTTGATGATGGGAAACGCTTTTATAATGGAAAAAACAGACTTTACCCAAAGTGCTATAGCTATTATTGTAGAGATGTCTAATACCCAGATGTTATCTGATTGAAGGTAGAGAGGTGCAAAGACAAAAAGTAATCCCATGACAAAAAATAGAAACGCATAATATTTCATCTCCTTCCTCTTCTCTGCTTTCCGATCCCGACGAATTTTTACGCTCTCCTCTTCATGATCGCTTTGCTGGACAATTTCTTCCTGCTCTATCATATCTTTTTCCTCCTAGTATGAGATTTCGTATAATACCTACCACTGTTAAAACGTATGTTCTTCTGGAAAATAAAAACGTTTTTATTTTTTATTATTATTTTCGTTTGAAAGGTAGAGATGTTTTTTATGATAGGAAGGATTATTGGTTATGGACACTGAACAAGGGCCTGAACCGATTGAAAAAAAGCCTTTTTTTCAAAGGCTTCTGCTGGCAATGCAATTTGGAGTGAAAATAAGCAAAACAAGCCATGATCGTCAAGCATATATAGCTGTGGTAGATAGCTTATTGAAAGAAGGAAAAGGTTCCGAAGAGGATGCGGCAACGCTAAAAAATGCGTTCATCGCTATGAGAGATACTGCAAAAGGCAATGAAGCTTCTCTGATCGACCGTTATCTTGCTGGTGGAGTAGGTGCTCTTGATCTTATCTTACTCTCATTTCTGCTGCCTATAACCACGTGGGACAGACCGCTTTCTCTTGCGCTTTTCTTTCTGGTGATTTCTTTGCCAATGACCGCCTTCACGCTGTTTCTCACTTTTATGAAGCAAAAATATCAGATTACTACCTATGGCAGAATACACAGTATGGCTTCTGCTCTGGCAACACTCATGGGAGCAGCTTCTCTTGCAGCAAGTCTCTGGCATGCTTCGCCGCTTTACGGGATCGTCTTCTCATGTCTTGCGTTTGTTCTGTTTTTTATGGCTGCGGGATATTTCTTCATGATACGTTCAGCGTTGCGTTTTTTTGAGCTTCAGCAAGCAAAGAAAGAAGAAGAGGCAATGGCACAGGTACAAAAGCAAGAACCATAACCTGTTTATACAGACTATATAAATTTTAAAATCTATGCTACCATAAAAAAGCAAACAGAAAAAACAACTCTACACAAAGACAGATGCCATCGCGAAAGTTGGCTCTTCGGCACTTTGACACTGTTGGCGAACCCGGCCTTAAGCGGCGAATAAAGCCGCGAATTTCGATGTGCGAGTTTTGGCAATTGGCTCTGCTTCCAGCCAAGCCAAGGTTCGTGTCACGTTCATCGCCGTTGCAATCATCGAGTGCTGAAGATGGGTTTTCTCCATCCCGCGATAGCGAGTCCTACGCAAGCCAAATGCCCGCACACCTTGAGAGATTGTGGCCTCAATCCCCGATCTAGCACGATATTTTTCCCAAAATGCGCTATCCTTTTGCCTTGCTCTGACGGCTTGTAACGCCTGATGGTGCTCTTTGGTACGAATGGAAATGGCCCGTCGTGAAGCGGTCGTGCATTGCGTTTTCACCGGACAGCACCTACAATCGGTCACCGAAAACTTGACTTTGATGAGCCTTTTTATCGCGGCGATCCACTGCTGGAGTCCAACTCGAACTCTCCTGTCCAGCTGGGCAGATCATCTTTTGTGCTTCCCAATCAATCTGGAAGCTGGCAGCGTCAAAGCCTTGTTGTTCTTGCGCTTGCCACTTGTGGTCAGCACGAGTTGGCGCGATCAATTCGATGCCGTAATCGCGGCGGCTTTGCACAAATTGCTTTGCTTCTGCATAATTGGTATCGGTCAGATGCTCTTTGGGCAATACATCCTTCTTTTTCAGTGCCTGATGAATTATCGCTGTTACATCGACATCTCCATTGCCTGCTCGACTCGTTTCAACATGAGTAATCAATCGAGGCGCATCTTGATCACAACTTTCGGTCAGGTGCACTTTGTATCCGGCCCACCACATGGATATCTTGCGCCCATACGTCGTTTCAACATCATACGGGGAGCAGATCATGGTTGCTGGCGGAGGGATATTCTCATCAGAACGGAAGCGCGTTTGTCCTCCTATCTGCTCGAACTGTTGCACCCAGACACGGCGGAGCGTTTCTACCGCTGGGAGATGACGCAACCAGTTCAAGTCTGGCGTTGTAAAAATCGCACCCAGCAAGCCACATCCATCTGCTCCTATTGTTTCGAGAACAGCAACTCGCTTCTCTTTCCCTAAAGGCGCGTCGATACTCCTCGATGCGATGTGCGTAGCGTTGGTACCACTCCTCTGGAGCAAAGGAACTCAACCATTCTGGTACTACTTCTGCCAGGCTATTGAGCGTAGCCCGCAGCGTCTCCCCAACACACACGGCACGATTGATCACCCGGACAGCCGCCAAGACATGGGTCGCATCTGTTCGCTGTTGTCCTCCCGCTTTGAGAAGCCCTCGTTGTCTTAGAGAGAGAAGCAGCGTCTCAAACAAAAGGGACTCTGCATGGCCTTCGATGAGACGCGAGCGAAACAAGGAGAGGGCCGAAAAATCAAAGCCGCTATCGGAGAGTTCTAAGCCCAAGGCATACTTCCAATCAATTCGGCTGCGCACAGCATCAGCCGCCTGCCGATCAGGTAATTCTTCTGCGAATTGCATAATGGTCACCAGAGCCAACCAGAAAGCGAGCAAGCGCTGGTTGACCGGTCGCTGAGAACAAATCTGCGAACATCTCGTCGTGATAGAGCGTTCCCAGCTCATCTCGCATCTTCATAAAGCGGGTGCCCTTGGGAAAGGCAGCTTTCGCAATACGCATGGTTTCTTCGGGAATTGGACCAATGGGCTCCGATTTGAGTGACATATCTTCCCTCTCTTCTTTGTAGATGGACATTCTCATCGTTTTCTGAGAGAAGTATTCTTTTTGGCCCTATTGTTTCAGGAGGGTTCGCCAACAGTGTCAAAGTGCCGAAGAGCCCATGTGTTGTGTAAAGGGAAACCACCTTCTAAAGAGGGGAGTCAGAAAGAATATGATGGATAATTAGTAGTGAGATGAACGCCCTGCGTCAAGAATCAGACGCTCTAATAGTGCCTTATGTACACTATTAAGGTGTAGTATGCACACTATCTATATCCTCCCGAGGAACTCTCACGATTTCGCGCAGCTCCTTGACTAACTCACTATAAGTGATAAACGATCGCGGCAACCAGGAGGAATAGAGGGTAATGTATCCTTTGCTAAGGGTCCGATTTTGTAGAGCGTATTTCCAGCTCAGATTTGTACCACAAAACACTTCACCCTTAGAGAAGGATACATTACCGAATAGAGAACCTGTTAGCTAATAGTCTAAACAGGGATATAAATTTCTGCAAAACACCTGTTTCGGGTTGTACGATCATAGGAGCAATGCGTTCTTGCCTCTTCCTTGCCCATCGGTTACTCGGATCAAGTTTGAGTGCCTCATCGTAATCATCGAACGCGTTTTGATAGTCTTGCAACCTTTCATAAACACAGCCACGACAACAAAGTGTATCGACAGATAGATTTCCATGATCTATCGCTGAGGTGTATGCTTCTAATGCCTCTTTGTTGCGATCATGTAGAAGCAATAGAACATCACCTTTATGCTTGTATGCACGAGCATCTCTTGTATTATTGGATAACTTCTTTTGAAAATTATAGTAGATCTCCTCGAGTAGATTTCTATATTGTCGTTCCCAACATACTGAATGATCAAAGTCATAAGCCTGAAAGAAAGCCTGTATTGCTTCTACATCCTTTTCTTGTCCATGAAGCGCTGTACCTTTGCCACAATAAGCATACAAGACATCCTTATTTGTATACTCATACGTGCGCACAATTATTTCATCAAAGACCTGCATAGCTTCTTTGTATCGCTTCATGGCAAGCAAAACTTCACCACGCGCTTTTTGAAGGTCTATCTCGTTCAAACCAGTCTGGTAAGCCTCTTCATACATAGCATATGCATCCGCATACTGCCCTAGATTATAATAGCACCTACCTTTAATGAATTTGCATTTAACAAGCTGTGGCATGAGTTCCAATGCTCGATTAAGAGCATCGATTGCCTCTTTATCGCGATGGAGTTCCGCACATATTTTTCCCAAACCAGCATAAGCCATAGCATGTTCACGAATACTGACCGCTTTTTTATAATGCAGCTGCGCCTCTTCGAGATAGTCATCATAATGATCCTTTGCATCAGGGCGTTCGGCAATGCGATACCATGTATCCCCATAAGCAGTTTCAACATCAGCTTCATCCATTGTTGAGTTGGAACGTTGATGTAGATTACTTGCAGATTTGAAACAATCAAAGGCTCTTTCATCGTTCCCAAGTTCAAGGTATGTTTTTCCTAATCCTAAATATGCCTCACCCATAGAAGGATAAAGAGAAAGCGCTTTTTTGTACCAAAATAGTGCCATATCCCAGTTTTTGTAAGCCAAGCATATCTTTCCATAACCATAATAGATATCTTTTTCGCTTCCTCCTAGCTTGAGAGCACATTCATAAGAGTCACGAGCCTTTGTATAATGGTCAGATGTACTATCCTGTTTACCATACATATATTCTGCATCCCCAATTTCTACGTGTACTCTTGCATAATGAATCAGAAATGTTCCTGATTGATGGAGGTCACAATCCCTAGCTTTATCATATGCCTCTAATGCTTCTTGATAGCGTTTGAGTAGGGTCAGAACCTGACCCTTGCTATAATGATAACGTGCATTGTTATTCTCAATAAAAAGGGCTTGCTCAAAGGCCTGCAAAGCGTCCTGGGGATTGTTAAGTGCAAGCAGAACATATCCCTTTCCGCCATGTGCATGCGCGTTACATTGATCAAATCTGAGAGCCATTTCGTAAGCATTAAGTGCCTCATTGAGGTGATGTAGGAGGTAACAAGCGTCTCCTTGTACCACAAATGCGGGAGGATAATCATGATACGAGCGGATAATCTGTTGATAGACATCCAGAGCTTTCCAGCAGTAATCGCTTACTCGTACACGATCGCCTAATACGTCATATGCCTCACCGAATGCAACATATGTCTCACTGATCCTGGTCAAATACGCTGGTTCCTCTCTATTAAGTGATCTTGCCTTTTGATAAGCATTAAGCGCCTGTTCATAATAGCTTTTGAAATCAGGAGCCCAGTGGCCCTCGCCTAAGAAGGTATCACCTTCACTACAATATGCCTTTGCACACAGCCTCTTTTGTACTTTATTCATCGGTGAAGTGATGCGCTGGCGCACTTCTTGAAATGTTATACGAGCTTCGCTAATCTTTCCCAACTTCAGCAACGCACAACCCTTACAGTAAGTATGCACAATAGACAACTGCTGGCTACTAGATGACTGAGCACCTTTTCCGTTTTGCAGCGTGGATGTATCCTGTGAAAGAAGCTTCTCTAAGTATAGTTTTGCCTCTTCAAGCATGCCTCTTTTACGAAAGACATACCATTTGCCAAGAAGAGCAGGAGGATAATCGGGCACATAGTAGAGGCTATGATCATAGGCAGCAGATGCTTCATCAAGGAGCATTTTCTGATAATAAGTATCACCATCCTGTACCCATTCTTCAGCAAGCATCTGTGTAACTTCGTTGTCTATTTCCACGACGATTTGTCCAAGTACCTCGTCTGAAGAACCTGAACCTGCGGCAACGACTTTACTTTTCCCTAAAAAGTTTCCGTATTCCCGAAAGATTGATCCTTCCAAATGGTAGTGCCTTGCTGCTATCTTCCAGATATGTGTCCCCTTTTCATGGCATGCTTCTATTAGAGCGATCATTTCCGGACTGCCACGATCTTCATCCGACTCAACACCACTGCTAAGAAAAAGAATGATGGCGTGCGCTTCCTCAAATAGAGGCTTCATATGCTCTTGAAATGGTGCGCCTGCAGGGACATCAGGTAGATTATCAGAAATTTTGTCCCTACGACGTAGAATGGCTAAATGTTTACGATAAAATGAATCAAAATATGAGGAGTCCTCGTCGTGAAAAAGATAGGCTATTTTGATGCGCTTATTTCGCTCAAGCTGTACCCGCTCAGTTTCAGAACTTCCGGCAAGCATGTCCATCCTACGCATTCTTTCTACGAACTATTTCAACTATTCTTTCTATCTCTCTTGCCACTTCTCTAAATGCTCTATCTTTATTTGGCCACTCTGCAATTGGCTTGTTATTATAAGCTCTAGGAATAGCCTGTAGGTTACCTAGAGGCGTTTTTTTCCACTCTACCGATCTCAGTAAAATTGGCACAACTTGCACCTCTTTCAATTTTTGCCTTTCTAAGGCACGCTTCATCTCCACTGTGTAGAATTCAGAGTCTATAAAACTGGCACTTAGCAAACAGAGAATAATATTAGCCTCATTAAGTCGTTTGAGAATTTCCTCATCCCGTTTATCACCAGCCCTGATTTTTTGTACATCCCAACATTCAATCACCCCTTGACGTACTAGAAAACTAAGGTGCTTAAGCAATTGCTTTTTAAGCTTCTCATCCTCATAGGCATATGAAAGAAATACTTTGGTAGCTCCGGTAGTATTCGTTTCCACTGACATGCTGGCACCTCCACTCAAACAATTATGTGACAATCCATGCGCCTGATAAGAGAAAAGTTGATCCTGATTAATGATTATATCAAGCCTGATCGATAGTATCAAGTATTTCAAGCCTTCTATGTATATATCCATCTCATAAGTGCGAAACTATTTCGCAGGTTAAACAATCAGCACTAATATAATTAGACGAGCAGAATTCTTTTGTGTGAAAAGATGTACTGAGTTAAAATCAGGATCATATTATTCCAACATGATCTCGCTACGTCTGACATTTAACTATAGAGCTTTGAAAGGTATGTGGCGAATCACATCCTTTTCTTTACTATCGGCTATTGAGGGACTAAATCGAGGCATGTTGCTGATGCCATATCATGTGTTGGATCTTCCGCACTTTGATACTGTTGGCGAACCCTCTTTTCAGAGAACGGTTTCCCCACCTGCTTGCTCTTCGAGCGAGAAAAAGAAGAGGTGATCCCCACTTTGCCAGAAAAAGCGCCTTTATTCCGCTATGCATTCCCCACTTTTTGGGTTCGCCAACAGTATCAAAGTGCGGAAGATCCCATGTGTTGTGTAAAGGGAAACCACCTTAAGGAGGGGAGTCAGAAAGAATATGATGGATAATTAGTAGTGAGATGAACGCCCTGCGTCAAGAATCAGACGCTCTAATAGTGCCTTATGTACACTATTAAGGTGTAGTATGCACACTATCTATATCCTCTCAAGGAATCCCTATGATTTCGCGCAGTTCCTTGACCAACTCACGATAAGTAATAAGTGTAATTGTCAACCAGAACCGTCTTATTGTCAGGTGTACGTATCAGGATTGCCTCACCCTGAGCCTGTTCTCCCGCTGGACCGACATGAAGAAATGTGATAGTAGTCAGTCGCTCATTGGATTGTGAAAATAGTGCTGTTGCTCCTG